>Ga0310696_10003375_pt1 | contig 19983 bp, 13 predicted proteins | sample AusTroGonzalo_MG_4_FD_203885 | JGI IMG/M metagenome (GOLD analysis project Ga0310696, IMG submission 203885) | Bovine rumen microbial communities from tropical cattle in Woodstock, Queensland, Australia - Gonzalo_02 (v2) (version 2) | ecosystem: Host-associated > Mammals > Digestive system >... | reverse complement strand
GTGTACGACGTTTTTGCCATCCGCTTTATCATAGACTGCGACGGAGAAGACCACAAGCTGGAGAAAGACCTCTGCTGGAGAGTTTACTCCTTCGTGACGGAAGAATACGAGGCCGATACCAACCGCCTGAGGGACTGGATCACCAACCCCAAGCCCAACGGCTACGAGAGCCTGCATATCACGGTCAAGAACCGCGAAGGAGCCTACGTTGAGGTCCAGATCAGAACCAAGCGAATGGACGATGTGGCCGAGAACGGCTTTGCCTCCCACTGGGCCTACAAGGGCATCAAGCGGGAAGAAACGCTGTCCCGCTGGCTGAGCTCCGTGCGTTTTGCCCTGGAGCACCCGGACGAGAATACGGAAGAGCTTCCGCAGCCCCCGTCCAAAGAAATCTTTGTATTCACTCCCACCGGTGAACTCCGTATTCTGACGGCCGGTTCCACGGTGCTGGATTTTGCCTTTGGCATCCATACCAATATTGGCTCTCACTGCGTTGGAGCCCGCGTGAACGGTAAGGCCGTCTCCATCCGCGAGAAACTCTGCACCGGAGACGTGGTGGAGATTCTTACCTCCAAGAACCAACACCCCAACCAGGACTGGATGGGATGGGTGGTTACGTCCAAGGCTCGCTCCAAGGTCAAGCAGGCCCTGCTGATGCAGGAGCAGTCCCGCGCCACCGACGGCAAGGAGCTCCTGGACCGCCGCCTCAAGAACTGGAAGCTGGAATTCCCCGACGATATGTGCACGGAGTTCCGCAAGAAGTACAATTATCCCACCCTTACCGGTTTCTACGCCGCCATTGGAGACGGAGACCTGGATGTCAATACCATCAAGGATTTCATCCTCTCGGAGGCCGAGAGGCACGCCGCTTCCGTAGAAGCCGCCGAAGCCGCCCAGGCATCGGCCAAAGCAGCCCGTCACTATAGCTCCAAAGAGGATATCCTGGTGCTCAATGCCAAGAACGTCAAGGGCATCGATTACAAGATGGCCAAGTGCTGCAATCCGGTCTTTGGAGATGATGTCTTTGGCTTTGTGACCCGGGAAGACGGTATCAAGATTCACCGCATTACCTGCCCCAACGCCGCCCGCCTGCTGGAAATGTATCCCTACCGCATCCAGAAGGTGAAGTGGGCTACTTCGCCCTCCAACGGCAGCTTCCAGGTAGATCTGAAGATCATTGCCGATCAGGAGAGTTCCATCCTGACCCGGATTATGGATATCGTGAATCAGTTCAAGGCCTCTATCCGCAGTTTCAACGTAAACGAGAACCAGCGGAACGGAACTTCCGAAATCACCCTGAAAATCTCTGTCCCCTCCAATCTGGAGTTGGACAAAGTCCTGTCTCAGCTCCGAGCAGCCAAACACATTATCAAGGTCACTCGCTCTTAAGGTAGGGGTATAGGTCTCCAAAACCCCTCCGTTCCGCTTCGCTACACTCCGGCCCTCCCACCCCTTCGGGGCGGGCCCCTCCCTCTAATCGCCGAGGGTGGCGAAGGTTTTGGAGACCTATACCCCTACCTTAGGAGTTTCGGACATGCCTGATTTAGAACTTCTGTTTGTTCGTGGGACCAGGCGCTCTGCAGAGCGCCCGGCCGGAGGCCGCGGGGGATAATAGGGGGCAGAGCCCCCTCGAAAAAAGATTGCGCGTGGGAGGAGCGACGCTAGTCGCTCCAAACTCTTAGGTACTGTTCTAATACCCACATTTCGTCGCGGTATTTGGCGGCGGCTGTGAAGTCGAGGTCGGCGGCGGCTTTCTGCATCTTGCGCTTGGCTTCGGCTGCGGCCTTTTCTACCTGGTCGCGGGACATGGAACGGATCACAGGGTCCTGCAGGACGGCCGCCAGGTCGGCGGCGATATAGCCATCTACATAGGCCGAAGTGCCCTCGCGGCGGGCGTCGTGGCCCAGACCCACGGAGACATCTCCCTTGCCCAGTTCGGAGGCCGACGGGACATATTCGGGATGGGAGACGGAGTCTTTGGCACTCACGTGACCCGTGACAGAATTCTGGAGAACCGGGTTGAGGAAACCGCTCACATGGGTGGTGTCTTCTCCGGAGCGTACGAGCTCGCTCATGAGGATGTTGGCGCGCACCTGCACCTGGGTGGGCGTGATGCCGTGGAGCTTGTTGTACTCCTGCTGCTTGGCGCGGCGGCGGGCGGTTTCGCGGATGGTTTCGTCCATGGACGGTGTAACCGTGTCGGCGTACATGATTACCAGGCCGTGGACGTTGCGGGCGGCGCGGCCGGCGGTCTGGGTGAGGGCGCGGCCGCTGCGGAGGAAGCCCTCCTTGTCGGCGTCCAGGATGGCCACCAGGGATACGGTAGGGATGTCCAGGCCTTCACGCAGAAGGTTTACACCTATGAGCACGTCAAACAGGCCGTTCTTGAAGTCTTCGATGATTTCCACACGCTCGGCGGTGTCCACGTCGGAGTGGATGTAGCGGCAGCGCACGCCGTTGCGGGTGAAGTAGCTGTCCAGCTCTTCGGCCATCCTCTTGGTGAGGGTGGTTACCAGCACGCGCTCGTCCTTTTCGGCCCTTTGGCGGATCTCCTCCATGAGATCGTCTACCTGATTCTGGGTGGGACGTACCTCGATGGGCGGATCCAGGAGGCCGGTGGGGCGGACAATCTGTTCTACCACCAGGCCCTCGGACTTCTCCAGTTCGTAATCGGCCGGGGTGGCGCTCACATAGACGGTCTGGCCCGTGACGGATTCAAACTCGTCGAAGGTGAGGGGACGGTTGTCGCTGGCGGCGGGGAGGCGGAAGCCGTACTCTACCAGGGTCTCCTTGCGGGAGTGGTCTCCGCCGTACATGGCGCGGATCTGGGGGAGGGTTACGTGGCTCTCGTCTATGAATACCAGGAAATCGTCCGGGAAATAGTCCAGGAGGGTGAAGGGCCGCTGGCCGGGCTTTCGGCCGTCGAAATAGCGGGAGTAGTTCTCTACGCCGGGGCAGTAGCCCATCTCCTTGATCATTTCTAAGTCGTATTCCACGCGCTGCTTGAGGCGCTTGGCTTCCAGGAACTTGCCAATGGACTCGAAGTATTCCACCTGTTTGACCAGGTCGTCCTGAATCTGGCTCACCGCTTTGGCGCCCTTTTCCTTGGACGTGACAAAGTTCTTGGCGGGGTAGAGGTCAATCTTGTCCATCTCCTCGAAGATGGCTCCGCTCACCGGATCTATGAGTGCTATGCGGTCTACCTCGTCTCCGAAGAACTCGATACGGGCGGCGTAATCGGCTCCTCCGAGGAAGATATCCACCGTGTCTCCGCGTACGCGGAAGCTGCCTCGCTTAAAATCTGTTTCGGTCCTATAGTACAGTGCATCCACGATTTTATAGAGGAGACGGGTCATGGACATCTGTTCCCCCTTACGAACTGTAACCGTCTGGTCGTGGAAGTCGTCCGGGTTGCCAATGCCGTACAGGCAGCTCACGGAAGAGACCACAATCACATCTCTTCGGCCGCTCATCAGGGCCGAAGCGGCGCTCACGCGCAGTTCGTCTATCTTGTCGTTGATGCTAAGATCCTTCTCGATATAGGTGTCGGTGGAGGGAATATAGGCCTCCGGCTGGTAGTAATCGTAGTAAGAAACGAAGTATTCTACGGCGTTGTCCGGAAAAAATGCTTTAAATTCTCCATACAGCTGGGCGGCCAGGGTTTTGTTGTGACTCAGGATGAGCGCAGGGCGCTGCAGCCGCTGAATAACATTGGCCATGGTAAAGGTTTTTCCAGAGCCCGTGACGCCCAGAAGTGTCACATTATGAACACCTTGGCCCAATGCGTCGCACAGTGCGTCAATGGCTTCGGGCTGGTCGCCTGAAGGCTGGTAATTGGATTGGAGCCGGAAGTTCATCTATATTAAATAAGGTTTTCTGCAAAGTTACATTCTTTCGAGATTATTAAAAAATTTTCAAGAAATTTTGTTTGAATGGAAAAAATGCCTAAATTTGCACTGATAAATGCCGTGAAGGCAGGTATCAAAAAAAAGGAAACAAATTATTTATGTTAATACTTTAATCATGAAAGGTATCAAAACTATCATTGGAGTTTTTGCTGCAGCAAGCCTCCTCTTCTCTGTGAACGCTTTCGCTCAGGAGAACAACAATCGTGACGAGAACGGCAACGTCGTTCGCGGTGCTTATGAGACCAACAAGGCCTTCGACAATACTTTCATTGGCGTAGGTGCTGGTTGGAACGCTGGTGTCTGGAACTGGTTCAACGGTAAGAAATTCATGGATGATTTCGCTTGGACCGATCTCCAGGGTAAGGGTGGTCTTTCCGCTCAGATCTATTTCGGTAAGTGGTTCACCCCTGCTATCGGTGCCCGTATCGGTTATCAGGGTGTTTTCAACTCCGTAGGTAAGGTTGAGTTCAACAAGCAGAGCCTCCAGCAGTATCTCCACGCTGACTTCATGTGGAACTTCGTGAACAGCTTCTCTGGCTACAAGGAGACCCGTTTCTGGAATCCTTCCCTGTACTTCACCGCCGGTGTCCTCACTCGTGGTGGCTTCGTATGGGATTACTGGAGCAAGGCTAAGAACGCCAATGGCAACAACGAGTTTGCTGCCGGTATCGGTCTGTTCAACACCTTCCGTCTCTCCGAGAGAGTGAACCTCGTTCTCGACCTCACCGCCCTCATCACCAAGGAGAGCCAGTACGCTCCCAATCACCACGGTCTGTTCTTCCCCATGTCTGCCAACCTCGGCTTCGCCTTCAACCTTGGCAAGACCAACTTCGACCGTCACAGCACCATCACTCCTGTTGTGATCCCCGTGCCCTTCACCACCGAGCAGTACAATGCCCTCAAGGATAAGGTTGCTGCCCTCGAGAAGGAGAACGCTGCCCTCAAGAACAAGATCGCTGCCCTCGAGAAGGAAGTTGCTCCTCTGCGCAACCTCGTGAACGGTCAGACCTATCTCTACGAGAATGGCACCTTCACCGCTGTTGACGTAAAGGCTGGCGCCCCCGTCTCCATCTACTTCGATCTCGGCTCCGCTAAGATCTCCGCTCGTGAAAAGGCTCACCTCGAGTACTTCACCAACAACATCGCCACCGCCGACACCAAGGTTGAGGTTAACGGTTACGCCGACAAGGCCACCGGTTCCGCCAAGACCAACCAGGTTCTCTCCGAGAAGCGCGCCAAGGCTGTTGTTGACCTCCTCAAGAAGGCTGGCATGCCCGAGAGCAACATCGAGTGCAAGGCTAACGGTGGTGTTGACATCTTCAACACTCCTGCTTACAAGAACCGCGTTGTTACCATCGAGGTTAAGTAAGTTACCTTACACAAGCTTTAAGAGACATACCTTCGGGTGTGTCTCTTTTTTTTGTACCTTTGCATTGCTTAATATAATGTATTATGCGACGCAGACCTATCATCGGCCTTATCTATGACTTTGACGGAACCCTCTCTCCCGGCAATATGCAGGAGTTTGGTTTCATCCAGGCGGTAGGGCAGACGCCGGAAGAATTCTGGACCAAGAGCAACAACATAGCCATTGGTCAGGATGCCTCCGATATTCTGGCCTACATGAAGATGATGTTTGACGAAGCCAAGAGAAAAGGCATCAAGCTCACGCGTGAGGGCTTCCGCTCGTTCGGTTCCGGCATCAAGCTTTACGAAGGAGTGCAGGAATGGTTTAAGAACGTGAATGAGTACGGAAAACAGCACGGAGTGATTGTGGAACATTACATCAACTCTTCCGGCCTCACGGAAATCATCGAGGGCTCTCCCATCGCCGGAGAGTTCAAACACGTGTTTGCCGGCAGCTATATCTATGATGATAAGGGAGAGGCCGAGTGGCCCGGCATAGCCGTGGACTACACCGCCAAGACCCAGTACCTGTTCAAGATCCAGAAGGGAATTTTCTCTTCCCGCGATGCCCATAAGGTCAATGAGTCCCTCTCCGACGAGGCCAAGCGTCTTCCTTTTACCAATATGATCTACTTCGGAGACGGAGAAACCGATGTGCCGTCCATGAAGCTGGTAACCATGTTTGGCGGCAATGCCATTGCGGTGTTTGATCCGGCCCGTCCCAAGAAAAAGGAAGTGGCCCGCAAACTCCTCCGTCAGGGCCGTGTGAACTTTATCACGCCGGCCGTCTACACCAAGGAAAGCCGTACTTTCCAGCTGGTGTGCGCCATCATAGACAAGATCAAAGCAGATAACGAACTACGTCAACTCTCAAGGTACAAATAATGCGGAAAATCAAAGTAGGACTGGTGCAGCAGCACTGCACCGCAGACATTCCCCAGAACATTGCCAGCCTGCAAGGCTATATCCGGGAAGCTGCCGCCAAGGGCGCGCAGCTGGTTGTGCTGCAGGAACTGCACAACAGTCTGTATTTCTGTCAGGAAGAGAACGCCAAGCTCTGCGATTTGGCAGAACCCATCCCCGGCCCGTCCACCGAAACGTTCGGCGCCCTGGCCAAGGAACTGGGTATTGTTTTGGTACTCTCCCTCTTTGAGCGCCGCACGGCCGGCATCTATCACAACACCGCCGTGGTGCTGGATACCGACGGCTCCATTGCCGGCAAGTACCGCAAGATGCATATCCCGGACGATCCTCTCTTCTACGAGAAGTTCTATTTCACGCCGGGAGACCTGGGCTTCCAGCCCATCAAGACTTCTCTGGGCACCCTGGGTGTGCTGGTCTGCTGGGACCAGTGGTATCCCGAGGCCGCCCGTGCCATGGCCTTGGCCGGAGCCGAGCTGCTCATCTATCCTACGGCCATTGGTGGCGTACCCACGGACCCCGAATGGGAGCAGGCCCAGCAGCGCCAGGCCTGGCAGCTGGTTCAGCGCGGCCACAGCGTAGCCAACGGTTTGCCGGTCATTACGGTTAACCGTACAGGCGTGGAGCCCGATCCCACCGGCCACTCCACCGGCATCGATTTCTGGGGCCATTCCTTCGTGACCGGCGCCCAGGGAGAGCTACTGACGGAGTTTGAAAAGGCCGAAGAAGGCGTACACGTAGTGGAGATTGATATGGAGCAGTGCGAGTACGTCCGCCGCGGCTGGCCCTTCCTTCGCGACCGCCGCATCGATGCCTACGATGTCCTTCTGAAAAGGTTTGGCAAATGATAAGTCCCTCCCCCGAGGGGAGGGGTCTCGGGAGGGGGTAACGTTCAATGAAAAATAAAGAGCGAGAGAACATGTGTAATAGACGACTTCCGGCTGAGTGGGAACCGCAGGGATTTGTGCAACTGACGTGGCCGCACAAAGACTCGCTTTGGTATGAGGTTGAGAAAGTCCAGGATTGCTATACCCGGATTGTAACGGCAATTCTGCGCTACGAACCCGTTCTGATGGTGTGCAGGGATAAAGCCGAATGTGAAGAGAATCTCCGCAGAAACGGACTTGCTTCCATAGATGGAATCCGCTTTGTGGAATGCCCCATCAACGATACCTGGGCCAGAGACCATGGCGCTATCTCGGTGCATGGAGAGGCCGGAGAAAAGTATATTCTTGACTTTGTCTTCAATGGATGGGGACTTAAGTTCGCAGCCGACCTCGATAATCAGATTACCCGTGAGGCCTTCGCTGCCGGTGCCTTCGGCCCGGATGTGCAGTATAAGGACATGCGTCCGTATGTCCTGGAAGGAGGCAGCATTGATTGTGACGGTGCCGGTACGCTCCTGACCACCCGTGAGTGCCTTTGTTCGCTCAACCGCAACGAGTATCTGACGCAGGAGCAGATAGAAGCCCGCCTAAAAGAGGCTTTTGGCTTAAAGCGCATCCTCTGGCTGGATCATGGTGGAATTGTGGGAGACGACACCGACAGCCATGTGGATATCCTGGCCCGTTTCTGTGGCCCCGATACCATTGCCTATACGGCCTGCGAGGATGAGTCCGATGAGAATTATGCGGCTCTCAAAGCCATGGAAGAGCAGCTTAAGACCTTCCGTACCCTGGACGGAAAGCCTTACAACCTGCTTCCGCTTCCGCTTCCGGATGCCCTGTATCTGGACGATTACCGTCTCCCCGGTTCTTATGCCAATTTCCTGATAATCAACGGTGCGGTTCTTATTCCCGGTGCCAATTCCCCCAAAGACGCCATTGCCGCCGCCCAAATACAAAAAGCATTTCCCGGACGTCACGTGGAAGTCATCGACTGCCGGCCGCTTCTTTCCGGCCACGGCGGACTCCACTGCATTACCATGAACTACCCTAAGGGGTGGTAATTTAGCGGAAAATTGTTATATTTGTATGTTTATACAAAACCTAATACCTGGTATGGAAAAAGTGTATCCTCACTATCTTCAGCGTTTACAGGACGCAACCCGTAAGTTCTGGGACAAACCCGCCCTGAACACCATCGGTGGTGATTCTTTCACCTACGCTCAAATGGCAACGGATATCGCCCGTTTCCACATTGTTTTTGAAAAAGCCGGCTTCAAGAAGGGTGACAAGATTGCCCTTTGTGCCAACAACGGCGCCAAGTGGGGCTTCGCCTACCTGGCTGTCAATACGTACGAGACGGTTATTGTCCCCATCCTGGCAGACTTCACCCCCGAAAGTGTGATGGGCCTGGTGAACCACTCCGAGAGCATTGCCCTCTTCACCAACGCCGCCCGTTGGGCCAAGATGGATCCCGAGAAGATGCCCGCCCTCAAGGTGGTCTTTGACGTGGACAACTGGAATGTGCTCTACTGCACTGATCCCAAGATCCAGGAAGCCGTCGACAATCTGGACGCTCTGTTCAAGGAGAAGTATCCCAAGGGCTTCGGCCCGGAAGACGTAGTTTTCCCTACGGACAACTGGGACGACCTCTCCACCATCAACTATACTTCCGGCTCTACCGGAGATCCCAAGGGCGTAATGCTTACGTACCGTAACTTCTCCGCCAACGTAGACTTTAGCCAGCGCAATGTGCCCGCCGGCGACAAGATGGTCTCCATGCTTCCTATGGCCCACATGTACGGCCTGGTAATCGAGTTCCTCTATCCGCTGTGCAACGGTACCTCTATTTATTGGATGGGTAAGGCTCCCACCCCGGCAACCCTCCTCAAGGCCTTCGCCGACGTAAAGCCCTACCTCCTCATCACCGTTCCGCTGGTTATGGAGAAGATCTACAAGAGCAAGGTAAAGCCTACTCTTGACAAGCCCATGATTAAGTTCCTCACCAAGATCCCCGGTCTTAACAACGTCATTTACAAGAAAGTGAAGGACGGTCTTGTACAGGCTTTCGGTGGCAATGTGGAAGAGTTCATCATGGGTGGCGCCGCCCTCAACCCCGAGGTAGAGCGTCTGTTCAAGAAGATTGGCTTCCCTTATCTGGTGGGCTATGGCATGACGGAGGCTTGCCCTCTGCTGGCCTATGAGCACTGGACCAAGTATGTGGCCGGTTCCTGCGGTAAGGCCGTAGACGTGGCCGAGGTCCGTATCGACTCCGAAGATCCTCAGCACGTGGTAGGTGAAATCCAGGCCCGCGGTGAAAACATCACCATCGGTTACTTCAAGAACGAAGAAGCCACCGCCAACGCCTTCACCGAGGACGGCTGGCTCCGCACCGGAGACCTGGGTATCATGGATGCCGATGGCAACATCTTCATCCGTGGCCGCTCCAAGAACATGATTCTGGGACCTTCCGGTCAGAACATCTATCCGGAAGAGCTGGAGGCCGTGGTAAACAACCAGGACTTCGTAATGGAATCCGTTGTGGTAGACCGTGGCGGCAAACTGGTTGCTCTGGTCTTCCTGGATGAGCAGGCTGTCGCCAAGGCCCTCCTGGATCCCGAGGCCAAGGCCGAGATTCCCGAAAACATCAAGCTCGGCGCTAACCGCCAGCTTCCTAACTATAGCCAGATTGCCAAGGTCGAGCTCATGGACAAGCCCTTCGAGAAGACCCCGAAGATGTCCATCCGCCGATTCCTGTATAAATAATGATATCATCCTGGTGAGCAACCGGGAAGATGAATTGAATGCGGCATCGGAGTCTCTCCGAGCCGCATTCCCTGTATCTGTTGCCCGACTCTGGGAGGAAACGGAACTATTCTTTTGAGAAAATAGACGGAGCCAGGGGCCGGCAGTTGTACTGCGAGGCCATGGATTCTCCGTAGGCGCCGGCACTGCGGATGGCTACAAGGTCTCCGCGGTGGCACTTGTTGAGCATCACCTGCGTACCAAAGACATCCGAGCTCTCGCACACGGGACCTACTACATCGTACGGCTCCAGGTCTTCGTCGGAAGAAAGGTTCTCGATACGGTGCTGGGCGTGGTAGAGGGCAGGCCGGAGGAGGTCGTTCATGCCGGCATCCAAGATGGCGAACTCACGCTCCAGTCCCTCCTTTACGTAAAGGACACGGGAGATGAGGGAACCGCAGGGAGCCACAATGCTTCGGCCCAGTTCAAAGTGGATGGGCAGATTGGTATTGAGCTCGTCGCTGTAGGTCTGGAAGTAGCCGGCAAAATCTGCCATCAGGTAACGGTTGGGGTGATTGTACTCAATACCCAGACCGCCGCCCACATTGATGTCCTTGATCTCAATACCATGTGCCTGCAGGCCGTGAACAATCTGATTGTTGCGGTGGCAGAGGTTCTTGAAATCGTCCAGATCAAGAATCTGGGAACCAATATGATAATGCAGGCCGATGAATTCGATGGACGGCAGGGACTGAGCTTCACGGATTACATCTTCCAGCACGGAATAGTGGATACCGAACTTGTTCTCGGCCAGGCCGGTGGTGATGTTCTTGTGAGTATGGGCGGCCACATCCGGATTCACGCGGAGGCTCACGGGAGCCACTTTGCCTTTCTTGGCGGCCAGGTCGGCCAGCACGTGCAACTCGGCCACGGATTCCACATTGAAACGGCCGATGCCGGCATCGAGACCCAGGTTAATTTCCCAGTCGGCCTTACCTACCCCGGCATAGAAGATAGTCTCGGGGGCGAAGCCGGCATTGAGGGCAGCCTGGACCTCACCACCGCTCACGCAGTCTGCGCCCAGGCCAAAGCGGGCGATGTAGCGCAGGATTACGGGGTTGTGGTTGGCCTTGATGGCATAGTGGACCTGAGCGGCGGGCCAGTCCAACACTTTTAACTGATAAACGATCTCCTCCAGGGTGCGCTGGAGAAGATCGGTATCATAGTAGTAGAAGGGAGTTCGAAGATTTGCAAATCGATCGAGGGGAAAGCTTCCTTTCATAAGTTCACAATTTATAATTTTATTTGAGATAGGCGTCTGTAACCACTTTCTGACTGCGGGCGATAAACTCGCTCAGGGCTTTGCCCTTGAGCATGCCGTTACCCAGCAAGGCCAGGTCTACCAGCTGGTGCAGGAGATCGTTGCCGGTGGCGAAGGCCTCCACATCGGCCCTGTGGGCCTTGCGAACGGCCTCGCGGGCTTCGCGGGCCTTGGTCTTCTCTTCTTCGGAGGCGTCGGAGGGGGCTTCGGCGGGAAGTTCTCCCTGCGGGGCTACCTCGGCCTGCTTGGCTGCCCAAATCTGGGCCACCAGCGGGTTCTCCATATTCACCGTTACGTTATAGCTCTCCGGCATGGAACCGTAGAAGTTCATACCTCCGCCCAGGGCGCTCATTTCGCGGTAACGGCGCATGAACTCGTTCTGGGTAATGAGGATAGGGGCGGCTTCGGCACCCAGGTTGTCACCCGTTACAAAGTAGTCGTTTCCTTCCGGCATCACGGCCTTGAAGAGGTTCTCCAGATCGTAACGTTCGTCTTCCTTCATCTCCAGCTTGACCTTGTCTTCCTTGGGGATGAGGTTTTCCACGGCGTCGGAGTCTACGCGGGCAAAACGGGTGTCCGTGAGCTTCTGCTCCAGCAGGTTCACATAGTGGGAATCCAGCTCGCAGTCCATCAGGAGCACGTCGTAACCCTTGTCCTTGGCAGCCTGGATAAAGGCGTACTGGTCCTCGGGCTTGGTGGCGTAGAGGTATACTTTCTTTTTGTCTTTGTCGGTCTGGTTGTCCTTCACGGCGTTCTCGTACTCCTCAAAGCTGAAGTACTTGCCGTCCGTATTCTTGAGGAGGGCAAACTTGAGGGCGCGCTCGCAGAACTTTTCGTCGGAGAGCATGCCGTACTCGATAAAGAGCTTGAGGTTGTCCCACTTGGCTTCCAGCTGGGCACGCTCATCCTTGAAGATGCCTTCCAGGCGGTCGGCCACTTTCTTGGTAATGTAAGTAGAGATCTTCTTGACGGCGGCGTCGCTCTGGAGGTAGGAACGGCTCACGTTCAGCGGAATGTCCGGGGAGTCGATGACACCGTGCAGCAGGGTCATGAAATCCGGGACAATGTTGTCCACATGGTCCGTTACAAACATCTGGTTGCAGTAGAGAGAAATCTTGTTGCGCTCCACGGCCACGCGGTCCTTGAGCTTGGGGAAGTACAGGATGCCGGTGAGGTTGAACGGATAGTCCACATTGAGGTGGATGTAGAACAGCGGCTCCTCGTTCATGGGGAAGAGCGTGCGGTAGAAGTTCTGGTAATCCTCGTCCTTGAGCTCGCTGGGGGCCTTGGTCCACAGGGGCTCTACGGCGTTGATAACCTTGTCCTTATCGGTGTCTACGTACTTGCCGTCCTTCCATTCCTGCTCCTTGCCAAAGACAATGGGAACGGGCATGAACTTGCAGTATTTCTGCAGGAGGGCGTCAATGCGGGATTTCTCTGCGTATTCTTTGGAATCGTCGTCCAGGTACAAGGTAATAACGGTTCCCCTATCGGCCTTCTCAATCTCTTCCATCTCGTAAGACGGGGATCCGTCGCAGCTCCACTTAACGGCCTTGGAGCCCTCCTTCCAGGAGAGGGTCTCGATGGTGACCTTCTTAGCTACCATAAAGGCGCTGTAGAAGCCCAGGCCGAAGTGGCCGATGATGTTGCCAATCTGGTCTTTGTATTTCTCGAGGAACTCGCCGGCGCTGGAGAAAGCAATCTGGTTGATGTACTTGTCAACCTCTTCCTCCGTCATACCAATACCGTTATCGATGATCTTGAGGGTCTTTTCCTTCTCGTCCAGTTCAATATGAACCTTGAGGTCTCCCAACTCCTCCTTGCAGTCTCCGGAGGCGGCCAGTGCCTTCATCTTCTGCGTGGCATCTACGGCATTGGCCACGAGCTCGCGCAGGAAAATCTCGTGGTCGCTGTACAAAAACTGCTTGATAACCGGGAAAATGTTCTCGGTAGTTACTCCAATTTGACCTTTATTTGCCATATTTTTATTCTTTTAAACTCAATTTTGACGCCATAGGAGTAGTCAAAATATGAGCCAAAGGCTATCTGCTGACAAATTGGCAGATAGATTACAAACATACGGTCTGACAGTTAGCGCGAGACAATACAATTCTCAATTGTGACCTTCTGGAACCCCAGGTCGTTCCAGCAGACCAGGGGAGAGAGGGTGCCCGTCAGACCGGTGGCTACGATGTCCTTCATAGTAAGGTCCTCGGCCACCGATCCTTCTCTTACGGAGGTGGCAACCGGTGACGACAGGTCGTACATATTAAGGTCGTGCAGGTAGATGCCGCGGGCCGTTCCTTCGGCCTTGCCCCAGGCGCCGGGTTCCAGTTCAATGCCAAAGAGCATATTGTTCCGGCGGGCTTCTCCGCTGGTGCGGTGCGGGTACACGCCGGGACCGTGCAGAACACAGCTGCGGACTTCCAGGTCCTCGGACGGCATGATCATGCGGATGCCGTTGCAGGAGGAGTTGATGTCGCAGCCCTCGATGAGCATGTGGTTCCAGTAGCCGCCGGCTATGCAGTCGTCTCCGGTTTGGAACTTGCAGCGGCGGATGACGCCGTTGTTGCAGCCGCGGATGTGGATGCCGTCCCAGCCTTCCGTGATAAACAGATCTTCAAAGACGGGATTCTCCAGGGCATAACCCAGGAAAGCGTAGTTGGCCGCCCGGGTTACGTGGACGCCGCTCATGAGGAAATCCTGGGCTTCGGCCACTATGATGGTGTGCGGGCCGCGCATGTTTTCTTCTCCGCGCTCGTCAAAGACATGTACGCCGTCAATGGTTCCTTCTCCGGTGATGGAGGCGTTCTTGACGCCGGCGCCAATGAGGAAGGCCTTCATCCACTGGCGGTCGTTTACGCAGTTGGAATTGGCCGTTCCGTTGCCGCTGTCAAAGCGGGTAAGATCGTTCTCGGGGATATACGGCTCGTAGGCGTCCGGGTCTTCCACACCCTGCAGCCGGGCACCTTCCGCCAGGTGCAGGTCCACGTTGTCGCGAAGATAGAGAGTGGCCGAAAGGAAAGTCCCTTCCGGAATGAGCACCTGTCCTCCGCCGGCCTGGGCGCACTGGTCCAGGGCCTGTTGGATGGCTTCCGTGCACACGGCGCCGGGCTGAGCACCGTAATCGGTGATATTGAAAACAGCGGGCTTGGGCGTGCAGGCTACGGCAGCAAGCAGCAGGAAGGGAAGGATGCGTTTCATAGGATGACTTGACGAATGAAAGGAGTCTGGTACTGGTAGGCCAGTTTGGTAAGATCCCAGCCGGGCTGGGTAAGGATGAGGGCGGCCTTTTTGCCGCGGGTGATGGATCCGTACTCGGTGCTTACGCCCATGGCATAAGCGCTGTTGAGGGTAACGGCATTGAAGGCCTCGATGGGTGTAAGACGCATGTGGATGCAGCCCAGAGCCATCACAAAGCGCATGTCGCCGGACGGGGAGGAACCGGGATTGTAGTCGCTGGCCAGGGCTACGCCCAGGCCGGCCTTGAGAAACTCCTTGGCCCGGCCATAGGGGAGACCCAGGAAGAAGGAAGACCCCGGCAGCATGGTGGGCATGGTCCAGGTATCTTCAAGGGCAAAAATCTCCGCTTCCGTGGTTCGCTCCAGATGATCTACGGAGAGCGCCTTGTGTCTTACGCCCACCTGAACGCCACCGCTGACGGCTAGCTCGTTGGCATGAATCTTAGGGGTAAGGAGATGCTCCGCCGCCTTGAGAATCCGGTCCGTATCCTCTACGGTAAAGAAACCTTCGTCGCAGAAGACGTCTACAAAGTCGGCGTATTCCGCCGCCTCCGGAATCATATTGATAACCTCTTGAACATAAGCCTCATGGGTGAAGCCCCGTCCCACGGCGTGGGCTCCCAGGAAGGTGCTTTTGACCTTGGCGGGAACGATTTCTCCGATGCGGCGGATTACGCGCAGCATCTTGAGTTCATCGGCCCTGTTGAGGCCGTAGCCGCTCTTGATTTCCAGGGCAACGGTGCCCTTGTCCATCATTTCCTTCACGCGCCCGAGGGACTGCTCCAGCAGCTCTTCTTCGGAGGTCCGGTGCAGCAGGTCGGCCGAATTCAGGATGCCGCCGCCCCGCGCTGCAATTTCCTCGTAGCTGAGGCCGTTGATCTTGTCCAGGAATTCGCCGTCCCGGCTTCCGGCATACACTACGTGCGTATGGCTGTCGCAGAAGCCCGGCATGACCATGCCGCCTTGGGCATCGATGGATTCCCGGTCGGAGCCGGGAATGACGGAAGAGTCGGAGCCGGGAATGACGGAAGAGTCGGAGCCGGGGCAGGTGGACATCGGCCCATAGTCTGCTATCCGGTCGTCCTCGATGGCCAGCCAGGCGTTTTCCAGCAGGCCGGTGGAGCCTTGTGCGGCGCCTTCTACGCGCAGTATGCTCTCCGGCTGAATGCCGACCAGCAGACCTATATTATAGATAAGTTTCATTCTTGATGAATTCCACGGATTTGGCGATGAGGGGACTCATGTAGGTATCGGTGACCACAAAGGGAACCAGCTTGCGATAGTCGGTGAAGATGCGCTCCAGGATAGGGGAGGATTTGGCCGGCCGGCGGAACTCCAGGGCCTGGGCGGCGTTGAAGAGCTCGATGGCCAGAACCGTTTCTACATTGTCCACTACGCGGACCAGCTTGGTGGCGCTGTTGGAACCCATGGAAACGTGGTCCTCCTGTCCCTGAGACGAGGGAATGGAATCGCAGGATGCCGGCCAGCAGAGACCCTTGTTCTGGGATACGATGCTGGCTGCCGTGTACTGCGGAATCATGAAACCGCTGTTGAGACCGGGCTCGGTGACCAGGTACTTGGGCAGACCGCGGAGACCGTGGATGAGCTGGAAGGTACGGCGCTCGGAGATGCTGGCCAGTTCACTCATGGCAATGGCCAGGGAGTCCATGGGAATGGCGATGGGCTCTCCGTGGAAGTTACCGGCGCTGATGACCATGTCCTCGTCCGGGAAGATGTTGGGGTTGTCGGTGGCCGAGTTAATCTCGTTCTCGATCACGGACTTTACATAAAGGATGTTGTCCTTGACGGCACCGTGCACCTGCGGGATACAGCGGAAGCTGTAAGGATCCTGAACGTGCTCCTTGGCTCGGTTGATGAGCTCGCTGCCTTCCAACACCTCCATGAATTTCTTTCCGGTCAGAATCTGTCCGGTATGGGGTCTAAGCTGGTGGGTGAGGGGCAGGAATGGCTCGATGCGGCCGTCGTAGGCATCCAGGGACATGGCGCCAATCAGGTCTGCCCAGCGGCTCAGACGTATGCTCTTGAGGATGCTCCAGATGGCGTGGGCGCTCATAAACTGCGTGCCGTTGAGGAGGGCCAGGCCTTCCTTGCTCTGCAGGGTAATGGGCTCCCAGCCTTTCTCCTTCCAGACATCGGCGGCCTCACGCACTTCCCCTTTATAGAGAACTTCACCCAGGCCGATAAGGGGCAGGCTCAGGTGGGCCAGGGGAGCGAGGTCTCCGGAGGCACCCAGGGAACCCTGCTGGTAAACCACGGGCAGAATGTCTTCGTTGAACATGTCCACCAGGCGCTGGACGGTAATGAGCTGAACACCGGAGTGACCGTAGGAGAGGTTCTGCACCTTGAGGAGCAGCATAATCCTCACAATCTCCGGCCTTACCTTGTCTCCGGTTCCGCAGGCGTGGGACACAACCAGGTTGTGCTGCAGCTTGCTCAGGTCTTCCTTGGGAATGGTTACATTATACAGGGAGCCAAAGCCGGTGGTAATACCGTAGATGGGACGGTCCAGGTCTTCCATCTTGCGGTCCAGGTAGGCGCGGCACTTGACAATGGCGTCTACGGCTTCCTTTGAAAGGGTCAGTTTTTCGTGGTTGTCCAGAATCTCTTTGACTCTCTCCAGCGAGAGATGGGCGTGGGATATGGAATGCATTAGTTTAAGCTTTTTCGGATTAATACTTCATCGGCCTCGTTGGGGAGGGTGACTTTGAGCTCGGGGGTGCGGGCCATTTCCCTTTCGATGGCAAAACGGGCGGCCTCGTTGCGGGCCCAGGAGCGGCGGGCTATGCCATTGTTAACGTCCCAGAACAGCATCTCACGGATATGGCGGGCGCTGTCCTCGGAACCGTCTATGACCATGCCAAAGCCGCCGTTGATTACCTCGCCCCAGCCTACACCGCCACCGTTGTGGATGCTTACCCAGGTGGCGCCGCGGAAGCCGTCTCCAATTACGTTCTGAACGGCCATGTCGGCGGTAAAGCGGCTGCCGTCGTAGATGTTGGAGGTTTCGCGGAAGGGGGAATCGGTTCCGGAGACGTCGTGGTGGTCACGGCCCAGCACTACCGGGCCTTCCAGCTCACCCTTGCGGATGGCCTCGTTAAAGGCCAGGGCAATCTTGGTGCGGCCCTCGCAGTCTGCGTAAAGGATGCGGGCCTGGGAACCTACCACCAGGTTGTTGCGGCCGGCTTCCTGGATCCAGTGAATATTGTCTCTCATCTGCCCGGCAATCTCCTCGGGGGAGTTGGCGGCAATCTCCGAGAGCACCTTTACGGCCAGTTCGTCGGTCTTCTGCAAGTCGGAGGGTTTCTCGCTCATGCACACCCAACGGAAAGGGCCGAAGCCATAGTCGAAGTACATGGGACCCATGATGTCCTGTACGTAGGAAGGGTAGCGGAAGGAGCCGTCGGCCTTGAGGACATCGGCCCCGGCGCGGGAGCTTTCCAGGAGGAAGGCGTTGCCGTAGTCGAAGAAGTACATGCCCTCGGCGGCCAGCTTGTTGATGGCGGCTACCTGCCGGCAGAGGGAGGCCTGAACGGCGCCGCGGAAGGCGTCGGGGTCATCGGACATCATTTCCTTGGACTGCTCCAGGGTATAACCTACGGGGTAGTAACCGCCCGCCCAAGGGTTGTGCAAGGAGGTTTGGTCGCTGCCCAGGTCTACATGGATATGGTCGGCCGCCAAGCGCTCCCACAGGTCCACAACATTGCCTACATAGGCCAGCGACACCACTTCCTTGGCGGCTACGGCCTTTTGGATGCGGGGGATGATCTCGTCCAGGTTGGTGTGTAGCTCGTCCACCCAGCCCTGCTCGTAACGCTTCTGGGCAGCCTTGGGGTTAATCTCGGCCGTTACGCTCACTACGCCGGCAATATTACCGGCCTTGGGCTGGGCACCGGACATGCCGCCCAGACCGGCCGTTACAAACAGCTTTCCGGCCGGGCTGCCACCCTGCTTGCGGGCGGCGTTCATCACTGTGATGGTGGTGCCGTGCACAATGCCCTGAGGACCGATATACATGTAAGAGCCGGCCGTCATCTGGCCGTATTGTGAGACGCCCAGGGCGTTGAAACGCTCCCAGTCGTCGGGTTTGGAATAGTTGGGTATGACCATGCCGTTGGTCACGATCACGCGCGGGGCATCCTTGTGGCTGGGAAAGAGGCCCAGCGGATGGCCGGAGTACATGACCAGCGTCTGCTCGTCGGTCATGGTGGCCAGGTACTGCATCACCAGCCTGTACTGAGCCCAGTTCTGGAAGATGGCTCCGTTACCGCCGTAGATGATGAGCTCGTGCGGATGCTGCGCCACACGGGGATCCAGGTTGTTCTGGATCATGGCCATGATGGCCGCCGCCTGCCTGCTCTTGGCGGGATACTCGTCCACGGGCCGCGCATACATCTTATAGGAAGGCCGATACCGGTACATATAGATGCGGCCGTAGGTCTTAAGCTCGGCTGCAAATTCCGGTGCCAGGGCCTGGTGCAGTTCCTTGGGGAAGTAGCGCAGGGCGTTCCTGAGGGCCAGCACCTTTTCTTCCGGCTTTAAGATATCCTTCCGCTTGGGTGCGTGGTTAATCTCTTTATCATAGGGTTGGGCCTCCGGCAGCTGGGCCGGAATGCCGGCAAGAATCTCTTCTTGGAAGGTCATAGTTCTATGTGGTTGTTAACGGCTTCTAATACTTGCTTTTCCAGCTGGAGGGCCTCGGTTACAATGGCATCGGCGCGGGCCAGCAGGGGCTGGGCGGGGGCTTTGTCATTGAGTCCGGCGCAGTTGATGCGCACATTGAGGCGGGCGCCCTGGATGCCGGCCACGGCGGCAAGGGCGGCTACGCCGGCATCGGAGGCCGAAGCAGGGTTGCCCTTCTGAGCCATCTCCAAAGCCAGCGGCAGGGCCTTAAGGGCAGCTTCCATGGTGCGGAGAGGCACCTGGGCGGCATAGAGCGTAGCGGCCTCGAGCGCTGCTGCGCGGGCGGCCTTCTCCTCGTCCGTGCCCTTGGGCATGGAGAAGCAATCCATGATACGGTTGAAGGCGGCCGTGTCCTCGTCAATAAGGGCCAGCAGTTCGTTCACCAGTTTCTGACCTTCTTCGGCCACGGTGGAGAACTCTTTCCAGCGCTCATCCCAGCCGCGCTTGTGGGCGCTCAGGTTAGCAACCATGGTGGCCAGGGCGGCGCCAAAGGCACCCATGCAGGCCGATACGGACCCTCCTCCGGGGGCTGCGCTTTCGCTGGCCGTCTCGCGGGTGAAGCCCTCTACCGTCATCTGGGCCAGGCCCTTCTTTTCTCCTTCGATAAGGTACTCGATGACCTTCTCCTTGGGGTTGAAGGGCTTAAGATCGTCCAGGGACATGGAACGGACGGCAATCTTTACAATTTCCTCTTCGCTGATACCCAGGGAACGCTGCTGCTTTTCCAGATAGAAGCGGCCGGCTTCCAGGAGCACGCGACGGGGCACCAGGCCCACAATCTCGGCCCCGGTAACGCGCAGGCCTCGGGCGGCTGCGGCGCGGGACACTTCTTCGTAGGCTACGTGCAGGGGAGT
>Ga0310696_10003374_pt1 | contig 19989 bp, 16 predicted proteins | sample AusTroGonzalo_MG_4_FD_203885 | JGI IMG/M metagenome (GOLD analysis project Ga0310696, IMG submission 203885) | Bovine rumen microbial communities from tropical cattle in Woodstock, Queensland, Australia - Gonzalo_02 (v2) (version 2) | ecosystem: Host-associated > Mammals > Digestive system >... | reverse complement strand
CTGACCAAAAGAAACTTGATACAGAAAAACAAAGACTTACTACTTTATTACAAAAAGCTCAGGCTGAACTTCAGCAGGTAGAAAAAGCAGAAGAACAGGCAATTAAGAGCGGTACTCCGAAGTACGTAGGATAAGCGGCGAAAAGAATTACAAAACCAAAACCGCCCAGTAGGGCGGTTTTTTATTGCAAAAATAAAATCAAACAGCAAATCTGAAGTGCATTATGTCACCGTCCTGAACAACATAATCTTTGCCCTCAAGACGCATTAAACCTTTATCCTTTGCAAGAGTATAAGAACCGTTGCAGGCAAGAAAATCTTCATAAGAAATAACCTCTGCTCTTATGAAGCCTTTTTCAAAATCGGTGTGAATAACACCCGCTGCCTGTGGAGCCTTCATGCCTGCAGTAATTGTCCATGCTTTTACTTCGATTTCACCGGCAGTAATATAAGTTCTCAGGTTAAGAAGTTTATAAACAGCTTTAATCATAAGCTCAATACCAGAATTTTCAACTCCGAGTTCCGAAAGATATTCTTTTTTTTCATCTTCAGATAAATCCGCAAGCTCTTCTTCTATTTTTGCGGAAATTATAACCATTTCCGCACCATGAGAGGAAGCGTATTCTTTAACTGCTTCAGTATATTTATTGCCGTTTTGGATATCGTTTTCAGACACGTTGGCAGCATAAATTACCGGTTTTATACTCATTAATTGTGATTGCTTCGCAATTTTCAGTTCTTCTTCATCGTCAAACAGTTCATTAATATTGATAAATGTAGCATCCGAAAGTTTTTCACTGAGTTTTTGCATAACTTTCAGCTCAATTTTTGCAGTTTTATCTCCCGAATTTGCAATTTTTGATATTTTAGCCATACGTTTTTCGAGAGATGCCATATCAGCAAGAGCAAGCTCTGTATTAATGGTTTCAATATCGTCAATGGGGTTAACTTTTCCCGCTACGTGAACTGTATTTTCATCATCAAAACATCTTACAACCTGAATTATTGCATCTGTTTCACGGATATTTGCAAGAAATTGGTTACCCAAACCCTCACCTTTACTTGCACCTTTTACGAGTCCTGCTATATCAACAAGCTCAATAGCGGTCGGAACGACCTTATCTGTTTTTACGAGCGGCTGCAATTTCCATAACCTTTCATCTGGAACGGCAACCATTCCGACGTTGGGTTCTATTGTACAAAACGGATAGTTTGCACTTTGTGCATTTCTTGCACTTGTAAGTGCGTTAAACAAAGTTGATTTACCGACATTGGGCAATCCTACAATTCCTGCTCTAAGCATAATTTAAATCTCCTGTTATACACAAAAGATAATATAAATACCAAAGACAATCAAGTTTGTATTTATTATGTACAAACAGAAGCATTCTCTACGGCAATTTTACGGCATGACAACCCAGAAAGATTTTAGTTTCCTTGCGGTTTTATTTTTATCGGAAATAATATGCAAATCAGTATCTCTAAAGTCAACAGAAACTGAACCTCCGCCATCAAACGCCATAGCTTTTGCGAATCCCAAAGCTTTCATAATATCGGAAGCCTCAATCAAAGTTATTGGTTTAGCATTTGTTGCAATTACAAAATAAACATTATTATTTTTTATACCTACGAGAGTTCTTGCGTATTTTGAAAGCGATGAGGCTGACTGACTGATTATCTTGCCTTCATTATCCGTCAACACAAAAAATTCTTCTTCAAGCCTCAATACAGGAGCAAGAGCGGGACCTCCCTGAATGGCATGTAAAATTTTATATCCACTTGGGACAGGTGCACTATGAGGTGCAATATCGTATAACAAAGAACCGTCTGAATCGGATTTTAAAACCCTGAGTTCACTTCTGTTTAATATCTGCTTCATATATGGTTTCAAATATTTATTTTCCACCAGACTTTTATTGTTATTTGGATTCAGGATAGTTTTGCCGTCTAATGTTAAATATGAAACGGTCTGATGATTCTTAGGATCAAAGAAGCCTGCATTTACAACAAGACGGGCTTTTGTTTCGTCATAAACTTCTCTGTTTGTTTTTAAACTGGTTACATAATAAGGTTTAAACAGATGACCAATTTTTTTTGTATTTATTTTAATTACATAAATACCGTCATTTTCCGAAACCTCAATATCGGGAACAGCAGGTACTTTTGCTTTTTCGGCAAATGTATATGTTTCCAGAGTTTCAGATTTAATATCAAAGGAAGAATTTAAATATTTCTGACTTAATGACTTTATAAAATTTTTTCCGTTAACTTTTGTCATAGATACATCATAAATTGTTAAATCATCCTGAGAAGGAAAAGCTGCAGATGAAAAACAACATAAAACCGAAAATAATAATAAAAATTTTTTCATTTACAAATCCTTTTTCTTTCTCAGATATCTGATAGCAAACACCATGACAAATGGTGCAAGAAAAGCTGTGATTATCGGGTGAAGAATACCTTTTTCCGCAAGCAGGTCAAGAAAAGGCATTGTAATGTAATATAAAAATACCGTCAGAACTGCCAATGTAAAGCCGACCAGTCTTTGGTCACGTGGTTTTGAAAATCCGAGTAAAGCACCAAAAATTACAAAAAATACTGAAATAATGGAATGAGAAAATCTTTGCAAATACTTATTGAACATAAATCTGTATTCATCATCCATACGCTCATCTTTTAACAGTTTTACATATCTTTTAATTTCATCATTTGTTAAATCACGGTCACGTTTTACACTGAAACGCATTAATTCATAAGCATTTTTTGCCCGTTCACCCGATAGTATTTCGACATCTTTTTTTACGGTAACATTTGAATAAACACCCTCAGGTGTAACATCATAGGAATTTGCCTCATTAATAACCCAGGTATGTTTATCAGGATTATACTTGACATAATCACTCATATAAATATTGTTTAAAACACTTTTTCCTTTTTCATCCGCCAAATCGGAAAAATTTAAAACAACAACATCCTGTATCATATTCTGATAAAAAGACGGAACTATTATTACCTTTTCCATTTTATCTTCCTGATTTTTAACCGGGAAAACAAAATGAACACGGGATGAATATTGCTTAAATATATCGTATTTTACAGAAGCATAAGGAATTAATCTGTCGTAAACAAAAAATGAAAAGCATGAAATAAGAGCGCCAAAAACCAAGACCGAGGCAATTATTCTGTAAAAAGAAGCACCGCATGCCCTCAAAATAACGACTTCCGAATCCTTGCTCAATTTATCAAAAACAAAAAGAGTACCGAGAAAAACGCCAACAGGAAGAGCATTTCCGAGAATTTTTGGAATCTCGCACAATATAACAGAAATACCCATTTCAAGAGTGTAGGTTCCGTCCAAAACTCTTTGAACGGTTCTCAGCAATATTTCGGGGGCAATCCATATTATGGAAAACAAAAGAATACAGACAACCGTTGCCCAAAATACCTGAGAAAATATGTATTTATCAATGATTTTTACTTTCATTAGAGAGTAAAATCCTTTCCTAAGTAGAATTGCTTAGCAACAGGGTCTTCTGCGACATCAACACTTTTGCCGTGAATTTTAATTTTTCCGTCAAAGATAACATAAGCTCTGTCAGTAATTGATAAAGTCGCTTTTGGATTATGGTCGGTAATCAGTACACCCAACCCTTTTTCTTCTGACAGTTTTCGTATATTTTCTTTAATTTCACCAATTGCAATCGGGTCAATACCAGTAAAAGGTTCATCAAGAAGTATAAATTCCGGACTTGCAGCCAAAGCCCTTGCGAGCTCGACACGACGTCTTTCACCACCCGACAATTTAACTGCATCTTCGTTTCTTAATTTTTTAACTCCGAACTCATCCAGCAAATCTTCTAATTTTTTTTCTTTTTCATCGGGAGTTAATTTGTCATTTATTTCAAGAACAAGTCTTATATTTTCTTCTACGGTTAATTTTCTGAATATTGACGCTTCCTGCGGAAGATAACCGATTCCGTATTTTGCCCTTATATTCATGGTTTTTTCAGTCAACTCCATGTCATCAAGAAAAATTTTCCCCGATTCAGGTTTAACAAGACCGACAACCATGTAAAAGGTTGTAGTTTTTCCTGCTCCGTTTGGGCCGAGCAAACCAACTACTTCTGATTTGTTAACTTCAAAACTGATATCATTTACAACAGTTCTGTCACCGTAAATTTTTATAAGATTTTCTGCTTTAATCTTCATTAGAAATAAGACTCCGTTCTTAATTAAGTAAAATTATATCAAAAATACAAAACCAATACAAAAATATAAATAAATATTCTGCCTAAGGATAAAAATCAATGTATAATAAAAGTATGGAAAATGTTACAGTAAAAAAATATAAGCTGAAAAAAGTTCAAAATGGTGTAAAAGAATATAAAATTGATTATGCAAAAGAACTTAACAAAGCACAGCTTGAAGCAGTAGAGTACAACAAAGGTCCACTGTTGATTATTGCGGGAGCAGGCTCGGGGAAAACGAGAACTCTGTCATATAAAGTAGCAAGACTGGTTGAGGACGGTGTTAATCCGGAAAATATTCTTCTTCTGACTTTTACGAGAAGAGCTGCAAGAGAAATGATTTCACGTGCGGAAACCGTTTTAAGCACCGGTCTAAAAAAAATTACCGGCGGAACATTTCATTCTTTTGCAAACATGATTTTAAGAAAATACGCAAAATTTGCCGATTTAAAAAACAACTTTACTGTTCTTGACAGGGCAGATGCGGAAGATATCATAAACCATATCAGAGGAAAAGTTATTGATAAAAAAGAAAAACGATTTCCGAGAAAAGGAACAATATTAGAAATATTTTCCAAAACAATAAATAAAGACATAAACATTGAAGAACTGGTAAAAAAAGAATTCAGGCAGTTTGAACACTGTACGCAAAAATTAATAACAATTGCACAGGAATACAGTTCTTACAAGCGAAGCCACTCAATGCTCGATTATGACGATTTGCTTTTGTATTTAAAAGTTCTTCTTATGTCAAATGAGTCAGTAAGAAAGAGTATTTCCGAAAAATACAAATACGTGCTTATTGATGAATATCAGGATACAAACAGTATTCAGGCGCAAATAATAAAACTGATAGCCGCTCACAATAATGTAACCGCAGTCGGTGATGATTCGCAAAGCATATATTCATTTAGAGGTGCGAATTTTAAAAACATTCTTGATTTTCCAAACCAATACGAAAACTGTAAAATTATCACACTTGAACAAAATTACAGAAGCTCGCAAAATATTCTAAACTTTGCAAATTTTGTTCTTGAAAAAGCAAAAGAAAAATATTCCAAAAAACTCTTTTCGGATATTGTAAGTGCTGAAAAACCCGCACTTGTTTGTGCATCAGACACAGCATGTGAGGGAGAGTTTGTTGTGCAAAGAATTCTGGAATATGTTAACGAAGAGGACATATCTTTAGAGGATATTGCAGTACTTTCGAGAAGCAGTTCTCTGATGTATGATGTAGAAACGGAACTCATTAAACAAAAAATCCCTTACAGAAAAATCGGTGGGCTGAAATTTACCGAAACGGCACATATAAAAGATATAATAGCCTATTTAAGAGTTGTCCTGAATCCTACTGATGAAATAAGCTTAAACAGAATTTTACTTCTGACAGAAGGCATCGGAACATCCTCCGCTGCAAAGCTTTTACCAATATTGTCGGGAACTTTTCATTTAAAAGATATCCCTCTGAAAAATATTCAAAAGGAAAATATTTCAGAATTGATAAAAGTACTCGAAGAAGCAAGAAAAAAAATTGACAACCCGCAATCGGCTGCGGAAACAATTTTAGATTACTACGAACCAATTTTAACAGCACACTACGATGACGCAGAAAAAAGGAAAAAAGATTTAGACCATATCTTATACCTGTCGGCAAAATATCCTAATCTTGAAGATTTTTTAAGCGATATGGCTCTTGAACCTCCCGAATTATCTGTAACCGATACAGAGGATGGTGCCGTAAAAGATGAATTGCTTACATTATCGACCATTCACGGAGCAAAAGGCACAGAATATAAAATTGTTTTTCTGATAGGTGCTGTTGACGGCAGACTGCCTTCTGTATATTCATTTAATTCACCTGAAGAACTTGATGAAGAATTAAGATTATTTTATGTAGCGATAACAAGGGCAAAAACTGATTTATATATTACATATCCAATCGATATGTTTGACAGAGCGACAGGCATGGTGTTATCCAAGCCGTCAAGATTTACCGACGGAGCAGACGAAAAACTGCTTGAACAATGGATAATTTCGGAAGATTAATATATCTTCGAGTAATTATAACGACTTCTGTAAACTTTTTTAATATAATTTTTTGATTCGGCATAGGGAATATTTTCGACAAAGACATCCAAATCCTCTTCTTTCAGAAGTTTTCTCCAGTTATTCATTGCATTCGGACCGCCGTTGTAACCGCCTACCGCATACATCGGAAAATTGTCCGTAATTTTTATTACATGGTCAAAATAAGCAACACCGAGCATAATGTTATATTCAGGCATAAACAGCTTATTCTCGGACGGATATTCGGCAGAAATAATTTTTGAAATATGTTCGGCAGTAGCAGGCAGCAACTGCATTAACCCGAGAGCATTTGAAGAACTCCTTGCAGTCGGGAGAAAGTGACTTTCTTCGCGGATTAATGACAAAATTAGCATCGGGTCAATCTTGTATTTTTGCGCATTTTTGTTTATATACCCGCCGTATTTTACCGGAAAAGCCAAATTCCAGACAGGATTTGAATAAGGCGGTTTGTTTTCTGTTATGTATTTATTCGCAAGATAAACCGAACGGGGTAAATTTCCTCTTGAAGCCTCAATCCATGATTTAACCGCAAAACTGTCAAAAGGCAACTCATCCCAAGTCGAATCATCATTTAAATCCTGCAGAGTTTTAACTATTTCAATGTCCTGAGCAGATAATTCGTCTGTCGGAAACGGAATATTCGTTTCCTGAGGTATATCTTTTTTAACAAACATCCAGGAAGATTTTGAGTTTTGAAAAGCAACTGAAGCACGGTACGCATAATATGAATCGGGATAATTTTTCATAACTTTATCAAAATATTGTTTAGCATCCTCATTTCTTTTTACTTTCTGAGAATATTTTCCAGCCCAAAACAGAATTTGTGATTCCTGAGGCAATCCATGAAATTTTTGTTCAAAAATCTGGGCAACTTTAATTGCAGAATAATATTCTTTCTTTGCTCCGAAATCAAAGAAAATTGACACCAAACAATCAGGGATATATTCACTTTTGGGGTATTTTTTCACGATTTCTTTATATACTTCTGTTTTTTTATTTTCAGGTAAAAATTGTGCGGATTTATATAAAAAGTAATCTTGTAAAACCTTATTCTGTGTAATTTTTTGAAGTTCTGAAATTGTTTTCTGCGAATTTTCATTAACAGAGATATAAAAAGATGTAAAAGTTTTTAAATCATTAACATCAATCTGGTCTGCATATTTTTCATATCCGCTCTTTGAAAGAGAGTTAAATTCAGAAATGTTATTTTTGTAAAAATTAGCAATTGCGAGATATGTCCACACCTTTTCCTGAGGAATGTCTTTTAAAACAGCTATCGCTTCATCATATTTTTCATTAGCAAGAAATATTTTTGAAATTATTGAAGCTTCTTTATAATCAAGAGCAAAATCCTTTACATCATAGGCAATAGGCAGTGAATAAGTTCCGTTGGGAGAATTGTTCAGATATTCAAAATAATATTTTTTTGCCTCCTGAAGCTGATTATTCTCATAATTTATTTTTCCCAGAAAATAATCTGCTGCATAGTTGTAATCTTTAATTTTAGAGTTATCTTTTATTTCATGAAAAAGAAGCTTAGCCTTTTTGTATTCTTTGTTCATAAAATAGCATTTTGCAAGAGAATATTGCGCTCTTGAAGTCATAATTGAGCCGGGGAATTTATGAACAAAATGTTCAAATTTTCCGATAGCAATCCCCCAGTCGCCAAGTTTTTCAGCAGAAAGAGCTTGTTTGAACAGTGCATATTTGTAATACGGCGAGAAAAATCGAATTTTCAAAAAAGCGGCATAAGATTCCTGATAATTTTGAGAACCGTATAATTTTTCCGCAAGCATATACTGTTTTTTATTGTCAAAAGAAGAGGCGTCAGCATAGTAAACACCGCCTGCAACAGCCGTTAAAATAAATAATACGATTATTCCGACAATAATTTTAAGTTTCATTATTTCTATCCAACCATAATAATATTATCAACAAAAAACCGATTACGGCAAATCTTTAATATTCTATATGAGCCGGTGATGTCAGTTTTATTGTTACCTGTGTATCTTTTGGAATATATACTCTTTCACCTTTTGAAAAGATAGCAATAAAAGGAGATACCGCACCATCAGCAAGCAAAAATACAGCACCGGGAAGATATACAACCGGACTTAAAATTGCAAACGGTGAATTTAATACTTTTTTTGTAGCATTTAAAGACTTCTTATAAAAATTTTTTCCGGGCTTCATTGCTTTTGAAACCCCTTTTGCATATCCGCTGTGACCTTTTATATTGTTAAAAAATACGTGTTTGTGACTGAGATTAACAATATTACCCTCAAAATAAGATATATTTCCCCTGTAAGAAATTGTTTCTGTTTTCATTGAAACCAATCCGCCGTTTCCCAAAAACTGAGGGGCATGAGTTTTGACAACAGTACCTGTAATCTTTGTTCCTTTCGGAATTTCAAAACTTTTTGAATACAAAGGCTCAACAGTTACAAAACTTATTTGTTTTCCCTCTTTTGAAGAAGATGAAACGGGAGTCAACAGCTTTGCGTTAACTTTTCTCCAACTGTTAACTTTAAAGCTTCGTGTTGAAGTCTTTTGGGGAATTCTCGGGATATTATCAACTAAAGCTCCCGATGAACTGCTTTCTGAGGGTTTTGTATTATTATTGTCTACCCCTGTTCCGATATCAAGAAAGTTCTTTGATTCAACCGACTTTGGAGATGTTTTGGGAAGCTTCGGAAGCTTATCACCATCCAGTGCATTGTATTGTTTTTTTATTATCTCATCAACAGAGTCATCGGCTTCAATAGCCAAAACCGACTGAACAGACATAAATATTAAAACTGTAAAAATAATAAACTTCTTCATTCCTGTATTGTAAACATATTTTAGGATTATAAAAAATTTTGCAAAAAAATTTACAAAAAAAACGGTGTATTTAATACACCGAAACACACACAATCATTTTTAGAGATAGATAGAACTTTTTATACATGAACTGCTGAAACATCAACAATTTCTTCAGCTTTCATTTTTTCGCAAACCTGATTTGCCGCTTCCATTTTAACTTTTGCATCTTCAAATTTAGCTTTAGCAACATCTACACGTTCTTTTGCAACTCCTGCTTCAGTATATCTTTTTGCAAAATTAATACTTGCTTTTTCATATTTTTCTTCTGCGGTAACTTTTGCTTCTTCTTTTGCTTTTTCTAAAGCAAGCTTGGCTTTTTCCATTCTTGCTTCTGCTTTATGGAGTTTTCTGTTTGCTTCATCAGCAGCAATTTCTGATTTTTTGAGTCCTACACCATATTGAAGAACTTTATCTTCAGCTTTTGCATATCTCATTTGAGCAATCTCAAGAGGAGTCAACGGTTTTACCTGTTTTGCAGGCTTAACTGCTTCCTGAGGATTAGTAACTGTTTTAGCCTGAGCCGCGGGTTGAACAGTTTGCTGTGTTTGCTGTGATTGCTGAGCCTGCTGCGGTTGTGCTGATGCCTGTTGGGCATTTACCTGTTGATTTAACTTTGAACAAGCTTCATTTGAATTTTTTATCAGTTCTTCAAGAGTATTTTTAAATGAATCTTTATGTTTTGCGAAAAGGAATAAACCGATTCCCAGCATCAATATATCGGGGAAAGTTGTAAGACAAAAACCGACAAGAAACATTGTTTTCATACCGTTAAACATTTTTTCGGTACTTTCTTTGGAACGGGCAAAACTGTCAACAATCGGGTCTTTATAAGAAACATTATTAGGATTTACATTTGTAGCGTTCGCAGAATTATTATCTGCTTTTTTTGCTTTTTCGGCTTCACCTATTTTGCCGCCGAAAGAAAAAGTTGTACCAAAAAAATCTGCAATTATCGACATTTTAGAATCCTATATTAAAAACTAATACATGTGCGTTCTCTTATAATAAGTATTTTTTCAGAATAAAATTGCATGTTTTCATATGAATTATTAACTTTAGTTACAATTTTATTCTTATAAAGAATTCAAAAATTCATATATTTAAAGGTTTAGAATTGCTATTGAAAAATGTATAAATAATAGAGTGAAAACTTAACGGGAAATTGTAACCAAATGGAAAAAACAGCAGACACATTAGAATTTGCAAGAGAAGCACACGAAAGATGGTTGATGAAAAATGACCACCGTGATCTGGAAAAAGCTATTGAATATTATTCAAAAGTCTTGACAGCAAATCCCTCTCACTCCGAAACTCATTATCATTTGGCAATGCTATTATGGGAAAGCGGGCAAATAAGCCTGTCTACCGCAATAGAAAAATGTAAATATGCTGTTGAAGTTTCTCCGAATAATGCTAACGCAAGGTTATATACAGGATATTTCTTAAAAATCGCAGACAAATGGACTGAAGCTGAAAAAGAATTTAAAAAAGCAATATCAATCAATCCTGTTGGTTCTTCAAGACCAAGAATGAATATAGGTTTAATGCACTCAGAGAAATTACTGCGCGGAGAGTTTACTTTTGACCATTTTATAAAATCACTTTATTACCTTTCAACAGGAATATTAACAGGAATTTTTGATTATTCCTGCATTAATATGGCAATAAAAAAAATAAAAGACAAAACCGCAGTCGGAAGTTTTTTGGCGGCAGGAAATATTTTCAAATTTTTCGGATTAGAAAAAACTGCCGTAAAAACTTTTAAAGGCGGGAGCATCAAAACAAAACATCCCGAAATATTCAACAAGATTATAGGCGACATAAATATCAACAGAGAAAATGTCAATGAAGCTTTAGCATCTTATGAAAAAGTTCTTAAAGCAAAACCAAACGACAGGGAAACACTGTTAAAAAAGGCGACCATACTTCAGACATACAAAGAAGATAAGGTACAGGAAGCAATCAATACATACTCTCTCGCATTGGCAACAGAAGGAAGCAAAGAATATATTTATTACGAACTAGGACATTTGTACATGAAAGCAAATGACATAATAAATTCAGTCAATGCTTTTAAAATGGCTGTTGAAGAAGATAACACAAACCCATATTTTCATAATGCGCTGGGGTTTGCATATTTTAAGGCAGGACAATATGAAGAAGCAGAGGACCATTATCTGCTTGCAATAGGCTTAAATCCCGATTCTGAATGGACTGCAACAGTTTGCAGAGCAACTGCATTAATTTATTTAGACATAAAAAAACGTCCCGATAAAGCAATTCAAATGTATAAACAATCAATAATTCTTGATGAAAATTGTGCGGAAACATATTCTGCACTTGGCGATTTATACTTTGATGAAGAAAATTACGACTCGGCAATGGAAAATTATACGAAGTCATTGTCGTTAAATCCGAATGATGCTTACGTATACAGTAAGTATGCAACATCTTTATGGCAAAAGAACATGACAGAAGAATCAGTTATTGCTTACAAAAGTGCAATAGATACCGATGACACGTATGCACCAGCATACAATAATCTCGGTGTTGTTTATCTCGACGGAAAAAACGACATTTTTGCTGCAAAAGACGCATTTAATGAGGCAATAAAGATTCAGCCGGACTACGTTATGGCACACTTTAACCTCGGCAGGGTTTACGAAAAATTTGGAAATAAAGTTAAGGCAGCACAATGCTATGCAAAAGCTTTGTCTTTAAACAAAGAAAAACCTGAAACAGACAATGAACTTATTGAAGAAAGCATACAAAAGTTATTTGAAGTATAGTGCTAAAAGTTCAAAGACTGTATCATTCCCAAAAACTCCGGAAATGAAGTATTTACCCATTCAAAATCACGGATAAGAAGAGGATTTTCGCAAACCAAACCTGCAACATAAAAGCTCATAGCGGTTCTGTGGTCATGGTGGCAATCAATTTCAGCATTTCCAAACAATGGAGTTTTACCGAAAATAATCATACCATCCTCTGTTTCAGAAACCTTTGCACCTATTTTTCTTAACTGTTCAACCATTGTTTTAATTCTGTCTGATTCTTTGTTTCTTAAATCAGCTGCATCTTTAATCTTAGTTGTTCCGTCAGCCTGAGTTGCAAGAACTGCAATAACAGGGATTTCATCAATTAATCTCGGTATATCGGCTCCCTCAATTGTAACACCTTTTAACTCAGAATAACGGACTCTTATATCTGCAACAGGTTCGCCGGAAATAATACGTTCGTCGAGAATTTGTATGTCAGCACCCATTTTCTTCATAATATCAATGATGCCTGCTCTTGTATGATTTATGCCGACATTTTTAATAACAACATCCGAATCGGGTATAATTGCGGCAGCAACCATAAAGAAAGCGGCAGAAGATATGTCTCCGCAAACCTCCAAATCTTTAGGTTCAGGTTTTGAGTTTTTAACGGTAACAGAAAATTCCGAATTTCTCACAATATCAACATTCATATAATCAAGTAATAATTCTGTATGATTTCTTGACTGATAAGGTTCAATAACAGTTGTTTCACCCTCAGCAAAGAGTCCTGCAAGAAGTATTGATGATTTTACCTGTGCGGAAGCTATCGGAGAATTATAAGTAATACCATGCAATTTTGTTCCTTTAATTGTCAAAGGAGATTTAAAATTATTATGTTCAATAACCGCACCCATCTTTTCGAGAGGTGTAATTATCCTCTTCATCGGTCTTTTGCTCAAACTTACATCACCAATTAAAGTAGAATCAAATGATTGTCCCGACAAAATACCCGACATCAGGCGCATAGTCGTCCCCGAATTTCCACAGTCCAAATCAGTCAACGGTGAAACAAAAGTTTCGGGAGCTTTGATAATAATGTCCTTTTCATTCACAAATCCGACTTCACAACCGAGCTTTTCAACAATTTTTAATGTTGAAATACAATCTGCGCCGTGAGAATAATTCTTAATTTTAACTGTTTTACCAGTTAAAGCCGCAAACATAGCACATCTGTGGCTTATTGATTTATCGGGAGGAATAGTTATTGTACCAAAAAGTTTATACGATTTTGCTGTTTTAACATCCATTATTTTATTACCTTTTAAAATTATAAAAATCTTTATTTAACATAGCAAGAAAAGGAATTAATTCCAAACGTCCTATTAACATATTAAATATAAAAATAGCTTTGGTTGCAGTGCTTAAAGAATCATAACTCCCCATAGGACCGATTATGCCGAAAGCAGGTCCTACATTCCCCAATGTTGCGATAGCACCCGAGACACCGACTGAGAAATTACTTTCAATTAATGATACCGCAAAAGCTGTTACACCAAAAATCATGAAATAAAAAATTACAAAAGATACCGTTTGGGAAATAATATCGTTTGAAACCGGAATATCATTGACTCTTATCGGAATTACCGCAGACGGGTGCAAAATTTTTGAAATTTCTCTCTTGATATATTTCAGAACGAGAAGAACACGGATTATTTTTAAACCACCAGAAGTTGAACCGGCACAAGCACCGGTGAAAAACAAAATGAAAAGAGCAGCTTTTGCTGCATAATGCCAGTTCGTATAATCAACCGTTGCAAATCCCGTGGTCGTAACTATTGAAACTGCCTGAAAAACACCTTCTTCAATTGCTTTTCCCATTGTATAAGTATTTTGCATAAACAAAACAAAAGCGATAATTAATGCAAAAACGGCAGTAAGACCAAAATATACCTTAAATTCATCATTTTTGGACAGAAGAGACAAATCTCTCTTTTGAATAATTCTGTACGTCAGAGCAAATCCTGTTCCCGAAATAAACATAAAAAGTGCAATTATCCAAACAAAAATTGATTTATCATAACCGATAATACTTGCCTGATTAGGCGAGAAACCGGCACAGGCGATAGTTGAAAAAGCATTGCAAAATGCGTCAAACAAAGGCATTCCTGCACATCTTAAAAGAATTATTAGCACTATTGTCAAAAAGATGTATAACTTTCCCAAAACAGCAGCCGTAGACTTAATTCTCGGCGTAAATTTCCCGTCCTCGGGTCCCGGAGATTCTGCGGCAAACATCTGCCTGCCTGCAATCGCAAATTGCGGAAGAACGGCAATTACAAGGATAATTACACCCATTGCACCTATCCATTGAGAATAAGCTCTCCAGAAAAATAATGCTTTGGGATATACCGAAAAATCGGTTAAAATCGTTGCACCGGTAGTCGTAATTCCTGAAACCGCCTCAAAAAGGGAGTTAATTGGTGAAAATCCAAAAAATAAATACGGTATTGCAAAAATCAGCGATGATGAAACCCAAAAAAGGACAAGTGTTGCAAGTGCTTCCTGTTTTTTAAAATCATCAACAAGACCTATTCTGTCGTCATTTGAATTTAAAAGTATTCCAAACAGAAACATTACCATGACTGCTACCGCGAAAGCCAGCAGAGAATGAAAATCACGGTAATAAACCGCAACCAGCAACGGAACTATAAAAACCGCCGCAAGATATTTTATGAATAAACTTAATGCTGCAATTACGTTTTTTATTCTCATACACACCTAACAACTTAAAAGATAATTTCTGATAATATCAACTGAGGTCTGCATTGTAAAAATAATAAGATTATCCTCGGGCAGAACAAGCGTATCCCCTTTGGGTACAATCATTTTATTACGCCTTTCAATCAACGCAATAATACCTTTTTCGGGGAACTTCAAATCTCTGATTTGCCTTTGTGTGAAAGATGATGGCAGGGATATTTCAATAACTTCTCCCTGTCCTTTTTCAACGGTTGCAAGAATCATGATATGAGGCATAATAAGCCTGTTGTTAATATCATGAAGAATTGCGTTGTTGTATGAAACGGCAACATCAATTCCCACTTTTTCAAACAAATCAACGTTATGTTCTTTAGAAACTCTTGCAATAACCTTTTTAACGCCAACTTGTTTTGCAAGGAGAGAACCCAAAAGGTTCTTTTCATCATTATCAGAAACACAGACAAGAACATCAGCATCTTCGATTTGTTCATCCGAAAGAAGAGAAATATCAGTTCCGTCACCATTTATAACAAGTGTTTTTCTCAATATTTCCGATATATATTCGCAGCGTTTCAAATTAATTTCTATGATTTTACATTTAATTCCCGCCTTTTCGAGAATTTCGGCAAGAATAAGTCCAATTCTGCCTCCGCCGATAATTGCGACTGTTTTAACTCTGGTTTCTTCCCTGAAAACATCAGCAGCAAGAAAATCCAATTGTTTGACCGAACCCATAAAAATCAGTTTATCGTTAAGTAAGAGTTCTGTATCACCATTTGGAATAAACAGAGTTCCGGAACGTGTAATACCGACAATCAAAACTTCATCAGGAAATTTGCAATCTTTGATTTTCATATTCAAAAGAGTTGAATTTTCCTTTACAGGATATTCAAGAAGTCTTGCTTTACCTTTACCAAAATTTTCTACCTGAGTAGCACTCGGGACTGTAATAAGTCTGAAAATCTCCTGAGTAAGAAGTTCTTCGGGTCTGACTATGTAATCTGCAAATATTTCATTATTTTGCTTTAAATTTTTGATATACATAAGAGAAGAAAAATATTCTTCTTTTGTAATAAAACATACGGTTCTTGCATTGCACAGATGTTTTATCATCATACAGGAAAGAATATTTGATTCATCAGAATCTTTACAGGCAATAAAAATATCGCATTTGTCGGCATTATACTTTTTCAGGACATTAATATCGGAAGCATTACCGACAATTACATCAATATCCATATTTTTAACTTCATCAGTAATACTGTCCGCTTTATCTATGATTATTATATTATGGTTTTCCGATAGTGACTGGGCAAGAAGTCTGCCTATATTATTTGCGCCGTATATTATTATTTTCATAAGTTCCTCAGATTATACTATATTATACATTAAAATATTTAATATAATATGTATATTAACAACGTGTTTGTGATTTAATTTATATAAAATAAAAAGGAAAAACAATGAGTAAATTTAATATAGGAATTATAGGCCTTGGAACTGTCGGAAGCGGTGTTTACAAAACTCTGCAAAATTTTAAAGATTTGGCAGAAATTAAAAAAATCTCTGTAAGAAACATAAATAAGCCGAGAAATATTGAGGGATTAGACAAAAATTTGCTGACGGAAAATTCGGAAGAAATAGTAAACAATCCCGATATTGATATCGTTGTTGAAGTTATGGGCGGTGTAAACCCTGCTCTGCAATTATTAAAACAGGCTATTATAAATAAAAAGCATATTGTAACAGCAAATAAAGAACTCCTTGCCAAACACGGAGAAGAGTTATTTCAGCTCGCAAAAGAAAACAACACGGTAATTCTTTACGAAGCTGCAATTGCCGGTGGAATACCGCTTATAATGCCGGTAAAAACAATTTTAAGAGCAAACAAAATTAATAAAATTGATGCAATACTAAACGGAACAACAAACTACATCTTAACAAAAATGGATGAAGATAATGCTCCATACGACAAAGTATTAAAAGAAGCTCAGGAACTCGGATATGCAGAAACTGACCCGACGGGTGATGTTGAGGGGTTTGATGCAACATATAAAATAGTAACTCTCGCGACTATTGCATTTAACAAGAGAATAAAACTCAACGGCATATACAGAGAAGGTATAACAAAAATCACGGATAAAGATATAAAATTTGCAAATGAACTGGGTTACAAAATAAAACTTATCGCAACCGCAAAAATAGATGACGAAGGAAATTCCGATGTAAGAGTTCACCCAATGCTTGTTCCGAAAGAACACGTACTTGCAACAATTAATAACGTGACAAACGCAGTCATGTTATCCGGAGAACCTGTCGGAGAAATTATATTTACAGGCCCCGGAGCAGGTGAAATGCCGACAGCAAGTTCTGTAGTAGGAGATATTCTTGCTCTGACAACAGAACTTGATAAAACCGATTACCCGCTTCCGATGATGAGATGCAACCATTCCGCAGAAGCTAAACGAATTGACATCGGAGATACCGAAAACAGATATTATATATCCCTGAGCACTCAGAACAAACCTGGTTCAATGGGTGTAATAGGTACAATCTGCGGAAAACATAATATCAATTTATCAGATATTTTACAAAAAAGTTCTAACGATAATGCTGCGGAAGTCGTTGTTATCACGGCAATGAGCAAAGAAATAAACATAAAAGAAGCTTTAAAAGAAATGAAAAATTCAAAAGCAATATTAAAAATAAACAATTTAATAAGATTAATGAATTAAGGATGAAAAATGAGTACAGAAAAACATTACAGAGGATTAATAAACAAATACAGAGAATTTTTACCCGTAAACGAAAGTACACCCGTTGTTACTTTAAATGAGGGTAATACTCCGCTGATAAAAGCAGATAATCTGGCAAAAAAAATCGGTTTGGATGCTGAAATTTATTTAAAATATGAAGGCTGCAATCCGACAGGAAGTTTTAAAGACAGAGGAATGACAATGGCTGTTTCAAAAGCAGCAGAAGCAAAATCAGAAGCAATAATTTGTGCTTCAACAGGAAACACAAGCGCTGCCGCAGCAGCTTACGGTGCAAAAGCAGGAATGAAAACCTTTGTATTAATTCCTGACGGTTACATTGCTCTCGGAAAACTTTCTCAGGCAATGATGTACGGCGCAGAAATAATTGCTATTCAGGGAAATTTTGACCAGGCACTTGAAAGAGTAATAGAAATTTCAGAAAAATACGGTGTTACTCTTGTAAATTCATTAAACCCGTTCAGAATAGAGGGGCAAAAAACAGGAGCCTTTGAAATAATTGAAGCCCTCGGTGATGCTCCGGATTATCATTTTATTCCTGTAGGAAATGCGGGAAATATAACAGCTTATTTTAAAGGTTATGAAGAATGGCACAACGCTCAGAAAATCAGTCATTTGCCCAAAATGATGGGATTTGAAGCAGAGGGTGCTGCAGCCATAGTACGGGGTGAAAGAATTATGAAACCCGAAACACTTGCAACGGCAATAAGAATAGGAAATCCTGCAAGCTGGAAACAGGCAGAAAGGGCAAGAGATTTATCAAACGGAATTATTGATTCAGTTACGGATGATGAAATCGTTGAAGCATACAAACTACTTGCATCTTCAGAGGGCGTTTTGTGTGAACCTGCTTCAGCTGCTTCTGTTGCAGGTTTAATAAAATCTCACAAAAAACAAATGGTGCAAGCGGGTAGTAAAATTGTATGTATTTTGACGGGTAACGGCTTAAAAGACCCCGATAACGCAATTAAATTTGCCCAGGCAAATGTTAAAAAGACAAGTGCCGATATGAAAGATATATTAACCGCAATGAATATATAGAGGGTAATAATGGAAATTTATTATAATGACAGCATTCACACCGTAATATATGGTCCGGGAATTTATTTCTTAGGCGATCCATGTTATGTTCTGAAAAAAGAACTGTGGGAAAGAGCAACCGAAAACCCCGGTGATTTTTCTGCTTACGAAGAATTTGCAATAGCTCCGACAATGTACGGTGACGGTGTTTATCACGATGCTTATTCAGGAAAAGAATTCGGCGTTGATTCGGCAAGTTTAGGAATTGTCAACATGAGATATTCCGAACGAAATGAAAATGTTTCAGTTCCGCTTGATGAGCTCGGTGCAATTATTGAAGTAAATGATTGTGTAAAATTTGAATATGACGAAGAAAAACATTCATTCAAATTTGAAATAGACGGCGCCCTCGTTTTTATTCCGACTGATGATGAATAATTTATTCAAAATACCCTTTATCTAATATTTGTTTTGAATAAAAACCAACTTCCGCTCCAATGTTCATATTTTTGGCATTTTCAATAAAATAATCAATTAAACTATAATAATGTTTGGGAACTTCAAACCTGGTCTTTAATCCTGGAACAAGCTCCATACAATTATTATAATCAATTTCAATACAAACTAATTTTAAACCGATATTGTTTATTACATTCAGAAATTTATCAATTTCCGAATAATTATCATTAATATTTTTAATTAATATATACTTCGTTACTATATACGGATATTTTGATGAATTTACATACTTTGAAAGATTTTTAATTACATTTTCAAACTTGTCTGTTTGTTTAATTTTTTTGTATGTATCACGAGAACCACAATCTAATGAAACAATTAATTCCGCCCTTTTATCGTTAAATAAGTTTTTAATTGAGTCATAATAAACGATATTATTTGTAAAAAAATGAAAATACGCATCACTTTTTTCTGAAAATATTTTTACCAGATTATTAAATTCTTTCAGGCAGCCAATATCTCCGCCCTGAAACTCAACATCAATCCTTTCTTCGGAAATAAGTTTTCTTTTATACATTTCTTTTATTATCGGAAACAATTCATATTTGGGCTTCGACTGTTTTTTGTCTTTTGGAATGTATGAATCACGAACACAATATATACAGGCACAATTACAACAGGTAAAATGGTTAACCAGTATTTTTGTGAATTTATTAAATTGCAAATTTTTATCATAATCACTTAAATTATGGCAATTCATGCAAGTAGGAAGAATTTTTCCGTTTTTAAAATCATCTACGAATTTGTTTTTTGAATACACCAAACTGTCATAATCAATTTTTTTGTCGTTAAGTGTATAAAATCTAGGCGAGAGAAACCCTGAGCAACAGGAATCTATCGCATCAGGATAAAATGTAATTTGATTATTTAAGTCTTTACAGGAATATTGAGCCATAACTATTTCTTTTCAAAAAAACCTTTGTCATATATTGATTTGGAATATCCGTCCATACAT
>Ga0310696_10003373_pt1 | contig 19996 bp, 15 predicted proteins | sample AusTroGonzalo_MG_4_FD_203885 | JGI IMG/M metagenome (GOLD analysis project Ga0310696, IMG submission 203885) | Bovine rumen microbial communities from tropical cattle in Woodstock, Queensland, Australia - Gonzalo_02 (v2) (version 2) | ecosystem: Host-associated > Mammals > Digestive system >... | reverse complement strand
CGCATCAATTTCAACATCGGTTACTGGTTCAACTACAGGTAAGCAAAAACGTTCAAACCGTGAACAAAAATCCCTCGGCTTAAACCGAGGGATTTTTTTAGTTTCTGTTTATGCAATAGAGCCACGCAGGCTCTACTACTATATATTACGTGTGAGCGTCAACCCATTCGGCGTTCTTCTTGCAAGCTTCGACAGACTTGTCGAAAGCAGCCTTTTCTTCGGCGCTCATCTTGACTTCGATAATCTTTTCGACACCGTTAGCACCGACGACAACCGGCACGCCGCAGTAGAGGCCGCTAACGCCGTATTCGCCATTCAGCTTGGCAGCGCAGGAGAACACGTTCTTCTTGTCGAGGAGGTAGGCTTCGGCCATGTGGATAGCGGAAGTTGCCGGGCTGTAGAAAGCGGAGCCGCGACCGAGGAGGTTCACGATTTCGCCACCAGCACCAGCGGTACGCTTTGCAAGTTCGGCAAACTTTTCCTTGCTCATGAGCTGAGAAACCGGGATACCGCCGACAGAGACACATTCCATGATGGAAACCATCGTGTCGCCGTGGCCGCCCATAACGAGAGCCTTCACGTCTTCGACGGAAACGCCGAGTTCGTCAGCGACGAAGCAAGCGAGACGGGCAGAATCGAGCACGCCAGCCATACCGATGACCTTGTTAGCCGGAAGGCCAGACTGCTTCTGCATGTTGTAAACCATGGCGTCGAGCGGGTTCGTAATCACGATGACGAAGGCATCCGGAGCGTTTTCCTTGATGGCTTCGGCAACAGTCTTGATAACACCGCAGTTCTTGTCCAGGAGGTCGTCACGGCTCATGCCCGGCATACGCGGGAAACCGGCGGTAACGATCACGACATCGGCACCCTTAATGGCGGAATAATCGGTAGAACCCTGAAGATCGACAGAGGAATTGATGACGGAACGGCCTTCCATGATATCGAGAGCCTTGCCCTTCGGCATGCCCTGAGTCTGCGGAATGTCGATAAGAACAACGTCGCCAAGATTCTTCTGGGCGAGCACGAGAGCCATTGTACCACCGATTTGTCCAGCACCAACGAGTGCAATCTTCTTTCTAGCCATGATTAGACCATCCTTTTAAGGTTTTGTTTTTTTACGGGCGTAAATATAGTAAAAAAATTGTAAAAAAAGCAATGTGTACCAATGTTACATATTATTTATTTGGGAGGCTTCACCCCTAAAAAAGTATATTTACGGCCAAACGGAGAGAGAAGGAATACCAACCAATGAAAAACTTTCTGATTTGCAGTGCAATATTCGCATTCACGTTCTTTGGCTGTTCCGACGAGAGTAATATCACTTCACCAGACACACCCGAAAGCAAAAATTACCACCAGGTGAAGGTCGACAAAGAAAACCACATCATAACTACAAGCATTAAGGCACATACCACGGGATACTGCGTTCTATACAAGGGTTCTTTCAACTGGAACGAATTCTTTTTCGACACCAATCCAGAAGAGGACACCACCCGCTACGAAATCCGCGGCGACACAATTGCCGTCTATTACTACGGTTGGTCCGACCCGCTCTATTACATCGGAGGTTCCACGGACAATATTTATGGAGAATGGAATAACATTGAATGCAGCTATACCAAAGAGTGGAATTGTATATCCGACGAAAACCGCAAATTTAAGGAACAGTATTATAAATCGGTCCTGACAATTTCCGAAAGCAAGTTCAAAGAAGAACGGGTTTATATGCCCGCCTATTTCACGTACGATGATTACATGAACACCCAATTCATAACGGATCTTTACGTACATCTTGAGGGGGATGTCAACTTCATCGGATTTACTACGTTGTATACTTTGTTCATACCCGAGCAGGAATCCGACATAACGGAATACGAAAATAGCCATGGAATCGAAGTTCTGGAAAAATCCAAACTCGCAAAGACTATCAAGCTGAACGGTAAGACCATCAAGTTCGAGGTTACAAAAATCGAGAGGGATTCCCTGGACTACTCCGCCGCATTCCAAGTGAGCTCCGGCGACAAAGTGTGTACCCTCCAAGAAAATCAAGTCTCGATTACAAAAGAAAACTGCAGCGGCCTATCATCGGAAGGCCTGCTCGGCTACGACAAGAATCGCGATTTCAACGACTCGCTCTACCTCAACGGTCTAGTAACGATGACGAATGGAGTCAATGAATTCCGCAAATGCATCACGGAACTTGCCACAACCGAAAATGACGAATGACGCTCCAATAACTAAAAAACTATATTTGTGCCCACTATGAGTATTGCTATTCCTCAACTGCCCAAGGGCACACGTGATTTTTATCCGGAAGCTGAACGCATCCAGAATTATATTTTTGACACTTGGCGCAAGGTCGCCGAAAGTTTTGCCTACGAAGAATATGAAGGCCCGATGTTTGAACATTTGGAGCTCTACACCGGCAAATCCGGCGACGAAATCGTAAGCCAGCTCTACAACTTTAAGGACAAGGGCGACCGCGAAATTGCACTCCGCCCCGAAATGACCCCGACGCTTGCCCGTCTCGTAATCCAGAAGGCCCGCGAACTCAAGAAGCCGTTCAAATGGTTCTCCATGCCACGCCTGTTCCGCTACGAAAAGGCGCAGAAGGGCCGCCTCCGTGAATTTTTCCAGCTGAACATGGACATCATCGGTACCGAAAGCATCTACGCCGAAGCGGATTTGCTCGCCTCCATCGCGACGATGCTCCGTAAATTCGGCCTCAAGGACAGCGATTTTGCCATTGGCGTTTCGAGCCGCAAGCTCCTCGCCACCTACCTCGAAGAAATTGGCGCCCCGAACCCGGCGCTTGTCTATCCGGTACTCGACCGTCGTTTGAAAATCGGTCCGGAAGCCTTTGCCAAGGCACTCACCGAAGCAGGTCTTTCCGAGGCACAAATCAAGCAGCTTGACGATTTCATGAGCTGCAAGTCTATCGAAGAAGTGAAGGCCGCCGTCAAGAGCGAAAACGCGATTGCCGCACTCGCCGAAATCGAAGACTTGTTCGCAACGCTTGCCGCCGCAGGCTTTAGCGAATGCGTAAACCTCGACCTTTCCATTGTGCGCGGCCTCGCCTACTACACGGGCATCGTTTTCGAAGTGTTCGACAAGGGCAAATCCATGCGCGCTATCGCAGGCGGTGGACGTTACGACAGCCTCACCGAAAAGCTCGGTGGCGACCGCATCCCGGGTGTCGGCTTTGGCATGGGCGACGTCGTCTTGGCCGACCTCCTCCGCGAACGTGGACTTTTGCCGAGCCCCAAACAGCATGTGGACTTCTACATCGCAAGCTTCACGAACGACATGAAGAAGATTTTCGAAACGGCGCAAGTGTTCCGCGCAAACGGCAACTCAGTCTCTCACCCGCTTGCGACCATGAAGATGGCAAAGCAGATGGACCAGGCGAACTACCAGGGCGCATCTATCGTCGTCTATGTCGATGGCGACAAGGCGGCTGCCGGACAGTTCGAATTCAAGGACCTGCGCGACGGCACCATGCACGTGGGCGATGTCAATGCGATTGTTGAACAGCTGAAAGCGTAGATCCTTCGACTTCGCTCAGGATGACACGAGATTCCTGAGCGAAAGGGACCTTTTCCTAATTCTGAACTTCTAATTCCGAATTATCATGACACCAGTAAAAACACTACTCAGCATACTTTCATTGTTCCTCGTTCTTGGGGTGGTGGCGCTAGCCTACCCCGAAGACGGAATCCAAATCGGCGATACGACGCTCCGCTATCCGAAGCTTTCGGAAGTATTCGAGAAACAGGTTACCGACTCCGCCGGGAACGTCATCAAGGATCAATCCGTCGATCCGGAAGAAGCCTTCCGCGAAATGATGGAAGAGACAAAGCAGAAGCAGTTTGCGGCATACTCGGATTCGCTCAAGTATTACGAGGACTTCTTCAGGGAAGGTCGCACACGCTTTGATTTGCCGAACGACGATCCGACGTGGTTTGACCGATTCTTCTTGAATCTCCAGTTGGCACAGAAGGATTCCAGCGTCGTCCACGTAATCCATTATGGTGACTCGCAGCTCGAAGAAGACCGTATTTCTTCGACAATCCGTGAAGACCTGCAGAAGGAATTCGGCGGTCACGGGCCGGGCCTGCTCCCTGCCGTAGCGCATATCCAGTCGATGTCCACCGCCCAGTCCAACAGCGGCAACATGCAGCGTTACATAATCTTTGGGCACAAGGAAGACCAGGCTACGCACAACCGTTACGGGCTCCTGTTGCAGATAGGCGAGCTTAACGGTTCTGCGACTATTGGAGTCAAGAAGCGTGAAAGCCGCAAAGAAGTTTATCCGCACGTAGGCGACTACTCGACAATCAAGGTTCTCGCCGGCAAACGCGGCAAGCTCAAGCTGGCGCTCACTTACGACGTTGCGATTACCGAACAGGTCGGTGAAAATGCAGACGGCACCCCCAAGTTCAAGACAAAGAACAAGAAAGTTGTTGCCGAACCTCCGACTGTAGATAGCCTTACCAAGCTTGTCGTCTATACGTGGAAACTCCCCGACACGACTTCGAATATCAAGATTTCTATGAGCGGCCGCAACGAAATCTATGCGATTTCGGTCGATGGCGCATACGGTATCGCTGTGGATAACGTAGCCATGCGCGGTAGTTCCGGTACGATATTCCACAAGGTCGACAACGAACTCCTTGCCGAATGCTACAAGGCGATGAACGTCAGACTCATTTTGATGGAATATGGCGGAAACATGGTACCGAACATGTCAGCCAAGACCGTCGATTGGAGCAGGAAACTCATCACCAGACAAATTCACGCCATTCAGAAAGCCAATCCCGACGCGGACATTCTCTTTATCGGTCCTGCCCACATGGAAAAACAAATTGGCGGAAGATGGCAGACGTACTCAGGCCTTCCCTTGGCCATCAAGATGCTTCGCGAAGTCGCGCTTGAAAACGGACTCGCCTACTGGGACATGAACCGCGTGATGGGCGGCGAAGGCTCCATGTCGAAGTGGGTGAAAAGGAATCCTCCGCTCGGCTTTACAGACCATATTCACTTTACACGCCGTGGTGCAGCCAACATGGGCGACCTGTTCTGCTCGTCGCTCCACATGTACTACGATTATTTCCAGTTCCGCGACAGGCACAACCTGAACGATTCGAAGCTCAGGGATATCCGCAAGATTTCGGGCAAGAAAAAACCAGCCGCAGACACGACAAAAGTCATCGACTTGAACACAGAAAAAGCTAAATCCACAAAAACCGGAGGGGGTTTATAAGTGAGAAAAAAGCTTGCCGTCATTGCTGCTATTCTCGGCATATTCAGCCTGGGCTCCATTGAGGTTTCGGCCAAGGACATGGTCATCACCCCGGGCTATTACGATGTTGACTTTACGAAATACGATTTTATCGATACGTCGCTGAACACCATCCAGTTCCCGCGGGGTAGCGAGACGTTCGAGCCGTTTTTCAAAAAACTCGACACGCTCGTTTTCGAGAACCGTGGCAAAGTGAGGATTCTCCACATTGGCGGTTCGCACTTGCAGGCTGACGTCATTTCCGGGCGCATCCGCGAGCACATGATAAAAGAATATCCGGGTGCATCGGCGGGCCGCGGATTCGTATTCCCCTACTCGGCAGCAAGAACAAATACACCGGCAAGCTACGCCAGTTATTACAAAGGAATTTGGGACAAGAACAAGAATGTCCAGCGCGAAATCACGAAACCGCTCGGACTCCTAGGCATTGCGATAAGCACAAGCGACCCGCGTGCAGAAATTACACTTCTTTTGGACAAATACAATAGCGAACCCATTTGGGGAGAAACGAGTTTTAGACTTTTCGGCTTTAGCGACAGCAACGACGTGCAACCGGTACTCCGCATCGATTCCATGGACGTTTTCGGAACGTTGGATGCAGCAAGCCAGAGCTACGTGTTTACGAGCCCACGCCCGATCGATACCATACAAATTGCATTCCGCTGGGCAGATTCGACAAAACAGGCCGAAGCGACCGCATTCATCACGGATTCGCTCTTCAAGGATTCAGTGGCGCGAGCCGATTCGCTCGCCCGCGTGGCCGACTCCATGAGGCTTGATTCGCTCGGACTTTTGCCCTCGTCCACATCGAATACGGAAGCAGCGTTGTCCCTCGATTCCATGTACCAGGGCGACTGTGACGACGTGCTCGACACGAACTGCCTCAACCGGGACGAAGACGGACTGACCGAAACCGCACGCGGTGATTCCGCGGCAATCGATACGGTGCCGCCTCGTCCACGCTTTACGCTCACCGGCATCCTCGCCGAGAACAACGCTCCAGGCATCATTTACACGAACGTAGGCATCAACGGAGCAAAAGTTTCGCACTATTTTGAAGAAACATGCCCGCTGTTCGAAAAGGAAATGTCGTACTACAAGCCGGATCTCGTCATTTTCGCCATCGGCATCAACGACGCGAACGTCGAAGTCTTTAACGACAAGCAATTCCGCGACGAATACGACATGCTCATCAAGCGCATCCGCAAAGTTAGCCCCAAGACCGCATTCATCTTCGAGACGAATAACGACTCCTACCGCAAAATACGCAAGAGAAAGTACGTACAGCACCCGAACGGCGAAGTCGCACGCAAGTCATTCTTCATGCTCGCCGACAAGCACAAAGCGGGCGTTTGGGACAAGTTCTCCATCATGGGCGGTCTCGGATCCATGGCTAAATGGGAAAAGGCCGATCTCGCCAAAAAAGACAAAGTCCATTTCAAGACAGCCGGTTACCAGTTGCTCGGCGACATGTTCTACAAGGCTTTGATGCAAGCCTACTTTGACCACATTGCGAACCTCCCCGCAGAGGCACCCGTGACAGTTCAGGCGAAAATGACACCGACAGAGGCAACCCCGATAAAAACACCCGCTACATATATCGCGGCAGAAAAGAAAGCACCTGTTCAGATGCAGACAAAATCACCCCAAGCCATTATAGCAGAAACACGCGGACTCCAGAAAGCGGTAAAGACACAACAAGTCGTGCCGCCCCCAGCAAAGCCCGCGACAAAAACGATTTCGGCCCCACAAATGCCTAAAGTCGCATCGGCAGCAAATGCCGATATCCCTATGCCCAAAGTTTTAAAGCAGGCGTCGCAAAACACGCAGCCCACAATTCAAATTCCATTGAAACCCAAAGCACAGGACAAATAATCCCTCCTCAAATATACAAGTCCAAAAACCATGCTTGACTATATCATCCCTTACCTGACACGCACATTCGCGTTTGACCCCAACTCCCCGTTACTCTTTACTCAGTTCTACTTCTGGGGATTCTTCGCGGTCGTATTTGCCATATTCTCGATAGTCCATAGCAAATTACTGTTGCGCAATGCGTTCCTCTTCGGCACAAGCTTGTTCTTCTACTACAAGACAAGCGGAAGTTACGTATGCATTCTCATCTTCTGCGTCATCGCGAACTTTTTCATCGGCAAATGGATTGAAAAGTCAGAAACAAAATGGATAAAGAAACTCTTGATGATTATCGTAGTCATCATCGACTTGCTGGTGCTATGTTATTATAAATACTCCTATTTCTTCTTGGACGCACTTTACGACTTTACCGGCATCGAGCTCCATGTCTATAACTTCTTTGCGGCTGCAAGCAACGAACTGTTCGGAACACACTCGCTCGTCGATCAGATTATCCTCCCAGTAGGCATCTCGTTCTTCACGTTCCAGGCGATGAGCTACTGCATCGATATTTATCGCGGCAAGATCAAGGCCGTCACGAACATTCTCAATTTCGGTTTTTACCTTTCGTTCTTCCCGCAGCTTGTAGCAGGCCCGATTGTCCGTGCAGACAAGTTCGTACCGCAACTTTACAAGCCGTATTTCCTCCCCCGCCGCGCATTCGGCATGGCCGTCTTCTGGATTCTGAACGGTCTTGCCAAGAAGATTATCTTGAGCGACTATCTCGCCACGAACTTTGTCGATCGCGTTTTCGATACGCCGCTTTTGTTCACCGGTCTAGAAAACTTGATTGCCCTCTTCGCTTATTCGTTACAGGTCTACGCCGACTTCTCGGGTTACACGGATATCGCGATTGGCGTTGCCCTCCTGATGGGATTCCGCCTGCCCCAGAACTTCAACAGCCCCTACAAAGCAAAGAGCCCGACCGAATTCTGGCGCCGTTGGCACATTTCGCTTTCTAGCTGGTGGCGCGACTACTTGTACATTCCACTCGGCGGTAACAGGAACGCAACCGTCGGCACGTTCTTCTGGATGGGATTCCTGAGCCTTGTCGCCATTCTCCTTTCGGGCAGCATGTGGGTCGGGATTGCGCTCGGCGTATTCTTCCTCTACATCGCGATTTTTGCATACTTCAAGCCGGAATCCCGCAAGACGATTACCACAAACATGAACGCCATGGCAACGCAAATTGTCGGCGGTTGGTGGCATGGCGCAAGCTGGAACTTCATCATCTGGGGCGGTTTGAACGGCTTTGGTCAAGTGTTCAACAAGCTCTGGGTCAAGCGCAGCGCGACCGTCCGCGCCTCCATCGCTCTCGGATTCTTTGCCCTGAGTGCAATTCTTTACAAGCACTACACGATTCCAATATGTGCAATTACGGCCGTGTGGTTCGGCGTGCTCTTTGTCGGCATTTACATAACAATCGTCTATCATTTATTCTGCAAAAAACAGCTGCCATGGCTATCCACGGCCTGGAACGTCACGCTCACGTTCGTATTCATCACGTTCACGCGTCTCTTCTTCCGTGCAGGATCGAACCTCGACCCGGCAGAAGCAAACGAAGTCGCATGGAATACGGCAAAGAACATGGTAAACCAGATGGGGACCGCCTGGCGCCTGGACATGATTTACCCCATCGCAATGGAACATATCAACATCATCCTCGTGTTCATTGCAGGTATGCTTATCCATTGGATTCCGAAGCGAGTCAAGTCCCGCTACCGCATCATCTTTGCGTCTCTCCCGATTCCTCTGATGGTGCTCGCGACCGCGTTCATTATCTTTATCATCTACCAGTTCATGAGCGCAGATTCTTGCCCGTTCATTTATTTCCAGTTCTAAATTAGACGAGAGACGAGAGACGAGAGACGAGGGACGCGTCATCCTGAGTGTAACGAAGGATCCAGTAACGTTTTGTGGTTAGTGGTTAGTGATTAGTAAACAGTAAAAGTAGGTGGTAGAAAGTTCACCGAGCCTGCCTCGGACTTGTTCCGGGGTCATCCTGAAGCCTGTAGGGCTGATATAGAATTGTTGGCATTTTAATGCCTTACAATTCTTAGGTTCGAAGGAGCAGGATCCAGTGAAGGTGTGGGTATGGGATTTAGTTGGTAGAGCTTAGAACTTAGCAGGCAGTTTACAGGATGGGCATAAAAAGGCTTGTCTCATCAATAAGATTGTTCTTTATAATACATTTATCCAAATAGATTGGGAATAACACTCAAGAAACAGTTCTTTCGAGGCAAAATCTTACATTTCTTTACATTACAATAATTTATTTTAGTGATTAGCCGTTGGGTATTAGTCGTTCGCAATAACAAGACTTTGTCAAAAATCGAGGGAACTCATGTTTATCAAAATCCAGAAGTTTTTAGGTAAAGTACTTCTTTCGACAACCGCATTTCTATGGGCAGGGTGCGATAACGGCTCGACCGATGCCAAAGAAAAACCTTTTATCGATATCGAGCAAGAAATGGCCAAGTTGACCACAACAGATACGACAGGCCTTAAGGGAAAATGCATTCCCGAACATGAATATTGCGAAATGACAATATGGAGCAGTTATTATTCAGCCCAAGCTCACGCAAAATCCATTGCCATCGAGAAAATCAATGAACAGCACAAAGATGAACCAAACTATTGGTACAAATCTAATAGTTGCTATAGGGATATATTAGAAACTTTAGGAAACGCCCCTGTATACGGTGTTGAAGAATGCCCCACAAATTTGACGCCTTGTGAAATAGAACCCGGCAACAGCTTTTATAATGGAGTCCGCATCGACGATGCTTACATCGCGGAACGTCAACGAAAAGAAAAAAACTACTACGAAACCTTAAAAAACACTCTCGAAGAAATCAACCAAGGCATGGAAAAATGCAATTAATTAGGCAACAACTCAAAAGGAATCCGATCATGTTCAAAAGAATTCATCATATTCTAGGCAAACTATTTCTCCTGTGCACATCATTTTTCTGGTTCAGCTGCGACAATGCGAACAGCGAGTTTCCTGTAAACCCGCCCAACATCGCCGATCAAAATTCATCATCTAGCAGTCTCGTCAATGAAAGTTCATCGTCAAACGAGCCGCTTTCATCAAATGCGGAGCCATCTTCAAGTGCAAAGGACTATTCATCGAGCGCAACGGCCTCCAGTTCATCCAAAAACGCACCGTCAAGTTCTTTTAATAACGCACAATCAAGTTCGTCAAACTCCCCCGTAAGTTCATCGAGCAAACTTACATCAAAAGATTTACCCAAAGTATCCTTTCTTGATATCGATCAAATTATAAACAAAAACCATGCCCTCTCCGATACAGCTGGATTAATGGGAAAAAAAGTTTCCGCTTCGGATTATTGCAGAATAACATTGCAGGGAGTCCGATATAACTTCTATGATAGTGCTTTACCCCATTCAGCCAGAAATACTGCAAAAAGGATGATTGATGACGAAGTGGATTCTCTTCTTGCAAGTCCTCAGGCAGCCACTTTTTCAGAAGAAAAACAAAAATGCATCCTCGATTTAAAATACAGTTCGTGGGACGCCCTTCCTGATTATGGAATTCCAATATGGTATTCTTGCGAACATGAAAACGAGGGTAAAGATTCCGTAAAAATTGATGAAGCATACATCAGGGCGCTTGAAGCCAGAAACGATCTTTTTTACGAAGAATACATGGATGTTTTCAAAGAAACTACAAATAAAGCGGTTCGCTGCGATTCGCTCAAATAACGAATTGAAAAAACTTCATGCTCACGAAAGATAGTCCTATTCCAGACAAGCTATCTCTGAACGAATCGACCGAAGCCGAAGAAAAACTTTTATCGATATTGAAGATAAACTCACAAAGCATGTACTGACGCAAAAAGCGTCAACGTTCTAAATTTCGTATAACTTCGAGATACTAGGTCTATCTCGGACTTAACGTTTCAAAAAAATAACTTGAACTGTTTTTTGAATATAGAATTACGTAAACTTTTGGAAAAACATGAAGCAAGCGTCAAACCTTGTGCAGCCTTTAACGACAGTCTCATCAACGCATTTTTGAAAATGGCCTCGAACATAGCAAAATCATCCGAGACAAATTAAAAAAACGGCACTTTTGAATAATTTTTTACATTTAGAAAATCCGACTTTTTGACCATTTTTATCAACATTTGTTCTCGTATAGCCCAGTTATTTACTACAACAAACTTACATGATTATTTCATGTTAATAACTCGTTAAAATGTGACCGAAATCTAGTGACAAAATCAAAGAAAATGAGTATTATTAGACCCATATATATAATACGTGAATATTTATGAAGATCAAAACAATACTCATTGCAGGAGTCCTGCCGCTTGCCGTCTTTGCAAAAGATGACGATCTGGCTGGAAAAATAGTTCCTCGCCTAATTGAATCAAGAAACACGGAATTGACCCAGACTATCGACGGTCTGGAGAAAAATGATTTTGCTCCCGAAGCAGAAGCGCCGTCCGTTGGAAAGTTCGTCATCAACGAAAGCAGCTTTTCAAACAAAAAAGCTAAATCCAAAAAATCCAAGGTAGCGAGCAAGGCTTCATCCAAAGCAGCGAAGGCTGCAAAAGTAGATTCCGACAGCTACTCCAGAACTGATTTGGGCACCGAAGAAGGCATCAACAGCGACAGCCTCGATACCGAAGAAGCCGCACGCGAATACGCCGAAGCGGATGCCGACATCAAGGCGACAACGGATTCAGCCTCGACTGGCGCACCGGCCAAGCTGTTCGTTCTCGACATGACGACGTCTATCATCCCGACGCAAAGCCGCCGCATAGCAGGCCACTACGGACCGCGCAAGCACCGCATGCACCGCGGAGTCGATCTCGGGCTCTGCCACGGAGAAGACCGCACTATCGTCGCCGCATTCGCAGGCAAGGTTGTCAAAGTCAGGAACCAGGGCCGCCGCAAGGGGTACGGTCGATACGTCATCCTCGACCACGGGAACGGTCTCACAACACTTTATGCGCACCTCGAACGCTGGAAGGTCAAGGTCGGCGACGAATTGCAGGCGGGTGACTTGATTGGCGTTGGAGGCAACTCCGGACGTTCATTCGGCGCACACTTGCACTTTGAAATGCGCTACAACGGCGTCTATATCAATCCCGAAACGGTCTATGATTTCGAAGAAGGGACTTTCAGGGATATTTCCATCACGCTCGATACAGATAAGCTCCAGGAAACTGAAGCAGCCTTCCAAAAAGAAATCGGCAAAACTAAGTTCTACAGGGTACGTCGCGGAGACTGTCTCGGAAAAATCGCACACAAGTACGGTATTTCCGTGGAACACATCAAGCGCCTGAACAACCTCAAGACGGAAAAAATTCGTCCGGGCATGGTTCTCCGCTGCTCGTAATGCAGTAAACGGTAGTTCGAAGTCTTTAAGAGAGATAGCCTCACAAAAATATTCGTCATGCCCACCATGAGTGGGCATTTTTGATTTTTTCCCTATTTTTGGAAATTTTATACCGAGTTTTGACCATTTTTTGATACCAAAATCATCTTTTTTGCGATTTTAGTATCATTTTTTCTACTTTGTCCAATATTTTTTTTCGAAAGAAAGAGATAAAATGTTACCAAATTCCGTATTTTGCCATTTTGGTAACACATTTTATCGAACAAACTTGATTTTTTATCAAAATTCCGTTAATTTGTAAGCAAAATGTGATACCAAATTTCATTTTTTTTCGATTTTAGTATCATTTTTTCGCAAAAACACTTTGATAGTACGGCCTACAGCCTACTAATTTTATCATATGCCTGGATGATTTCGCGGTCCATGTCGCGGCGGTGCGCCGGAGATGCAAACTTGTTGAGCACCTGGCTCTTGTAAATGCTCCAGTTGCGCGAGAACGCCATGTGCATCACAGCGGCAATCAAGAGTCCCGGCAACAAACTGTAGCTTCCCGTCATTTCGCAGACCATGACGACGCCCGCAATGGGAGCCTTCGTTGCACCGGCAAAGAACGAAGCCATCCCGACGAGAATGAACATTTCAGGCATGCGGATAAATCCCGGCAGCACAAGTTCGCAAATTCCAGCAAACATGGCGCCCACGACGCCCCCGATAAAAAGCGAAGGGCCAAAGACACCGCCTGACCCGCCGGAGCCCACCGTCAGAGCGGTCGCCACAATTTTTGCAATCGCAATTCCGAGCAAAAGCAGGACGCCCCCCAACGTATGCGGCACAAGCCCCGCCATCAAGTTATCGATAAACTCGAAACCGCCGCCCGATACTTCGGGAAACGCAAGCACCAAAAGTGAAATGAACGCCCCGCCCACCGCAGGCTTGATCCAAGCGGGAACGGCCCATTTATTGAACCTGCGCTCCGACGCATAATAACAGCGAACGTAGAGATACGAAAACGGGAAGCAAAGAATTCCAAGCAGGGCGCAAGCAAAAAGTTCCACGCCCCCCGTAAACGGAAATACAGGCACGCCGCCAATCAAAGGCGAGGTTCCCACAAACGTCACATAGACAGCAAACGAAACTACCGAAGAAATAATCGAAGTCGCAAAGGCGTTCGACTCGAAATCTTCACGATAGAGCATCTCGACCGACGTGAGCGCGCCTGCCAACGGAGCCTTGAAAATGGCGCCAAGCCCCGCCGCCGTTCCCGCCAACAGGAACTGACCGCGCATCATCCGGGGCATCTTGAAGAACTTGCAAATCGTCGAGGCGATGCTGGAGCCAATCTGCGAAATCGGGCCTTCGTACCCCGCGGAGCCGCCTGTCGAAAGCGTCACGATGCTCGCGAGGAACTTTACCGGCGCCACGCGGGCGCGAACGTTCCCGCCCTGGTGATGGAAAGAGTAAATCATCCTGTCGGTGCCCTGCCCCGCCGTCTCCGGAGCTTTCGCCACCTTGTGGATGAACAGTCCCACAATAAGCCCGCCCACTGCGGGAACGGCGGCAAAAGACCACCACGGAAGCACCCCTAACGTCCACGGCTTGCGAACCCATTCTATCGCCGTACCAAGCCCAAAATGAAACGCGACCGCGACAAGCCCCGTCACGCAGCCAATCACCGCAGCAAGTCCAAGCTTTGGCAGGTAGCCGTTCACCACAAGAATTTTAGCAACAGTTCTATGAATCCGCTTCACGGGCCGCAAGATAGAAATTACACAACGAAGTGACAACTAATAAATAAGTCTCATTTCGTCAACAATCAGAGTTGCGCCCTTGTTGCCCTTGTAGTGGTTACCGTCCGCGCTGGAGGCAAACACCACGCGGATATGCGTCACCGGCTCGTCGCCTGTACCCTGCACAAGTCCATTGTTGATAGCCGACTTGTTCGACGAAACAAGCGTGGTATTGAACGTCGAGGAATTCTCGATGGGAGAACCAGCAAGCGGTTCGCCGTACTTGAGCTTGAGGCGAAGCGTGCGCATCTTGTTTTCGTCGGGTTCCGAAATGCTCACGACATCCGGATTTTCACGGCCGGAATTATCGGACTTTGTAGAACGGAACCATGCCGATGCGACGAGTTTGTTCACGTCAGTCGATTTACGGTTCACGTTTTTGTCACCGGTTCGATTTTCGAGCAGGATGTAAATATCGCAGCTGTCGCCCTTGCCTTCGTAACTGAACTTGACTTCCATGAATTCAGGGCGCGCGGCAAAAGGCTTGCCGAAATCCAGAAGCTCGTTACCATCGGGCCATGTCGAAGAATTTGCCATCGAGAGCGTTCCAACGCCGTTGGGATTGAAATCGGCCGTATAAAGGCTTCCGCTTGCAACTTTGGTGAGAGCTGAACTGGTCTGGATTATGGCACCAATCATCGAACCCGATGTCGTCTTTTCGGTTGTCGTCAAGATAGTGTTGGCGTTTCCCCAGATGGAATCCGGCATCACGTCGTCCCCTTTCCAGGAGTTGAAATTTTCGCCCGGAAGCTGGTAACCCGCCTTGACAGAATACGTCTCAGTTTTTCCATCGGCATTCGAGACAGTCACCTGGACGCCCGCGCCAAAGTCATAAGACTCGCCCACTTCAACATCCGATGTGGCGCCATCCGACAGCGTTATTTCGGAAAGTTCTAGAGAAGTGAGATCCGTGCGGAAATCGAGATTATCCACATGAATGACCTTGCGTTCGGAATCGATTTCGGCGGCCTTCCCGGCAATGGAAAGCGAAAGGATTTCAGGGGCTCGGCTCGCGGAACTGCCTGGAGTTTCATCGCTTGCGGAACTGCTCGAATCACGGGAATCTGCGGAACTTTGGGAATCGACGGAATTACCAGACGACTGCGATTCACTGGATTGGCGGGATTCGCCGGCAACCGAGCTGCTGGAATTTGCAGCTTTGACCGTACTGCTTGAAACGACATTTTTTGTAGAACTGCTGGAATTGCGCGAATCCGCAGAACCGTTCGACTTAGCGACAGAAGAACTACTCCCTTTTTTCGAGCTGCTGGATTTCACCGATGAACTGCTGACCGGTTCCTCATTCGGAATGTTGAACGTCAACTGCCACAAGGAACGTTTTCCGCTCTCAGATATGACTACAATATAAACAACATGGTCGGAAGGGATACGTATTTTATCACCTGCGGTTATTGCATTTCTGGAATACGCAATCTTTTGCGCAAGCTTGTCCAGTTCTAGAGAATCTGTCGGGAATTCCGTGATTTCATCATCCGCTAGATGGAGCGATGCAAAATGACTCATATCAATGTTATCGACGGTCACCGACTTCCAAGTCTTTAGCGATTCGGGAGGCGCCACCAAATCAAATTCCATGCGATGTTCCGCCGAATACACCACAGGCGAACCATCCTGTTCTCCAAACGATATTTCATCCAAGTTACGGTAATCAGAAGCGCCAAACGTATCATAATCCGCCGTACAGGCGCTTAAAAACACAAAAGCAAAAATTCCAAGAAGCGAGAGCGAGACCTTTGCGCAACGCCCTGATTTCGTACAAAATTCTTTCGAATCTTTTTTCTTTTCAAACAACATACGCGCTCCTAAAAGAAATAGACCAACGAAAAATCAAGTGCAAGCAAATTAATTTTAAAATTTACAATATTGTGCGAAATTTCGCTGTGATTTTCGCCATTTTCTTCAACGTCCAACCAGGAAGAACTGAGCCCCAAAAGCCCAACCGATGTTTCAAACGCCAAACGGTCCAGCACCATAATGCAAAGTCCAGGATTGATGCCGAACTTGAAAGTCCATCCATGAGTCCGCGTTTTCGAGATGTCCTCGCCATCATCCGATTGCGAGATTCCATAAGAATATTCCACCGTAAGCGATGTTTCGTTGAAAAAATAAATGGTCCTGGAATCAAACACCTTCAAGTAATTCTTGAGGAACGGCTGCGCAAAGAATCCGTTGCTCACGTATTTGCGGTGTTCCTTGACGTCGGCCAAGTCTTCGAGAATAGAATAATCGACATCGACATATGTCCTGCTGTAGCCAGCTCGTAGGCCAAGAGCCATGGCATCACGAACAAAATATCCCCAAAAAGCCTCCGCCGTAAAAGTATAGCCTTCGGCCTTGTAAATGTCACCAAACAGAATGTTCAGCGCATCGTCATCCGATTTCCCCTGAAGCAAAAAAAGTGTCGCCCCCGTAAGGACGTTTCCACGATGAATCGCTTCATCCTCGGACACTGGGAAAAGGCTTCCAAGCAGCCCACCCTTTTTCACTGGCGCCGGTTTTACAGAATCCGATACCGCGGGATCCGTCGGCAACGGAGGAGCTAAAAACACAGTATTCGCAGCATTCGCAAAAGCAAACGACATCAGCAAAGCCACAATGAAAATCAATCGATAAATCATAATTAAAAAATAAAAAATTAGACTCACAAAAAATGTTTTTTACTTGACAAAAAAAATCCCCGAGTGAAGTTTCTCACGGGGATAGCTTATTTTTTTGCTATGTCACTTTTTTACGATTTTGCATCAGAAAAAGTTGATATTCAGCCAGCCCTTCTTGCCATCAGCAGAAAGAGCGATGCCGCAGGCGACAGTTTTGTAGTTGCCTTTCATGTTGAGGTAATGGCCGATGTAGGAGTAATCCCCTTTTTTATCAGGATCGCGTTCGCCACTCGTCACAAGCGCTTTTTCGTCTTCCCACATCATCTTGAGGAAAGCATCGGTGGCTTCGGTCGCGGTTTTGCGCCAGCTAGTCGAGAAGTTCGGGCCCGAGTTCTGCGCCCATTCCCCACAAGCCTGGAAATGACCATGAGCTTTGTTTTCGGCAAGGTCGTCCCCCGCTTGCTTGTCGGTGCAGGTCTGTTTTTCTTCGGGGGCAAGTGTCAAAGGTCCAAGGTTTTCGGTTGCACGGTATTCGTTGATTTTATCCAGGCAAGCTTGACGCCAGTTGTCGCTAAAGAAACTGTTCGTTGCAGCAGAAGATGATGGCGTTTTCGCGGAAGATGAACTAGCAACTTTCGCAGAGGAACTGCTTACGACCGCAGAGGAAGATTGTGGCGCAACCGAAGCAGAGGATGTTTTCGCAAAAGATGAAGTTGCGACCGTCGCAGAAGACGATATTGGAGAAATCGACGCGGAAGAACCCGCGGGCTTCGCCGAAGAACTGTTCGCAACCTTCGCCGAAGAGGAGGATGCAAGAACTGCCGCGGACGAACTTGCAGGCGACTTCGCCGAAGATGAACTAGCAACTTTCGCAGAGGATGAAGTCGCTATTTTTTTTGAAGAAGACGATTGTACCGCCGCGGACGAAGCCGGTTTTGCTGCCGAAGAAGACAAATATCTTCCTGGAGCGTGCACAGAAGAAGAACTCGTCAAGACGATGCGATTATTCGCACTCACGCCATCGTCATCGGAACAGCCCAACAAGGCTAGCGCAAGAGATGCGACGGCAGCGAAGTGTGCGGATTTTTTTAATAACATAAATACCCCATATTCCTAAAAATTATTGTTCCATTTGAAATTATAACTATTTCGGGAAGGAGATGCCCGCCGCCCCTACAAACCCACCCCATAATTTACTATCTTTGGCGCCATGCTTAATGTATCCAATGTCAGTCTCCAGTATGGTAGCCGCGTCCTCTTCAAGGAAGTAAACCTTTCCTTCAAGAGAGGCAATTGCTACGGTGTCATCGGCGCAAACGGTGCCGGCAAGTCCACATTCCTCAAAATTCTTTCGGGCGAACTCGAACCGAACACGGGTGAAGTCACGAAGGACCCGGGCGAACGAATCGCCGTTTTGAAGCAAGACCACTTTGCCTACGAAAACAACACTGTCCTCGAAACCGTGATGATGGGTTTCCCGGAACTTTACGAACTTGGCAAGAAGCGCGACGAACTTTATGCGCTCCCTGAAATGACCGAAGAACAGGGCTTGCAGGCGATGGAAATCGAGACTCGCTTTGGTGAAATCGGCGGTTACGAAGCCGACTCGAGTGCAGCCGTGCTCCTCAAGGGACTTGGCATTCCCGAAGAATTCCACTACAACTTGATGTCCGAACTCGACGGTGGCCAGAAAATCCGCGTGCTCCTCGCCCAGGCTTTGTTCGGCAACCCGGACATTTTGCTCTTGGACGAACCGACGAACCACCTCGACTTGGAAACTGTCGGCTGGCTCGAAGACTATCTCGAACGCTTCGAAAACATCGTGATCGTGGTGAGCCATGACCGTCACTTCTTGAACGCCGTCTGCACGCACACTTGCGATATCGACTACGGCAAGATCAACATTTACGGCGGTAACTACGAATTCTGGTACGCAGCAAGCCAGCTCGCCCAGAAGCAGCGCAAGGACCAGAACCGCCGCGCCGAAGAAAAGATTGAAGAACTCAAGGCGTTCATCCGCCGCTTCGCTTCGAATGCCGCTAAGGCAAAGCAGGCCACCAGCCGTAAGAAGCTTTTGGACAAGATGACCGTCGAAGAAATGCCGGCCTCCAGCCGTAAGTTCCCGTGGGTGAACTTCAAGATGGACCGCGAACCGGGCAAAATTGTGCTCGAAGTCAAGAACGCCACAGTCGATGGCGGCGACGGCATCATCTGCAAGGGCCTCAACTTCTCGCTCGGCAACCAGGACAAGGTCGCTCTCGTTGGTGAATTCGACACGCTCAAGACCGCTTTCTTCCAGCTCATCGCCGAAGAAATCAAGTCTCCGGAAGGCGTGCTCAAGTGGGGCAACACCATCAGCTACAACTACTTCCCGAAGAACAACGACGCTTACTTCAAGACGGATCTCTCCCTCGTGGATTGGCTACGCCAGTACAGCAAGGAACAGGACGAAACATTCATCCGCGGATTCCTCGGCCGTATGCTCTTTACCGGCGAAGAAGCGCTGAAATCGGCGAACGTCCTTTCCGGTGGCGAAAAGGTGCGTTGCATGCTTTCGAAGATGATGCTTTCGAACGCGAACTGCTTACTCCTCGACGAACCAACCGCACACCTCGACTTGGAAGCCATTACCGCTTTGAACAACGGCCTCAAGGCTTTCCCGGGACCGGTCATTTTCTGTTCGCAGGACCATGAATTTGTTCAAACGATTGCGAACCGCGTCTTGGAACTCACGCCGAACGGTGTTGTTGACCGCAGCATTACCTTCGACGAATGGCTCGAAACCAAGAAGACGAAGAAGAAGTAAAACAGGTATGAGGGCGGGCTACGCCCTTTGAGGTATGGGGTTATGAGCTTTAAAGCAGATTGAACAAACTTCATAATCTCAAACCTTGTGCAACAAGGCGACCTCAAAGCAAAGCGTGCTCAAAGCGCTTCAGCGCGACCTCACAAGCTCAAACATGCACCCGATTCGGCATTTCATCACGATTACCAAGCA
>Ga0310696_10003372_pt1 | contig 19998 bp, 17 predicted proteins | sample AusTroGonzalo_MG_4_FD_203885 | JGI IMG/M metagenome (GOLD analysis project Ga0310696, IMG submission 203885) | Bovine rumen microbial communities from tropical cattle in Woodstock, Queensland, Australia - Gonzalo_02 (v2) (version 2) | ecosystem: Host-associated > Mammals > Digestive system >... | reverse complement strand
TCCGCGAGGAAGCCGTCCAGTATATGATCCCTTACATCGTCCTTTCCCCGACCATCACGCTCATAACGATCCTGGGAGGGATGCTGAGGGGCGAGGGGGCTGCGAAGAAGTCCACCATAGTCCAGAGTATATCGGCGATCCTCAACATGGTCATAGACCCCATCCTGATCTACTCCCTCGGCATGGGCGTGTTCGGAGCCGGGCTGTCCACGGTGCTGTCGTCGCTCATCGCCATCGTCATAGGCCTGTGGTGGTACGTCAGCGGCAGGACGATCATCCCGATAAACCGCTCCACGTTCCATTGGGACAAGGGGGCGATGTACGAGGTCCTGGGGATAGGAGGCCCCAAGGCCATTCAGATGGTCATATCCAACCTCACCGACTTCCTCCAGAGGATATTCCTGATCATATCTGGAGGGACCGTCGCCGTGATGCTGTACAACTACACCTGGAGGTATATCGGGATGGTCAATCTGCCCGGGAGGGCGGTGGACATGGCCATGCTGCCGGTGTGCTCCGCGGCATACGGCGTCAGGGATCTGGAGAGGCTGAAGACGGGATTCATCTACTCCTCGAAGCTGGTCATAGGCTTCGGTATAATCTTCGCAGTGATCCTGTTCGTCTTCGCCACGCCGTTCATGTCCATCATGACCCAGGAGGAGTCCATGCACGACCTCCTTCCGATGTTCGTATGGACATTGCAGGTCTCGGTGCTGCTCATCCCGTTCAGTGCCATGATGGGCGTCGCATCGTCCATGCTGCAGGCCATGAAGAAGGCCAAGATCCCGATGTACTACTACATGTTCTGGGGATTCGTCAAGCTGGGGCTTTACGCCATTGCCGCATACGGATACATGGGTGTGGACCCGTTCGAGGGGATCATCTACAGCATGGTGGCGGTCCACATCTTCGGAGCGGTCTGCCTGATATACTTCGCGATGAGGGAGTACAGGAGGCTCAAGAAGGAAGTGGAGATGCACGAGGCCCACGAGCATATCTACCACGTCAACTGACCAGCCGTCCAATGCGGAGCCATTATCTTTTTAATGTAGTTCATGCTTAACCGCAAATACACATGCCGTTGTGGCTAAGGGGTATAGCGATGCCTTGGTAAGGCATAGGTCGAGGGTCCGATTCCCTCCAACGGCTCTTTTTTCTATTTTCACCTGTATTCACCGTCCATGGAGTCTCCAGCAAAGGAATATGCGATCGCCAGCAGCATCATCATAGCGGCAGTCTGCATAGCCGAGCTGTTCCTGACGCAGAATAACACCGCGATAATCATCGTGGCGATAGCCATGATATGCGCGTATCCCTGCGTGGTCATAGGCCTATACATGGTTCTGGAGGGCAAGGGGGAGCATGCCATCAACGGGGTGGACTGGTCCTCCATGAACAAGGAGCAGACCTCCAATTTCGTCCACTTCTGGGGGATCTTCTTCACCCTGGGATCCGCCATGCTGACGGTCTCCCTGGCGCTCCTGATGTCCTACATGGTCCCCGGCATCCTGCTCATGGTGGCGGGGATAATCGTCATGCTGCTCCCGATGGCCTTCAGGGAGAGGGTCAAGAACAGGAAGTTCGTGATGAGGTCCAGAGGTACAAAGATCGCGGTGTTCGCCGTGGTGTCCATCGCGGTCATCGCCCCCGCCCTGTACCTTATGAACACCGACCAGGCCGCCGATGCGGTGAAGATAGAGTTCGGTGACGACGGTTTCCGTGTCATCGCGCCGATGGTCGACGAGACCTTTGAGTACGACCTTGTGGTAGCTCCGACGCTGGATCCGGACTTCGACAGGGGCTACCGCGTGTGGGGATACGCTACACACACGATAGGCACCGGACAATTTAACAACGCGGCATTTGGGAACTATACGCTTGCATCCTACACCCAGGTGGACCCGTGCGTGTTCTTCGAGTACAAAGGGAAGTACTTCGCATTCAACCAGTCATCGGCAGAGCTGACCGAGAAAGCGTACGAGGAACTCTTGAAAAAGCTCTGAAGCGGTTTGAGGGAGGGGCTGTGCCCCTCATCTCATGAGATAGAAGACGAAACCGGACCAGATCTTCGGGAAGAAGAACGTGGTCTTCTTGGGCATCCTCTTGCCGATCATGGAGAGGTCCCAGATGGTCTGGAGCTTGGGATCGTTGAGGATGATCGCCAGGTCGTGCTTCCTGTCGTCCATCTGCTTCTTCACCGAGGAGTACTCCGCATCGTAGGACACGGTGGCCTTGCCCTCGTCGGACTTGTAGACGCCCTTCAGGATCTTCTCCTGAGCGACGTAGGTGTCGAGCTTCCACATCGGATCGTCCCCGCCGTCGTAATCGACCAGGAAGCACTTGCCGGACTTGAACATCAGTCCCATGAGGTGGTCCTTCAGCTGCTCCTCCATCTCCTCCCTCGAGACCTCCACGGCCCTCAGGGCGGATGAGATGCCCTTTATGGCGTTCTTCTCGGAGATGTTCTCGGTGTCCACCATCCTGTGGGTGGGCCAGATGACCAGCCCCTCGTTGTCGGATGCGACCAGGGTCGCGAGGACGAAGGACTTCTTCTCGTTCCCGGGATTCTCCAGGGAGTAGTTCAGGGCTGTCTCGTACCTGTGGTGCCCGTCGGCAATGAGCATCTTCTGGTCCTTCAGCTGCTCGGTTATCTCCTTGCAGATGTCCTTGTCGGAGAGCCTGTAGTACTTGTGCTCGACGCCGGAGTCGTCCTTGTACAGGTATACCAGCCTGGCGTTGTCGGCGATCTTCCTGTTTAGCTCGGGCGTGAACCCCTCGTAGATGCCGAATATGGATTCCAGGTGCGCCTCCATGTCCCTGAGCAGGTTGAGACGGTCCGCCTTCACCTTGGAGAAGGTCTCCTCGTGGGGGATGATGTTGCCGTCCTCGTACTTCTCGGTCTTCAGGATGCCCACGATGCCTGTGCGCACGCGGGTCGTGCCGTTGTCGTCGAAGGTCTGCTCGTAGATGTAGAACGAATCCTCGTCCTGCTTGAGCACCCCGGACTCGATCCAGGAGTCCAGCTCCTTCCTTGCGGAGTGGTACCTTTTGTCGGGGTCCTGCTTGAGCGTGAGATTGGTGACGTTGTGGGGGTGTGACTGGAGCTCCTTCAGGTAATCGTCGCTGATGACATCGTAGGGAGGGGATATACGGTCGACCTCGTGCTCTCCGTTGGAGAGGTTGGGCCTGTATCCGGCGAATGGGAGGAATGTAACCATTATTGCACCTATTGGACGGGATACTGTGATCGTATTTGTGCATTATCGAAGACTGGAACCTCTCAGGGCCCTTCCCGGACCCATTCGACCCCTCTGCAGTACTTGCTCTTGACCGTGGGCTCGAATCCCAGCTCATCTTTGACGAATCCGCAGAGGCCTATGCTGTCGAAATCCCTTTGGACGCCGTCGTCCATGGATTCTATCTCGATCTCGTAGAACCGCATCCTCTTCTCCCCGGAGACGTATTCGCAGGAATCTAGGGAGAGCATTATGCCGCTCCCGTCCGTGTAGTTGAACGCAAAACGTTCGTTCTCTACTGAAACGACGGGGATGTCGCCTATCCTAAGGTCCGGGAAGTACTGTCCGCAGAACGATTTCACACTCTCCAGGCTACCGTCCGATCTTATCTCGATCTCCTCTCTGGACATTACGCCCCCATCCTTCGAGACGGGCCTCTTTATGGTGAGCTTGATCTTCCCGTTGCTCGATACCTTCTGCCTGAGGCTGCAGTCGGATCTGTACAGTACCAGATCGTCTGAGTCGTAGTAGGTATCGACGGATTTCCTCGTCTTCTCCTCGAACGTGACCCCTGAGGAATCCAGGAAGGACCTCAGTCTGCCCACCACTTCCGCGGCGCTCATCTCGCCCATATTAGTGAACTTGTACTCGTTCTCGGTGGTCTTCGTCATGATATCAAAGCTTGCATTTGCAGCAGTTGAGCTTCTCGCAGGGCTTGTTGTCTATCTTCCACTTGAGGGCCCACATCTTTACCTCGAGTATTATATCGGTCAGCTCCAATCCGGCCTGGGTGAGGTTGTACTCGCTCTTTATCGGCATGGTGGTCGTGTCTACGCGGTGCTCGATCAGGCCCTCGCTCTCCAGCTCCTTCAGCCTCTCGGTCAGGATCTTCGGAGTGATGTTGCCGAGCCTGCTTAGGAGTTCTGAGAATCTTATCCAGCCTCCTTGGCGTCTCATCTCGAAGAGCATCACCATGGCCCATTTCCTCGATAGGTAGTCAAGGGTTTTGTAAACTGTACAGGTCTCGTGCATGCTTTCCGATTAGAAACTCGGCGCTATATATAATTTGGTATCTATTTGATATTCAATATCAAAAAGATATTAGAGGTTACCAACATGAAGTGCATGCAATGCGAGGAGACGCTGGCAGGGACCGGCTGTATCAAGAAAGGAATATGCGGAAAGACGGCGGAGCTCTCCGATGAGATGGACAGGCTGATCGCCACATTGATCGAGGTATCGGCTGCAACCTCGGGTTGTTCCAACGTTGCCTTCCTCAAGGAAGTAGACGAACACATCGTGGATTCTCTATTCATGACCCTTTCCAACACCAATTTCGACATGCAGAGGATCAAATGTGCTATCGCCACGAGCGATTCCTTCATGGAGAAGATGGGTAAGAAATACACGATATATATCGGAGCGTCTCCCGACTGCTCCGTTGATACCTACGATTCCAATGAGGATCTCAGGTCGTTGAAGCAGCTCCTGCTCTTCGGACTAAAGGGATTGGCGGCTTACTACCACCATGCATACGTGCTGGGCGCCGAGGACTCATCCGTGACTGCGTTCATGAGGAAGGCGCTGTCTTCCATCAGAAATGATCACAGCGCCGAGGAGCTTATTGCGCTTAACATGGAATGCGGAGAGGTCGGAGCGAAGGCCATGGCTCTCCTGGACGAATACAACGTGAGGACCTACGGCAAGCCCGAGATCACCAAAGTAAGGACCGGTGTGGGCAAGAATCCCGGGATCCTCATCACCGGCCATGACCTGAGAGACCTGGAGCAGCTCCTGGAGCAGACCAAGGGCACTGGAGTGGACGTTTACACGCACGGAGAGATGCTTCCCGCGCACGCCTATCCCGGTTTGAAGAAGTATGACAACCTTGTTGGAAACTACGGGAACGCCTGGCATCTTCAGAGGGATGAGTTTGAGAAATTCAACGGACCCATCGTCGCCACCACCAACTGCGTTCTCATACCCAAGGACAGCTACAAGGACAGGCTCTTCACCACCGGTACCACCGGAATTGAGGGCGTGAAGTTCATCCCCGCAGTTGACGGCAAGAAGGATTTCTCGGAGGTAATCAGGATCGCCAAGGGCTGTGCACCCCCCACTCCGATTGACGACAAGGAGCTGGTCATAGGTTTCGCTCACGATCAGACGCTGGCGCTCGCAGACAAGATCATAGACGCTGTCAAGGCGGGAGCCATCAAGAGGTTCGTCGTCATGGCTGGATGCGACGGCAGGGAGAAAGGCAGGGACTACTATGCAAAGTTCGCCGAGGAGCTTCCGAAGGATGCCGTGATCCTCACCGCCGGTTGTGCCAAGTACAAGTACAATAAGCTCGACCTTGGGGACATTGGAGGCATTCCGAGGGTCATCGACGCAGGACAGTGCAACGACTGTTATTCCCTTGTGGTCATAGCCAATGCCCTTGCCGATGCGTTCGGGACCGACGTCAACGGGCTTCCCCTGTCATTCAACATCGCATGGTATGAGCAGAAGGCCGTACTGGTACTGCTGGTCCTGCTCAAGCTCGGTGTCAAGAACATCATGCTCGGACCCAGGCTCCCCGTGTTCATCAGCCCCGGTGTGTTGAATGTCCTCGTCGATACTTTCGGTATAAAGGCCAACAGCGAGCCTGCAGCGGACAGGGTCATACTCAAAATCGAATGAAACGCCTCCAAACCTTTTACCCTGCGCCAATCCGATAACCGCAGGGGTTACAACTTTTATTGTAGGAATGGACGGTTATAATCCACAGTCCATTATCGCAGATCGGTTCCATGGATCGTATCATCAGGGTAGGGTATATGGGGATCCCGTTCTCCAACAGCGAGGAGATGGCTATGGTCTTCTCCAAGAAGTTCGACCTGAGGGATGTGGAGCTCGTTCCCCTGATGTCGGCCAGGAACGTCATCGATGAGCTGGTCGCCGGAAGGATACAGTACGGCGTCCTCGCCGTGGAGAACAGGTTCGCGGGCATCGTCGAGGAGTCCAGGCTGGCCAAGCAGGGCGTCAGGAACCTGAAGGAGCTGGACCTCATGTGGTCCCCGATCCATCACTGCGTGTTCAAGAGGAACAGGGACGACAAGGTGACGTCCCTCGTCTCCCACATACAGGCTCTGATGCAGTCGCAGAACAACCTCAGGGAGATGTATCCCGGGGCCGCCTTCGTGGAGTGCGAGGATACGGCATATGCTGCGGAGATGCTCGCCAAGGGGGAGCTCCCGGAAGGCTCGGCCGCAGTGTGCAGGAAGGATGCCGGCGAGCATTACGGATTGTATCTCGACAGGGAGAACGTCGAGGACAACAAGGACAACATGACCAAGTTCTCACTGGTCAAGCTGGAATGACATCTTCTGGTCCATTATCGTGATGGCGGCCATGGCCTCCACCACGGAGACCGCTCTGGGGACGATGCACGGGTCGTGCCTTCCTTTGATCTCTATGGTGGCATCGCACATATTCTCGAGATCCACCGTGCGTTGCGGCTTGGCTATCGAGGGTGTGGGTTTGAACGCCACGTCGAACGTCATCGGCATCCCGTCGCTCATCCCTCCGCATATCCCGCCCATGTTGTTGGTGGACGCGGTTATCCTGTCCCCGGACATGCAGTACTGGTCGTTGCTCTCGGAGCCCTTCATGTAGGCCAGGCCGAAGCCCTTCCCGAACTCCACTCCCTTCACGGCCGGTATGGAGAACATCGCCCTGGCGATAGATACGTCGAGGGCATCGAACCATATCCCTCCGAATCCGATGGGGAGGCCGATGATCGTGCAGCCCACGACGCCTCCCACGCTGTCGCCCTCCTGGGCGGCCTCGGTGATGACGTCGCTCATGAGGCGGTCGAAGGTGTCGTCTATCGCACGGGTCCTGAATTGCCTGGAGCCCTTTATCCTGTCGAACGGATGCTCCCCGTCGTCCCTGACGCAGTGGATCTGCCTGGTGTATGCGGCGATGTCTATGCCGTCCTCCTCCAGGCACTGCTTGGCGATGGCCCCCGCCGCCACGAGCGGAGCGGTCATCCTGCCCGAGAACTGCGCCCCGCCGCTCACATCGAAGTCCTTGAACTTCATCAGAGCGGGAAGGTCGGCATGGCCGGGACGGGGTGTCCTGTTGAATCCTGAATAGGATGATGAATTGGTATTCTTGTTCTTGATCACGAGGAGTACCTTGCCGGAGGACACCCTTCCGTTCGTGACCCCTTCCTCGAAGACGACCTCGTCATCCTCCTTCCTGGGAGTTCCTATCCCCTGAGAGGGCTTCCTCAGCGTCATCTCCTCGCGGATGCGGTCGGCGTCGATCTCCATCCCCTTCGGGAGCCCCTCTATGATGCAGCCGATGCATTCGTTGTGGCTCTTGCCGAAGAGGCTGATCCTGAATCTGTTGCCGAGGGAGTACATGGTATCATTCCAGGCCGATGTCGCGCATCAGCTCCACGAAACCGGGGTACGATACGTTCCAACAGCCGTCGTCGTCCATCGTAACGGGGCCATCGGATATCAACGATGCGATGGCGGCTGACATGAACAGCCTGTGGTCCCCGAGATGGTCCACCCTTCCGCCCTTCAGCCTCGGGGCGCCTCTGATGATGCATCCGTCGTCGGTGCCTTCTATGTCCGCACCGAGGGCCCTGAGCATCCTCTCGACGGATTCTATCCTGTCGCTCTCCTTGAACCTCAGCTGAGGGGCTCCGTAGAGGCGGCTCGTGCCGTCGGCTGTGCTCAGCAGCACTGCTACGATCGGGAACAGGTCCGGTATGTCCGAGAGGTCGACATCGCACGCCTTCGGCCTTCCGACGGCCGAGCAGGTCACGCTGTCGCCGTCTATCGTTACGGTGCATCCGGCCGACCTCAGGATGTCGACGATCCTCTTGTCCCCCTGGGGGTCCTGCATGTCCAGTCCGCTGACCGTGACCTTCCCTGACAGCCCTCCCGCCACCAGCGGGAATGCGGCGGATGAGAAGTCGGACGGGACCGTGAAGTCCCTGCTGACGTATCTCTGAGGCTCCACATGGAATCCCGTTTCGGTGCGTACGACCTCTATGCCGAAGGCTCTCATCATGGACAGGGTGATCTCTATGTACGGCTTGGAGACGAGCTCCCCCTCGAGGACGATGTCCATCGGCCTTCCGACCAGCGGGGACATCATCAGCATCGACGAGACGAACTGCGAGCTCATCCCTCCGTCTATCCGAACAGTGTCGCCTTTGACGGGCCCTTTGATCCTGAGCGGCGCCCTGCCGTCCTCGGAACCGCACTGCACTCCGCAGCCTTCCAGCGCCTTGAGCAGGGGGCCCATGGGCCTCTTCCTTATCGACGCGTCGCCGGTTATGACGACCTCGCTGTCGAACAGGGCGGCGATGCCCGTCATCAGTCTCATGGTGGTGCCGGAGTTCAGGACGTCTATTGTGGTCTTCGGAGGATGCGCCCCGTCCGAATCCACGATGAGGTCCCCATCCTGCTCTTTCACATCCGCGCCCATGGACCTGGCGGCCTCGGCCGTGGCCATGGTGTCGAATGAGCGCAGGGGGTTGCGGATCGTGCTCTTCCCCACCGAAAGAGCGGACATGAGTATCGCCCTGTGGGTGTAGCTCTTGGATGGCGGGACCTTCACAGTCCCTACGGTGCTCCCGCCGTTGAATTCTATCTCGGACCTGGTGGTCGTGACCATGGTCCTGCAGCCGAGCAGCCCGGCTATGCGCTGCCCGTCGCCGTGCTTGGCTATCACCGCTACGGCCGGTCCGGTCCCGGTGACGCCTGCGGCGAGGGCCCCCAACGACACGGCCTTGGCGGCCAGCTCGTTCCCGTCGCCGATCAGGGACCCAACGTATCTGCCGTTGGCTGTGAGGACGTCGAGGTACCTTGTCCTGACGTCGGACAGCATGGTGCGGTAGTATCCCTCGAGGCTGCGGTACGCGTTGACAGGGACCTTGCTCTTCGGAATGGACCTATCCGGTACGCAGATCACGACATCATACAGCGGGACCGATCCTCTGAAGACCAGCTCGTCCCTTGTGTTGTCGGTGACCACGAGCCCGCCCAGATGGCATCCGCATGCATCGTCGAACGCACCGGTGATGGTGACCTTGCACTCCCTGGCGCACTGGACGCCTTTTCTGACTATATCGACCGGATCCTTCCTGACCCCGTAGTAGTCCAGCACCGCGCAGATCACCGCGTTGCACACCGAGCTGGAGCTCTTGAGCCCCATCGAGGGAGGGATATCGGTCCTGACCGTGAGGCTGAACTCGGTAGGCTCCTCGCCTATCCATTCCAATGTCCTCCTCACGCATCTGCGGACCAGTCCGTCGCCCATATTGGGCCTGTCTACCAGTGAGATGGATGTCTTCTCGGAGGGCCTGTAATCGGCCTCGGTCCTCAGCGATATGCCTATGGTCGAGCCCATCCCGCAGGGAATGGCGTTCATGACCGATACGGCGCCGTAGGATACCCCGTGACCTCTCATTCCAGAGCACCTCTCATGACGTCGCAGTCGGGCTCCTTCCCGAACCAGAGCCTGAACGATGCCGCGCCCTGTCCGACTAGCATCTCCTTCCCGTCCACGGTCCTGCATCCGCGGGCGGATGCCATGGAGGTCAGGGGCGTTTCGCGGCCGTAGACCATGTCGAACACCGTCTGATCCTTGGTGAGCTTCGAGATGTCCGCCGGATAGCTGCCTTCCACAAGGCCTATCGGCGTGCAGTTGATCACTATGTCGAAACCTTCGGCTGTGCCCTCGTGGGCCTCCGCCCCGAACTGTCCGCACAGCTCGGAAACGGTCCTGCCGTTCCTTCCTGAAATGTAGATGCTGGCTCCCAGCGAGTCCATGGTGTAGGCGGCGGCCTTGGCGGCGCCTCCCGATCCCATGATCAGGACCTTCCTGTCCCTGACGGGGACATCCAGCAGCGCGTACTCTATTCCGATGACATCGGTGTTCTCGCCCGTGAGCTTCCCGCCGTCGTTGACCACGGTGTTCACGGCGCCGACCTCCTCCGCCGCTCCCGACACATTGTCGAGATGGGGAACGATGTCCTGCTTGTAAGGGATCGTCACGTTGAGCCCACTGATGTCGTACCCTCTGATGACTTCCTCGATGCCGTCCAGGTCGGGCGAGTCTAACACCAGGTACTTCCCGTTGATCCCTGCGCTGGCCATGGCGGCGTCCTGCATCCTCGGGGACATCGTATGCGACAGCGGATGCCCTGTTATCCCTACGAGCACGCAGTCGTCGCCCAGCTCCTCCATCCTGTCCGCGCTGAGCTGTCCCGGTGCGGTGGAGGTCCCTTCGAACCCGAATGTGAACTCGTTGCGGAGGATGCTCTGCCTTATGCGGGTGACCTCACCAATCTGGCCCATGCCCAGGAGGACGTGCTTCCTGTCCAGTCTCCTGGAGGCCTCGAGTATGGAGCACAGGTTCCTGAACGATGAGGCGGCGAAAGCTCCTTTGGATATCTCCTGGTCGCCCTGCGACAGCCTGCTGACGATCTCGTCAGCCGAAGGGGTCCTGTCGAAATCATGGACGGACCTTATCTTCCTGTGTTCCGTCGCGACATCCCTATCCCCGACGTCCACCAGTCCGCGGAACGAGTCCGGGACCCTCGATACATCCTGTCCGCAGAGGGTGATCAGCGACCCGTCGTCCAGACCCTGCGGTATGCTGCCGAAGACGTCGAGACGGATCTCGTGCATCTCCGAGCCCCTTCTCAGGGGCATCTCGGAGCCGTATGTGGTGCAGACCCTCATTCATTTCTCCGAAATCGTTTCGTCTATGGCCATGCCGAAGTGCCTGCCTCCGGACTCTATCTTGGCCAGAACCTTGTCGCCGGGAATGATGGCCGTGACGGATTTTGCTCCGTCCCTGCAGACCATCTTGATCGTCTCGGCGTTCTGCAGCATGACCGTGTACTCCCTTCCGCCGTTCTCGGCGGTGACCATGAGCAGAGGCCTCTTCTCGACCTTGCATCTTCCGACGGACGCAACCCTGGTGTTGCCGTCCCTGTCGCAGACCAGCACCGAGTCTCCGGCCCCGATCTCCGAAAGGTATCTGGTCCCGCCTCCGGGCACCTCCATGTAGGAGTGCACCGCTCCTGCGTTGACCCTGAACGGCCTGCTGGCCACGTACCCGTTGTCCTCGCTCTCGGACTGGATGAGGAACAGGCAGTTCGAGTACGAGCCGATGAGCATCCCCTCTCCGGGGGACATCATGCTGCACGTGTCGATGCAGACCCTGTCGCCCATCTCCACTGGTTTGACCGATGTGACCGTGATCTCCGTCAACTCCTCCTTCGCGGTGGATTCCACGCTTTCGAACTTGCGCACCTTCAGCGGGTCGTCCACATCTATGACGATGCCGTCGACTCCCTTCTCCATCGTTGTGAGGAACAGCTTGGCGTCCTCCACTTTGGAGGCGCATGCGTATACCTCGGTACCGCTGCCGCCGAATTTAGCGATCATGTTCTCCAGAGGGATGACCGTCCAATCGGATGTCGTGACTATGACCGCCTTCCTCTTTCCTGCCAGGGAGAGGGCGTACTCCTGGGATCCCGGGGTGTCTATGTCCACGATCTCATAGGATCCGTCGGTGAATCCGGAGCCGTCGGTATAGATGGCCTCCATCTTGCCCAGGTGCTCGAATTCCTCGTCGCCCTTCCTGAGTATGAACGTGGTCATACCGGATTCAAGTCCGTTCGTCACATAGTCCTTCCTGATGTCGGGTTCTCCCGATCTGTCCGCTCTAACGATCAGTCTCTTCATTCGATCACTTCAAAGGAATTTAGCAGCCTCTTCGACGGAGAAGCCGTCGAGGACGATGCTGGATATGGCCTTGGTGATTCCCATCACGTTCTTGTTCTGGAATACGTTCCTTCCTATGGATACGCCGTGGCCTCCGGCCTCCATGGAGTCGTGGACCATGTTGAGGATGTCCATGTCGGAATCCATCTTGGGTCCTCCGGCGATGACGACGGGCGCCAACGAGCCCCTGCAGACCTCTCTGAAGGAGTCTATGTCGCCGGTGTAGCTGACCTTCACGATGTCGGCACCGATCTCGGCCGATGCCCTGGCGCAATGCGCGATAGCCTCGGGGTCGTAGGAGTTCTTGATCTCCGGTCCGCGGGGGTAGGCCATGATGATGAGCGGCATTCCCCAATCGGTGCACTGCTCGGAGATCTTACCGGCCTGCTCGAGCATATCGGGCTCGTCGACCGAGCCGAAGTTGATGTGTATGGAAACGGCGTCAGCACCGTATTTGATCGCCTCCTCTATCGAGGTGATCTGGACCTTGCTGTTCCTGGAGGGTCCGAGGTCCGTGGAGGCCGAGAGGTGCATGATCAGACCGACATCCCTTCCCGACTGACGGTAGGAGTATCTGATCAGTCCCTTGTGCATTATGACTCCGGTCGCCCCGCCGTTCGACACATCGTCGACGGTCTTCCTCATGTCTATCAGTCCGTTCACGGGCCCTACCGAGATCCCGTGATCCATCGGGACGAGGACCGCGTTTCCGGTTTTCCTGTCCGTTATCCTTTCCATACGGATGCTCTTTCCATACATCATGTCGATGCCTCGTTCCTTTGTAGTCTCATTTATATTAAAATATTCGTCAGCAACCACCGAAGTACTTTCTGCCTGCGTTCATCATAGTCACGAACCCTTCTGGGTCGTCATCCAGCGATTTCTGCTTCAGCTCGTTCACGGTATCGCTGAACAGGTCCCACATCTCGTCCTTGTGGGAGTTCAGGTGCTGTATCTCGTAGTACAGCATGGGGTCCTCCATGGCGACGGACCTGTTGGTGTCCAATCCCTTGTTGAACGTGGTCGATGACACCGTGAGCAGGTCCTCGAAGGTGTATCCGCTTCTCTCGAGGACGGTGAACAGCGCGATGTTCACGGCATGGGTGAGCCCGAGGACGTACGACATGTATCCGTCGTGTTCGGAGACGTCCATGACCCTTATGTTCGCACCCCTGTCATCGAATATATCCTTGGCCTCCTCGACCGCCTGCGGGTTGCCGCAGTCGCAGATTATCAGGTTCCTTCCGTACATGGAGGTGGCGGAAGGTCCGAACATGGGATGGACCGAGCAGACCTTATGGTTCTTGGCCATGGATGTGAGCCTTCCGACCAGAGGCGTCTTGAGGGATGTGAGGTCGAATATGAGACAGTCCTCCGAGCATATCCCGTCAAGCTGTGCCAGGGTGCTGTATGCGAGGTGTATCGGGACCGATACGACTACCAGGTCGCAGTCCGCGCAGTCCTTTAGCGTGAGCCCGTTGTGGGCGGCGGGATCGATGATCTTCACGGTGCTCCCCGAGCCCTCGAGGAGGTCGGTCATCCATCTTCCCATCTTCCCGGCGCCTCCGACAACCGCGGCCTTTCCGGGGACGGTATGATACGATATCATGGATTCCTGGTCCACCGCCTCTTTGAGCAGCGCCGAGGAGACGGATTCCATGACCTCCTTGCTGAGGCCCTCCTTCGAGCCGCCATCCACGTATCTCGAGATGACATTTCTCTCGACATCGGCGTTCCTTATCGGGATCCCGTTCTGCTTCTTGTATTCCCCGACCTGCCTGGCCAATTCGGTGCGTTCGGAGATCAGTCTGATAATCTCCTCGTCTCTCTTGCGAATCTCCGTTCTCAGTTCGTCTAGGTCCATGGGATCACACCGCAATCGGGCTCTTCCAAGTATAACCTTGCTGCCGATTACCGTGCTACGTGCTAGCACGGAGCAATATATTAAGGTATCCGGAAAAAAGGTCCCCCGTGAGGGGGAAAGGGAGTTTCAGTTCTGAATCTCAGACGAGGGCAGGGTTCCTTCCATGTACTGCTCGTATCCGTACAGGTCCAGCAGACCGTGTCCGGAGAGGCAGAACACGATGGTCTTCTCCTCGTTCTTCGCCTTGGCATCGAGGGCCAGGTCGATGGCGCCCTTCAGGGCGTGGCAGGATTCGGGCGCGGGAATGATTCCTTCGGTCCTCGCGAACGTGAGACCGGCCTCGAAGGTCGCGGTCTGATCGTAGGACCTGGCGCTGATCATTCCGGAGTCGTATGCAGCGGAGACGAGCGGGGACATTCCGTGGTACCTGAGACCTCCGGCGTGGATCGCCGATGGGATGAACTCGCTTCCGAGGGTGTACATCATCAGCAGAGGGGTGAATCCTCCGGTGTCTCCGAAGTCGTACTTGAACTCACCCTTGGTGAGACTCGGGGCGGCCTTGGGCTCCACAGCTACGAACTGGGTGTCCTTGAATCCCTCTCCCCTGATCTTCTTTCCGAGCATGGGGAACACCATTCCTCCGAAGTTGGATCCTCCTCCCGTGCAGGCCACGACGTAGTCGGGGGTGATCTCTCCGATCTCCATCTGCTGCATGGTCTCCTGACCGATGACGGTCTGGTGGAGCATGACGTGGTTGAGAACAGATCCGAGCGAATAGTTGGTTCCGGGGTCCTTGGCCGCGAGCTCGCATGCCTCGGAGATAGCTATTCCGAGGGAACCGGACGTCTCGGGGTGCTCCTTGAGGACCTTCCTTCCGAATTCTGTGTACTCGCTGGGCGAGGCGTAGATCTTCGCGCCATAGGTGTTGATGATCGTCTTTCTGAGGGGCTTGGCCATGTAGCTTCCCTTGACCATGAACACGGTGGTGTCGAGGTCGTACAGGTTGGACACCATGGCGAGGGCGGTTCCCCACTGTCCCGCACCGGTCTCGGTGGTAAGGGTGTGGATACCGGCCTCTGCGTTGTAGTAGGCCTGTGCCAGCGCTGTGTTTCCCTTGTGGCTTCCGAGGGGGCTCATATCCTCCCTCTTGAAGTAGATCTTAGCGGGTGTCTTCAGGAACTTCTCGAGCCTGTACGCCCTCTGAAGGGGAGCGGGCCTGTTGAGGTAGATCAGGTTGTCGCGGACCTCCTCGGGGATATCGATGTATCTCTCGGTAGATCCCTCCTGCTTGATGATCTCCTTACAGAAGATCGGCTCGAAGTCCTCCGGCTTGGCGGGTTCTCCCGTTCCGGGGTTTAGCGGAGGTTTGAGTCCGGTCAAGTCGGATGCCAGATTGTACCATCTCTTGGGGATGTCCTCTGGCGACAGATTGATTCTTGCATCTTTCGGTATTGCCATGATTCTAGGCAAAAATGATTGATATATAATTATATTGTTCATTAATGATTTAAAATATACATTAAAGTCTATTTGGATACCATATACTCCATTCATAAGCCGAAATCCTGTGAATATTCTGCTTAAAAATATGCTATATTGTAGTTTATTATACAATACACTACATAAGTAAGCATAAAATTTTTATAACAATTATTGGTTCAAACAATTGAACATAATATACAATAATGTATAGAAAAACACAATGAGGAATGAAAATGCAGCCATCTCTTGAAGAGGTCAAGAAAATATCAGAACAGGGATCGTACGATGTCTGTCCTCTCTGCATGAAGATAGAGAGGAGAGGGCTCGAGCCTACGGTCGTCGCGGAGATCCTGATGAACGTGTCCAGCCACTGCTTCCTTCTGGAAAGCGCAGAGCAGGACCGTTCCTGGGGCCGCTATTCGTTCCTCGGATACGATCCGAAGCTGTCGGTCACATGCAAGAACGGCCACATGGTGGTCGGGGGGCTGAAGATCGACACCGACGATCCCAACAAGTACATCCGCCAGGTCCTGGAGGACTACAGAGGATACAGGGTACCAGGATTCCCCACCTTCACCGGAGGTCTCGTGGGATACTTCTCATACGATTATCTCAAGTATGCAGAGCCCACTCTGAAGCTGGATGCGAAGGATACCGAGGATTTCCAGGACGTGGACCTGATGCTCTTCGACAAGGTCATCGTCTTCGACAACTACGAGGACAGCATCCTCCTGATCTCCAATATACGCCTGGAGGAGTACGAGACCTCGTACAACAAGGCGGCGATGGAGCTCGAGGGCATGAGGGACCTCATACTGAAGGGCGCACGCAAGCAGGGTATCTTCGGACGTCTCGTCTCCGATATCAGGCCCATGTTCGACAAGGAGCGCTTCTGCGCCATGGTCGAGAAGGCTAAGGGCCACATACGCGAGGGGGACATCTTCCAGATCGTCCTCTCCAACCGTCTCGAGGCCGACTTCGAGGGAAGCCTCCTCCCGGTGTACAACGTGCTGAGGCGTTCGAACCCGTCCCCCTATATGTTCTACTTCTCTGGTTCCGACATGGAGGTCGCGGGCGCATCTCCCGAGACCCTCGTCAAGCTCGAGGACGGGATAGTCCACACGTTCCCGCTCGCAGGGACGCGCCGCAGGGGGAAGACCCCCGAGGAGGACCTGGAGCTCGAGAAGGACCTGCTCGCCGACGAGAAGGAACTGGCCGAGCACAACATGCTGGTGGACCTCGGAAGGAACGATATCGGAAAGATATCCAAGTTCGGCACCGTGCATCTCGAGAAATACCACAGCATCCTGAGGTTCTCCCACGTCATGCACATCGGTTCCACGGTGTGCGGGGAGATCAGGGACGGCGTGGACGCCCTAGACACGATCGATTCTATACTGCCTGCGGGCACTCTTTCCGGTGCACCCAAGATCAGGGCCTGCCAGCTCATCAACGATCTGGAGGACAACAAGCGCGGCATATACGGAGGGGCGATAGGATACATCGACTTCTCCGGAAACCTCGACACGGCCATCGCCATACGCATTGCCTACAAGAAGAACGGCAAGGTCTTCGTGCGCAGCGGTGCCGGCATCGTCGCGGATTCGGTACCGGAGAGCGAATACCAGGAGAGCCTGAACAAGGCAATGGCAGTGATCGACGCACTCAAGAGAGCGGAGGGATCGAATTGATACTCCTCATCGACAACTACGATAGCTTCAGCTACAACCTCTACCAGCTCATCGGCTCCATAGAGCCCGACATCAAGGTGATCAGGAACGACGAGCTCACTATAGATGAGATCGACAGGCTGGCTCCCGAGCTCATAGTCCTGTCCCCCGGTCCCGGGCGCCCCGAGGATGCAGGTGTATGCGTCAGCGTGGTCAGGGAGCTCAGGGGGAAGTACCCCATATTAGGCATATGTCTGGGGCATCAGGCCATCTGTCAGGCGTACGGCGCTACTGTCACCTACGCCAAGAGGATGATGCACGGCAAGCAGTCGGTCATCCGCATAGATTCCAGCGATGTGATGTTCCAGGGTCTCCCGCAGGACATCACCGTCGCACGCTACCATTCTCTGGCGGCCGATCCGGACACGATCCCGGATTCCCTCATCGTCACCGCGACCGCGGATGACGGAGAAGTTATGGCCGTCATGTCCAGGGACGGGTCCGTCCATGGGCTGCAATTCCACCCAGAATCCATAATGACGCCTGACGGGGCCAGGATGATGGAGAACCTATTGAAGTCCGTCAGAAAGGAGTGATACCAATGATATCCGATGCAATCAAGAAGATAGTCGACAAGCAGGACCTGAGCTATGACGAGGCCTACGCTGTCATGAACGAGATAATGTCGGGCGTCACATCGCCCGTGCAGAACGCGGCATACCTGGCCGCCCTCTCCACGAAGAGCACCAAGACCGAGACGATCGCGGAGATCGCAGGCAGCGCGGCCGCCATGAGGGACCATGCGAAGCCGATAGAGAAGAAGTTCGATACCGTCGAGATAGTCGGTACCGGAGGGGACGGATCCAACAGCTTCAACATCTCCACCACGTCATCGATGGTCATCGCATCGTCCGGTGCGAAGGTATCGAAGCACGGCAACCGCGCGGCATCATCCAAGAGCGGCGCCGCGGACGTCCTGGAGGCACTGGGGATCAACATCCATCAGAACCCGGAGAAGGTGAACTCCCTCCTGGAGGAGGTGGGCATATGCTTCCTCTTCGCACAGGACTACCACACGTCGATGAAGTACGTGGGTGAGATCAGGAAGGAGCTCGGTATCAAGACGGTGTTCAACATCCTCGGGCCCCTCACCAACCCGGTGCATCCCACATATCAGGTCATGGGAGTCTACTCCCCGACGCTCCTGGAACCCCTGGCGAAGGTGCTCTCAACGCTGGGCGTCAAGAAGGGAATGGTCGTATACGGCGACGACAAGATGGACGAGATATCGATCTCCCATACCACATCGGTCTGCGAGTTCAACGGGGACAAGTGCGAGACGTACACGATCTCGCCCCTCGACTTTGGTCTCAAAAGGGCATTCAAGCAGGATGTGGAAGGGGACACGCCCCAGAAGAACGCATTCATCACTCTGGATGTGCTCAGCGGAAAGACCGGGCCCAAGCGTGACATAGTGCTCATGAACTCCGGAGCCGGACTCTATTGCGCCGGAAAGGCGTCGTCGCTGGCCGACGGTGTGGAACTGGCCGCGAAGCTGATCGACGACGGTTCCGCGATGAAGCTGTTCGACAACTACAAGGTGGCAAGCAACAGATGAACGACATCCTGGTCGAACTCTCTGAGGCCGCCAAGATAAGGGTGGCGGAGAGAAAGGCCCGCGTACCGCTTGATGAGATGAAGGCGGAGGCCGCCGCAGGAGGAAGCGACATGAGCTTCCCGTTCGAGGCCGCGCTCAAGGCGGATGGTATGTCATTCATCTGCGAGGTCAAGAAAGCGTCCCCTTCGAAAGGCGTGATCGCCGAGGACTTCGACCCTGTGGCCATCGCCCGCGACTACGAGGCCGCCGGTGCGGACTGCATCTCGGTCCTGACCGAGCCCACGCGTTTCCTGGGCGACATCCAATACCTCAGGGACATCCACGCCGAGGTGGCCACCCCCATCCTGAGGAAGGATTTCGTGGTGGATGAGTACATGATATACGAGGCGAAGGCCGCGGGAGCCTCTGCGGTGTTGTTGATAGTATCGATACTCTCCGAGGAGAGGCTCAGAGAGTATCTCAGGCTCTGCGACGAAATCGGGCTCTCAGCTTTGGTGGAGGTCCACGACGACAAGGAACTGGATGTGGCTTTGCAGAGCGGGGCACGCATCATCGGTGTAAACAACCGCAATCTCCGCGACTTCTCCGTGGACCCCTCCAATTGCCTGAGGCTGCGTCGTTCCGTCCCGGAGGGGATCCTGTTCGTCGCCGAGAGCGGCATAAAGGACAGAGATGACGTCAGGGCGCTGGAGGACGAGGGCGTGGATGCCGTTCTCATCGGGGAGTCCCTCATGAGGGCGGAGGACAAGGCCGAGAAGCTGCAATCCCTGAGGTGCGGACGATGACGCTTGTGAAGCTCTGCGGGTTGCGCTGCATCGATGACATCAGGTACGCCAACGAGGCCGGACCGGATATGGCGGGAATGATCATGGCGCCCGGTTTCCGTAGGTCGGTGGACAGGGAGCTCGCCAGGAGCATGGTAGGCGAGCTGTCCGATGACATCCGTTCGGTAGGGGTGTTCGTCGACCAGGACTTGGACGAGGTAATCGATATCGCCGGATATGTAGGGTTCGACATGGTGCAGCTCCACGGATCGGAGGATGAGGAATTCATAACGGCGGCCAGGAGCGGCCTGGGCGTCCCGGTGATCAAATCATTCGGAGTCGCCCCGGATCAGATATCCGCAGCGAAGGGATCGTCCGCGGACATGGTGCTCATCGATCCCGGGAGAGGCTCGGGAGAGACATTCGACCTATCTCTGCTGAACGGTCTCGGGCGCAGGATTATTATCGCGGGCGGACTCACCCCGGATAACGTCGCCGAGGCGATCCGCAAGGTCCGTCCGTTCGGGGTGGACACCAGCTCAGGCATAGAGTCCGAGGGT
>Ga0310696_10003371_pt1 | contig 20003 bp, 14 predicted proteins | sample AusTroGonzalo_MG_4_FD_203885 | JGI IMG/M metagenome (GOLD analysis project Ga0310696, IMG submission 203885) | Bovine rumen microbial communities from tropical cattle in Woodstock, Queensland, Australia - Gonzalo_02 (v2) (version 2) | ecosystem: Host-associated > Mammals > Digestive system >... | reverse complement strand
GGTCAATATGAAAACGTTGACGTATCAAAAATCAATACGCGTGGCAAAGGCGCAATGGTGTCATCGATAATAGGTACCGCGACGGGTGTTGCGGGGACTGCGACATCTGCGGTTGCGAACAGTGAAAGTATAAGGAAAGACGAAGATGCGAAAACTGGTAAAAAGAGTGAGGATGATTGGGATAAAGAAAAGAATATAAATACAGCTGCGAATGTATTAGCTGGTGCATCGACTGTGGCATCAGGTATGGCGACAATATTTAATGCGACCCAAATAAGTGCGATAAAGAAAGTATCGGACGTTGCATCAAAATGTACAGAGGTATTAAAATGAAAAAACTAATCTATGCATTGTTTGGATGTTTTATTGCGTTCGGTGCATTTGCAGATGGTGATAGTACGATAGATACTGTGACCAGTGTACGTATACCTGTAACTGCTATTACTAATGTTGTGTCACGTGATGCCGGATTAAAAGCGGCCGAGAAAGCCATAGTGGATGAATTTAATACAATAATTGCGAAATCTTCTGATGGTAAAATATCAACAAATGATATGTGGAATATTTGTAAAAAAACATCAAGAATCACAGGAATACAAAAATTAAGTGAATGTTATGAACGTTTTGTGTTGCCGGTGTTGGCCGAGGCACGTATAGTAATATATTTTAATTCATGTCTGGAAAGTGTGAATATGCCAAATGGAACTGCGCATTGTGTTGATGATGTTTTTGTCAAAGAATATAAAGTTCAAAAAAACGGTCAAGCGATTACAAAAAAGTCTACTAAGCCATATGCTCAGGATGTGAATGTCAGTTCGTGGACCGCGTATGGGTTTGCGATGGAATATTTAAGATTACAAGGATTAAACCCTGGTGTTGATGTGTTTTGCAGTCCTACTCATGATGGTGATTGGATAAAATGTGTTGAAATTAGAAATACCAATTTTTATACATTTAAGTTTGCAGGTACAAATAATGCAAATGATTCAACAATAACTGAAAATTTAATCAAAGGTATTTGTGCATTAAATCAAGCTGAATTTGTTGATAAGGGTTTTAAAGGGGTTTCTGGGGATGGTCATATGGGGTTAAATATTAATTATGATACAGATTACGGATGTTGGATGACATGTGATACAGATGTTATTCATAGATTTGGTTTAAGATCATCAAATGTAAAGAAAAATACAGGTGACGGTTTGGTTGGTGATTATTGTAAAATAGAAAGTTTGTCTGCGATTGGGGATACAGGTATATCTGTATATTCTAATGAGTATAGTTATATGTCATATGCTTTTAAAGAAGTGCAAACAGTATTAGAACCGTCTTTGATAAAATTATTAGAAGTATATGTTAAGGCCCAGGGCATAAGTGTTGAATCATTTAAATGTGATTATGGTGTTCGAAAATATAAAGCTTCGAATGTGGTTGCTGGAACTATTGTTAATACAAGCGATGATGATGTTTTGACGTGCAAAATAAATGGTAAAGAAGTTGATTTTATTTTTGATGATTTGTTTGAAAGTAAAGAAAAAGCGCGTGATATTGGTGAATCTGGAATGAAATGTTTATTGATGAACCGTGCATATGGTGGTACGGCGAGTTTTGATGGTAAATATTGTAAAGGACCAACAGAATCACAATGTGCTGAATTAGGTAAACAGGTTTCTGGGGGAACGTATTGGGATAGTGATGCTGGGGCGTGTGTTTTAAATGATGCGGCTGCAGCACAAAAGATGAAAACAGTTTTAACTATTGCTGGGGGGGCGGCATTTGTAGCAGGTTTGATACTTTTAAATGGTGGTGGTCTGATTGTTGTGTTGTTAGAGGTAGGTGGTAGTGTTGTGTTTGATTTGTCGTTTGAAGGTATAAATCGGTTTTATGAAACACGTCCAAATAAATTGGCAACAGAGTTTGTAAAAGCAGCACATAATTGCGGGTTAATTGGGGAAAATGAATCTTGTAGTAATAAAACGTGTATAAAAAATGTTGCTGAGAAATATCTGGCAACATTAAATGATGTTATTGGTAATGATACTGATGCTTTGAATGATGACCAATTGATATTTGTCGATAATGTTTATGGTCGTATGGGTGATTGTTTAACAGATTTAGAATTTAAAACAGCTATTCAAAACTCTAAAGTATCGGTAAAAGATAATATTATGTCCAAGGCAGCCATTGGTTTGTTTGGTTTAGGATTTTTTGTATCTCCGTCTGGGGCAATAGCAAAATTAAATAAATTACCAAAAGTATCAAAGATATTAAAAAGGATAAATGTTGAACCAATTGAGCGCATAAGTAGTACTTTAAATGGTGAAAGGTATTATAGAATATATACGCATGGCAGTGGTGGTGGATTAAAAACGAGCGAGATAGATGAAATAGTAAATGGATTAAAAAGTCAAGGTTTATATGTGTCATCGTATACAGAACAATCTGGTGCACAATTTATAGCATTTGCTGAAAAGGATATATTTAGACCATGGGAAAACAGTCCATATAATTGGTACATTGTTGGTCGATATGTTGATGATGGTCGTATGCTTGTAAAAAGATTAGATAATATTTGGTCATGGGCACCAGGTGCACCAAAGTGGGAATACAAAAGTGCGACTGAATCTGGTTTAGGATTTGGGCATTACAGGGTGATTGTGGATGAAAATACATTGGTGTTACAAAATAGGTTGAAATCTGTGGGTATAGATTCTGAAATTATTGATACAAATAAAGGTTGGTTTTTGGTTATTCGTGAAGAAAATTTAACGTCAGCAAAATTAGATAGGTTAGAGGCAGAATTTTATAGTAATCCACCAACTATGCACGGTATTGTGAATGTAGATGCCGGTCTACATGTTGATAATGCTGTGGATGCAGGTAGTTTATTGTATGAAAAAAGAAGTATGTTTGATATTATTGGAACACATGCGGTTGGTAATTTGTGGTCTTCCCAAGTTAATGATTTATATAGGGCGATACGCAAAGGAAGCAAGTGGCCGGTGAATAATAGTGATATCAGCGATGCTATATATGCATTAAGAACACCAAAATATGGTAATTTGTCGTATAGAGCACCCACACCTTCGTATAATTGGGAACAGAGAGTTGTTTCTTGGGATGATGCAAGATATCATGTATCGTTGAATGTGAATGTTAACGCAGATTTGGTTAGGAGACTGGATGATGTTATGGCATCAGATGGTGGGAGAAATATTCTGATGTATAAAATGCCATCGGTTGGAAGTAGAGAATGGTCATCTAGGGCTGATCCTATAACTATTTATATGAGAGATACAAATCCATCATTAGAGCAAAAAATTGCGGATGCTGTGAGGCCTTATGTGCGTTCCGCTGATGAAGGGTTGTTAGGGAGAAAGATAGCCGATGGTATTACTATTGCCACAGAAACAGGTGATCCGATGGGTATGTATATAGTTAATAATATTATAGACCATGTGAGAAAAAAAGATCCTGGGTTGGCACAACAAATGTCGGGACGTTACAGTGTTGGGCAAACAGAGGCGTTGCGTATATGGGCAAGTGATTTTGTTGGATATGATATACCAGCACAGTTTTAAATTTAAAAAGAGGTAATAAAAGTGAAAAAGATATTATGCGTATTATTTGGATGTTTTATCACGTGTGCTGTGTTTGCAGACGGTGGACAATTAACATTTGATGGTAGGACAGTTACAACATCTTGGTACGCAATAGAATATGTGTTGAATAATAGTACTGATATTTCGCCGGATAATAAAACAAAAATGTTAAATAAAGCAGCTGATATATCGTTAGAAAAATTGCAAGCTGCGGGTAAAAAAACTTCTGGCGGTCATGATGGTGGTTATACTACTTCGGATTTTTTTAATATTTGTATAGCTGGTGAAATTACCAAGGCGAGTGAATGTTATGATAAGTTTGTAATTCCAATATTTGAATTTAATCGTTCGTTTATATTTCCTAATGTTTGTTTGGAAAATGTTGCAGGTTTAACCACACATTGTGTTGATAATGTTTTTGTTAAATCTTATTCTGTGGATGTATTATCAGATAAGGTTAATTCAAGAGATGATGAGTATGTAGGAAATGGTCTTGTTAAAACGTCTGTTATACGGTCGGCGGATAATGAATTTGCCCAGGATGTCAAAGTTCATGAATATGCGGCTTTTGGTTTTGCATACGAATATGCTAAAAAAAATGGTCATGATGTAATTTGTTCAACGCTTGTCCAAGATAATTTTATAAATTGTTCGTCATTGGATCATAAACATTTGTATACATTTAAATTTGCAGGTATGGATAATACAAAGGATAGCGCAATCACTGAAAATTTAGCCAAGGGTATCTGTGCAATGTATGATACCAGTTTTTTGGGTGGTTCATTATTAAGTGGGTATAGGTGTGATGAATTAAATTGTAAACCTGGGAATGATGTGAATAATGTTATTTCCAGATTTGGCTTAACGTCATATTCAACAGGATCGCCGGTTCCCGAATGTAATATAAAACGAGAATCGTTACAAGGATTTGATGGTATACGTACGTATCCTGGGCATGAATATATGTCGTATGCGTTTAAAAATGTCCAGGCCGAATATAATCGGGCGACGGTTGATGTGTTAAAGTTTTATTTAAAAAATCAAGATGGTTTAGATGTTGAATCTGTGGATTGTGATTATGCACCGCAACAATTGACTGATGGTTATGAAACACAAGTACCAGTTGATCCTATGGTTGGTAGTAGTGCGATGAGGACTGTTTATGTGCCAACAGCAAACGAAGATGTTATAACGTGTCGTTTGGATGGTGTGCCTGTTGATTTTGTGTTTGATGATTTGTATGAAAGTAAAGGGTATGCCAGAAGAGCGGGCGAGGCAGGAATGGCGTGTTTGACAGCCCCGGCGGCTTTGGCGGGTGTGTTGAATGAAAAGTTTACTACCAAATTTGATGGAAAATCTTGTATTGGTCCTGGTGAAAAAATATGTAATGCAATGTCAGATATAATACCAGGGGGAACGAAATGGAATGAAAAAAAAGATAGATGTGTGTTGTTGGATGCCAGAAGAGCAGCGCGTATAAATCTGGCAATAGAAGTTGCTGTGGATACTGTTGTATTTATTGCCACTGTAAAGGTCGGCGGGGGGTTTTTGCTGATTTCTGTTACTGGGTTGACGACATATGGTGTTACGTTTGGACAGGCACAACTGGAAAGATTTTTAGAGACCAGACCAAATAAATATGCAAAAGAGTTTGTAGAAGCAGCAAATGAATGTCATATATCGCCAGAAAATGATGTGGAAAAAGATGTAAATTCATGTAGTTTAGCGCAAAAAGAATGTGCAGAAAAAACTTTGATGAAATTCTTTGCTACGATGGATACCATAATGGATGGAATTAGTGATGACAGTGCGAGGTATGTTGCGGAATTTTCTGATTCTATAGCCCATTGTATTACAGAAGATGCCGGTAAAAGGATTGAAGAAAAATCTAGTGTGATGGCTGGGTTACAAGTGGCCCGGGCTTTGAATATATTTTTGATGGCGATTAGTTTTGTTAATCCACAAGCATTTACAAAATTTACGTTGTTTAAACATTGTCCGAGAATAATGAAATGGATAAAAAGGGTTAATGAAACCAGGTTAAAAAAATTCACTATAGGTGAAAATTTATTTAGAGTCGATCTTAATGGAAAAATTCCAAGTAATAAGATTGATGAATATGTTGATGCTTTGAAACAGAAAGGATTCGTGTGTAAGTATGTTGATATGGGATTAGGAAGAGGATATATTGAAATTTCTACGGAATTGACTGATATATCCAAGATAAAAGAAAAGGCATATAAAGCTGTAACTGGTTCACGACACACAAATTTTGATAGTCATTTGGCCAGTATGAAAAAGGGTGTTGCCCAAGATATGCATATACCAAAAGGAACGTTGTCAGATGGTGAAAAGAAAATTTTGATGGAAAATTTACGTAAGGATGGTTTTGTTGTAGTTCTGGAATCTAATGATACTGTTGTTATTCGTGTTGATATTAATGTATTGAAGCGCAAAGCCAGTGCAAATTTTGATAGGTATTTACAAGAATGTAATGCTGGTATTGGATGCAGGGGGTTGCCTTATGAAAATTTGACACCAGATGAATGGGGTTTGTTGAATAAGGAATTAAGAAAGGGTGATGTTCGATTGTTTGAACGTATATCTGATGACGGACATCATTTGATGGTGTTTGAAAAAATGGGTATAAAACCACAAAAATATAATTCAATGTTGGATATACCGAATACAGATTTGGATACGTTAAGTAGAACAGCAATTTATGATTCGGATGTAAATGATTATGTTCGTAGTGATTTAGTAGATAATACTGGATTTTTTACACGGTTAGATTCTGTGCGTAATAAAGAAATAATGAAAATGGGTGATGCATCTGTAAAAATAGTTGATTCAGGTAGTATTGGCGGTCGGGCCATAGTTATTGTCGAGGTTGGAGAACGTAAAATTCCTTTCTATGTATCAACAGGTGATGGGGGTAAATTGAATGTGCCTACGGGAAAATGGGGTGTGTTCTTTGGGCTTGATGGTACGTGGTTTGTTAAACATGGCGACCTTATGGCAGATCAGTATGGTTCATATGAATTGAAACAAATTGCGAACAAGTTGGATGAAGTATTGGGTGATCCGCGTAACAGATTATGGATTCAATCTTCACAAAAACGTGCAACCCAGGGTGGTGTTGGGGTTGTCGGTGATGTTGATAATATGAATTTAATTAGCAGTGCAACAGTTAATGATTGTTTTAGTCATGAACCAAGTTTAGCAACTTTGGTGGAAAATCTTTTCGATATAAAATCTTATTTAAGTGGTCGTGTTATAGAAGATGTCGCAAATGTTGACGTGGGTACTGGTGCAAAGGTGGTTAAAGATGTTGTAAAAGTAGATAAAGGCAAAGCTGTTGGTGCCACAGGTGTAAATGCAAATTCTGTGAGGGCAAAAATTGAACGTACAGATAAAGGTATAAAAATAGAGGACAGATGGGAATTTACTTTGGCGACTGATAAAGATGGGGCCAGGTATTATGAGTATACGTTTGATGCGATGAATGGTAATGCACCTGAGTATGCGGAAAGGTTGTCACGTAATTTGCATGACGATTGCGGTATAGAATCGTTTGTTGTTGAACGAGCAGACGGTCAATATGTTGTCGGTATATATGAAGATAAATTAGGTGATGCTATTTCTGATGGGAAAGGGGTTGGGGCATCTGGGGCACATCATGCCGATAATTCGGTTAGAAATAAAGTATATAATGATAATTTTACTGATGCCCAAGTCCAAGAATTATTGGATGAAATTCATAATGATAGTTTGGTTGATGGTAAAATTGATTTAGAAATATTAATTCCCAAATTAAGAGATTCTGGTTTGTATGATGAAGCCAAAGCGATTGAGATGGCGGATGATTTGGCAGACGAGGCCGCAAAAAAGATAATGTTTTTTGATGAAAATCATGAAACCAAGATTGGCGATAGGTTGGGTTTGTACGAGAGTTTGAACGAGACAGAACGGCTTGAATTAGCAAGTGAATTGCATGAAATAATTACTACATTGCGTCGTGATCATACTGGTAATACACAAATTGGGTATGATTTTAGTTGTTCTTGGAGTTTTAACAGTGGGTTAGGAACAACTGATAATCCTTTTGTTTTTAAATATGGATTAGATTTGAAGACCCCAGAAGGACTGGTGGGAAGTATTTTCCATGAAAATACACATACGTATCAAACATTGGGTAGGACCGCTTTGTCAAAACGGGTTGTTGCTTTTAATCATAGTAATTATGTGAACCCTGATATGAGTATAGCGATGACAGGAAATAAAGTTTTATATGAGCAAAATGTTATCGAGGCAGAGGCATATGATGTGGCATGGCGGGCCACGCAAAGGTTATTTGATTTATTAAAATTGTAAAAATAAACGCTTGATTTACAGGATTTTTCATATATAATTATATGGCTTGGAAATTTGCGGGCATAGTACAAGGGCTAGTACGCAAGCCTTCCAAGCTTGATGTGCGGGTTCGAGTCCCGCTGCCCGCACCATAACAATTTTGCATAGCCCGAGGGCAAGATTGTTAAAAAAATATAAAAAATGGGATAAAAGTTCAGGGCGCGCGCCGGAGTCGGAGAGCCGGGGCAGACTGTAAATCTGTTGTCTTATGACTGAGGTGGTTCGACTCCACCCGCTCCCACCAAAAGATACACCGCACTGTGAAAGTGCGGTTTTTCTTACTACCAAGACATTGATTGATAGTTGGATATATTATCTGGGACACATAAATTTATTGCACCAAATTTTATAGAATCATAACTGTTTATTTTTTTATATTGTTTTGGATATTTGACAGAACATTTTTTTGCTTTGCCACTTGCCATATCGGATAAAAAATTCTCTTTATCTTGTTCACATTGTTTTATTTCTGTGCTGGTTAATTCTGTTTTTGAAAAACATCCGCGTAAGCCGTGTGCGGAAATAAAATATTCGTTTAATAAGTAGCTATCGCGTTCATATATTTTAATAGCTCTGTACATTTCATGTAAATATATAAAATCATCTTCGGTTTTTAATCCAGCGTGATTTTTTATATATTTTTTGTAATTGAAATAATTAATTTTGCTCGGCTTTAATGAACGTCGTGTTAATATACATTCATCGGATGTGTCAACGTAATCAGCTGTATTAGAACAATCTTCTGCGAATAAACATTTTTTGTTGTTTGCGGAACCGATTGTACTTTTTTCTAGTAGTATATTTTCAATATCTATATTGTTATATGTATAGCTGCGGCAAATGGCTTTTATTCCTGTATTGTGTGACCCGTGTACTGATTCATAAAATTCTAATACAGGCATAATTTCGTTTGTGGCGAGTAAATCGGTTTCAATTTGTTCGGCTTGTTCTTCGGGTGTTGGTTCCGGGATAATTTCAGTTTCTGGGGATGTTTGCGGTTCGTTTGACATATCAACACACCCGAGTAATGTGATAGATAATATGCAAAGTAAAATGTTTTTCATTTATTATCCTTTTTATTGAATGTCTTCTTGTTTGGTAATTCTGGATATATTGTTGTAATTAAATTGGTTAATAATTCTGTGTTTTCTATATCTGGGATCATAATCATTGGTTTGGCGCCATTATAGGGAATTTCCATTTGTGCATTTGGTATAATTTTTAATGCAGATGCGGTTGGTTTAATTAAAAACCTGTTATCGTAAATGCCGCCGATTATTTTATCACGATAGTAAATAATGTATTCGCCCATCATTGCTCGGTAACTGATGTCGGGCAGGGTGGATAATTGTTCGAGTACAAAATCTAAAAATTCTTTACTGGATGCCATGGTTTTATTATACCAATAATGTGTGCAAAAAAGTACATTTTTATTTTATAAAAAAACACCCGCTGTAATGCGGGTGTTTTTTGTTTTTACTTATTTTATAAACCTTTTACATTTGCAAGTGACATACAATATGTTCCCACGATGTTTCCGGCATTATTAAATTCTGCAATAATTTGTTTTTTTTCTTCGTCATAAAAGAATATTTCTTTGCCTAATTGATAGTTTCTTTCCGGACTGCATGCAAAAGAAATTTGGATTCCGTCACCCGGTACAATTAAATAATCAATGCTTTTATAGGTTTCTCGGTCGTAACATACAATCATTGGACGTATCCATTCGTTCGCCCCAGGATATAATGCGCGACTGTCAACGTGCGAAAAACGATATCTGCGCAATGTTTCACAATAAAATCCAATATTGAATATGTTTAAAAACGCGGCGTTTTCTGGTTTGTTAAAATATTGGTCGCGTGATTCATTACTGTTATCACAGTACTGGATTTTGCTGGCTATTTCTGGGTTTGCGTTTAATATCGCGCCGCGTAAAGTGTTTGAATCTTCGGGTAGGTGGAAAAATGATTCGCGACCAGTCACGTTATTCCATGTCAAAGAACGCAATATTTTACTGTCGGGATGGTTTTTGTCGCCCCAAAAAGGACACCAATGTCCAGATTCCCATGGTAAATCGTGGGCTTCGTAACATCCAGAGCCTGAATAGTCAAATAAATATGTACCTCTGTAACCTACGCTGCCACATGGTTCGTATCTGTCGCAATGCCAGCAACGGCGATAGCATCTGTCGGCCATTTGAGTGATTTCTTGTTTTGTGTATTTTTTTGTCATAATTTTGTCCTCTATACGGTTTAGTATAGTAGTACAAATATTTTGATTGTCAATATTTTAAAAAAATTAATACTTTTAAGTATAAAAAAACCGCCAAAAGGCGGTTTTTGATGAGTGTAGAATTATAAATTATCGGTTGCTAATTTTTCATCATACCGAAACCAACATTCATACGGATTTCATTATCAATACCGCCCAAAGATTCGACATATTGGGTAACACCAGTTGCCTCGGTCACATTGCCGTCCGGGCCACCATAATATCCAATATCTAGTTTGCCGTCGCCTTTGCCGGGCATTTTTTGGTTTCCAAATCCTTCGCCATTATAGCCATCAACAAGGTTATAAGTTGGTGTTCTGGTATTGCCAACAAAATCATTAAATTGTAGGTTGTCTGGTATTGTGTCATTTAATGTGTCATTTGTTTCAAATGTAATTGATTGTGTGTTTAATGTTTTGTTTCTGACAATCGTTACGTTATACCAAGGTGTGTCATCTGTGGTTAATGTTGTGTTAGAAAAGTCCATGTTTAAAGTTTCTGTGCCGTCATTAAATGCCAAAGTTGCATTTCCGGCAATATTTTTATCTGTGTTATTATTAGATACAGAACCGTGTGCTTGACCACTGAAGTTCATGGATGCCCCAGGTGTTTCTTTACGTAAATCTTTATATCCACCTGCGAATGGTTCAAATGATTTTTCGGTTTCTTGGTATCCATTTGGATATGTTGCAATCAAATCATATTTTAACTGACCAAAATCAGAATATTTTAGACCGGACCCTATATCTTTGCCGTATGTAATAATTACACCATTACCTGTATAAAATTTTCCTTCGCCATTTATTTGACCAACATTAAAGGTATTACTTGATTTGTTGTTGCGTTTAAATGTTGCAGTTGCAGACGTTTCTTGGATTAAATCACCATCTTGACTGATATATGCAATATGGTTTACTGCGTCTATTTGTCCATTTTTATCAAGTTTGAATGTCAATATATCTTTGGAACCGCCTTCGTCGCCAGATCCGGCAGATGCGGCAGCCATGGTAAATTCGACATCTTGTAATGTATATTCACGATAGTGGTGTTGATTATAAAAATCGTTAAATATGGAAGCGTCGTTATCAAATATAGATAGAATTTCATCATTAGTGTGGCCATCTAAATTGCAACCACAAAATAAACTGCCCCAGTATTTTACAAGATTTGGTTGTTCAGTAAAAAATTTCCGTCTTTTATCATTAGACCATTCAAGAAACATTTTCCCGCCTTCAAGAAATATGTATGCAGATTTTTCTTTTGTAGAATGATTGCCATTTAATCCTGAATGTCTGGGCATAGCAGCACGATGCATACTGGCATAAATATTATTATAATCATTTGCAATTGTGTTTAGTGCATCTGTTCCAATTGCCGTTTCAACCGCATTTGTCATTGCACCAAGATTTGTGATGCTGCTGTGCATTCCTGTTACGTAATCATTGGATAGTGCTGCATCTGTTGAAACACGTTGGTTGGGTATATCAAGATTGTCAATTGTGGTCGTATGTGTGCTGCCTGAACCACCACATGCAGATAGAGTTAGTATAGATAATAAAGATAAATATTTTTTCATAACAATCACTTTATTGGTAAATTATTTTATAAATGTTATAAAAAACTCGCCAGATGACGAGTTTTTTGATTGGTTTTAAAATCTGTATCCAGCACCGATGTTCCAGTAAAAGCCGGACATACGAAGACTGCCGTCGTCAACATGAACACCATTGATTTTTTTGACGTCCATTCCAGTTGATATGTTGTAATTTACGTTCGTGCTGAAATACACATTATCGTTTATATATTGTTTGATACCTAAACCAAAGCCAAATATAACCCCGGATGTTTTCAACAAATCGTTATTGATATATGCATATCCACCATGAAATGAAAGGAATGGTTTAAATTTTGAATTTTGGTTTAAAAATACGTCAAATTCTGCGTTGATTTCATTCCATGTTGTTGGGATTTCACCCTTGGTTTTTACAGAACTGATTAAAGGATTAATGGAAATTGCCATAACGTCATCGATTTCCAGTCCCAAGATAAAATCACCAGTATTATTGTCATTAACACCAAAACTGTCTGTTTCACTGCGTGTTCCTGTGGAATCTTTCAGTTTTAAATAACTGGTATTTGCGACGCTGATATTATAACCAACAAATGGTTTTACGCGTGTGAAACTGGATTCTGCAAGTGCACTCATGGGTAATGCAATCAAGGCAGGTAAAATGTATAGTGATTTCATTGATGCTCCTTTTCTTATGATATGATTATATTCTATATGGAAAATTTTTTCAACTGTTCAATTTTGATAAAAGACTTTATTTTTATGGGGGTAAAATATATAATTCGTATTGAATAGAAAGGAGTTTTGATGTCACAGATATGTCAAAGTTGTGCAATGCCAATGGATAATGAAATGGTGTTTGGAACAAACAAAGATGGTTCCAAGAATCCTGATTATTGTAAATATTGTTATAAAAATGGTGAATTTACAGATAATGTATCTATGGAAAAATATATAGAAATGATGGTACCATTCGCAGCCCAGGCTGGTATGACGGGTGAACAAATGCGTAAATATTGTACGGAAGTGTTTCCAACATTAAAGCGGTGGAAAAAATAGGTTATAAGGATTTTTTTATGGTTGATAAGAAAATTCAATTTTTAGATGCAACACTGTCTCTGGGTAACGAGATGCGGTATAAAAAGTGGCTGCAATATGATTCTTCTGCTTTTAAGTTAGAGACTGCGTTGGAACAGCGTGGAATTGTTTTGCCAAAAAAACTTTGTCATATTTATAAGTGTCCCGATAATCAGCATATGTATGACTATTATGTTAATAAACATGAAAAATGGATGTTTATGAATTGGTATACCAGAAATATAATAACAAAAGGAAGGAAAACTGGGGCGTCTGTGCGTGAAAATGCGGGTCTTTATAGTTTGCAAGATTTTTTCAAATTTATGTTTTGTTTGGCTTTGTCGGACAAGGAAGAGTTAAGAAAATTTTTTGCTGATAAATATGCAGTGTTTAGTAAAGAATTACAACAAGATATGGATAAATTTAGGGAATTAAATCCTGATTTAAAAAGTATTGATAATTACAATAATATAGATTTTTTGTTGGGGGTTATGTTTGGATTTGCACCCGAAGATATAAAGTTTTTTATAGATGTGCCAGGTAAACAACGTGGTGATAAATATAACGAAGATCGCGAAAGGGTTAATAAAAAAGTGGAACAATTGTGTGGTGTTCATATTTCATATGTATTATCGCCCCAGAATTTAAAAATGGTTGAAAAGGCAATTGATGAATATATGTCGATGCGAGTTATGAACGGATATCAAAATGCCTGATTTTTTATTCGTTTATCTCAACAGAATCGATAAATGTTTTATTTATTGATTCAAATTTTACAGGTTTGTAATCAGCATCAACGACGGCCTCTTGTTCGGGGGTGCTGGTTATAACAGTAACAACATTTTGTGGTTGTTGTGTTTCTGTTTCTGTAATATTTATACCGTATGTTTTTGATTTATACTTGCTGCGGTATCTTTCAGGAATTTTTATAAAATCGTTTGGATTAATTCCGTGCGTTTGTAATGACATTTCATCCGCAGGTGTGATTTGACGTTGTTCGATATTATAAATTGGCGTGATAAAGTTTTCTGGGGCATCACGCACAACAACAGGTGTTCCAGAACCGTTGACTTGTAATACGCGCAGACCACGTTCACTGTCGCCGTTCGGTTTTAGACGTACAATGCCATCCATACCAGCATAACCACTGGGGTCAAGTAAGTATGCACCAGGTGCTTTGTTGGAATATACAGTGCCCATCGCAATATTGGCCGCATCGTATCCAAATGTTGCCAAGCGTGACGGCAGATTACCATATGTTTGTTTATACAGGTTCAAAAATGTTTGGTTTTGTTCGGGCAGTGCCGCATATTTTGTTCCGGTCATAGTGTAATCAGCGGCGATGTCTGTGCCGTCGAGCAGGGCGCTGCCATAAAATTTAACACTGCGGGAATCGGCACTGTAATAACGCATGAATGATCCCAGGGTTTTTGTGTCGTCCGAATTTCCAAGGAATAATACCGCAGAATAAGGTAATGTGCCCACAACATCAGATTTTGATAATTTGTCCAGTTGGTAATACATATTTGATTTTTCGATACCAGATAAACTTTCTTTGGTCAAAATATCTGATAAAACTGTGCGTGCGCGTTTATGTGCCGCGGTGCGCGCGTTGTACATAGATGCAATTCCGGCAATTCCTTTTAAATTGTCATTATCACGTTCGTTGTATAAAAATATCCCCGTGACATTTGGACCATATATTTCACCAGCGCGTTTTGCAGTTCCCGCCATTATTTTGCCAGATTCAGTATTTGGCGCCATAATTATAAAGTTTTGAATACCGTCATAAAACATTTCACGGACAATTAATTCAACACTGTTTGTTGGCATTAATGCCATGGTCATTACACCGTCGCCAACAGCATTTGCATCCGATGTAAATGAAATTGCGGGCATATCATCCGGTTTTGTTGTGCGTAACATTTGTGTGTCCGCAGAAAATAATGGCCCGATAATGATTTCTGGGTTGTCAGCCAGGGCAGTATTAATGGCATTTGCCGCATTTGGTGTGGTATCGTAAAAGTTAATATGTAATTGGCTTAATGAATGTTGTAATGTTGCCAATTCTATGGCATTACGAATTTCGCGCCCAGCGGATGCCGCACTCCCAGTTGTGGGTAATAATACCGCAATATTGTGCCTGGTATCGGGGGCATCATATGCAGAATAATATGAACCATACTGCATCTGGATAGGGGTGCCGGTTGGTGCGTTTGTATATTCGGCGTTCCAATCGTGTCGTTGGGTTGAACCGGCACATCCGGCCAGTATCAAAGTTGCAATAATGGTCAAAAAAAATCTATTCATTGAAAACGCCTATTTATTTTTGTATTATTTTAACATAAAAGGATTAAAAATGCAATCTGGACTGTATATTGTTGGAACACCTATTGGAAATTTGGCTGATATGTCGCCGCGGGCGGTGGATGTTTTGCGTTCGGTTGATTTGGTCGCGGCCGAAGATACGCGCGTGTTTGCAAAATTAGCATCGCATTTTGATATCAAAACAAAGTGTATATCACATCACGAGCATAATGAGAAAAAAGTCGTTGATTCCATCATAGAAAAAATTCAAAACGGGATGGCGGTTGCGGTGGTTACTGATGCGGGGATGCCAGGGGTCAGTGATCCTGGATTTCGTTTGGTCAGGGCGGCGCGTTCTGTGGGGGTTCCTGTATTTATGGTACCGGGTCCAACGGCGGCGATTTCTGCGCTGGTATTATCGGGATTCCCAACGGACAGATTTACATTTTGCGGCTTTTTTGATGAAAAAAAATTACATGATGATAATAAAATCCGTCATACTATTATTTATTATGAAAGTCCTAATCGTATTATGTCGACCATTGCGGCGATGGCGCGTGTTATGCCAGAACGTCAAATCGCAATAGTTCGCGAAATTACAAAAATTCATGAAGAGGTTATTATAGGATATCCTGCGGATTTAATGCGTATAGAAGCACCGCGTGGCGAAATTGTAATAGTTGTTGCGCCAGCACCTGATAAAAAAATGACGGATGCTGAAATATCACAAATTGTAAATGATATTGTGGCGGAATCTACAAAATCTGCGGCTGGGGTTTTGGCGGCGCGTGCTGGGATTTCCAAGAAAGAAGCATACAAACGTTTAGTTAAAGGAGAAAATAAATGATAAAATTTGTTGGATCTTTTTCGACGGTTGAAAGTTTACCAAAAACGACTTTTCCTGAATATGCGTTTGTTGGGCGTAGCAATGTTGGTAAATCATCATTGATTAATGCTGTGACTGGGGAAAAAATAGCGCGAACATCAAATACGCCTGGTCGAACACAAGAATTAAACTTATTCAATATCGATGATCGGGTGTTATTGGTTGATTTGCCTGGATATGGTTATGCGCGTGTGTCAAAGGAATGCAGTGCGCAATGGGCATGTCGGTTGGAAAAGTATTTGTTGGTGCGAACACAACTGAAACGTTTGTTTATATTAATTGATTCACGTGTTGGTGCAAAAGATTCTGATTTAGAATTGATGGAATTTTGTGATGCAAATGGAATTTTATATCAAATCGTTTATACGAAAAAAGATAAAAAAGTTCGTGAAGAAAATCAAATACAGTTGTCGCACAAAAAGCATGGTGCGATGATTCCAGAAATTTTAGAAACGTCGGCTGAAAAGAAAACTGGATTGGAACCTATAAGGAAATTGATTGGTATCAAATAATAATATTTTTTGTGTTACAAATCCGGCACGTATGTTGGATGCTTTGTATTCTGTTGTGAAATCTGCGGGTACAGATTTGTCCAAGTGTTTGATTTTTTTACCCAGCAGACGTGCGGTGCGTAGCGCGGAAAAAATGTTTGTAGAAAAGCATGGTGGGGCGGTTGTTTTACCAAAATTGGTTGCATTAGGTGAAGATGTCGATACCGAAGAAATTGTTTCACAAGATACTTTTAGTAATTTAGAACGTGTTGTGTTATTGGCTAAATTATTAGCCACAGATTCAAATATTGGAAATATATCTACGGCTTTGCCTATTGCCAGGGATATGTTGCGTATGCAAGATTATTTAGAAAATGAAGGTGTTGATAGTTCGTCAATAGATTGGGAAGGTTTGGTGGATGACAGGTATGCGGCACATTTTCAAGCAAAAGCAAAGATGTTGGGTATTTTGACGCGTGTTTTGCCAACTATGGCAAATGGGCGGTTAACGGCGACAGCGCAAAGGAATGCCGGGGTGCGTGCATGGATAGATGAAATAAATAAATATCCATTGGTTGTGGTGTGTGGGTCAACGGCATCGGTGCCGGCAACGGCTGATTTGATGGTGGCGGTTACAAAATTGCCCCAGGGACGAATAATATTACCAGGTAAGATAGACGGCAGAATTGATGATTTTGAATTAAATACGAATCCATATAATGCAGAATATAAATTTTTAAAACGTGTTGGTATTACGCCCAGTGATGTTATCAGTTTAGATGTTGGTGTATCATATATTGATTTTATGAATTATGCGTTTGGTAATAATACCGTTGAATATAGTGGAAATAAAAATTTAAAAAATTGTCATTTAATTAATTGTGAAACAGAAAGTATCGAGGCGGCCGCGGTTGCCGAAATTTGTCGGCGTGCTGTATCACAAAATAAAAAAGTTATGGTAATTACGCCCGATGCGGCAGGAAACCAGCGAATTGAAAGTGCGTTGCAAGATTTGGGGTTGGTTGCAGATTTTTCAGGTGCAAAATCGGGGGTTGCTATTCCTGTGGTGCGTGCTATTTTGAATTTGTTAGATTTTTGGGCTGAATCAAATAATGGTTTATGGGATTCATATTATACACGTTCTAATTTTAATTTGTTTGATACAATTGCAAATATCATAAATGATTATATAGATTTTATGCAGCCTGAATTTGAAATTGAATCAAATGTTTCTGGGTTGGTGTGGCTTGCAATCAAAAATTTATCTGATTGTTTAAACAAATATGATATTAAATTGTTGTTGCCAGAGGCACGTGCTTTTATTGCGGATGCGTGCAGTGGTGTGTCTGTGCGTGATATGACAAATACAGATGCCCAGATTGTTGTATTGGGTACGATTGAATCACGTATGCAGACGGCAGATGTTGTTATTTTAACTGGGTTAAATGACGGTATGTTTCCAAGTCGTGGATATGAAAATGCATGGTTGCCTAAATCAATAGCACAAGATATAGGTTTGCCGAGTCCAGATCGTAAAGTATCATTGATGTCATTAGATTTTATGAATTTATCATGTTCCGGGGAAGTTTATTGGTTGCGTAGTTTGAATTCTGGGGGGGTAAAAACAGCAGAGTCCAGATTTATATCACGTGTGGCTGCGCGGGCAGGGGTATTTGATATAGATTATGGACAAGATATTCTAGATTCTGTGCATGCACGTGATGATGTTGATGTTAATCCGTTGAATTATAGTGCACCGAATCCGCCATCTGATTGGAGTGATGTTTATGTCACAGAATTAGAAAAATTAATTCATAATCCATATGCTTTTTATGTTGCGCATATTTTAAGATTAAAACCAAGGGATGATTGGTGGGTTGGCGTAGATGCAAAAGTATTTGGAAACCTGGTGCATGATGTTATTGAACATGCACGTGATTTTTCGTCGGCTGCAATTATTGCGGAAATGGATAGGGCAGCGCGTGAAGTGTTACATACAAATAATACTGATGCTATGTTATTTAAATTTTGGCATAGACGTTTTATTGAAATTGCAAAGTTAGTTGAAGATAATGCTGACTTGTTGGCTAAATCGGTGCCAGAAATAGGTGGCAAAGTTGTTATCGAAAATCGTGTGATACGTGCACGTGCAGACAGAGTTTGGGATGGCGGGGTTTTGGATATCAAGACTGGGGCGGCACCAAATTCGGCACAATTAAAAGAAGGCAATATGCCGCAATTACCATTAGAAGCGTATATGCTGATGAATGGCGGTTTCGATATACATACAACTGAAAAGTCACAAAAGCCAGAAATGGCATTTATGCAATTGAAAAATTTTGATGCTAAAATGATTTGGTATACAGCCCAAGATGTTGTCGATATGATGAATGCCGCGATTGCAAAAGTAACAGATTTAGTAAAAATGTATTCTTGTGGTGATGCGCCGTATGAATATCGCGAAACAGGCGATGCTAAATACAAGGCGTATGATGATTTGGCGCGTGTGGATGATTAATCAGCGAGTTCCAAAACTAAACCACAATGATCTGTTGGTTTGTCAGCTTTACGTGGGCACAGGTCGATTTCACAATTTTTAATCATTTTTGTTGCGGTTTTATTACACAAGAAATAATCCAGACGCAATCCTTGTTTTTTACCAACTGTGTCACCGCCGCGATAACCGTACCATGTGTAATCAATCGTGTTGGGGTGTGTGTTACGCCATGCGTCCGTCCAACCAGAATCAAGCCATGTTTGCATAATTTCACGTGCCGCAGGTGCCGAAATAGATGAACCAATATAGTTTTTAGGATTCCATATATCGTTGTCTGTGATCGCGACATTAAAATCACCACCGATAATTACTGCCTCGGGTGAGTTTATGTATTGTGCAATATGTTTTGTAAATGCGTGCATCCATTCGATTTTGTAGGCAAATTTTGGTGATTCTATGTTGTCACCGTTCGGCATATATGTGTTTATTATACGGATTTTACCGTCAATTAAGCATTCAATAACGCGGGAGTTTATATCAGGGTAATTTGGTATGCCAAAAACCACATCTTCGATGGAAAACTTAGAAAATATGGCAACACCATTCCATGATTTTTGCCCAAAAATCTTGATGTTATAACCAAATTCGTCAAATAACATGAACGGAAAGTTCGCGTTTTCGACCTTTAATTCTTGGACCAGGATAGTGTCATATTTCCCGGAACGCAAAATATCCATAAAACTTTCCACATGGGCCCGTATAGAGTTTATATTTAAAGTCAGTATTTTCATATTTGATTTTCCTTATCTTAGTGATTATAATATACCCCGTCCAATATAAAAACAACAAGGAAATTTACTATGAGTATGAATACTATGTTAGAAACAGCAGT
>Ga0310696_10003370_pt1 | contig 20005 bp, 12 predicted proteins | sample AusTroGonzalo_MG_4_FD_203885 | JGI IMG/M metagenome (GOLD analysis project Ga0310696, IMG submission 203885) | Bovine rumen microbial communities from tropical cattle in Woodstock, Queensland, Australia - Gonzalo_02 (v2) (version 2) | ecosystem: Host-associated > Mammals > Digestive system >... | reverse complement strand
TAATGGTGGCAAAACGCAACAATTCCTTATGCATGGACATCAAAATGGCCGAACAGAATGACAGTATGGAATTTCGTGTGGTGAGCAATATCACAAAAAAGAACATGATTACGCTCAAATACATCAGAAAACCGTTGGTTTTCTTGACCGTTTGGATATTATCAGGAAAAACTTTGATGATTTTGGATATAAACCACGGATATCCGGGCGGAAAGTGCGTGTGCGGCGTCTTCTCTAAATTGATAATATTGGTATAACCTTCGCCCTGGCTTAATGCCTGACCTAAGGAATAATAGTAGATATTGTCGCCGTTAAGATCCACCTTGCGGTCGTAAATGGAGGAGTAGTTGTGATTGAACACGAACGAAACGATGACCAGCATCACGCCAATCACCCACTTGTTGCGGCAAAACTGGTCAAACATCTGCCAGAAGTCCTGTTTCGGAGCCGCCGCCTTACTCTTTTTAGGTTGATTATTACTTTTTGACTTCATGATACTCCTCCTCCGTGTTAACTGCCCAAATATTCTCCTTGGACGGGATATTGTTCACGATATTGTCCACCGCCTCCATCGCCGTCAGCATGGAGTGGTCCATATTGTTGTAGCGGTGCTGGCCGTTACGCCCGATACAGTACAGATTCTCGATTCCGTCGAGGAAGGAACGCACCTTGTCGAGTTCGTAGTAGGTGCCGAAATACGACGGATAGGCCTTCTTCACCTTCACCTGCGTGGCGTCGAGCACATCCTCGCGGTTGATGACGTCAATCTTCACCATCTCGTCGATGGCCATCTGGATGAAGGCCTCCTTGTCCATGTTCCACATCTCGTCGCCTTCGGAACAGAAATACTCCAACCCGATGAACATCGAGTTCTTATAGTCGGCGACCATATAAGGCGACCAGTTGTTGAAGACCTGCATGCGGCCCACCTTCACGTCGCGCTCCTGGATATAGACCCACGTGTCGGGCACGCGCCCGTCATAGGTGTTGATTTTCGTTTCATTCTTGATCTTCATCTTCTTGACGAGCAGGCCTACGGTGATAAAATCACGGTAAGGAAGCTCTGAGGAGATGCGTTTCACGTCTTCGGGTACGTCAATGCCGCGCAGCGCAGCCACGAGTTCCTTGATCGGCATTGACGACAGCAGATAGTCGCAAGGCACGTTCTCGGTGGCACCGTCTTTGCACACGTCCACGGAGACCACACGGCCGTTTTCCACATAAATGGCAGTCACGGCACTGTTTCGAATCACTTCGCCGGATTTCGCCTGAACATCGCCCGCCACAGTCTCCCACAATTGGCCGGGACCGAACTTCGGATAGATAAACTGTTCAATCAGAGAGGTTTCCACTTCCTTCTGGGAAATATCCTTGGAAGATTTGAACCGCTTGGTGAACATATCCTTGATGACGGCAGCCACGGAAACGCCCTTCACACGCTGCGAGCCCCAGTCGGCGCCGAGTTTGGAGGGATGCACACCCCACACCTTCTCGGTGTAGTCCTCGAAAAACATGCTGTAGAGCGGCCGTCCGAAGCGATTGATGTAGAAATTCTCAAGCGAGTCCTCCTTTTTCTTGAAGATAGAGGCATGGACATAGCCAAAACCGGCTTTCATAGTGCGCCAAAGACCCATATTGGCGAATGTTTGGAACTTCAGCGAGATGGGATAGTCGAAGAACTTGCGCAGGAAGAAGATGCGGGATACGCGCTCGCGCACCAGCATCACGCGATCCTCCTTTTCGGGATCGGGACCCTGCTCCGCAAACGGTTTATCCTTGTGCAACAGGACATCGTCGAAAGAAGGCGAGCCCTGCAGAGGCATCACCTCGTTCCACCAGTCCATCACAGTGTTGCTCTTCGAAAAGAAGCGGTGGCCGCCGATGTCCATGCGGTTGCCCTTGTAGTTGACGGTCTTGGAGATGCCGCCGACTTCACCCTCCGCCTCATACACGACAGGGTGAATGTCGGATTTCTTCAACAATTCGTATGCGGCGGTAAGTCCGGCCGGGCCTCCGCCAACAATGACAGCTTTTTTCATAATTATTTGGTTTTATTACTTTTAAAGAGAATGAACTTCCGGGCGAAAAAGTTCCAGAAGAAGACGATCACCGTGGAGATGATCTTGGAAATCATGTAGTAAACACCCAACTTGTCAGTGCAGACGTACATGATGAGGACGTTGAGGCCCAGCCCGATGACTCCGATGACGGCAAACACGACAAACTCCGCCCAGCGGTTGCCGACAGTGCGGTTGTTAAACACCCAGGAAATGCTCAGCAAGTAGTTGGTAATCAGTCCGAGTATAAAGGAGATGGTGGCCGACAGGAGATGGTACATGCCAAACACCTCCGTGAGCAGGACCATCACACCGTAGTCCACTGCGAAGGCGGCTCCGCCTACGAAACCGTAGCGGAAGAGCTGAGTCAGCACATTGTCGGTCTCGTCCTTGAAGATTTTCTCTAAAAATCTGCGCATAATCATCGAATTTTGATCTCCGTCAATGTCCTCAAATCCGCTGCAAGCTTTCGGACGAATGACGGCGCAAAGATACAATTTTTTTACGTTGCTGTTTCCCCGTCGACATGCCTGCCTTAAACACAAAAATCCCCTCCTTTCGGAGAGGATTTTCTGTGATTCCGCTGCGACTCGAACGCAGAACCTGCTGCTTAGAAGGCAGCTGCTCTATCCAGTTGAGCTACGGAACCGTAGGCTTAGCCCAGTCGGGATAGCCTGATTCGAACAGGCGACCTCCTGCTCCCAAAGCAGGCGCGATAACCGGACTACGCTATATCCCGTTTTTTGCGGCGGCAAAAATACACTTTTTTTCGATACGCAGCGACACCTACCGTCGGATTTCGAAAATCTCGTGCGCGATGCCGTGCTCGCCCAAGATCGCCCGCACCCGCGTCTCGTCCGTGTCGGAGATGAAGACCTGCCCGAAATGCTCCTGCCCCACCATGCCCAACAGCGCGGCAATGCGCGTGCGGTCCAGCTTGTCGAAAATGTCGTCCAACAGCAGAATCGGCTTGCGCTTGTTGTAGGCGAAGGCGTAGTCGAACTGAGATAACCGCAACGCCAACGAAAACGACTTCTGCTGTCCCTGCGAACCGAAATGCTTCACCGGATTGCCGTCGATGGTGAAGGCGTAGTCGTCCTTGTGTACCCCGAAGGTCGTGAACCCGCTCCTCGCGTCGGCGGGGAAAGCCTTCGCCAACCCGTCGCTATAGCCCGACTCCAACAGCTCCGATTCGTAACGGATATCCACCTCCTCCGCGCCCTGCGACAGTTCCCGATAGTGCTGGACAAACATCGGGCGGATATCCTCGATGAACTGCCGACGACGCTGGAACAGCTGCATACCGTCCTCTATCATCTGGTAGTCAATAACCTGCAGCAACGAATAGTCCGAGCTGCGGTTTTCCTGCTGCTGGCGGAGCACAGCGTTGCGCTGCTGCAACAGTTTCTTGTAGTGAATCAGGTGCTGGAGGTAAATCTTGTCGAACTGCGAGACAATCTTGTCGAAGAACTTGCGCCGCACCTCGTTGCCGTCGTTGATAATGTCGCTGTCGTAGGGCGACACCATCACCACGGGGAAGAGCCCCACATGGTCGCTCAGCCGCTGGTACTCCTTCTTGTTGGCCCGCAGCGACTTGACCCCGTTCTTATAGACACAGCTCACTTGCGTGGTATTCTCGGTCTCCTCGTCGGCAAAGTCGCCGTGCAGCGCAAAAAAGTCCGTCCCCAACCGCACCGAACTGACATCCTTTGCCGAGAAGCAGCTCTTCCCGAACGACAGGTAATGGATGGCGTCCAACAGGTTGGTCTTGCCGCTGCCGTTCGCCCCCACGATGCCGTTCACGTTACTGTTGAACGTAAACGAGGCTTCGGCGTGGCTCTTGAAATTGGTAAGGTGGAGATTTTTAAGGTACATGGTCAAAAAATTGTAGAGACGCGGCGCGCCGCGTCTCTACATATTCTTCATTCTACATTCTGCATTCTACATTATTATTTCAACCCCAGCACATCCAATCCCTGGTTGAACCGAATGTCTCTCGGGATGCCAGATTTGTTGATGCGGTCGAGGTCGTTCTGGAGCTCGGGGGTGATGATGCCGTTGTCCTTGCTGTACTGCTGCGCGAAGGCAAAGTCGCCCTCGGCCTGGGTCTTGAGAATCAGGGCAATCCAGCCTTCCATGGCCTTGCGGGCCTTGTCATAGTTAATATGGTAGGTGCCGTTGCCGTTGCGGGTGAAGGCGCCGTTTTCGAAGAGGTAGTTGTAGCACATCATATTGGCGATGCCGTGGGCCTCCGCCGCACCGAAACGCACGCTGCGCAACAGGCCGACGATGTAGGTGGTGATGGCCTCCTCCACGGTGATATCGGTGATTTCGCCCTTGTCGATGAGGTTGAGCACGAGGTTCAGTCCGATGATGTCGGCCTTCGCCTCCTCCCAGCTGGAGTTCTCGGTCTGCATGGCCTCGTCCACACTGCCCTTGCCGTTGATGGTCTGCTTCACGCCCAAGCCGTGCGCCACCTCATGGAACGTGACGTTCCAGAAGAAGGCATCGAACTTGATGTTGGCCTGCTCCGACGGCTCAATAATGATCTCGCCGATGGGCTTCATGATTTTGTCAAACTTGGCCTGCATGGCGTTGCGCAGCTGGAAGCGGCGGGAGCCCTTCTTGGCCTGCACTTTGTCATCGTTGGGCAGGTTGATGGCGATGGTCTTACCGGCCGCGTTGCAGTCGCCACCGTAGAAGACCACGTCGTAGAGGTTCATGTCGCAGGTGGTGCCGGGCACGTAGGCCTTGTAAGCGGGATCGCAGGGAAGCTCGCGCTGGAGCTGCGGCAACATCTGCACGAACTTATCCAGCTTGGTGCTCGCATCCACGTCCTTCACCAACACAAACGCCTCCCAGGAGGTCTTCACGGAGTTCAGGCCGTCGTCATAGTTCTCAATGGGGCCGAACACGAAGTCAATGTTGGAATCGCGCAGGTCCATCCACGCCATGTCGCTCGGGAAGTAGTCGTTGGTCTGCAGCGATTTCTTGCGCTCCACGAGGTACTTTTTCATCGTGGGGTTGTCGGCAATCTCAATGGCCTTGTCGAGCAGCTCACACACGCGGTCGAGCTTCTCCTTGTAAGCCTCGTAGTAGCCGACGGTGATCAGCTTGCCGTCCGCGTCGCGACGGAGGACGGTGTAGTGGGAGGCCTTGAGCGGGTCATCGTAGGCGTCATACTCGGCCTTGGTGATGTCCTGCGGGTAGTAGTTGGCCATAACCGGGCGCGGACCGTAGCCGGGCACGAAAGGTTTCTCGTCATCAAGACGGTCCCACGGACCATAGTTGATCATCGCATAATCCTTCATCCAGGGGTCGGAGATGGTGTCCAAGAGGGACTTGTCGCCGAAGGTCTGTTCCCAGAAGAGGTCGTCCATAATCTGACCGATCTCAAAGAAGATGGGCAGGAGCTGCCGCTCGCTGTCCGTGAGCTTGGAGAGGTCTGCCTTGAGGTCAAAGTAGGCATACTCCTCCACCTTCTGCTGAAGGTCGCTCTTGGCGCCGTTTTCCAGGGTCTCTGATTTCTTGTTCTTGCACGAAGCAAGCAGGGCGATGCAGGCGAGCATCACCGCGACTGTGGATATTTTTCTCATATTCAATTGGGTTTAATTTATAGACTACCTTTTGAGGCCGCAAAGGTACAATTTTTTCTTTTACGGCTCACAAGGAATGAAACCGCCACGACGTAGAAAACTCCCCTTCCTCTGGAAGGGGTGGCCGCAGGCCGGGGTAGGGTCAACTTCTAACCAACAATCTCTAAATATCTGATAATCAGCATTGTTAATAACCCTGTTTATAACTATTTTGCCAACGGCATAAACCTAAATCGGGAAAATGTACTTTTGCACGGGTTCAGGTTCTGAACAGATGAAAAGGGAACGCTGTGAAAATCAGCGGCTATGCCCGTAGCTGTGAGCTCCGGTTTTGCGCCTCCCCCATGATGTCACTGACTTTTTCACGGGTCGGGAAGGCGGGGGAAGGCGGGAGCAAGCCAGAAGACCTGCCTGCAACCCGCACGATTCGTGGCTTTCGGGACTAAGAGCAAACGAGTAACGGTGTTTCACCGCCAATTGTCATCCCTGAGCTGTTTTTATTAACAACCAAAACCTTAACCATTCTATGGACCAACTGTACATCATCAAACGCAACGGCAAACGCGAGCCGTTTTCACCTGACAAGATCAAGAACGCCATCGCCAAGGCGTTCCTGTCCGTCAACTCCTTCGCGACGCAGGACGTGCTCATCAACGTCATGAGCCGCCTCAAAATCCACGACGGCATCTCCGTGGAGGAGATCCAGAACCAGGTGGAAACCTCCCTCATGGCCGAGCGTTACTACGAGGTCGCCAAAGCCTACATCCTCTACCGCCAGCGCCACTACGAGGACCGCGAGGTGAAAGAAAAACTCGACTTCCTCATCAACTACTGCAACGCCTCCAACGCCGCCACCGGCTCCAAATACGACGCCAACGCAAACGTCGAGCGCAAGAACATCGCCACCCTCATCGGCGAGCTGCCCAAGTCGAACTTCATCCGCCTCAACCGCAGGATGCTGTGCGACAAGATTAAGGATTTGTACGGCAAAGAATTGTCAGACAAGTATTTATATCTCCTCAACAACCACTTTATCTACAAGAACGACGAGACCAGCATCGCCAACTACTGCGCCTCCATCACCATGTACCCGTGGCTGCTCGACGGCACGAAAAGCATCGGCGGCAACGCCTCCGCACCCACGAACCTCAAGTCCTACTGCGGCGGCTTCATCAACATGGTCTTCATGGTCTCCAGCATGCTCAGCGGCGCCTGCGCAACGCCCGAGTTCCTGATGTACATGGACTACTTCATCCGCAAGGAATACGGCGACGACTACTACCAAAACAGCGACAAGGTGGTGGATCTCTCCGTGCGCCAGCGCACCATCGACAAAATGATCACCGACAGCTTCGAACAGGTAGTCTACTCCATCAACCAGCCCACCGGCGCGCGCAACTTCCAGTCCGTGTTCTGGAACGTGGCCTACTACGACCGCTACTACTTCCAGAGCCTCTTCGGCGAGTTCCGCTTCCCCGACGGCACCAAGCCCATCTGGGAATCCCTCAGCTGGCTGCAGAAACGCTTCATGCGCTGGTTCAACCAGGAGCGCCTCCGCTCGGTGCTCACCTTCCCGGTCGAGACGATGGCCCTGTTGAGCAAGGACGGCGACATTATCGACACCGAATACGCCGACTTTACGGCCGAAATGTACGCCGCCGGCCACTCCTTCTTCACCTACGTGAGCGACAACGCCGACTCCCTGAGCAGCTGCTGCCGCCTGCGCAACGAAATCCAGGATAACGGCTTCAGCTACACCCTCGGTGCGGGCGGTGTCTCCACTGGCTCCAAGAGCGTGCTCACCATCAACATCAACCGCTGCATCCAGTACGAATGCCGCAACAATATCCCGCAATTCCAGTTCATCGAGGAGGTCATCGACCTGATGCACAAGGTCCAGATCGCCTACAACGAGAACCTCAAATACCTGCAGAGCAAGGGAATGCTCCCGCTGTTCGATGCCGGCTACATCGCCATCAACCGCCAGTACCTCACCATCGGCGTGAACGGGCTGGTGGAGGCTGCCGAGTTCCTCAACATCCCCATTGACGATAACCCTCAATATCAGCACTTTGTGGAAAGCGTCCTCGGCTTGGTGGAGAAGTACAACCACCAGTACAAGAGCAAGGAGCTGCTTTTCAACTGCGAGATGATTCCCGCCGAGAATGTCGGTGTGAAGCACGCCAAGTGGGACCGCGAGGACGGCTACCGCGTGCCCCGCGACTGCTACAACAGCTACTTCTACCGCGTGGAGGACGACTCCCTAAACCTGCTCGACAAGTTCCGTCTGCACGGCATCCGCTACATCGCGCACCTGACCGGCGGTTCGGCCCTGCACGCCAACCTGGAGGAGCACCTCTCGCAGGCCCAGTACCGCCAGCTGCTCCGCGTGGCCGCGCAGGAGGGCTGCAACTACTTCACCTTCAACATCCCCAACACCGTCTGCAACGACTGCGGCCACATCGACAAGCGATACCTCCACGAGTGCCCCGAATGCCACAGCCAAAACGTTGACTACCTCACCCGCGTCATCGGCTACATGAAGCGCGTCAGCAGCTTCTCCCAGGCGAGACAGGAGGAGGCCGGAAGACGGTATTACGGGAAGATGTAAAAACTCGCTAAACGGAGGAGATTCCGCCAGCTCCTATCGTCGCAGGCGGAATGGTGTGACTACTTAGGGGTCAAAGGGGGAAAAAGAAGGGCGGCAGGGAAGAATCTGCTTTTGCTTGGACCTTTACGGCCGCCGCCCCTCTTTTTCCCCCTCCCACAACTGACACCACGCACCATTCCGCCGCGAACGCAGTGAGCGAGCGGAACCTCAATAACCCATAACCAATAACCTATAACCAGTGTTAAAGTATTACAACTACGATATCGTCTTCCAAGAGATCCCCGACGAGGTGACCCTCGCGGTGAACCTCACTAACTGCCCGCACCGGTGCGAGGGCTGCCACAGCCCGCATCTGCGCGAGGACACTGGGGAGACGCTGGATTCCCATACGTTAGACAACCTGTTGGACAAATACGGGCGGCAGATTACCTGCGTCTGCTTCATGGGCGGCGACGGCGCCCCCAAGGAGGTTGCGCAACTCGCCCAACATCTCCACAAGAACACGAACCTCAAGGTCGCCTGGTATTCCGGCAACGACACCCTGCCCGCCACCGCCAAACAGTTCGACTACGTGAAAGTCGGCGGCTACAAACACGAATACGGCGGCCTCAAATCCAAGACCACCAACCAACGCCTCTATCATAACATTGACGGGAAAGCCGAAGACATCACCAGCCGCTTCTGGCGGTAACATTGACCTTTGACTTTGACCTTTGACCAACAAAAATAGGGGAGACACTCTCCCCTATTCAGCATTCAGCATTCAGCATTCAAAATTTAGCATTCCTACGGTACCGCCACCGTCACGTTCCGTTTTTGGACGCAATGGACACCGTTGTAGGAGAAATCAGACACCCCCGTGTACACCGTAGTGGATGTCGGCGTGTCCGTCGTGACACCCGGATCACTGGGAGAGGAGGTGCTAAAGAATGTGCTGCCGTTCCGCTCCCATCGGTACTGGAAGTCCGCAATGCCGGGATCCATACCAATCGCATTTTCGATAATGCCATGGAAATTATTCCAGAAGGATGTACAATTCCGCAAACCAATAAGCAGATACATCCACACCTCCATATTTTTGGTGGTGAAGCAATCTTCCGAATAGGTAAGACCGCAACCGTTGGCAAAGGAGACGATTTCCTGGCAGGGAATACCGTAGCTCGTCTGCGAGTTCCACGTCCCCACCGTCATGGTGGCCACCGCATTGAGCGTTACTGAACCACCTGCCGCAACATGGGTGGGGTTGGCGGAAACAGTAAAATCAGGCGCCCACATCTCGAACGAAGCCTGCGGACCAAGCACTATTTGCTGGTCACAGCCTTTCATAATCAAGAACGGCCGGTAGTAGGTGAAACCACCGCAGGAATCCATCGCTACTTTGTAGATAATTGAGTCGCCCGTGGTGCCGCCCAACGTTCCCAACACAGCCTTGTCAGCACTGTACTCCGTGATAGGATTTCGAGATAGCAGATAACCTGCCTGGGCAATCTTGTCAGAAAATGCACTATAATCTGTAACCTTGGCCTTGAGAGTAACCCCCTCATTCTTGAAAAGGTTGACCTTACCCATACCATCGGTGTTGCTCAATCCGGCAAAACCCGGCAGACTGCTGTACGGAATGCATACCCCGTTGGACATAGGACCATATCCTGGTTGCGGGCTGCAATAGGCTGACTTTAAATACATACGGGGCCGGAAACGAACCAAATGAGAAGGCTTGGAAGCAAACGTGGAAGCAGGAAACGTGCAAGTCAATATACCATCCGCAATGATGACATTTGTGCTATACGTAATACCATTCCCCAGGCTATCATAGGCATAGACTCTCGGCATATTGGTCTGGTGCATCAAAAAAGGATTAAAATTAACAATCTGGTGAGTTACCGTAACACTGCCGTCCATGTTCCTCACGGCCTGGGTAGTAGGGCTGTAGGACGGGCAAATGATTGGGACAACAATGGAACCTGAAGGTCCGTCAATTGTGATATAGTTGTCCGACAAACTGTTACAATAGCCGGATAAGTTAACATGCGGCACAAAGTCATAACGAGTACCAGGTGTCACCTGTGCAAGCGGGAGCGTAAAGGTCATGGTCTGCGTCTGCGCGTCATACACGGCGGCATACGAACCCGCTAATGTCCCCACCTGGGTGGTGTCGGTCGTGTTCACGTAAACCGTGTAATAGATGCTGTCTTGACCCAATACATCCGTATGGTGGATCAGGGCGGGATTATAATGCGAGAGAGGGGTTGTGGCCAGCAAGGAGCCATTACCTTGCTGCGTAACCGACGTAGTGGCCGTCGTGGCAAAAGAGGGACACTCCGGAAGCGCAGCCAACACAATCTGGCCGGAAACGGAGGCATCGGTACAATTCTGCGTGTTGGCATTTACCGTCAGATTCGCCGTCACTGAAGCCGTTAGATTGGACGTAGAGAGGCCAAGCTGTTGCAATTCCGTCAACGTCAAAACCTTATAAGCGGCACTATGATTGGCCGTCCATTGGTCGAGATTCCAGGTGACAGAGGAGGAAGAGCCTTGTGGGGTAACGGTAGCCCCGATTGAGGCAACAGTGGTGCTGTAGTTCGTAACCGTCACAAAAAGGGTATCCTGTCGCTGATAGGGGTTAGAAGATCCGTTCGAATGCAGCAAAATGGCACCCAACACAGGACACTGAATAAACGAATGCATGAAAGAAGGACCCGTAATGGTCACAAAATTGTTCATATCAAGACCGCACTTAACCTCCAACACCGGGTAAAAGGTAATGGTCTTGCCCGCCCAGATAAAGTTCGGGCTATAAGGAATATTCACGCTGCGGAACTCGAAATTCGAATTATTATAGGAAGCCCCGACGTTGAAGTCCCCAGTGCCATCATTCACCACAAAATGCGTATTCTGGTACTGGTAGGCGCTGCCAAGCTGAATATGGGAAAGCAACCGGTAGGTCGTGCCGGAAATCGTGTCTCGCGTGTCATAAAACGCCGGACACGGCAGCGGCACGGTGAAGGCAACCGTTTCAGTAGTTATGCCGGCCGAAGAGGTGGGATCAGTGGCATCCGTAGCGTGGCAGCCAGTGATTTGGGCCGCCACATAAAGGGTCTTGCCGCGCAAGTCCACTCCTTGTAGCGCCGCGTCACCCGTAATGGCCACACCACCCAACAGTTGCGTACTGTCCGCATTCAAACTCGCATTTGAGTAGAAAGTTTCCGACATACCAGCAACCGTAATCTTGAATTTGGCCTGCATACCGTCCAAGATCACTCCGCCCAAAATCGAGGTAGTGAACACTATGCGATTCGAATCGGACACAGAAAAAGCTACCGTTGGCGTACCAAGAACCGGACAGACAGGGGTTTCGCCCGTCAGGGAATCAAGCACCGTGGGAAAATCACAGACACCCCCTTGGGGGACATCCGGCGTTTGCGCGGAAACAACACCCAAACTGATTAAAATTATGACAAAAAAAGCGACTGTCCTATTCATACGTTATGCGGCATTGATAGTGTAAAATCCAACTTATATACAGAATACATTTAAGGGTGCAAAATTAACAAAAATGTGTGTCTGATAAGCAAGGAAAAGCTATTTTTTCTAACCAGCCCAACTAACTTGTTTTATATCAACAGGTTGATAATTCTCTAAAACAGACAAATAGCAAAACGGACGCCGATAATCTCGACGTCCGTTTTTTGTGTTTATTTTCCTAACGGATTACTCTCCATATATTCCGGAAATAGTTAAAGTACCATTCGTGAGACAGGGTTGATTAATCACAATGTTGACGAGGAAATAGGATACATCTGTCATGTTATTAGCTTCAAGAAAAGCAGAGAAAGCATCCTCAGAAATACCCACTGTAATCGTATGAGTATCCGCATTCACCTGTACATAGGCGTTATTTGGCGTAATTGCAATAGATACTTGCGTATTATTTCGTATCGGATATATATCGCTAAGCGTATAGTTGAACGAAGGTGATCCAGTATAAGTGAACGTTTGTACAAACCATCCATCCGCATTCGCCATCGTCGGGAAGGTAAACGTGTTCTGGGCCGACTTGAAACAAGTGTCTGTCAACGTCAGAAGAGTATCCCTCAAATGGCAGAGGTCAACATCATCATTACACACATAATAGCGATCCTCGATGATTATCTTCACAGCGCTGTCCACGCTGAAATAATCGTCCATCCACTTGTTGAATTGCGCAAGCATCACGGGGTAAGCCTCCGTATTGTGTTCCAAAGCCTCAATCAAACGCTTGAGTTCAGCATTGGTCATGGTCTTCGCATAATTCTTGATGATGGGAATAATGATTTGTGACTTGGCCGTACCGTTGGTATCATCGGTCGTCAGATAAGAAATGACCTCAGTCACAATATAGTCCTTGACATTGCCGGGGATGGTGTCCCAAATATTTTTCACATCGGTGCCATCCAACTGAAGGGCGTATGCTCTGAGAACGTCATAAACATCCTCCTTGTTCGCCTTGACGAAATTCGCCAACACGGTGTCGATAACGTTCACAAGCTCCTGATTGGTCATCAGAGACTTATAGAGCGTGTCAATGTCCTCTTCAGTAGCATGGGACACATAGTGAAGGAAAACTTGCTTGGCAAGCTCATAGTTCGCCTTTGCTGTGTCGACAGCAGTAGCCAAAAGAGTGTCCTTGAGTTTGGGGGTACCCTGCTCCATGGCGGCAAGGATTGCCCGCACATCGTCCATGTCGGCATTCTTGATATACTCCACAATCATGGGGGTAGTCAGATCAGCGTTCGTCTGAAGGGCAACGGGAACGGCAGGCACCTGCTCAAGCTGACCAGGAATAACGGTGGCATCACTCGTCACCTTGAAGTCCACCTGTATTTTGGCGGTTTTCCAATCGATGCTTTGAAAATCCGGTGTACCACCGATAGGCAGCAGAGCCAGACCATTGCGACTGGTTTGGATGCCATCAAGAGTTTGCGAGACCTGTATCTCGGGGTTACCGTATGTGATGGTCACTGTGGCATTCACCGTCTGGTTCGCCACAAGGTTTCCATCATTGTCCACCACCACAGCCTGGTAGGTGAACACCCCTTGTGCCATCAGAAAACCGACCGACAGCACAAACATCATAATCAATGTTATTATCTTTTTCATCTCTTTCAAATTTTAATGATAAAAGTTTATGGTTCGGTTTTCTATTACTGCTCAACTGTTTCCCAAATATCACAGATGTCAACATCTTGACCATTGCACTGGGCCTTCTGAAGAGCATTGCCATCCAACCTGTTCTGCACTTGAGTCGCAATTTGAGTATGATTCATATACGAAGAGCCGATCTTGGAATCGAGGTATGTATAGAACAAGTGGTTGATCAGTTCCTGCTTCATTTCGGATTGGTTGAATCTTGAAAGAGTGGCGCTCACGTCACTGGCACTCACCTCCTCGAAGAAGGAGGCCATCACATTGAGAACGAAAGTGCGCTGAGCGATGGCATAATCCACCACATACGGAATCAGTTCCGCCTCGTGGGTCAAAAGGGCTGCTTTGATTGTGTCAACCTCACCGACTGTCAGCTTGTGCATGTAATCTTCAAGCACTGCAACGGCGTAGGTTTTGTTGGCCAAGGCGTACTGTTTTGCCAATTCCACGACCTTTGCAACCACCTCAGGCTTGTCCATCAGCGTGTCGATGAGTGGCAACACATCGTTAGCATTGGCGTTAGCGAGATAGTAGCAGGCCACTTCGACAGCCTTGTCCCTGTGGTCCTTCAGATACTGGGCAAGTCTGTTCTTGATGATCTGCCACAGTTCACCGGTGGATTCCACATTGTTGACGAGGGAGTCCATAATCTCCTTGTAATCCTCAATGGTAGTCGCGGTGTCGCTGAGGTAGGCTACAATCTGCTCGGTGGTGAGCTGCGTGGAGGCAGCCTGCAGAGCGTAGGGTGCGGCATAGATTGGCGTTTCCACCTCAATCGTACTGCCACCATCCACGGTAATTGTAGTAAGGATGTTGTCGGCCAACGTCCAATCAACGTCGGTGAGCGTGGAGGCGTAGCCAGATGTAGGGGTGGTGCCCACCAAGATGTTCAGCATGCCCAAATTGTCGGTAGTAGTTGTCTTGGTCTCGCGGTAGAGGACAGAATCCACGTTCCTCACATCGACGGTCACCTCCACCTGCGTGTTGGCCACCAGCTCGTTATCCGCCGTGCGGACAACCGCCTGGTACCCGAACACGGGCGCCTGTGCGCTCACGATGCTCCAACCACAAAGGAGCATCACAAATAGGGTTAAAATCTTTTTCATATTATCGTTTTTTTATTATTCTTGAATTGGATTGGCTAACCGTTAGTATTCCTTGACGCAACGCACACTGACCTTGTCCTTGATGGGGATGATGCTCTCAATATTGGTTGAGCAGTACCAGGCGCAGATATAAACCTTGGCGGAGGTGATGATACCGGAACCTGACGTGTAGAACGTGGTGCTCCACCAGGAGGTCTCGGTGCCGAGGCCCTCAAAGCGCGTAAGGTCGTTGTTGTACTTGCCGGCGGGCAGCGCAGTGAAACCGGAGCTGTTGGTGTTCTCACCCGAATGGGGATCGGTCCAGAGCGTGGTGGCTCTCAAATCCTGAGTGTTCACAGTGCTGAGCGCATCGAACTCTTCCTCTGTGGGAATATGCCAGCCGTCGGGACAGATACCCTGCACATAGTCAACACCGTTGACTTGGTGAGTTGTCGGTTCCTCGCTGCCGTCAGGATCCACATCCACCGCGTCATACCACGGGTAGAGGAGACCGTAGATAAGAGCGTTGTCGGCATTTTCGTTATAGGCTACGGACGAGTTGGAGGTGGTGCGCAGGTTCTCCTTGGTCCAGCAGTAGCCCGCCACGGGAACGGTCGCATACTTGTTGCCGTTTGCATCCGTGACCGTATCACCAGGGCCGCAAGGAAGCACGTTGAGGTGCAAGGTGGCCAAGACATCCAAATTCTTCGGGGCAACCAGTTTCTTGTAGGTCTTGTGCGTACCGGAATCAGCCATTGTGACAGGATGGAAGGCGAAATAACCGTCGTCGTAATCGGTGCCGCCCAACACGGTGGTGTCGATAGTCACCTCCTCAAGTTGGGAGAACGGCTTCTCAACGCTGACGATGTAGTCGTTCGTTGTGGTGATGTCTGCAACGGGCATGCCAAAGGAGACATCAATGCCACCCGTGTTGCCGCCGCTCACAAAACCCTTCATGCTCTGCGCGGAAAGCACTCCGGCCCCGCACAGCGCGATTGCTAAAATGAACAATGTCTTTTTCATATCTTTATTTTTTTTATTCAAAATTAGGGTTACCGAAGGTCAATCCGCATTTCACTGCCTTCAAGATCTGCGCCGTTTGCTGACCCACAATTCACATGCACCGCGGGCTTGAATTCAATTGTGGAGACCGTTTCAAAATTATTCATTCCAAAATCTGACGGAGTTACTACCCCACTGAAAACACCATCATTTGCATCATACGTCGCATCAACCTCAGTTTGACCTTCTCCGCCATTATAGATTACAATAAAGTGCTGACCCACATATCCGCAGGAAAGATCAATTTCAGCACTCAGGCGATAGCCGCCAGTCTGTTCCTGACTGTAACTAATATCTACGTATTGCGGACATGTAGTACAGTAATTGTTATTGTTATTGTTGTTGTTGCCGCCGCCATTCTGCTGATAGACTTTATAGAGGCTGTCGATTTCGCAGACGGTAACCCCGGAGCAGATCCCCACCACATGATGGTTGGCGAGATACTGGTCGATGGCATCTTCCACCGCAGCGGCATCGGTAGTGTTACTATGAGTGTTAAGATACATACCAATAAAACGGTCGAGCGTGTCGCGAAGCTGGCCATTCACATCGTTGGGGTTGAGATTCTCGAAGAAATAATAGGCACCCGCAATCTCCTGAGCGGAGACGTTATCTATGAGATAGGTGACTAATGAGGCAATAGGAGCATCATTGTGACGGAAATAATCAATCACAAGTTCCTTGCAAGCATTCTTGGTGGCAGCAGGAATCTGCTGGAAGGTGGCATACGCTCTTTCGATGTCGTTCGTGGTGGCCGTCTGCAGATACCAGATGGTCAGCTCTTTTGCCAAAGGACGTTGGGAGATGATGAAGTCTTTGACTTTCTCCTTGACGGCATCCCGGCCTTCGGGGTTGGATTCTATGGCGTCATGAACCTCCTGCACGTTGGCGGCGGTGAGGTGAGACAGATAGGCCTTGGCCACATCCACGGCGATGTCCTTATTCGCCTTCAAATAAACCTCGATCGTATCCTCAAGAGCTTGCTGCAGGTCGTCGTTATAGAGTACCAGAGCATTGAGGATATCCTCCGCATCTTGCGTGGTCAGAACGTTGCGCATGTAGTTGGCAATCATCTCGGTGGTGAGGGGCGCGCCGCCGGCATAGATGGCGTAGGGCACCGGCGTCACCGGGGTGGATACGGTGAGATTGATGGTGTCGTTGTACGTGAACTTGGCATTCACGACAGCCTTGCTCCAGTCAATGCTGGCGATGTTGCCTTGACTGCTGGTTCCCTGTCCGATAAGAATGGACACAAGACCGTTCGGGCTGGTCGTGACTCTGTGCCTCTCGGAATACAACGTATCATTGGGGTTCGTTGTCTCCGTGATGCCGATGACCACTTTCATGTCCTGGTTGTACACCAGCGTGTCGGCGTTGCGCACAACCGCCTGGTAGTTGAACTTGGGCCCGCTTTGGGCGGACAAGATGCCCACAAAGGCCGCGAGCATCATCAATAGGGTTAAGTTCTTCTTCATACTTTATATTTTTTACATTATTTAATTCAACACTTGGTTCTATTATCCTTCTTACTCTTCCCTCTTTATACACCGATTTGGGCATAAAAAGTTACACTCCACCCGCAAAACACAACGCCGCCGACGCAATCGCCGGAACGTATCTATCTCATTCTTAAATAGTTGCAATTCATAAAAATGATTATACACACTATACTAAGCAACCCGCAAATATAATATTTTTTTGAATTGCAAGTTGAAATGTTAGAAAATTTTGAAAAAAAATCGTCTTGCGTGATTTGAGACTGGAGACATAAGACTTGAAACTTGAATCCTGAAACTTGTAGAGACGGGGCATGCCCCGTCTCTACATCGGTCTACCCCGTCTCTACATCGACCCGTGCCTGTCAGAGTACCGCCATCGAAATCAGCCGCACCAGGAAGGCGGCAAGCCACGCCACAGCGGTGGTGTAGACGGCGGTGAAGGCCATCCATTTGCCGCCGGACTCGCGGTGAATGGCCGAAAGCGCGGCCACGCAGGGGAAGTAGAGCAGGATGAACAGCATGAACCCGAAGGCCACCCACGGCGTGAAGACCGGCTGGCCTTTGTCGGGCCCGGACGACCAGACATGGTTGCGCAGACTGCTCTGCAACGCCGAGGAGTTCTCGTCGGCTTCCGCGTCGCTGTGGTAGAGCACCCCCATGGAGGCCACCACAATCTCTTTCGCGGCAAAGCCCGTGATGATGGAGACGCCCATCTGCCAGTCGAAACCTAACGGACGGAACACCGGCGCGATGAACTTGCCGAACTGCCCGATGTAGGAACCCTCGATCTGGCACGCCGAACGGTCGAGCTCCAACTGCGCAATGGTCTCCGCCTTCACGCTTTCGTCCAACGTCTCATCGGCCTCCACCTGCTCAATCTGCGCGGTGTAGGCGTCGATGGCCGGACTGTGCTGCGGGAAGTATTCCAATGCCCAGATGATGACCGTGGCCACGAGAATCACCGTACCCATCTTCTTGAGATACTGCACGCTCTTGTCCCACATGTGGATCACGGCGTTGCGGAAGGTCGGGATGCGGTAGGGCGGCAGCTCCATCACAAACTGGTCGCGCTCCTTCTTGAACGCCACCTTCTTGACCAACAGCGAGGTGATGATGGCCATCAAAATGCCGTAAAGATAGATAGCGGTTAGCGTCAACGCCTTATATTTGACAAAGAAGGCCGAAATGATAAGCATATAGAGCGGCAACCGCGCCGAGCACGACATGAACGGCACCGTGATGATGGTGAGGATGCGGTCTTTGCGGTTCTCCAGCGTGCGCGTGGCCATCACCGCCGGCACACTGCAGCCGAAGCCGATGATGTAGGGGATGAACGACTTGCCGTGCAGTCCCATGCGGTGCATCAGCTTGTCCATGATGAAGGCGGCGCGCGCCATATACCCCGTGTCCTCCAATATCGAGATAAAGAAGAAGAGTATCAAGATGTTAGGCAGAAACGAACAGACGCCGCCCACGCCCGCGATGACTCCGTCGACCAGCAAATCCTGGAGGATACCCTCGGGCAGGATGCGCGTGGTGACACGCCCAAGCCAGCCGAAGAACGACTCCAACCACGCCTGCGGGTAGGCCCCGAGCGTGAAGGTCATCCAGAACATAAAGAAGAGGAAGAACAGGAGGATGGGAAAGCCCAACCACTTGTTAGTCAGAATCCTATCAACGGAATAGGCGGGTTGTTTGCTGCGGTCCTCCCCTTGCTGGAAAGTCTCCAACAGGGCTCCGCGAATGAAGCCGTATTTCGCACCGGAGACAATGGTGGCGGCATCCTCGTTGTAGCGTTTCTCGATGATGGCGCGCTGCTCGTCGGCCACCTTGGCCACACTGCCGTCATCATCGTATTTGCCCACCATCTCGGTAATCACCTTGTCGCCGGCAAGCATCTCAATGGCCAAGTAGCGGGTGGAATAGGCGCCCGAAAGGTCCAGATGCGCCCGCATCTCCTCCTTGATGATTTCGATGGACTTCTCCAAATCGGCACCGTAATTGATATGGATGTGCTTGGTGTGCTGTTCCAAATTCTCGTAAAGATCGACAATCCGGGCCATCACCTCCTGGATGCCGGTGCCTCGCGAGGAGACCGTCGGAACAATCGGGAAGCCGAAAAGCTCGCTGAGCGTGTCAATGTCCAACTTGTCGCCGTTCTTCTCCAGTTCGTCATACATGTTGAGGGCCATCACCATGGGCACGTTCATGTCAATGAGCTGGGTGGTGAGGAAGAGGTTGCGTTCGAGATTGGTTGCATCGACAACGTTGAGCACCATATCGGGGCGCTGCTCCATAATATACTGGCGCACATAGAGTTCCTCGGGGGTGTATTCGGTGAGGGAGTAGGTGCCGGGCAGGTCGGCGAGGGCGATGGTGTAGCCGTTGTATTTGAAGTATCCCAGTTTGGAATCGACCGTGACGCCGCTATAGTTGCCCACCTTCTCCCTCATACCGGTGGCGTGGTTGAAGAAGGAGGTCTTGCCGCAGTTGGGGTTGCCGACGAGGGCGACGTTGATGCGTTTGCCCTCATGGCCGAGGATGCGTTCGGTCTCCTCGGTGACGGTGCCGTGGAAGAGGTAGTTGTTGGCGACCTCCTCGGTGACGGGCACCACCTCCACGCGCTGTGCCTCCACGCGGCGCAACGACACGTGTCCGCCCATAATCTCATATTCGATGGGGTCGCGCAGGGGGGCGTTGCGGATGACCTTCACCTTCTCGCCTCTCACGAAGCCCATCTCCATGAGCCGGTGGCGGAAGCTCCCGTGCCCCGTAATCCTCATAATGACACAGTACTCGCCGGTCTTCACATCGGCGAGCGTCAGCACTTTCCCAGTATTTTCGTCGTTTTCCATAACACACGTTTATTGAGTAGAAACGCAAATCCCGCGTCCTTACAAATCACGTGGCA
>Ga0310696_10003366_pt1 | contig 20020 bp, 32 predicted proteins | sample AusTroGonzalo_MG_4_FD_203885 | JGI IMG/M metagenome (GOLD analysis project Ga0310696, IMG submission 203885) | Bovine rumen microbial communities from tropical cattle in Woodstock, Queensland, Australia - Gonzalo_02 (v2) (version 2) | ecosystem: Host-associated > Mammals > Digestive system >... | reverse complement strand
GCCGATTTCGGATCCATCCGCAAAGAATACTACCTTGTATTCCTTGATTTTGGTGTTTTTGTTGGTGGTTTTCATGATATACCTTCCTTGTTAAAGTGAAAACCGTTTCCTATGCACTCGCACAGGCTCACAGACAACCGCAGTTATCCGTAAGGCTGTGCGAGTGAGAAACAAGTTTCACTCGCACAAGGTTGTTAGACCGTTTTACACATTTTCCATTTCTTCAGCATAAAGTTTTGCACAATCTTTATGCCAGAGTTCGACATACTTTTCACCAGTCGCCAATACTTCGCAATGTGTAAAAAACACATTGAAAGGATTGAGAACAAGTTTCGAGCAATACGGACAATGGATATTAACGATTTTAATCTTCATTTTGCACCTACCTTGTTGATTTCTTCGATTTCATAAGTAACTTCGTATTCATAAGCGGTATTTTCATTGCCGAAGACTTCTGCATCTTCGTACCAAGAAAAATCCCGATACCAATACCTTTTTTCTGTCAGACAATCGATTATCCAACAACGATATATTTTGGTGTTAATGAAATTTTTGGTATGCATAATTTACCTTCCTTTTTAGGTTTGATTTTTTTCTCGCACCTATGCACTCGCACAGGCTTCGAGCCTGCGAGTCCTCACAAGCCCCAAGGCTGTGCGAGAGAGGAAGGTTTAAAGGTCTCTACAACTACAACGACCTCGATAACAACTACAAGGACAAATATAATCCATTTTGCGTGCATGCGGCAAGAGTTTCTGTTGCCCCACAAAGGGTGAGGGCAACAAAAACTCTAAAAAAGGCAGGTTAAATATGAATTACACTCAACAAAACACGTTCAACGAAATCAAGGCCGAACTCGAAAAAGAGATCCGCGAACTCGGATACAAAATCGACAACATCGGCAGGCTCATTCTCTATCCCAAGAAAGACGGTTCCGAGAAAAAGAACATCCCGCTCAATTTCGGGACGGTCGAAGGCGAATCCTTCGTCCGCAAACGGTCATACGGCGAAGAAAAGATAAGGTACGTAAAAGTCGAGCTTCAAAGCTATCACGCGAAACTCGACTTTTTCCCGATTTGGGACAAAGACGATCCAAATTGCACCGTTCCGGTACACCCTTCGACAGAACACTACATCCATTATCCCGACGGCAAAGACGCGAACAACGTCACCGCCACGGAAATTTTTGAACTGGCGAAAGGCAAACACCTCGAAGAACTGAAGCAAGAAAAAGCCCGTTACGAAGAAACGCTTGCAAACTTGCCTTCGCACTTCGAAGCATTATGCAAGATGGCGAACGATCTTCACAAATTCGTCTTGTCAACCGAAAACATCCCGGTGATCCACCGCTACGCGTACCAACTCGAAGGCAAGAGTCACTGGGCATTGCACGATTTACTATATTGATTCCTGGTACTCGCGTACCTTCCTTGAAGCCTTCACGGAGAAATCCGTGGAGGTTTTTTTATTGGCCGCAAGAAGAAAATTTCCGCCCCCAATAGGGCGAGGGCGGAAATGTTTCTTCCCTCTAAAACAAAAGGAAGGTTCGTCATGGACTACGCACATTTCAAAATCATCCGCGAACGCGCGATGAACAACGCAAGCTACAACCGTTTTCTATTTTTCGCCTTCAACAACAAGCAGCTGGAAGAAGGCTTGAAAAAGGTCGAAGCGAAGAAGACTAAAAACGGCAAATGGATGCTGCACAAGATCGGCGGAGGCGGATTTCTCAATCCTAAAGCCTGCAAAATGTTCTATGCGTTCTGGGACAACTGGGACCGCTACGAAAAGAAGTTCCGCGAAAAAGAAGACTACATCATCAACGGGCTTATTGACGAATACGCGAACCACGAAGCCCAATACGGAATGGGCGGGAAAGCGTCAGCAGAAGAATATTTTCCGCAAGCGACCGAAGCACAGAAGGCGAAAGCCTGGAAGAAATTCATGGCACTCTGCCGTAAAAACAACTGGTTTTAACCAAGGAGAAAATCATGGAAGATAAAGACACGCAAATCATCACGCTTTTAATCGCACAAGAAGAACTGACCAATATCGCCAAGACCTTTATCCGGTCGGAACAAGCGTTCAAGGAAGAAAACTCTCTCGACTACGAACGTTACAGACAATCAATGTGGTGCTGGATCCATAACCTCGAAACGTCCATCAAAAAATTCAAGGACGGACTCGTTTAACCATCAACCAAAAGGAAAAACATCATGCGTAAAATCATCAACGGCAAAATGTACAACACCGAAACAGCAAAAGCCCTTGTTTATTACAACAACGGACTTTCTTACACAGACATCAATCACTGGAGGGCAACACTATACAAAAAAAGAAACGGAGAATTCTTCGAAGAAGGAACAGGCGGAGCCAATACCGTTTTTGGACATTCATGCGGCGACAATACAAGATGTGGAGGATCAAAAATCATTCCCCTAACCATCGAAGAAGCTAAACAGTTTGTCATAGACAACGGTTCAACAGAAGAATACATTAACATATTCGGAGAACCTGAAGAATGAAACACAAATTCTTCTTACACACAATCAACGAAATATGGGATGAAGATTGCTACATTCACATTTCAGGCGAATATTGTGTAGTTCGAAATCCCGACAATAAAAAACTCGTCAAACGAAAAATACACATTTCAAATGTCAATTACAAAGGAAAAAAAGCCGAATACATCAAAGTCGGATGTATAAAATACTTTTTCACATAAAAATCCAAGCCATGCGAAAGCGTGGCTTTTTTTATTGGCCGAAATTTCCCTCCCATGAATTGTGAGGAGGGAAATTTCTCTCTCCCGAAAAAAGGAAGGTTCCCAATGAAAGGAATTATCAAAGAATATCTCGAATCCCAGGCACGGATAGACCCGTGCTTCAAGGAGAAATACAAGCCCGAAAACTTCGAAGGCTGCATCAATTACATCACCGCACAAGCTGAAAAGCTCGTCAAGGACAAGCACGGCAAACAGTGCGTGGCCGTAAAAGAAGAAGAAGTCTTCAAATGGGCTCGCGACTACTTCAACGACGGAATCAACGTCAAGGAAGCCGAAGAACGCAAGCTGAAAGAACAGAAAGCAGCGGAAAAAGAAAAGGCTCTCGAAGAAGATCCCGAAATCGAAATCAACATCAACGCTGAAATCGAAGAAAGCCGCAAGAAAGCTGAAGAATACCGCAAGCAACGCGAAGAGGAAGAACGTTCCAAACGCGAACACGCGAACGGACAAATGACCATTTTCGATATTTTGGGAGGCTAAAATGTACAACACTCAAGACGGTCACAAATTTTTCAATTGGGACGATCTTATTGATTATCTCGAAGAAACATACACATTACCCGAAAGATTCCGTTGCTACGAAGAAATGGCAAATTTCTTAATCGCAACCGGATCCATCCTGGAGGAAGACCCATGAAATGCTTTACAGACAGAATTCGAATTTTTCGGGGAAAGCCCGTTTACGAAATTCTCGCAAAAACAAAGGAGTCGAACGGCTCCTTTTTTGTTTGTTATCGCGAAGACTTCGAAGGCAACAGAAAATGCAGAAATCTCTACTTCTGCACTCTAGGCGGGTATAGTGCTTATGGCAAGCCCGAAAAAATGGATGCTTGCGAAATGAACCATCCACCAAGATGCGTTTGGAAAATTTGCGATCCATACGATTTTGAAATCATCGAAAAAATGTTCCCGGACTTCAAATACATCCACAAGAAATATCCGAACATTTACAGACACGACCTTTTTTCAATCGCGAAACACTGGATCAAGAATCCGAAGATGGAGCTGCTTTTAAACATGAAGCTCCCGAATCTCGCGTTCAACAAAACTTTTTTCCGCTACAACGAAAAGAAGCAAAGGAAAATCGTCGATTTTTACCTGCACCAATGCAACGGGATTCTATACAACCTGTGCGATGTCGAAGGTGCCATCAAAAATGGCACGACTCCCGAAACGTTCAACGAATACAGGTCGAAATGCCGAAAGCTCTCGATTTCATTTTCCCGATGGGTGACGCTCAAGGCGAAAGAAATTCCGCTTTTCGACTACAAGCGTCACGTGGAACGGCTCGAAGAATCATTTCCGGAAAAAGCGAAAGACCCGTATTGGACCGAGTTCAAGAACGTTGCTGATTTCCACAGAAAAGAAAACAAAATCATCAAGGAAATAAAGCACATCGAAGAGCTCAAGGATGCCGAAAAAGCGGCCGCTTTACAAACAGCCTATTCGCTCGCGACAAAACGGTATCACTGGAACGGAAATTTCAACGGGCTTGAAGTTTACGTTCCGGAAAATACCAAAGACATCGAAAACCAGGCGAAGAAACTCAACCAATGCCTAATCGCGAACAACTACATCCAAAGAGTCATCGCCAAGAAATGCATTCTCGTTTTCATAAAAGACGAAAACGGAAAGCCGCTGGCGACAGCGGAACTTACTGGCAAAAAGAAAGCCCACGTAAGCCAATTTTACGGAAACGAACTCGACCGCAACAACTGCAAACCTTCTCAAAATTGCGTTGTCGCTCTCGATGGATTCATGAACAAATTCATCCGAAAATCCGCGTAAAAGAAAAAATCCTTCCCCCATGAAAGTGAGGGAAGGATTTTTCCTTCTTATAAACAAACCAATTCAAGGAAGGTTTCTTATGAGCAACAAAGATTACATCGTCAACGAACTGGGAGAAAGATTCAATTTCAACCAGTTCACAATCGAGGACATCGACGACAGCATCCTCGATTATTTACCCGAAAACTTCGAAGACGAAGAGTCCGAAGAAGAAGAACTTGTTTTACAACTCAACTAAGGAGATAAACCCATGAACAATAATAACGAATTCGACTGTCTCGCAGTCACCAACTGCCAAGTTTTCCCGTTCAAAGAAAGTATCCCCCTGGGAAAAATGAAGGCACTGGCGACCATCGTCCTCAACGACCAACTTCAAATCCGAGGACTCCGCGTAATGGACGGCGAAAACGGACTTTACGTTGGTTTTCCAATCGACACATGTTACAGAGGCGAAGACTTCCGAACCGTGTGCCTGCCGATAACGCGTCAGCTCCGTGAACACATCGAAAATTGCGTGCTTGAAAAGTATCAGGCTGCAATCGCCTAACTGAACATCACACAATGCAAGCTCCTGCGGTTCCCCGTGGGAGCTTTTTTTTTCGCGGGCATGAGAAAAATTTTCGCCCGCCCAAGGGTGAGGGCGAAAATGTTTTCTCTCTCTAATCAAAGGAAGGTTATCTATGAAATATTACGCTGAAATTTATGAAGCTTACACAAAAGACTTCATCACAGGCAAAACTTTCAACACCATCGAAGAAGCAGAACGCTGGGCTGAAACCCGCATAGCAGAACATCCGATCGAATGGGAATACGACATTCAGGAGGTTTAACCATGTTTAACAAGATTCGCAAAACAATCATCAAATTTCTTCTCAACGAAGACGAAATCGTGATTGACACCTTCGAAAAGATGCAATTCGATGCGACAATCCAATCGCTAAAAAAGGTGAATACGCTAGTTGAATGGTACGACAACTACGAACATTCCGCAGAAACGAAAGAACACGTCCATGAAAAAATCGACGACGAAATTTGCTTCCTGTTCCACGTTTTCAACCTCGACAACCGTCAATCCAAAGGCAAAATCTACAGCAAATTTTTCTCTCACCTTTAGGAGATCACCATGTTAAGCACATTCTTCTCAACATTCATCACGGTTGCAATCGCCTATGCAATCTTTAAACTCGCAACATTCATCGTCAAAAGCCAATCGGCATACCGGACGAAACCACTGGAGGACAACAAAATGACCTACGAACGAATCAAAGAACTTGTCGGCATTTGGGACAAATGGAACTACCGCCAGGGCGTGATTACATGCTTCACACTTCACGACATATTCGAAGACGGAAAACTTGGATACAAACCCAAAATGTGGATCCACGCAACCAAAACGCAATTCAAGAAACTCTGCAAAGAAGAAGATTTCCGGAAAAGGCTAACAAAAGAAACAGAATACTTCACAGAAAAAGAAGACAACTAAATTTTACCTTCCTAAGCCACCACGGAGCAATCTGCGGTGGTTTTTTTTTGTTGGGATTATCCGCCCCCGGGAAGGGCGAGGGGCGGATAATTCCATCCACCCAAAACAAGGAAGAACAAACTATGTACGCAAGCAGCTGGTCAAACACTGAAATTCTCGGTTGCATCCTGGGAAACCAGGAACTAGCCCGAAAAATCGAATTTTGCTTCAAAGACGAAATGCCCAACATGGAAAAACTTTTGAACATCCGAGGAATCGGATTCCAAACCGCACAAAAAGTAATGGCATGCTACGAACTTTCAAACAGATTTCTATTGAAGGAAAAAATAAGGATAACACAGCCAGAAGACATACTTTGTAACATAAGCTGGCTCAAATGCGAAGCACAAGAAAATTTCATCTGCATAACACTGAACAGTGCAAACAATATAATCAACTGCCATAAAGTTTGCAAAGGGCTAGTAAACCAAGTGCCAGTACACCCAAGAGAAGCATTCAAGCCCGCAATTTTAGACAGTGCGGTTAGCGTAATTTTCGCACACAACCATCCAAGCGGAAGCACGCATGAATCCGATGAAGACGTTTCAATAACAAGAGTATTATGTGCAGCCGGGAAAATCCTACAAATACCCGTACTGGACCACGTAATAATAAGCAAGACAGGATTCAACAGCCTGTGCAGAAAATACCCGGAATTATTCGAACAATGTCTCAAATAAAAGAGAAAATTCCTCCCCCATCAAAGTGAGGGAGGAATTTTTCTTTTCAACAAAGAGGTCAAAAATGAACTCAATCGACACAAAATACGGAATAAAACTGTTAATCGGCCAATGGAGAGCGGACGAAATCAAGAACGCTCTTACAAAAATCCTAACAACAGAAAATGTCATGAAAGACGTTCTCACTGTCGGAGAAGTTGACACCCTTCAACTTCTTCTCGATTCAATCAAAAAACCAGCCTACAAGGAGCAACAAAACAATGAAAGATAAAGAAATACTTTCAAAAACACTAGAACTTCTTTCAAATTACTATGATAAAATCGAAGGTGAAAAGAACTGGTGCAAGCAAACTCATAACAAAATAAAATTCGTAGAATACGTCGGAGAACAATGCAAAATAATCGAAGTAAAAAAAGCACTTACAGAAATGAAAAACAAAGAATAAATCTACAACAAAAAGAAGGAAAAAGCATGATCAAGAAAATCACTCCCCTCACCCACAACGGCACTTTCTGCGAAGTATGCCGCAAAAAATGCAAAGGCATCCGCAAAGGATACCTTCTCACATCAACCGAAAAAAAGGACGGGAAAGCACAAGAAATGGTGCTGTGCAACTGTTGCATCGACATCGCACTCAACGACTGTGCAATCCTTCCCGACGAATTCTAACAAAGGAAGCAATATGGAAGAAACAACATACACAATCCACATTTACTATAACGGAAAAGCAAAACTCGAAAGGCACTTCAAAATATCACAAACACGCTTCGAAATGTTCGTTCTCAACAGAGCATTCTGGACAGCATGCCACGTCGAAGTATATCGACCAACTTTCGAACTGTTTTCGCTATCTTTTACGTACTTCTATATAGAAGATTACAATATAATGGAAAAATGGCTAAATGAACACAAACTAGGAGCATAAAATGAAAACAGCAATTTTCACAATAAGAATATGGGACAACGAATTCATGTTCGACAGTGAACAAGATGATGTTGAAACAATCAAAGAAATCTACGAAAAAAGAATAAAACCGAAATATCCCGACTTCGATTTTGATGTATTTGTCGAAGACAACGAAGATTACGACGAAGAAAACGAATGTTACGGACAAGCATTTTACTACATAAAGGATGGAAAAATAAAATAAAAACAAACAACAAAACAGAAAGACCGGGGAAACCCGGTCTTTTTTTATTGAGATTACTTCGATTGAACAAAAGCAATAAACTTATTCATATCTATCTTGCCATCTGGCAAACAAAGAGACTTCAAAAACTTCTGCAAAACATCGCCGCGAGAAATACGCTTCCTATTCGGAAAATAGCAATTATAACGGCAAATGCAATAATCAAGGTCACGATATTGCTCTTCAGTCATTTTTTCGGCTCCAAATAAGGTTTAGCATCTTCAAGAGTCCTATGGGCATAGACCTTGATTATCTTCTTTTGATACATGGAAATCCCATTGTCGCCACGAACCTCGAACTCGTAAATATCAACATCCCAAAAACCAGGAGAAAAAACTTTAGAAAGGTCGGCACCGTCCTTCTTATAAAAAACATCATCCTTTTTGTCGATGAAAGTTTCCAAATGAAATTTGGATCCTTCGAGACAAATCAAAGACACGTTCCAACCGTCTCTCTGTTTATCGTCACGCTTGGAGCGATATTTGGATTCTCGAACATTGAAAATGTAACAAAGCATTATTTGGCCTCCTTATAAAAAGAAGCCTTATCAACACAATATTGATGAACACGGAACCAAAACGACATTCGTTCGTCCGAGCCGCCAAATGCGTTCTGTATGCGATGAAACGCGTAAAGAGCACGCAATTTCCATAAGGCACACTGCAACTGGTTATATTCCTTATTTGTCAATAACTGCATAATTCAACCTGCCTTTTGAATTTTTGGATATGAAAACAAATATTCCTTGAGGAACACCGAAACGCCCACAGACGCACAGAAAGACGCAAAACAGCCCCAAAAACTAGGAGACCCTCCAAGAGTCCAAGTACAGCCAAAAAGCCCTAGAACGAAGCAATGCACGCAATAAAAGTAGAAAGTATAATCGCCCATGAACGATATGGAGCGAAAAACCTTTTTAGAAGACAAAGTGAGGACGAACCAGGAGAAAAGAGGAATCACGGTCCACAATGCCGGGGAGCCAGCCCAAGGGAGGAGAAAAACAAGAGGAAAAAGACAAAGGCACGTTTTAAGATTAAAAGCGGAAGAATAGCGGGCAAAGAAAACACCAAACATGAAACCGCCAAAAGAAGCCATCCAAACCCATTCAAAATCCATCAAGATAAGAAGAGCCGCAAAACCCATAAAAGACCACAACAAAGCATAGATATTTGACACAAAACGATAAATCACCATAATACAGAAATAAATCACCAAGAACCAGGATGTAGGATATATAAAGACACGGAAGAAAAGAAAATAGACAAGAGAGAACCAGGCAAAATAAAGAATATAAGGAACCAAACGAATCAAGGATCTTTTCTTAGAACCTGAAACTTCCATTCCATAACCAGACATGAAAAAGAAAACGCCTACAAAAAGAAATCCAAAAGAATTGAAAGACTCGAAGACATGGCAAAAGAAGACACATACAGCCATGAATATGCGAGCAACAGAAAATGTAGAGAAAGAGAGACGTTCCATATTAAGGTAGAAACCCCGCCCCCACCGCCTGGGGGCTAAAGCCTCCCGATGGCGGGAGGGCGGGGGGCAGGTGTGTAGGTTTAAAGTTTCAGTTTCCTAAAAATCGAAAGCAACAAATTAATAGTTCGCAGAATCTTGTACATGCTCGTAAACCCTTATATCTTCTTTTCGGAGTGAATCTTGAATAGTGAAAGAGTTGGGCAAATTGCGAGGGATCGGGTAAACGTCAATAACGAAAAAGCTTTTAACCTTGTCTCTCGATTGAGACTTGAACAGGTTGCCAAGCAAAGGAATCGAAGAGAAGAAAGGCACGCCACGTTCGGAATACTGGTAGGAGTCATAGACTCCCCACGCACTCACAGAATCCAAACCCCCGCCACCAAAAGCACCGCGAAGAACGGAGTTGTTCTCGTCGCGTTGTGCGAGAGTGTATTCAGCACGGACACCCGCGATAGTATCACGTTGCAAAGTCAAGGTCAAACCGTAATCCCGCCACTCGTAATCGGTCTGGGATACGCCAGTAGAGTAAGTAACTACCCCCTTTTCTTCCTTGCGCTGGCTCCCCCAGTGCAGAGTCGTCGATGAATCAAGATCGACTTCGACCGAGCGAAACTCCGCAGTAGTATCATTCAAGGCCACCGCCTTCAAGCTCCATGCCGCGATCAAGTCCGGTGCCGACTTCAAGTCACCTTGCAAGAAAACATCGGTCCAATCGACTCCGAGCTGATAGAGGAACGAAGAAGAAACGACATAGAAGCTAACGCGATACCGCGTAGCAGGATAATGGACGGAGCGATCATAAGCAAGGGCCGAGTCGCGTTCCATTTTGCGGGTCGCACAACGCAAAGAATCCGCATAGCGGTGTTTCGCCAAATCGCGGACATCGACAACATGAACGCTAGTATCAAGGCAAGAGACGTACCCGACTTCGTCTTTTTCGACCTTGGCTGCAATCACCGTATAGGGCTTTTGAGAGCCTTTTTTCTCAAGGGTGTAGCCATCGGCCTTCGCCTGCATAGAAAGGGCCTTGAACGCACTCTCAAAGTCCTTCTCGTATATGTTCATGGGCACGGACATCTCGAAGAACTCGCGAGGAAGCTGCGTCCTGCACCAACCGTCACGGCATAGCGAAGAAATGACCTCGCCCCAAGTGAACATGCCCGAAAACTCGTAGCTATACGGAGAATCGTCACGGACAGAAGCCGAAGCCAGCTGGATTGAAAACAACAGTGCTGTCAGAAAGATAATAGCTTTTCTCGCCATGGACGGTGGCCATCCTAGCGATACATTTTTTGCCCTTGATTTCAACATTTTTAGGATCCTCCTGCCTAGATTCCTTTTGTGCCGCTTCTTTTGGCTTTTCAACGGCTTTTTCGACCTTTTTATGGGAGCCGGTATTAGTTACGCCCCTCATGAAATTGCCGCTAAAAATGACGTATCCCGCGTAAGTAAACACTATTATGGCAAGCCACATGAACGGAGAGCGGAGAAAAACGTTGTAGCTCTTGCGATCCTCTTTTACATCTTTCTCCTGGTAGCTCGAATAGAGCTTGAAAATAGTCGGATCCGGGCGATACATCTTTCTTGCAAGATGCCTTCTGTCCAAATCGGCACGGTCGAAGATATAGTTGAAAGCCGCATTTTTAAAGCCGATATTTTCCGCACGACGCAATGCATAAGTAAGATGGGTGTTACGCCTGAAAGTAATATCGACAGACTCAATATTCTGCGTAATCCAAACAACATCTACACCCAAATGACGGTGTTTTGTGAGCCACGGTATAAGGTCGCTCGAAAATTGTTCCTTGAAGTCGCGAGACGAAAAATAGTTTTGAGCTTCGTCAATAACAACAAGAGAATTAATCGGCAAATCTTCGTAGAACTTGCGAATCTTGTCGCGATCCTCATGCCAAGTTCCATCATCGTCATAAACACGGCCAAGAACATGAAGATTCTCTTCAACAGATACGGGATCCATATCGTAATAAGTCGCGATATGGGTAACGGAAAGGCCCTCGATGTTCGTAAAGACATTTTTCCCTTTACGAAGTGCAGGAAGAACGAATTTTTCAACCGCATAGCAGCTTTTGAAACTGCCCGGAGTTCCACAAATTGCGTATATCATCGGACAAACTTAAAGGCAATAGCCGAAACAAGGTTATACGTCATTATAAGAACTAAAGTACTGATAATCATGCCCAGATCCTCAACAATATGCATATAGCCAAGAACATCAATCAAGCAAGGGGGCATCGCATCCAAAGAATCGCCAACAATACTATTAATCATGTCCATATTATTGCTATCTTCCATCGCACTCATTATCTTGCCAAAAAGCATCACCGATATTTTAATAGCGACAGCACCGATCAACATGAATATTTTTTCCAGCAAAGAGGGAAAAACTTGAGACAAAACAAGCGTAATGAACATGATAACCGGAAACTTGAAACCCATGTTCAAAATCCAACGGACACCAGTAAAAATTTTGCCTAAAACCCCACTTCCTAACTTTATTTTCAAAAAAGAAATCGGCAAACGGCGAACAAACCAATAAACAGCCATCAAGCCCGCACAAATCTTCCCCAAAACGCCCGCACGACCTGCGGCCCCGGCTATCATAGCACCAATGCCAGGCAACTTCTTTGCGACAAAGAACCAAATCAAAGGAAGCAAATTCGACAAACAGCCAATAACAATGCTGAACATAATTAATATCCACCCCTTGCTTTAGCGACAGCACTCATAACCATTGTAATACACGTAACCGCGACAATGCAACGAATCAAGAAACGCAAGAACTGCAGAACATTCAAGTTACCCAAAACGCCCCAAGGAACACAAAGGCGATAATTAATGTCCGTTTGCAAAACTCCAAACGGGAAAGGAATTCCAACAAACCAATGGCTACAATGTTCAGGGCAAGTGTTCGTATTGGGAACTTTAGCCCCAAGAGTTTTCATCAAAGTAGAATCGAACACGCCAAACGGATTGATTGCCACTATACTATCCTTCACTTGAGATATAAGGCTCGTCATGGAATCGCGATAGAAAGACTCGTTAGATGCCTTGATGCTGTCACCATAACGCTGAATAACATTTTGAAGGCTATCACCAATCTTTTTGTCAGAATCATAATGGATACAATCATCGCCAACGCACGTCGTCGAATCCGTCTCGACCAAAGGAGCATTAATTGCCGCATTAAGTGCCGCAGTATCACCCGCGACATCCAACTTGTTAAAGCCCGCATCCCGGCCAATCAAATCCGCCAAGGAATCGCCCGAGGGGAAATCCAAATACCCCATCTGGACATTGGCATCGCCCGCGTTAAGAACCGAGTCGACTCCGCGAACGACACCGCTAACAACGCCATCGACAATACGGTCCGAAACGCCATTCAAAGAATCCCTAATTTCATTCAACGTGCCGTGAACGGATCCGACAGAATCCTTAAACGTCACATGATAAGAAGAATCGGCAGAAACGAAAGCCCCATAATATTTGATAACGGAATCACGGAACGTGTTCACGGAGGAATTTATCGAATTGAGGTCGCCACGGAGATCCGTGGATGCCGTGTCGCCATATCCCAAGATTTGGGATATGCGATAGGACATGCCGTCGATAGCTTCATGGAGAGCCTGCAAAGAATCGGACATCTGGACATGACGAATCGAATCGAACTCCCTGGCCTGCTTAAAATATTTGACGGTCGAATCAATCAAGGAGTCAATGGAAGGCAAACTTCCAAGCACGACAGAATCTTCGCTTTCAGCAAGCATCTTTTGATACTTGAGAATGGAATCAAGAACATCCCTGGGAATATTCCGTTTTATAGAATCAAGATGTGCAATCAAAGAATCGGTCGATATGCCGATGGTATCGGCAACACGGTCCAAATACGTGCGGTTAGAATCGTTGAAGACCCTCAAGGAATCCGCCAAGCGTTTGAGCCACTTGCGTGTAGAATCGTTCATGTGGTTCACTTCGTTACGGACATTCACCAAATCGGAGCTGTTCTGCGTAAAGCCAGCAGTCAGAGAATAGCGAAGAAGAGTGTCGTTCTTGAGCTTTTCAAGATCGTTCTCTAGCATTTTGAGCATGTTGGTGTCGAGCTTCTCAAGCTCTACCAAAGTCAAAGTATCAAGGTGCAACGACGTGTCCAACAAAGGCTTGACATAGTTGTACCAAGCCGTATCGAACTGGAACGGATCCGAAGTTTGTTCCTCGCCAGTACAAAGGTAAGGCACGGACATGCAGTTGTAAACCGCTTCAAGAACACCTTTTTGAGCAGTCAAGGTATCAAGAATAGAATCGAGCCAAGGACATTCGTCGCAACCCTCGGGATATGGCGGAGGAGTAGTCCCCGATGAACCGCCACCGTCCGAAGTTCCGCCACCCGAAGAACCGCCAGTGCCCGAAGACGAGCTCGCACCGCTAGACGAAGAACCATAGCAATTTTCTACAAAGCTCTGCAAAGCGTTATCGCTCAAATTCGGGTCACGACAAGCCCAGTCAGTACCAGTATTGCCCGACAAAACCGGGATGTGCATGCCGCAACCGCCTTCGAGCAAGCCGGCACATTGACGGACATCTTCTGGAGGAGCAAGATTCTGCCCACAGCATTCTTTCTTTTTCTGTTCCATGACACGAGAAAGAGACGCTTTAGAGCAAGTATTGCAGTTTGCAACGCAACAGCACTCGCCACTAATGGTTCGAGTCACCTGCCCGGTAAAATCGCCCTGCATCTGGTCGCACTGCGTGCGATAATTGTCGCACATTGTCTGATCGCACGGCTCCCTACAAGAACAATCCTTCTCGTCAAATTCCCAACCCTTCAATTCGCACTGAATACGCTCTCGTGCACATCGGTCAACGCAACAGGTAACTCCAACACGAGTAGTACCAATATCTCTACAATTAGCATCTACTTCTTTAACAACACAATATTCCTGTACCCCCAATGATGTTGTTTGTTCATACTTTTTACCAACAATTGCACTTTGATCCATTTGGCAATGATAAGGATCAGTACAGTGACACGCACCGTTACAAGTTCCATATCCCAATGCACCATTACAAGTCATCGTCTCAGAATTACAACCTTCTGGAATCGACGACCAGCCATCAACACAAAAAACAGCTAGCAGCATCACCAAGACAACACGCCAAACGTGTTTTACAATCGACAACTCGGTGCATCTCGATCTCGCCACGGCAAGACTGCCTGCTGCTAGCCGTTCCATATACTACTTCTTTCCTTTTTTAGATTTTCTTTGAGCCTTCAACTTGGCATCAAGAACTTTCTTTATATCGAAACCATCTTGACATTCACGCAAACCACGATACACGGGAAGACGTTCGCAACAAATCGCACAAACGGATCCATTTTCATAGATAAAGTTGTTCACAAAACCGTCCACAGCTTTGTTTAAAGAATCCGAATATTGGCGGGCAACAACAGAATACCTCAAAGAATCGACATGAAACCTATCATGCCATACAACAGAGTCACGAAACTTTTTCTGATAATAGTCTTTTCTCTTGAGAGAGTCGTTTTCACGGAAAACACGTTTCATAGCGGAGTCCGTAAACTCCAAAACTTTAGACTGTGCTTTCACCTGCTTATAGATGGCTGCAATTTCTTCCTTGCAGTCATACCGATAGCCTTCGTTATAGCCATCGGCATATCCCTTGGAGTCGCCTATCTTGTGGCCAATAAAAAAAGAGACGACGCACAAGATGCAAACAAGAAGAGTCATTGATGTTTTGTTCATATTCACCTGCCTTTTTTTTTAATGAACAAACTCAATATAAAAATTCTTTAATTATGAAATACCAAAAAAAACATCCAGCCGTAAAGCCAAACAAAGTCCAAATTCCAGACCAAAAAACACTAACTGCGAAAGCCAAAGTCATAAATCAAATAAGGGAAGGCGAAAGGCGAAGCGATCCGCCTCCCCCCATGCATGGTGTGCAAGATTACTTGCCAGCACCGCGGTTGATGAGCTTGATGGCCACGCGAACGCCAGCAACGCCGATAACGACAGCGATGGCGATCGGAGCGATGGTTTCGAGAACGCCGTCAAAAGACGAACTCGTGACGGTGGACGGCCACCAAGACGGTGCGTTGCTGGTGGATGCGAAGGATGCGATGGCGAGAACGCCAGGAAGAGCGAGAACTTTCTTCAACATGAGAATACCTCTTGTTTGTTTTTGATTTTGTTTTATCGCCCTGCACTACGGTTAATGAGATGGAGAACTATGCTTATACCGCCTGTAGCCAACATGACCATTGTAGCTAGCTCAAAACCATGCCAAAAACCGCTTTCAGCGACCGACTGTAACTCTTGCGACAGCGTATCGGGCAATTCGAGATAGCCGCTCGAAGACGAGACTTCCTCGGCATACCCGCAACATGCCAATACGAGTGCAGTTATCGCAAGCCTACGCACCATGCTTATAAACCCTACTAAAGCTTTTTCAAATCAACGTATTTCCAATCCTTGATAGCATCCACGTAAAATTTGCATGCAGGACGGCCGTCCGGCCCCGGATACTGTTCCAATCGAGTCTCAAGGTTAGCAATACGAGGGAAAGTTTTTTGCACATCATCCCTGTTAGGAATAACGCCATCTGGAGTCAGCAAAGTTCCCGCGTCCTGAAAAACCTTAAAAAGCATGTTCTTTTCGACATCGTACATGTCGAACGTAACAAAGAGCTTACCCTTCGAAGTTTCCTTTTTGCCTTCGAAAGAGCGGAAGTTAAGAATGAGAGCTTTCATTTTGGTTTCTCCTGTTTTTAGTGATTTCTTGGGACTTGTTTTTTACACATATTGGCAACTCGGGGCAGTCCCAGCAATCCCCGCAATTATTATATTTTTTATCCCAAATATCCCAAAAACTCATGGAAACATGATCCTCGCAAGATAGATCATTAACCCACACGGGATAGCTAGGAGCAATGTAAGGAATAAGACCGATTTGAACTTCATTTATTCCCCGCTCGCAATCTTATAGACCGGAGCAGGAACGAATCGGAATGTGCGGAGCAACTCTTGTTCGTGATTTAAGAACAAAGTTGGCATAATCCGCATTATCGGCAATCCATCCTCGGTCTTCGGACATTCAATCTTTACATCATAATTCAAGTTCTTTTTGCACCACTGATATTTACGAGAGAAAAGGTCTTTACCCATTTCATCACGAACAACATCCCATCTGCGATACATGCATTCTGTGACAAACGTGAACATGTTAGAATAAACGGTTCGCGATATCGTGCCGTTCTTTTTCATGTCCGACAGTTTGTCGAGGACAATGGCAAGGCCCTCACGTTCTTTGGTGTTTTCGAAGTTCGTACGGCCAATCTGCTCGTCGAATCGGTTAAGGATGTCCCGCCAATAGACTTCACCTATGCGGAGCACGTTATCTATATTTTCTTTTCCAGTAGTCATGAGCTTATTCTCCTGCATAAACTTTGTATTGAACTGCACTTCGTAACGGAAAACGCCTTCAAATTTGTCTTTGTTCGCATTATAGAAATTTTTGCGTTTCACGTCGAAGTCGTACACTTTTTCTTTGAGTGTTCCTTCGGAGTTTTGTGTTTTATATTTATTGCCTTTTTCGTCCTCGAACCATATCAACGGTTTACGGCCATCTTTCATCGAAAAATAACGTTTCTGTTCAGCTTCCTTGTCATAAACAATCACGCGGTAAGGGCTTTTGGGAGTTCCCCAAGAAACAGATCCTTTTACCGCATTTTCTTTGTCCTCACAAACAGCCCCCTGGCGATTCACGCGGCACCGAGACATCATATTCACGTAATCGCGAGCCTTATAAATCCCGCTACAAGTCCTAAAATTCATGCTCAAGTCGAAACGACGGATCTCGGCATTTTTATAGAACTGGTCGATAATAGTATCCATTGTGCATGAGCTAGACCACGCATAGCAATCGAGGTCATAAGCACACATGGCCTGTACACAAGGCCAAAGCAAATTTTCAGCAGACGGCTCGACACCGCTATTGATGCCGTTCGTGAAGTTATACCACTTCGCTACCGAATACTCGAACGAAAGAACGTCACGCGAATACATGCCGTTTTTTCCCCATCTTCTTTGTTCGCGAGTAATCTGCATTTTGCCATACCAGGAACAAGCGAACTCGGAACGATAGAAAGTTTTTTCCTTGTTGACATCGCCATTTACAGCCCGATCGCAAAGATACACCGTCTTATTGGCAGTCATCGGCATAAAGGAATCAATATCCACCAAATCGGCACAGTCGAAATAAACACGAACCGTATCGAGTTCTGGAGAATACGAGGGTAACACGGCGATATCTTTGGTTGAGTTTTCGCACTCTACTTCGACGCAATCTGAAAGCTTGAATTTTTCGTCTTTTCGATGCGACTTAAATTCCCCGGTTACCCTCGAATTTTTCTTTGGGCAATCCTCCCCCTCAAAAATTTCTTCCTTCTTTAACTGAACTACACTATATTCTGCAAACTGCGTAGCAGTTGTTTGATCGACAAACTGTTGCAACTCGTTACGAGAAATATCTTCAACATGCTTGCCAGTTCGCGTGTTTGTCAACGTGAATCGAGCATCGCCGCTTTTGCGTCGCAAATCGCGCTCGATCACAAGGAAGTTATCTTTTTCCGCATCCTTGCAGGCTGCGAAAAAGATTTCCTTATTCTCGACAGACACCTTGCGAATCGAAGATCCATCGCGAACGTCCACAATATCGTAAAAAACTTGGCTGGACTTTGCTTTTTCTCTTCGCTTTTGGACTTTTTCAGACTTTTTCGGAAATGGAGTGTGAAGAGCCGCATCGCCATCATAATCGGTAGGATCATTGGACAACGCGTCAAACGACAACTTGTCGTCATTCGGCAAATCGACTAGCTCGTAAGCAGTGTATTTGCGAAAACGGTTCTTTGTGTTATTCTTCTCAACCATCGCTTAAAATATACTTACCGAAAAAGAAAAAAGCAATACTTTCACGAAAAAAAAATAGAAAAAAATTCTACCAAAGGGGGTGCTACTGGCACCCCCCTTTGGACACCGAAATTTCACCGAGTTTGTAAAATTTTATTTTCATCTAATCGACCTCTTCGATTTTTCCCAAAATATTTCTTCAACATTGCATCCTGGTAATCTTTTTGTTCTTCCATACAAAGTATATCATGCCAAAATTCAACCAGCATATACCGTACATTGTCATATTGCCGAAATACGGACGTTGTAAGAGCCTTCCGGAAAGCTTTCTCGAAATACCTGTAATCTTGAGGTTTCCGCAACTCAAAATAATCTATCAAGCAACGAGTGTCGCCAAATTGTCAAGAGAAAATAAAAAAAAATGGCGGTCTTGAGGAACCGCCGTGATACATGCTCGCAGTAAAGTCCGTACACATACATTCTTATGGCAGAATATATAAACCGTGTATTTATCGCATACTACCTTCGATTAATTCTTTTTATACTTGCCTACATCGCAGAATAAGGCAAGTACAAGCCAAAGGAAGGGCCTAAACGGCCCAAAATTCTTCGTCGAATGATTTGGGTTTTTCCCAACCTACCGACTTCGCGACAGGCTTTCTCGAACGGCGAAAAATTCTTTGCTGATTCTGAATGTATTTACAGCACAAGCCCTGATACTCAACCCAACTTGCACCTCTACGGGCAAGAGAATTGCAGTGCTGCTTGAACGTAAACAACGTATATGGACCAGCTTCCATGCCCTGCAGAAGTTTGGCAACTTCACGCACAAAGGCATAGATTTCATCCTTTTCTTTTTCTTCAAGAAGTTCTTCGAACGGAACGTCCGTTTCGTCCGCATCCTCGTCATAGAGAGGAAGGCCAAGTTTCTTGAAAAGGTTTTTATTTTGTTCGGTCAACATACTTACACCTCCTCAGAATTAAGGGAATCAAAAACATCTTCGTTGAAGTCATCTTCCCAATGCATGTTAAGCGGCTGCGGAATAGAATTTTTCAGGAATTCCAACTTCCAGGGAGACCAATGGATAAGATCGGTCCACTTGAGGATAGTGGAATAGAACTGTTCCTTATTCTTCACAGACATAAAATCATGCTGAAAGTTCGACACATACGCAGGTTCTTGATTGTCAAGGTTGAAGTCCTTAATCAACTTAAGAATCTCGACCGCCCAATCACGAATGTAAAGTTCGGAGAGGAACTTCGTCCATTCGGTGAGTTCGCAAGGATCCTTGTCGAACAAATAGCCAGTCTTGTCGAAATCATTGATAGCGTCCTGCCATTTCCAGACAGTGTTATCGCAGATGTTGGCGGACATGTAAAATTCATTCTGCAACGAATTCCACATATCGACAGCCAAACGGCGAGCCCGGGCATACTTGCAGTCTTCCTTGTCGTAAGACTTGACCAGCTCCTTGGCAGACTTGAGAAGAGAGCCAACAGAAGCGATCTTGTCCTTGTCCAAGAAAAGACTTGTCAAGGGCTTGTAATGCACCACTTCGGTAATTTCAAAATGGGGACGTTCGCGACCGTTTTCACGTTCAACGGCGAGCCAATTCTTGAGCTTTTTC
>Ga0310696_10003364_pt1 | contig 20042 bp, 32 predicted proteins | sample AusTroGonzalo_MG_4_FD_203885 | JGI IMG/M metagenome (GOLD analysis project Ga0310696, IMG submission 203885) | Bovine rumen microbial communities from tropical cattle in Woodstock, Queensland, Australia - Gonzalo_02 (v2) (version 2) | ecosystem: Host-associated > Mammals > Digestive system >... | reverse complement strand
GAACAAAAAAATATATAGGCAAAATAGGCATGAAATAGGGCGAATTCCCAAAACTAAACCGAAGGACGATGGACAATTTCATACTTGAATATTACCAACAGATAAAAGACGGTTCCGTCCTTGTTGGTGAATGGATTCGGATGCTGTATGAGCGTGTTGTCCATGGAATAGAGGACGGAACGTACACATATGATGCTAAAAAGGCGAACAATGCCATTGAATGGATAGAAAAACATTGCCATCATACAGAAGGCGAAAAGGCACCGGACAACCTGAAGCTTGAACTTTGGCAGAAGGCTCTGGTTTCATGTATGTTCGGCCTGTGCGATCCAAAGAACGGAAAACGGCAATTCCGTGAAGTGTTTCTTGTTGTCGGAAGGAAGAACGGAAAAAGCCTTTTTGCATCGTCTGTAGCAAATTATACATTCTTCATTGACGGCGGTTTTGGCGCAAGGGTTTACTGTGTAGCACCGAAGCTCGACCAGGCCGACATTATCTACAATGACATATGGACGATGATCCAGCTGGAGCCAAAGCTTCGACAGGAAAAGGACATACCGATTGAAGCACAGGGCAATGTTGCCAGGCATCGAATGACGGACCTATACATTGAAAAGACAAACAGTACGGTCAAAAAGATTGCCTTTTCCGCAAAGAAAAGTGACGGCTTTAATCCTTCGCTGTGCATCTGTGACGAAGTGGCATCATGGCAAGGCGATGCCGGCCTGAAACAGTACGAAGTGATGAAGTCAGGCATGGGAGCAAGGCCGGAAGGAATCATGCTTTCATGCACCACATCAGGATACCAGAATGACAGTATCTTTGATGAACTGATGAAGCGGTCAACAAGGTTTCTGCTTGGCGAGAGCAAGGAAACGAGGCTGTTGCCGTTTCTGTATATGATTGATGATATTGACAAATGGAATGACATCAACGAGCTGCGGAAAGCAAATCCCAACATGGGCGTATCTGTTCCGGTGGACTATCTGCTGGAAGAAATAGCAATAGCGGAAGGGTCGCTTTCAAAGAAGGTCGAATTCATCACAAAATACTGTTGCCAGAAGCAGAATTCATCAACGGCATGGCTGTCAACGAAGACGGTGCAGAAGTGTATGGGCGAGGAGCTTCGGATCGAGGACTTTGCCCACAATTATGCGTGTATAGGCATCGATTTATCTCAAACTGTGGATTTAACATCGGCCTGTTGTCTTATAGAAAAGAACGGCAAATTGTACGTGTTCAGCAAGTTTTGGTTACCGTCTGAAAGGATTGACGAAGCATCAGAACGTGACGGTGTTCCGTACAGGATAATGATTGAACGTGGCCTTCTGGAACCAAGTGGTGACAACTTTGTGGACTACAGAGATTGCTATCGTTGGGTGGTTGGCCTAATTGAGCAGCTGGAAATCCTTCCGCTGGTGTGCGGTTATGACAGATACTCCGCACAATATTTGATACAAGATCTAAAAGCATACGGCGTAAAGTGTGACGATGTATACCAGGGTGATAATCTTTGGGGAGTTATGCAAGAAGCCGAAGGGTTGATGAAGGATGGAAAAATGTGCATCGGTGACAATGATTTGTTGAAGATGCACTTTTTAAATAGTGCTGTGAAGATGTCCGCAGAACGTGGAAGGGGCAGACTTGTGAAAGTAGCTCCAACAGCACACATAGACGGAATGGCTGCCTTGCTGGATGCGTTGACCGTTCGGCAGAAATGGTATCCGGAAATCGGCAGCCAGCTAAAAAATGAGAGGTAAAGCATGGGTTTATTTGATTCAATATTCCGGCCCAACAGAGAACAGCAGAAGGTCAAGATTGCGGAGATATTCAAGACGCTTACACCGTACAAGCCTGTTTTCCACACATGGCAAGGATCAATTTACGAAAGCGAACTGATCCGTGCAGCGATCTATGCAAGGGCGAGGCATATCAGCAAACTGAAGTTTTCAAGCACAGGTGCAGCCAAGCCGGCACTACAGGTAAAACTACGGCAAGGACCGAACCAATGGCAGACCTGGCCACAATTCCTGTCACGGACCAGCGTTATCCTGGATGTTCACAACACTTGCTTCATTGTTCCAGTCAAAGACAAGTATCTTGTAACAACAGGTTATTTTCCTGTCCTTCCGGACCGTTGCGAAGTAGTGGAATATAAGGATGAGCCGTGGCTGCGGTACAAATTCCGTGATGGGAACATCGGTGCGGTCAGGCTGGATGAATGCGTTGTTCTGACACAGCACCAATACAAGAAGGATTTCTTCGGTGAAACGAATTATGCGCTTGAACCGACCATCAAGATGCTCGACCTGAACAAACAGGGCATTGAGGAGGCCATCAAGAACGGTGCGACCTTCCGGTTCTGGGCGAAAATGCAGAACTTCACGATGGATGAAGACCTGAAAAGAGAAGCACAGCGGTTCGGATCACTTGCATTCAGCGGAGAGAGTGACGGAATGCTCCTGTTCCCGAACACGTATACAGACATTCATCAGTATGACAACAAACCGTTCACCGTTGATGCTGACCAGGTGAAGCAGATCCAGAACAATGTGTATAACTATTTCGGAGTGAATGAGGATGTACTTCAGAACAAGGCATATGGTGATTCATGGTCGGCATTCTATGAAGGGTGTGTAGAAGTGTTTGCAATTGCGCTGTCAGATGGACTTACAAAAGCCATGTACAGCGAAAGGGAACGTTCAACCGGAAACGAAGTGGTGTTCACATCGAACAGGCTTCAGTATATGTCCAATGCCGACAAGCTACAGGTCGCAGCACAGCTGACGGACAGGGGCATCTTCAGCATAAACGAAGCAAGGGAAGTGTTCAACCTTGGTCCTGTTGACGGCGGTGACATCCGCACGATCAGAGGCGAATATAAGAACGTTGACGAATTGGAGGAAGAAACCAATGAGTAAAGAAAGAGAATACAGGAACATGACCTTTGAGGTCAGGCAAGACGGTGATGAACCGTCTTTTTTAGTTGAAGGATACGCATCCACATTTGAACCGTACAAGCTTATCGAGATTGACGGCGAGGACTACAGCGAACGCATTGAGCCTACGGCATTTAACAATACCGATTTAACAGATGTTGTTTACCGTATCGACCATGAAGGCAAGGTGTACGCACGTTCATCTGCCGGAACAATAAAGCTCGATGTTGACGAAAACGGTCTGCATCAGGTCACGGACCTGTCACGGACCAAGGCCGGAAGGGAACACTTCGAGGAGATCGCTGCCGGCAACTATCCGCAGATGTCCTTCGCATTCACGGTAGGCGAAGACCATTACGATGCGGAAACAAGAACAAGGATCATTGACCGAATTGACAAGGTCTTTGACATATCGGCGGTTAGCTTTCCGGCTAATCCAACTACAGAACTTCATGTGCGTGACTATTTTGACGGAGTGATCGAAATGGAAAAGGCTGCCGAAGCGGAGCGACTTCAGGCAGAGGAAGAAAGACGGAGAGATCTTGAACGCAGAGAAGAACTGAAGCAGAAAATTCAGGAGGTCATCAAAAAATGACATTGGAAGAATTGAGAGAACGGCTGACAGCAATTGACGATGAGCTGAACGCCATCATGGCAGAACTTGACGAGCCGGTGGAAGAGCCTGGTGACGAGGAAAGGGCCTCCACAGAGGACCTTGAAACAAGAAGTGCAAGCCTGATGGAAGAACGGCAGAACATCGTTGCTGAAATCGAAAAGGCCGAGCTGGCTCTGGAAGAAGAAAAGAGAGCCATGGAAGACGTTATTGCAAAAACAGAAACGATTGAGATCGAAAAGAGAGAGGAAACAAAAATGACTGATATGGAAATCAGAAACTCCGAAGCGTATGTAAACGCCTATGCGGAATATCTCAAGACCGGCAACGATGCAGAATGCAGAAGCCTTCTGACCGAGAACGGTAGCGGAACCGTACCGATTCCGGAGCTGGTTTATGACATCACAAAGACGGCTTGGGAACGTGAAGGAATCACAGCAAGAGTAAGAAAAGCCTACATCAAAGGCAACCTGAAGGTCGGCTTTGAACTGTCTGCCGGTGACGCTACTGTCCACACCGAAGGTGGCGGTGCTGTAAGCGAAGAATCCCTGGTCCTTGGTACTGTCGAGCTGGTGCCAAAGAGCATCAAGAAGTGGATCAGCATCTCTGACGAAGCCATGGATCTGCGTGGCGAGGCATTCATTCAGTATATCTATGATGAACTGACCTACAAGATCGCAAAGAAGGCTGCTGACGAACTGATCGCAAAGATCCAGGCGTGTGGCACAGTATCCACAACCACACAGTGCGGAGTGCCGAAGCTGACCGCTTCAAGCGTTGGTGTCGGAACTATCGCAGCAGCCATGGCACTCCTGTCCGATGAGGCTGCTGATCCGGTAGTCATTATGAACAAGGCAACCTGGGGAACATTCAAGGCTGCACAGTATGCGAACGGCTTCGATGCGGATCCGTTTGAAGGTCTGCCTGTTGTATTCAACAACACCATCACGGCAGCATCCGCTGCAACAACAGGTGTCACCTATGCTATCGTTGGCGACCTGGATCAGGGTGCTCTGATGAACTTCCCGAACGGCGAAGGCATCGAATTCAAGGTTGATGAGCTGTCACAGGCCGAGTATGACCTTGTACGCATCATCGGAAGGGAATTCGTTGGCATCGATGTAGTAGCACCGAATGCATTCGTAAAGATCGTTAAATAAGCATGGACAATTGAGTGGAGGCAATTGCTATGGATAAGAAAATTCTGATTGCTGTGCCATGTATGGACATGGTGAGCGCAAGATTCGCACAATGTTTGACAACATTGAAGAAGGTTGGCAAGTGTACCGTTTCATTCCTTATCGGTTCGCTTGTCTATGATTCAAGGAATAAGCTGGCTGGAATGGCTGTGGAAATGGATGCAGATTATATCCTGTGGTTCGATTCCGATATGACATTCCGGCCGGATACCCTTGAACGCATGATGAAGGTACTTGACGAACATCCGGAAATTGATGTCCTGTCAGGACTTTACTTCAGGCGTGGTCATCCGTTCACTCCTGTGATCTTCAGCAAACTTGAAGTGAACGATGAAGGACTTCTTGACTTTGAGGACTACAATGACATTCCTGACGGCCTGTTTGAAATAGCCGGCTGCGGATTCGGATGCGTTCTTATGCGTACCGAAATGCTGCTGGACATAGCTGCCAAGGAAGGCGGTGGAATGTGGTTTTCGCCTATTGCGAACGCCGGCGAAGATTGTGCTTTTTGCATAAGGGCAAGGAACAACGGATACAAAATCTTCTGCGATCCGAGCATTGCCCTTGGGCATATGGGATATGCACCAATTACAAGGGCCTTTTATGAGGCAACGAAAGAGGAGGCCAACTAATGGCGTTAATTGATAATTGCAAAATTGCATTAAGAGTGACCACAACAGCCTATGATTTAGAGATACAGCAATACATAGATGCTGCGAAACTCGATCTGGGCATTGCCGGCGTTTTAACAGGCACACAGACAACTGATGCGCTTGTTGAAAAAGCCGTCATGACTTATGTGCGTATGAGCTTTGGAGCACCGTCAAACTATGATGAGCTGAAAGCATCATATGATGAACAGAAGGCACAACTCATGAATGCAACAGGCTACACGAATTGGGGTGTATAACATGACGGATGTTATTACTTTGATAAAGCCGGTGATTTCTACGGACCAATACGGAAACGAAGAATCAACGGATAATGAAAAAACGGTAATGTGTGAAGTCAGCTCCATAACGCAAAGCGAATTCTATGCTGCTGCCGACACGGAACTGAATCCGGAATACCGTTTCACCGTGTTCTTCGGTGACTATTCCGGCGAAAATATTCTGGAATATCATGATACACGCTATGGCATATACAGGACCTTCAGAACAGGTGATTATATGGAGCTTTATGCCGAAAGGAAGATAGGCGTATGAGCACGCAGATCATAAAGCCTGAAGCACTCCAGAAGGCTGTGACGGAGGCCATTGCAAAATATGGTGATGAAGCAACAGAAAAAGTTGAAGCTATCACCAAGAGCGTTACACGGCAAGCGGTAAAGACATTGAAGGCAGAGGCACCAACCGGTGGAAGTTATGCCAGAGGATGGTCGCACAAGACACAGAAGGGCGGTGCCTACAAACTGTCAGAAACCGTTTACAACAGAATAGATTATCAGCTCACACATCTGCTGGAAAAACCACATGACACCGGCGGTGGCGGTCACTATCCGAAGAATGTTGACTACACAGGCCAGATCGCAGAGGTCGAGGATAAATACACAAGACAGTTTGAGGAGGAGGTCAAAGCGAAATTATGACAAAAAAAGAGATTGCAGATTTAATTGCATCATTTGGTTTTTCGTGGCGTTACAGTCATTTTTCGCAGACACCGGCACCGCCTTACGTTGTGTATTACTATCCAAGCGAAAACGATGTATATGCTGATGATTCCAACTATGTGAACAAAAGACAGCTGTTCATTGAACTTTACACAAAAACAAAAGATGCGACATCCGAAGCGACCATTGAAGACAAGCTGAAAACCGCCGGCCTTACATGGTACAAGCAGACAGATTTTCTTAACGATGAGAAGTTATATCAAACTACCTACGAAATGGAGGTACTCATAAATGGCTAACAAGGTACAGTATGGTTTAAAAAACGTATACTATGCAACTGTTACTGTTGGCACAAACACGGTGACCTATGGAACGCCGGTGCCGTGGCCTGGTGCCGTGAGCCTTTCGCTGTCAGCCGAAGGCGACACGAATGATTTTTATGCAGACAACGTGCGCTATTTCACATCCATCGCAAACAACGGCTATCAGGGTGACTTTGAATCTGCTATGATTCCTGATTCATTCAAAACATCCATCATGGGCGAAACCGTTGGAACAGGCACGAAGACAGGCGTATACTATGAGGATGCAACGGTCCAGCCGAAGGCATTCGCACTCCTGTTCCAATTTGAAGGGGATGAGAACGCAATAAGGCACGTTCTGTATAATTGCAAGATGGCAAGACCTGATATTGAATCTTCCACAACGGAGGACGGCATCGAGGTCAACACAGTAAGCGGAGAGGTCACAGCATCACCGAGAGCATTTGACGGCATCGTCAAGGCTTCATGTGCTTCGACAGCGTCAACGGCTTACACCAATTGGTTCACCACAGTACAGGACTAACAGAAATACCGTCCAGAGGCTTATATTCGGCTTCTGGGCGGTTTTTGCAATACTTGCATATATTTTATTAGTGGAGGCAAACAATGTATAAAAAGGTCAATATTGACGGAAGGGAAGTTGAACTTTCTGCGAACGCTGCAACACCGTTCCGTTTCAGACAGGTATTCAAAAAGGACCTGTTCAGCATTCTGGGGAATGAAACCAAGGCACAGGAAGAAGGTGTTGAAGCCGTCACACAGCTTGCATATATCATGGCAAAACAGGCTGAAAAGGCCGACATGACCAAGCTGAACGAAGATGATTTCATCGAGTGGCTGGAAGGCTTCGGACCAATGGCATTCGTCCATGCAGCAGAAACCGTCCTGAATGTGTATATGGATTCAACAACAGAAACTTCCTTTCGCTAAAAAGAAAAACAAACGGCAAAGCACAAGACCAATGACAACAGGACTTTTTATGCTCCGTTGCAAGGAACTTGGCTTGACCGTTGAAGAACTTGAACTAATGGACTTCGGCCTTGTATCGGATATGTTCATCGAGAAAGACAACGATGAATATAAATGGCCTTTCAAGGCTACACAGAAGGACTTTGATAAATTTTAAGAGGTCATAAATGGCTGGATACATCAAAGGAATCACAATTGAATTCGGTGCTGATGTCACGGCTTTGAATAGTGCGCTGAAACAGACACAAGGCACACTTAACAAGACACAGACAGAGCTTCGACAGGTCAATCAGGCGTTAAAATTTAATCCTGGCAATACCACGCTTTTGAAGCAGAAATTCGACTTGCTGAAGGCATCCGTCACACAGACGGAAGACAAGCTGAAACAGCTGAAGTCTATGCAAGCAAGCATGAACGCTGCCGGCGTTGACAAGGCATCGGCGCAATACAGGCAGCTGGAGCGTGAGATAATAAAAACAGAGAGCCAGCTGAAAACGGCACAGGCCAGCCTTCGGTCATTTGGATCTGTCGGAAAACAACAGGCTCTGGCCGTTGGTCAGGCGTTCCAGACCGCCGGAAGCAAAATAAAATCTGCCGGACGGACTATCACAACAACTGTTTCAATGTACGGTGCAGCCGGAATCCTTGCCGGAAAGAAGCTCATCGACATGAGCCAGCAACAGGCACAGGCCGAGCAGAAACTTGCCGAAATCTACAAAACAAGGATGGGAGCAACAAAGTCTGCTGTACAATCAACGCTTGACTTGGCATCAGCGCAACAGAAACTTGGTGTTGTCGGTGACGAAGTACAACTTGCTGCTGCTCAACAGCTTGCAACATACGCACAGACACCGAAAACGGTCAACACAATGTTGCCGGCATTGAATAACCTTCTTGTACAACAGAAGGGTCTGAATGCGACACAGGAAGACGCAACCGGACTTGCGAACCTATTCGGCAAAGCCATGATGGGGCAGACCGGCGCATTAAAGCGTGCCGGCATATCTTTCACAGAAGCACAGGAAGAAGTGCTGAAGTATGGCACAGAAGAAGAAAAGGCTGCAATGATCGCAGAAGTTGTCACACAGAATGTCGGCAACATGAATGCGGAATTTGCCAAGACCGATGCCGGCAAGATACAACAGGCCAAGAACGCACTTGGTGACATGGGCGAACAGATTGGTGCGGTTCTTCTTCCGGCTGTTGCGGATCTGGTTTCATGGTTCCAGGATCATCTGATGCCAAAACTTCAGGAACTTATCATATATTTGCAAGAGCATCCGAAGATTGCGACATTTGCATTGGCACTTGCTGCGCTTTCTGCCGTCATTGGTCCGTTGATTATAATAATTGGAAGCCTTGTTTCAGCAATAGGAACAATCATCACGATTGCGCCTGTTGTCGGAGGAGCGTTCACGGCACTTGCCGGTCCAATTGGCATCGCCATCGCAGCGGTGGCAGCAGCTATCGCCATTGGGATTGCGTTGTATAAGAATTGGGATGTGGTGAAGGCGAAACTGAAGGCAATCTGGAACGCAATCAAGACGGCAGCAAAAACAGCCTTCACAGCGGTCAAGAATGTCATCACAGGACCTGTAAAGCAAGCGTTGAATACTATCAAATCGACATTCAACGCAATCAAAAAAGCCATCACATCACCGATTAATGCAGCGAAGGACGCTGTGAAGAAGGCGTTTGACAAGATCAAGAGCATCCTGTCAGGAAAAATCAGTCTTCCACACATCAAACTTCCGCACTTCCACATCAGCGGAAAATTCTCTTTGAATCCGCCGAGCATTCCGCACGTTTCTGTTGATTGGTATGACAAAGGCGGAATATTCAATAGTCCAAGCATCATCGGTGTCGCTGAAAAGAGGCCTGAATTCGTTGGTGCGCTGGATGACCTTCGTGAAATCGTAAGGTCAGAAGCCGGCGGTTCGACCAATACAATAAACGTATACGCATCTGATGGCATGGATGTCAATGCGCTTGCCATCAAGATCGAGCAGAAGCTCGTACAATTAGAAAGACAGAGGCAAATGGCTTATGGGAATATATAATTCATTCACAATTGACGGCGTGAACAGCCTTGACTATGGAATATACACAACAGGCGAAGGCGTGTTCAACGCACCGGAGAGAAGTGTCGAGATCGTGTCCATTCCCGGCAAAAACGGCGACCTGATCATGGACAACGGACGCTTTGAAAACGTGACCGTTACCTATAACGCCGGATGCTTTGCAGACACACAAAGCACATTTGCGTCCAACCTTGCTGCATTCCGGTCTGCGCTTCTTTCAAAATACAACTACACAAGGCTTCAGGACACATATAATCCGGATGAATTCCGAATGGCTGTGTATCGGTCCGGCCTTGAAGTATCAACCATAGACATCAACAGGGCCGGTGAATTCAAAATTGAATTCGATTGTAAACCACAGAGGTTCCTTGTTTCTGGTGAAACGCCTGTGCAATTCATCAATTCATGGGAAGGATTGACGGACGAAAATGATGTCGCACTCGCAAATGAGAACGATCAGGAAATCGAAGGCGGAATCAACGAAATCACAAACATTACGAATCCAACCGATTTCGCATCACAACCATTGATCGCAATCACAGGTTCCGGAACCGTTTCACTTGGTCCGTATATCATCACCGTAAGCGGAATCGAACCGACAACAACGGTTTACATTGATTGTGATTCAATGGAAATTTACACGGAATCCGGCGGTGTACGGTCTTCAGCGTATTCGTTTGTCACATTCAACACAAACGAATTTCCAACGATACCGACAGGAACGCCTGGAATCAGCTACACAACTACCGTTGAAATAATACCAAGATGGTGGAGGATTTAACATGAGCATCAAAGAATCGGCCTTAACGGCCATTACAAGCATCGCCCAGAGCGATTTCGTTAGAGCGGTAACATCCGCCGGAGCATCGAGAAGGATAACCGTTGCAAACCTTGCGAAGGCTATCGTGGAATCATATACCGGGTCTTCGCTTGGTGGATCCAGCCAAAGCATTAAAAGTGTCGCTGATTCTCTAAAGACAAACCTTGATACATGGTACGCTACGAAAGAGATCTACGGTTCAGCTGCAATAAACAACGCCAATAACGCACCAGCTCCTTCTGTGTATGTGGCTTATACAACAGCATCCAATGTTCCGCAACAGGGCATTTTATATACATGGGGCAATAACAGCGGATCAGCATATAAGTCACAGCTGCTTGTTAGTGGAAACAAAATGTATTCACGAACATATACAACAAACTCCGGCTGGTCCTCATGGTACAGATTTGACGGAACTGAAATTACCTAATTAAAAGGATAATCATATGATTCCTATTCTTTACGAAAAAACTGAAACTTCATTTTCATCGAACGGCATTGGCAGATTGGCAGATTGCATTCGCTGCACCGTTACGGAGGAACGGAATGGTGTTTTTGAATGTGAGTTTGAATATCCTGTGACCGGTTTGATGTTCGACCAGATTCAGGAAGGCCGAATCATCGGTGCAACACATGATGACAACCATGATGTTCAGCCATTCGATATTTATGCCAAAAGCGAACCAATAAACGGCATTGTGACATTCAACGCACATCATATCAGCTACCGGATGAACGAAAATGCCGTGAAGCCGTTCACGGCAACATCATGTGCCGATGCCGTGTCGAAGATAAATACAAACAGCGTTCTTGCGAATCCGTTCACGTATTGGACGAACAAAAGCGTTGATTCTGAATTCATCGTTGACACGCCCACAAATATCAAGGCACTTCTGTGCGGTGAGGAAGGTTCCTTGCTCGATGTCTATGGAACAGGCGAATACGAATATGACAAATTTGTTGTGCGCCTGTATCTGCGAAGGGGCCAGGACACAAATGTCAACATCAGATACGGAAAAAACCTTGTTGATTTTGAAAACAAGTACAGCATATCAGATTCATATACAGGTGTTGTTCCGTATTGGTATGGAGATGTTACCGAGGAAGGCGAAGACGAAGGTGACGAATCAACCACAGAAACGGTCCTTGTCACGCTTCCTGAATGGTATATCAGCTCTGGCCATGCGATAGACAGCGGAAGGGAAGTGCTGATGCCTCTGGACCTGTCTGATGAATTTGAGGCTCCTCCGACAGAGGCAGAACTTCGGACGCTTGCAACAAGCCGTCTTTCATCGTCTGACGGATGGCTGCCGGATCAGACTATTACCGTTGATTTCGTCCAGCTATGGGGAACAGAAGAATACGCAGATTATGCGGTCCTTCAAAGGCTGAATCTATGCGACACGTGCGGTGTGTTCGTGCCTATGTATGACATCAGCGTTCGTGCGAAGGTCATCAAAACGGTGTATAACACGCTTTTGGACCGATATGACCAGATGGAACTTGGCGACAAGCCAACAACATTCGTTGCTGTAGTTGAAAAAAACTACAACAGCAAGGTCGCAAAATTTAATGCCGAATTCCAGAGCATCAACGCAGACCTTGAAACGGTAAGACAGAACGCAAATATATACACAGACACGCAGATCGCAAACGCAGAGGTCACGATCCAGCAAGCATATGAACAGGCAATTTCCGATGCAACAGACCTGATCCGTGGCGGAACAGGCGGTTATATCGTTACAGGAGTAAACGCAAACGGTCAGCCGATTGAGTTGCTTGTTACCGATAACATGAACATCAACCAGGCAACAAATGTCTGGCGGTGGAATCTTGGCGGTCTTGGCTTCAGCTCAAACGGCTACAACGGACCGTATACAACGGCGATCACGCAGAACGGTGCAATCGTTGCCGATTTCATCACAACCGGAACGCTGACGGCAAACATTATCAAGGCCGGTGTTTTATCCGATATAAATAATGTCACTTCGTTCAATTTGGCTACAGGCGAACTAAAAATGCGGAGTGGCAGCATTAGTCTTGGACCATATGACGATTTTACCGTGACTTCTGCCGGAAAACTGACTATGCGGAAGGGGAGCATCACACTTGGACCTAATGACGAGTTTTCTGTCGATGAAAACGGCAACCTTGAAGCAACATCTGGAACGTTTGGAGGCTGGACAATCGTATCTGCGAATGACGGCAATGATTATATCGTTTCTGATTATGACACATCAGGTGTGTATTATCGGACATGGCTGCGGTCTGCAACATATACAGAAAAAGGCTCAACATGGGCATTATCAACGCAAGTATCTACGGATGGAACAACTTACACAGGCGCATTTATTGCAAAGGCTAATGGTGCAGTATACTCAAATCCAAAATACAGCAGCGGTAACAATTCAGATGTAAAATTTGAAACAGATACAAGCAAGTGCTACATTCAGAACCAGCACACGCTTCTTCAGGTCGAGGCCAACTCGATCTCAATGACTTCAAGCAATGGGGCCGTCATAATTGATTCAAGCGGTTTGAATCTGGATCTGGGAACAACACAATCGTCAGCACAGCCTAATGTTACATGGACAGGCACCGGATATTTACGCTATACAACGTGGACGGGATCTTCCGAAACAATCAAGGAAAAAATCAAAGCCATCGCTGATCCGGAACTCGATCCTAAAAACCTTTATGATGTGGACATCGTGCAATTCAAATATGCCGATGATATTCTCGCAAAAGATGACCAGAGGCATGGAAAGGACCTTATCGGCTTTATTATCGAAGACCTTGACAAGAAATATCCTGTTGCTGTGGACAAGACCGGCGAGGATCCTTCAAAGTGGAATTGGAACATGGCGTATCTTATACCGGCCATGATGAAGCTGATCCAGGACCAGCACAAGGATATTGAGGACATTAAAAAGCAATTGGAGGCAAACAATGGACGAGAAGACAAGAACACTTCTGGCGAATGTTCATAATATGGTTTCGCAGCTCCATGTCACAGGGGATGACATTCTGATAGCTGCGACCATCATCACGGAGATTCGCAAGGCATTTGAAGAATCAACAGAAGAAGGGGAACAGTAATGAACAGAGAAACAATCATCACGGCAATCGTCACGCTGATCGTGGCGGTTTTTGATTTGCTGAAGGTGTTCGGCATCAGCGTACCTGTGGACAATGACTTCTTGTATTCTTTTGTCACGATCTGCGTGGCTGCGGTCATTTATTGGCGCAATCAGGACTGGACAAAAGAAGCGCATGAAGCCACAGGCTATATGAGGCTGATGAAGGCACAGAAGAAGGGAAAGATCTGCGGTGAAAACTTTATTGACGAAGGGGATGAAGTTGACGAATGAGTTTCGGCAAATACAGACAATATGATTCAAGATGGGGCAAGAAGAATTATAATGGCTCATCAAACTATGCACAAGCTGCCTGTGGTCCGACATCATGCGCCAACATCCTGTATGCGATAAATCCGGCGATCACTCCTGTCACTACAGGCAATTGGATGAAAAACCATGGATATGCCATCAGGAATCAGGGAACGGCGTGGAACGGCATTCCGGCGTGTTTGAAAGCGTTCGGTGCAAAAGATGTTCGCCAGGTCGACAAGATGGCGGATGTTTTTTCGTACTGTTCCAAAGGCTATGTCGGCGTGTTCCTGTTCAGAGCCGGCACGAAGGGCGGTGTGCGATGGACTTCAGACGGTCATTATGTCGCTGTGATCGGATACAAGCACAAGAACGGCAAACATTACTTCAAAACTTTCGATAGTGGCGGAAGAAAGCATGACGGATGGTATTGCTATGAAACAACCATGAAATGTCTGATTCCAAGGATTTGGCTGTGCAAGGTGGCACCACAGAAAATTGCAAAACCAACAGGAAAGTATTCCGGCACGATACCGGCACCGACCATCAAAAGCGGTTCGAAGGGAACCAGCGTGAAGAACCTTCAGAAATTCCTCAATTGGTACCATCCGGCATGGAAACTGACAGTAGACGGCAAAGCCGGAAACAAGACCATAAGTGCGCTGACATCATGGCAGCACGCTGAAGGCATCACGGCTGACGGAGTTTACGGAAAGAAGTCATATGCAAAAGCAAAAGCGTATGCTCCTGTGACGGCTAAAAAAGCCACCACGGCGAAGAAAACGGCTTCGTCAACAACTACATCAACGGCGAAAAAAAACACCGCAAAAGCGACAAATGCACAGAAACTTATCAGCAAGTGCAAGGACCTTGCATGGGCATATGGAACGGCTAAAAAGAAGTACGAATACAAGACCGGAGCACCAAAAGCATCATGCAAAACAGCCATGAAGAAATACGGCTGGGCAGATTCCAAGGCGGAGATGTCCGATTGCGGTAATTTCGTGTCAACTGTTGTCCGTGAAAGCGGAGTTGACAAGTCTTTCAAGGCTTTGCATGGTGTGAAAACGCCATTCCCAAAGACGGAAAAGGCGTTCAACATCGTTCTGAAGGGCAAAGAGATTCCAAGCGGATTCCTGAAGCCTGGCGACATCATCCGATATAAGAAGACGAACGGAAAACAACACGCAATGCTTTATTTCGGAGATGGCAAGGTCTGCGAGGCAAGCCATCACAATCTGTTCGGTGTTATCCGGAAAGATACAAAAAGATACACAACACAATCAAAGAAAAGCACGATTCAGGTATTAAGAGCTAAAGAGAAGTGATTGAAATGACAGATGTAACGCAAACGATTATCAATGCGATCCTGACAGCTATCGGCGGTGCGATCTTCGCCGGTGTATGCGTCTGGGTTAAGGGCCTGTGGCAGAAAAGCAAGAACTATGACAAAGCGGTCAAGGCACTCGCACATGACGCATATTTCAGATATTGCAGGTATCTGCTGCCGGAAGAATCTCTGACCGAAGAAGAAGTTGAAAACATCAATTATTTATATGATAGTTATCATTCTTTAGGATTGAATTCAACAGGTGACAAATTATACAAAGAAATCATGGCAAAGCCTGTCAGAAACAATGTTACTTTGTAGGATATAGCACCGTCTTCAGCTTAAACTGAAATGTAGTTATGTTTCTGTTCAGTAGATTTGCCTCCACAGGCGGTGTTATATTAAGAGGGCCTTAACCGGCCCTCATTTTTTTATATCTGTATGCTTTGACATCTGGCTGATCTGCGTGTCCAGAATGCTGTCATATTCGTATACTTCCGAAACAGAACTGAGATGATGCTTCACAGCACCAACTTCCGCATATGGGAAGATTATCCACATGGCTCTGTCAGTAGCCTTGAACCTTGCAAGGTCAAAATCACCAATGGCAGCAGCAACGTAATTGCTGGACTTACGCACAAACCTTAACTGATCCGGATCATATCCTTTGTTCCGGAACATATCGCATAATATGACGAATATCTGTTTTTCATCATCTGTAGCATCGACATCACGTTCTTCACCGTAGTGTGCAAAGCTGATTGTCGGCAGATCGTGCTCCACAAGGACATTCATGTTCTGCTTTTTTGTATAGTGAGCATATCCGCTTTGAATCTCACGGCAAGTAGCATCTGCATATTCGTCCTTATGGTCCACATCAAAGCCGAGGTCTTTGAAGCATTTAAGACAGATAGCACCGTCTGAAAGTGCGACATATTTCTTGAACATTCCAAGGGTCGCACCGCAACATGAACATTTCATTTTATTAATCCTCCTTTAATCAGTTGACATTGTAGCACAATGAGAGTAATATATCAACAGGAGGTAAGTCATGACACAAGAAAAAAAACTACAGGTCCGGCTGGATGAAGAACTGTATGAAGCCGTTAAGGTCAAGGCCAAGGAAGAAAACAGAACAATATCCAACCTTATCCGGACGGCATTACTTGCTTACCTGAACAACTAATCTAAAAAAACAGGTGCATCCTACATTATCTATTCCGTAAATTATGACTTAAAAGGGAATAGTTGATATAGGATAGCACCGACCAACGAAGGGAGGTGCTTTTTTTCATGTTGCAGATCAAGACATTTAAGCCAACAGACGGAGAATCCAAAATCAACGCATTCCTTGCAACAATCAAAACAGAGGATGTCAAGAACATTGATGTACGTGAAAGTGGATTTGCAGTCATTCAGTATGAAGTAAAAGAGGCATGGGCAGACCGTATGTGTTCCGAGTGCAAGTATTGGGATGATTCAGGACAATCAGATTCGGTCAACGGCCTGTGCCATGAATGCGGAGGCAGACGCAGATTCAATTGCAAAGCCTGTGACCGCTTCAAAGATTTACGAGATTAAAAGGAGGAAGAACAATGAAAAAGTACAGAATCAGGGAAGGCAGCATTCTTGACTATACAAGGTACGGCATCACCGGTGCGATCTTCGGGATCCTGATGGGCATCGTTATCAACAGCGTTTATCCAATGTAAGTAGTAGTAGAGGCTATTTCAAATAGGTTCATTCTGTGGGCGGTGTCACATTAGTTATAAAGAGAAACAACAAGCATCTAATCCTCTTATTCTATTTTCTATCGATGACACATACAAAACCGGCACCGTCCACAGGGAAAGGAGTTTTCATGGTTAAGCTGAACCAGATGAAATCCAACGTGAAGCATCTTCTGGAAAAGCATCCTTGTCTTCGTGACGATGATTTCCTTCTGATCGGTATGGTTTACCACACATATTACGGAATCGGTTATGAAAACGGATTTCTTGACGTAATGAGGAATCACAAGGAACTTGGCCTTCCATCATTTGAAACCATTCGCAGAACACGGCAGAAGGTACAGGAAGAAAATCCGCAGCTTGAATCTTCAAAGGCGAAGAAGAAGGAACGGCAGATGGCATTCAATGAATTTTTAGATTTTGCAAGGGGGAACTGACAATGGCATATATGTGTGTACTCGCACCAAGCCGTGAATGCGATGGGTGCGAAGAATGCAAGGAATACATTCCTGACGAAGAATACAGACGCAGATGGGAGAAGGCAGAAGCGGACTACGATTCTTACAGGGATGAAATGTTTATAAGAGAAATGGAGGCACAGGATGGCAACATTTGAAGATTTGCAAAGGGCAAACGAAGCAATCAGAACAACCAATATCAAAGGAAAAGAATATGCTGAAGTAAACCAGCGTATAAAGGCATTCCGCATGGTTTATCCTGAGGGGTCAATTTACACGGAAATGGTTTCAAACGAAAACGGTGTTTGCGTCTTCAAGGCAACCGTTCATGCAAACGGTGACCATGTAACCAACAATTTGTTGGGCACAGGTCACGCTTATGAAAAGGAATCGTCTTCCTTCATCAACAAAACTTCCTACATTGAGAACTGTGAAACTTCTGCCGTTGGAAGGGCATTGGGGATGGCCGGATTCGGCATTGACACATCTGTGTGTTCAGCTGAAGAACTTGGAAACGCACTCATGCAGCAAGAGGCAAACGAACCGATAACGGAAAAGCAGATCAAGACGCTTTCCGCACTCGCCAGCAAAAAGGGAAGCGACATCAAAGAAATCTGCAAATACTTCGGTGTCGGGTCGTTGGGCAACATGACCGCAAAAGACTACGGCAGATGCCTGTCAATGCTCAATGCGAAGGAGGACAAGGAATGAAAGAGCTGCACAGCATATTCACGGACAAAATGGGCAAGTGCATCGTCACAGGCATGGAACGTGACATAGAGATCCATCACATCTTCGGTGGAACAGACCGAAAGAAAAGCGAACTGTTCAACTTCTGTGTTCCGCTTCACAGGTCGGTGCATCCGAATGGAGCTTACCGGACAGATAAAAATTGGATGGAACTTGACCATTGGCTGAAGCGGAAGTGCCAGGAATACTACATCGAAGTGGCTCAATTCGGTGACCGTGATGAATGGTACAGGATGTTTGGGCGGTTCTACGATGACAGATGTGACGAAAGAGTGTGGCTGAACGGCAAATTTGAATGGAGATTGTAAAGTGGCAGAAAAAGCGAAGAATTGGCTGAAACTGAATAGATCAATTCTTTCTTCAAGCGTGTTCGATAATCCGAGGCTGTTGAAAGTTTGGATTTGGTGTTTGTGCAAAGCGAGTCACAAAGACCGTGACCAGCTCGTTGGTATGCAGGTTGTCCATTTGGAAGCCGGACAATTCGTCTACGGAAGAACGGCTGCAAGTGAGGAGCTAAAGATTCCAGAGTCAACAGTAAGCCGTTACATGAATAAACTGAAAGCGTTGGGAAATGTGAGCATCAAAACGAACAACAAATTTTCCGTTGTAACCGTTGAAAATTGGCGGTTTTACCAAGGTACAGGAACAAAAAGTGAACGGCAAAATGGACAACAAATGAACAACAAATGGACAACAAATGAACAACAAATGGACACAAACAAGAATGTAAAGAAGGGAAAAAAGGAAAGATATTCTTATATGCGTGAGGAAATAAGAAGAAGAAGTAAAAAAGCATTGGAGGAAATAAACAATGAACGTGGCGATGGTAATAGGTAACCTGACAAGAGATCCTGAAGTCAGGTACAAGGAACAGATGGCGATCTGCAAATTCACGGTAGCCGTCACAGACGGATACGGTGACAAGAAGCACACATCATTCATTCCTGTGACGGTGTTCGGCAAAACGGCGGAAAACTGTGAGCGGTTTCTGTCAAAAGGGTCAAAGGCCGCCGTCAAGGGCCGGATCCAGACAGGCAGCTATGAAGGCAAGAACGGAAAAGTGTACACCACAGATATAATTGCAGACCAGGTTGAATTTCTGTCGCAGAAGGCAAGCAACGATGTTCCGGAGCAGACCGCAGCAGATCCGCAAGGTTTCACGGCACTTGAAGGGGAGGACATTCCGTTTTGACAAATAGCAGAAAGAAAGGGAAACGCATGGAGCTTTTAGTTAGTGGATTGTTCCGCAGCATCGGATACGAAGCAAGGCGAGGTCAACAGTATTGCGGTGCAAACGGTGACGCTGATGTGGTCGGTGTTCCGCATCTGCACATTGAGTGCAAACACGTTGAACGGCTGAACCTGTATGATGCAATGTCACAGGCAAAAGCGGATGCAAGGGAAGATGAAATTCCTGTGGTGATCCACAAGAAAAACAACTGTGCCGTATTGGTCACAATGGAGTTTGACCAATGGGCAAAACTATATCAAGCATGGGAGGTAGAACATGGTATTCTTTGACGAAATTTACAACAAAGGCTATGAAGCCGGAGTAACAGCAGAAAAGCTGAAGAAACAGGAAGACCAGAACAGAAGGCTGGAAGATATGCTGAAGTACGGCAAAGAAATCGGACGGAACGAAGGATGGCAAGAAGGCTATTTGAAAGGATACGAGGTCGGATATTCCGAAGGCGAACAATCAGCAAAGGACGAAATCGGCGTGATAGATCTGGACGGAATGGAGGGCCTGAATGAATAAACCATTGGTATTCAATTACGCAACACATGAAGATGCGATTGTGAAGATCCAGAGCCAGGCTGACGAGATCGTC
>Ga0310696_10003363_pt1 | contig 20044 bp, 24 predicted proteins | sample AusTroGonzalo_MG_4_FD_203885 | JGI IMG/M metagenome (GOLD analysis project Ga0310696, IMG submission 203885) | Bovine rumen microbial communities from tropical cattle in Woodstock, Queensland, Australia - Gonzalo_02 (v2) (version 2) | ecosystem: Host-associated > Mammals > Digestive system >... | reverse complement strand
AACGCTTTCTACAACTGCCCCAACCTGACCGACATCTACTGCGGATTCGCCGAGGGAGCCGTCTCCGGCGCTCCGTGGGGGGCCACGAGCGCGACGATCCATTACAACAGCACGGGAGAATAAAAATGGAATACATCTTCACGAATTTGCCGCAGTACATTCGGCAGACCAGCCGGACGGAGTTCTCTTCCAGCGTGGTCCATTCCGGGCACGTGCTGCTCTTCACGGAGGACGGGATCACGCTCACCGCCAAGCTCCCCGACGGGACGTTCATCACCGTGGGCGGCTCCGGCGGCTCCGGAGGGATCGATCCCAGCGACGCCACCGCGACCGCCGGGGACATCCTCGAAGGAAAGACGGCCTACGTCTCCGGAGGGAAAGTCTCGGGCACGATCCTCCCGATCCCGGCATATACCTACACGCCTACCACGTCGAATCAGATCATTTCCGGCGGGTATTACCTCGAAGGAAGTCAGACGATCCTCGGAGACGCCGCGCTTATCCCGGGCAATATCCGCGACGGGGCAACCATCTTCGGCGTCTCCGGCACCTACGTCGGGAGTTCCGGCGCGGAGGTGACGCTGGGCTATATCTCCAGCGGCGCGTTCCAGCCGCTGACCTTCTCCGGGACCACGGCCTACGACGGCGGCTCCGCTGTCTCCGGTCTTTCCTGCTACGAATGGAATCTCCCCGGAGAGAGCTCCGGCAGCAGCTCCGGGACGTCCTACACCTCCAGCGGGGCGGTCGTGTCAGGCGGGACGGGAGTATTTGTTTATGACGGCGAAACATGGATAGACACGACAGTAGGAAACGGGGGGTATTTCTACGTAACCTCCGCAGGAACGACCATCAGCACAACGATCAACGCCGGCGGCTTAATGGATGTACGTTCAGGAGGGAACGCAACAGGCGTATCTGTAAACAATTCGGGGCAACTTTTGGTCTCCAGCGGCGGCTCCGCCGACACGGTGACGGTCCTCTCCGGCGGGACAATGACGATCTACACCGGCGCGGTCGTCACCAACCTCACGAGCTCCGCCGGTGCTGTCATCATCAACAGTTGAGGAGGACGATATGAGCAACTACACGGTTGAAAATCTCATCCCGGTAACGACACCGGCCAGCGGGACGCCCGCCATCCGCATCGGAGACCAGGTGTTTCCGCTGGCGGTCTCCGGCGGCGGAGGCGAGGCGCTCTACAAGTGCGCGACCGTCACCAGCGGCGGGAGCACGTGGACGGGGTACGCGGCGACCGTGACGAGCGGCGCCTATTCCTTCTCGTCAAGCCTCACCAGCGGCCTCTCTTATGGCCGGATCCCTCCGACGCCCGGTCAGGTCTATTTCTCAGACGGAACGACCCGTCTCGGATACTACCTCTCCGCGGAGGCCGCCGCCATGATCGACTTGAACACAAAGTTTTTGATGATGGACTTCCCCGTGGACGCCACCGGGACCGTCCCCGTTGAAAATCACGGTCTTATCCCGGGCGAATACATCGAGGGTGGATACACTTCCGCCTATGCGCTCCTCCCGGCCAGCTCCCTGCCGTCCGACGTCATGGTCACGGATCACGACTGGAGCTTCGAGATTTGCTTTTATGCACCGTCGGACTTTGCTTCGGTCATGCCGTCGGTCTGCAGCCTCTTCGGCAACGGACAGGGCGCGGAACAGGGGCGCTTCGACGTCATGCTCATTCAGGATGCCGGATCCGCCCGCCTTGAGATAGGTGGGGTCCTTAGCTATGCGGGGGCCGTCGTGACCGGTGACAATACTTTCATCTTCCAGCGGGCCTCCGACGGCACGATCAACTGGACGCTCAACGGAACCACCGACGGCTCCCTTTCCGGCGACGTCGGCGACATCCGCGAGCTGGTCCAGCCGATCTTTTGGGACTACGACACCGAGGGCCGCCACGGCTGGCCCTTCCGGATCCGGTATATACGAATTTCCAACAGTTTGAGGATCGTCTGACCATGACCGACAAAGAGATCAACGAACTTCAGTTTCTTGCAGACAAGTGGGACCTTGACGGCCGGGAGCTGCTGGCCGATCCGGAGGACGTCCGGCGCGACTGCAACGGCATCGGGGCCGAGTGGATGGGAAAGTATCTCCGGGGAGCCGTCTCGGCGTTGAACCCGACGCTGGGGCCCGCCGCCGCGATCCACGACCGCCGCTACGCCATCGGCGGGGACGAATTCGCCCGCCGCGCCGCCGACATGGAGTTCCTCGAAAACGGCCTCCGCTCCGCGACCGCCCGCTACGGCTGGTACGACCTCCGCCGCTACCGCGTCCGTGAGCAGGCCCGGAAGTTTTACGCCGCCCTGCGGCTCGCCGGAGGCGCGGCATGGAAGGAGAGGGAAGCATGAGCGAGAACGTGTGGATCCTCGCAGTCGGTCTTGCGGCAAGCGGCGTCGGGGCGCTGATCCTGCTTTTGCTGGGGATCATCATTCACGAGATCCGGCAGCTCCGGGCTGAGCTCAAGGACTGCGTGCCGGACAAAATGTGCAAGATCATGATGGCCGAGCATGAGAAGGACATCAGGGAAATAAAAAAAGTGATCGGAAGATGAAAATGAAGAAGGAAATCGGAAAAATACTCGGAACGGCCGCCGCTCTCCTGGCGGCGGGGTGTACCAGCACGTCCGTCGTCATGGAATACGATGCCGGCGGGAAACTCCTCAAAAGGATCGAAACGCGGGAGGATCTCTCCAAAACGATCTCCGGCGCTCTGCGGGACAAATCCGTCCTGATCATCCGTTCGGGCTGGGCGGCGAAGATCCGGGCGACGCCCGCGGAGATGGAAAACGGCGGCGCGGCCAATGTCGAGATCAGCGTCGGCACCCGCAACACGGCTTACTCCAGCATCCCGGCCCGGGCGGCCGCGTCGGCGGAGATCGCCAGATCCCACGAAAGAACGATCTCCTCCGTCCTCAAGATGCGCGTTTCGGCCGACCCCTCCGGGATCAGCGGTTCTTCGGGGGAAAATGCCGCTTCGGCGGAACGGTAACGCCGTTTTCGGGCCTTTTCCCCCCGAGGGGCGCACAAAAATGCGTAAAACCGTGTGTTTTTGCTTCAAAAGCGGCTTGCAAAAATGCGATTGGCGGAGTATATTCCCGGCGTAAGGGAAGAATCTTTCACTTCTCGAATAAAAAATATTTGGAGGTCATCATGCCCGATCTGAAACAGGTCCTCAGCGACGAGATCCGACGGCTCGCCAGAAAAGAAGTCAAACTCGCGGTCCAGCCGCTTCAGGCCAATGTGGTCGCTCTCCGCAAGCAGATCTCCGAGCTGAAGAAGGCTCTGGCCGGGACCAGCAGGACCATCGAAGTCATCCGCAAGGACAGCGGCGCCCCCGTCCGGGAGGAAGAGGAGAAAGAGCCCCGTCTGCGTCTCAATGCGGCCGGCATCACCCGCATCCGCAAGAAGCTCAAGCTGACCCAGGGCGAATTCGCCAAGGTCCTGGACGTCTCCATGCACACGGTCAGCTCCTGGGAGAAGGGCCGGAGTTATCCCCGCGCCGGCGTCAAGGCCCGCATCTGCGCCCTGCGGTCGGCCGGGAAGCGTGAGATCAAGGCCCTGCTGGCCGTTCCCGAGGGAGAAAAGTAATCCGTCAACCCCAGGTCCGTCAGAGGAGAAACACAACATAATGAAAAGGTTATTTCTTCTGGTCGCGTTGGCCCTTTCCTTCAGCTGCGCTCCCGTCCGCGGGAACGACATCATGGAGAAGATCGCGCTTTACATCCCCAACCGGCTCATCGACGCGCTGGATATGTTTTCCTTCAGTCTCGGGGTCGGGCCGGTGCTCGAAGCCAGACTCATGGGAACGCGTTTCGTGGACGTCGGCGCCGGCGCCAGTCTCTACTGCTGCAAGATCTACAAAAATCACAACCGGCAGTACGGATTCGGCGCCGAAGAGGGCTGGTACTGGTCCTTCATCTTCATGGGTGAAGAGAGTTTCAGCATGCTCAGCAGCACCGGACTCGTCGCCAAGTACGTCGAGGACCGTGCGGGCGTCCCCGATCCCACGACCCGGACCTACGACTTCTTCGACGGTCCCCGGGACTACTGGGCCATCGGCGGCGCGCTGGGCGGTTTGGTCGACGGCGACGTCTACATCCACCCCATGGAGTGGATCGATTTCGCGCTGGGCTTCTTTTTGATCGACATCAAGAACGACGATCTCGTCTTCGACGATTTCCGCTGAGCGGGATCATCCCGGTATGACGTCCTTCCGCTGCCGCCGCTGCGGCGCCTGCTGCCGCTGGCCGGGATGCGTCAGGATCTCCGGGAGCGAGGCCGACGGGATCGCCGCTTTCCTCGGGATCCCGGTCCGGGAGTTCGTCGACCGGTATACGCGCCTCTCGCCGGACCGGCAGTTCCTCTCTCTGCTGGAGAAGAACGACGGTTCCTGCCAGTGGCTGTCGGAGGAGGTTCCTCCCGCATGTCTGATCGAACCCGTCAAGCCCCGGCAGTGCCGGGACTTCCCCGAAAAATGGAACTTCCCCGGATGGGAGAAGCTGTGCGGCGGGATCCGCGGAGAAAGCAAATGAAAAAAACAGGCAGTCTCATCGTCATCTCCGGCCCCTCGGGGGTCGGCAAATCGACCCTGATCGGCCGGGTCCGCGCCCGGATGCCGGAGCTGGAGTTTTCCGTCTCGTGCACCACCCGCAGTCCGCGGAACGGCGAGGTCGACGGACGGGATTACTATTTCATCTCCGAGGAGGAGTTTTCACTTCGGGAGTCCCGGGGCGAGTTCATCGAGACCGCCGGGGTCTTCGCCCACCGCTATGGAACGCTCCGGAGCGAGGTCGCGACCCGGCTCGAGGCGGGCCGATCGGTCCTGCTGGACATCGACGTCCAGGGGGCTTTGAGCATCCGCCGGGCGGCGGCGGCCGATCCGGTCCTGGCCGCCTGCGCCGCCTTCATCCTCATCGCCCCGCCGGATCTCCCGACGCTGGAGAAGCGTCTGCGCTCCCGGGCTTCGGACTCCGAGGACCAGATTTTGAAACGTCTCGCCGGGGCCCGAAAGGAACTCTCCTTTTTCCGGTCCTACGATTTTCTGATCGTCAACGACGATCTCGACCGCGCCTCGGAGGAGCTGTACATGCTCATGCGTTCCCTCGGCACCCGGGTGCCGCTGATAACAGAGGAGTTGTTCTCATGACCGAAAGATCCCGTTTTGCCGTTCTCGGCGTCACAGGAGGCATCGCCGCCTACAAGGCCGCCGAGCTGTGCAGTCTCATGGTCAAGGCCGGATTCGACGTCCATGTGATCATGACGGAGAACGCCCTGCGCTTCGTCGGGGAGCTGACCTTCCGCACCCTCTCGCGCAATCCCGTGACCGTCTCGCTGTGGGATCAGCCGGACTGGCGGCCGGAACACGTGGCGCTGGCCGACCGGGCCGGACTCTTCGTCGTCGCACCCGCCACCGCCGATATCCTGGCCAAGATGGCCTGCGGCATCGCGGACGACGCCCTGTCCACCTTCGCCGCGACCTACGCCGGTCCCACCGTCGTCGCGCCCGCCATGAATCCCGCCATGTGGAGCCATCCCGCCTGCCGGAAGAACGTCGCCGAACTCTCGGCCCGGGGCGTGATCTTCGCCGGTCCCGTCTGCGGTCCCGTGGCCTGCGGCGCCGACGGGACGGGACGCATGATGGCCCCCGCCGAGATCATGAAGTTCCTGCCGCTTAACTGATACCGTAGAAAAAAGCCTCCGCTTTTGACTTGCAACTTGCGGAAATCGTGCTATATTATTCGGATGGAGTTTTTTGTAAAAGAACAAAACGACAACGGCGGGAAAAATGAACATCTTGGCAACCAACGGCAACATCAGCGCGCAGGATTACCTGAGACAGGATTATCTGCGTGAACTTCAACTGGTCCGCCTCGCGGGCATCGTGCGGCATGCTTACGAAAATGTTCCGTTGTTCCGTTCCCGGATGGACGAGCGGGGCCTCGGTCCCGACTGCATCAAAAGTCTGGACGATCTGGCCAAACTGCCGTTCATGATCAAGACCGACCTGCGCGACACCTATCCCTTCGGCCTCTTCGCCGTGCCCCAGAGCGAGATCGTGCGTCTGCACGCCTCCAGCGGCACCACCGGCAAACCCATCGTCGTGGCCTACACCCGTGAGGATCTCGACGTCTGGGCCGAGGTGATGAAACGCTCTCTCGCCAGCTGCGGCCTGAGCAAGAAGGACATCATCCAGGTCTCCTACGGCTACGGTCTCTTCACCGGCGGTCTGGGCGCCCACTACGGCGCCGAGGCCCTCGGCGCCACCGTCGTTCCCGCCAGCGGCGGCAACACCAAGCGTCAGGTCATGCTCATCCGCGACTTCGGCGTCACGGCGGTGTGCTGCACGCCCAGCTACTTCCTGCACCTGATCGAGGAGGGGCGCAAGGACGGCATCGATCTGCGTGAACTGCCCGTCCGCGTCGGCGTCTTCGGCGCCGAGCCCTGGACCGCCGGCATGAGACAGCGCATCGAGGAAGAGGCCGGCATCAAGGCCTTCGACATCTACGGTCTCTCCGAGATCATCGGCCCCGGCGTGGCCATCGAGTGCAGCGAGCACAACGGACTGCACATTTTCGAGGATCGCTTCTACCCCGAGATCATCGATCCCGACACCGGCAAAGTCCTGCCCGACGGCGAGACCGGGGAACTGGTCCTCACCACGCTGAGCAAGTTCGCCATGCCCATGATCCGCTACCGGACGCGGGACCTCACCCGGATCATCTCCGAGCCCTGCGCCTGCGGCCGCACGCTCCGGAGGATCGACCGCATCGCCTCCCGCAGCGACGACATGTTCATCATCCGCGGCGTCAACGTTTTCCCGTCGCAGATCGAGACGGCTCTGCTCTCCGTCAAGGGCACGAGTCCCCATTACAACATCATTCTCTACACCGAAAACGGCATGGACAACATCGAGGTCGATGTGGAGATCAACGAGGAGATCTTCTCCGACAAGGTCAGAAGCCTGGAGTCGCTCCAGGTCGAGATCACCCGCGCCATCGAGTCGCTGATCGGTCTGCGGGTCAAGGTCAAGCTCGTCGCGCCGCAGCTCATCCAGCGCAGCGAGGGCAAGGCCAAACGCGTCTTCGACCGCCGCGTGCGGTAGAACATATCGAAAATACACTCGGGGAGTCCGTGAAACGGGCTGAGAGGGGACTGGATGTCCCGACCCGGAGAACCTGATTCGGATCATGCCGACGGAGGGAAGCGCCGCTTCTGCGGCGGCGGACGCCTGCACCGTGACCCGGATCGAAAAGAAGAGAAAAAGAGGTCACGATGACACAGTTGGAACAGGCCCGCTCCGGGATCGTCACGCCGGAGATCGCCAAGGTCGCCGAAAAAGAACGCCTCGACGCGGAATTCGTGAGAGTGCTGGTCGCGGAGGGCAAAGCCGTCATTCCGTGCAACGTCAACCACCGCCCCGATCCCTGCGGCATCGGCCGGAAACTGCTGACCAAGATCAACGCCAACATCGGCAAATCCACCCTGTCGAGCTGTCCCGGCGCGGAACACTCCAAGCTTACCATCGCCACGACCTTCGGCGCGGACACCGTCATGGACCTCAGCACCGGGACCGAAGTCACCCTCATCCGGAAACGGCTGCTCGACGCCTGCCGCGTCCCCCTCGGGACCGTCCCCGTCTACGAGATCGTCTCCCGCTGGGGCAGCGAGGACTTCAAGGAGGAGCAGATCCTCCAGGTCATCCGTGAACAGGCCGAACAGGGCGTGGACTACATGACCATCCACGCCGGGCTCCTCAACAGATACGTCGACATCGCCCTCAAGCGCAAGCTGGGCATCGTCTCCCGGGGCGGCGCCCTTATCGCCGCCTGGATGAAAAAAACGGGAAAGGAAAACCCCTTCTACTCCTGTTTCGACAAGATCCTTGATATCTGCCGGGAACACGACGTCACCCTCTCCCTCGGCGACGGCCTGCGTCCGGGATGCCTCGCCGACGCTTCCGATGAAGCTCAGTTCGCCGAACTGGATACCCTGGGCGAACTCGTGAAACGCTGCCGCGCTTCCGGAGTCCAGGTCATGGTCGAAGGCCCCGGCCACGTGCCCATGGACCAGATCAAGGAAAACATGGAGCGCGAGCAGCGCGTCTGCGACGATGCCCCCTTCTATATCCTCGGCCCCGTCGTCATCGACTGCGCCCCCGGCTACGACCACTTCGTCGCGGGCATGGGCGGCATGCTGGGCGCTTTCTACGGCGCCGCCATGCTCTGCTACGTCACCCCCAAGGAACATATCGGCCTGCCCAACGCCGACGACGTCCGCCGCGGCGTCGTCGCCTTCAAGATCGCCGCCCACGCCGCCGACATCGGTCTGCACAAACCCGGCGCCCGGGAGCGCGACGACGCCATCTCCGACGCCCGCGCGGCCTTCGACTGGGAAAAGCAGTTTTCCCTCGCCCTCGATCCCCAGTGGGCCCGGGAACTCCGCCGCCAGGCCGAAGAGGAGAGCTCCGCCCCGTCGCAGCACGGCTCCCCCTTCTGCACCATGTGCGGCCCCGACTTCTGCTCCGTTCGCCTCTCCCAGCGCCTCAAGAAAAACGACTGACGTTTTTCGGAAACGGGGTATTTCAGAGGGGATTCGGTTTGTATGCCGGGCCCCCCTTTTCTTTTTCAAGAAAAACGAAGTATTTTGAGGCGTTTTTTTTGTCCGGGCGGGGCCGTTCCCGCGCTTTTCCAACTTGAAAAAAGGCTTGCGCGGACGTATATTACAAGAAATTTGTTCTTTTGCGTCCGAAACTGAAAGAGGGGTGTTTCCATGGATTACAACGTATCGAGCGGCGTGACTTCGACGGGGCTCTTTCTTCTGAACGGCGACGTCATGAATGTTCTGTACGACGGCACGGCGCGCATCACCACCGTCAACATCGGCGGGCGGATGACCGTCTCCGAGGGCGGTCTGGCGGATGATACCGTTGTCAATTCCGGTGGGGATATGGTCGTTTCCACCGGAGGGATGGCGAACGTCACCACGGTCAAACTCGGCGGATCTCTGCGTGTCGCCTCCGGCGGGATCGCGCTGGCGGTCACGGAAAACGGCGGTTACGTCTCCGCCGGCGGCGAGGTGACCTTCGTGCCCTGCACTTTCAGCGGAGCGGCGCTGGTCGGCGGCTCCGCCACGCTGCACTCGGGGACGACCGCCGTCAGCGCTTCCGTCTTTTCGGCTCTCATGGAGGTCTACAGCGGCGGCATGGACGTCGGGACCGTCGTCGACGCCGCCGGCAAGCTGACGATCTCCAGCGGCGGTCTGACGACCTCGGCCGTCGTTTTCTCCGACGGAGCTCTGGATGTGCGTGAGGGCGGTGTCGCCGACGCCGCGCTGGCCAATTCCGGAGGCATCGTCCGCATAAGTTCCGGGGGCGTGGCGACCTCGTCTGTCGTCAATGCCCTGGGTCTGGTTCAGGTCCAGGGGGGCGGGAAGGCGATCGGCACCGTCCTCAGTTCCGGCGGCAGCATGCAAGTCCTGACGGGCGGCACCGTCTGCGGACTCCGGATCGCCGATACCGCGGTGGTCGTGATGGACGCGGGGACGGATCTCCTCTTCGACCTGACCGACCGCACCGCCGGGGATCCGGCTCTTGTCAACGATCTCTCCCTGATCTTCGGCGCGCCGTTTTTTTCCATCACCGTTCCCACGGCCCAGACGATGGGCGTCTACGCCCTCGCCGGCGGCGCAGCGGGCTTTGAAGGAGTCGTCACCATCCGCAACACGGCGGGTGCCTCCAACAGCCTTACCGTCGGCAAAACGGTCACCCTCGGCAACCGGGCTTACACCCTGACGCTCAATCCCGCGACCTCCTCCCTCTCCCTCTCCGTGGCCGAGGGGATCTCCGTCCTTCCCGACGACCTCAACGGCGACGGCCGGGCCGATATCGTCATGACCATCACCGAGTCCGGCCACGGCGCCGAAGGCGCGACGGGCGCGTGGCTGATCCAGTCCGATCAGACCCCCGTCTGGGGCGACCTGAGTCAGCGCAATGCGGGCTGGGAGATCTTCGGCATGGGCGTCACCGACGCGGGCAAAGCGACCGATGACGTCTATGTGAAAAGTTCCGACAACGTCATCGGCGCCTGGGTCACCGACGACACGGGCCACGTCACGGGCTGGGAAACGGTCGGCCAGTTCGACGCCGACACCCAGATCCTCGGTCTCGGCGACTTCAACGGCGACGGCCAGACGGATCTGCTTCTGCGCAACGTCAACGGCGCCGTGGGATGTTACTTCACCGGCGGCGAGACCACAGGCTGGAACTATTTCCAGAGCCTCGGGGACGAGTGGCACCTCGATGCCATAGGCGATCTCAACGGCGACGGCCGCTCCGACGTGGTCCTCTCCCACGACGCGGGCTTCGCCGGGAGCTGGCTCACGCAGGGGGACGGCACCGTCGTCTGGGCCGATCTCGACACCCTCGGCGAGGGCTACTCCATCGTGGGGTGCGGCGATTTCAACGGCGACGGCGTCGATGACGTGCTGCTGCAGAAAGGCTCTTACTTCGGCGCGTGGCTCGTCGAGGGCGGCAGCGCCAAGAGCTGGTTCGGCCTCGGCGACCTCGGCGACGTCACGGTGGAACAGATCTCCGACTTCGACGGCGACGGCAAGGACGATCTGCGGATCCGCACTTCCGCGGGCGACCTCGGTTCCCAGCTCGTCAAGGGCGCCGATACCCTCGAATGGCACTACTACGGCAGCGTCGGATCCGAGTGGAGCACCACGCTCGCCTCTTTGTAGGGTCCGCCGGGCGCCGGGCCCGGCCCGGAAACACCGGAGCGGGGAGCTTCAGATGCAGTAGTCGCCGATGCCGTTTTCGGCGTTCTGTTTCCGGTAGGCGTTGAGGATGTCGTCGAGGGTGATGTTTTTCGTCAGCTCCCGGATGCCCTCGTTGAGCTCCTGCCAGATGGACCGGGCGGGGCAGAGGGTCTGGCGGCCGCATTTCTCCGGCGAGCGCACGCACTCCACCACCGAGATGGGGCCCTCCATGGTCTCCAGCACCTCCAGTAGCGTGATCTCCTCCGGGAGCTTCGCCAGATGGAACCCCCCGTTGACCCCGCGCACCGAGCGGATGAGCTTTGCCCGCCGCAGATCGATCACCAGACGGCTGATGTATTTCTCCGATATCTGCTGCGATTTCGCGATGTCCTTGAGCATCCGCGGCTTTCCCGGATCGTGCATGGCAAGATCGATCAGTATCCGCAGTCCGTACCGCCCCTTCGTCGAGATCTTCATAGTTCCGCTTCTTCCTTTCCTTTTACGTTCGCGTCACGGAAAAATATATCCCGGGAAACGGCAAAATCAAGCACGGAAATTCAAAAAACTACAAAAAAAGTAGAATTTTTCGATCCCGGGCTTGACTTTTGCCGGAAACGTGGTATTTTATAGATAGGCGACTAAAAAAGTAGTGTTTGAACGGTCCCAATAACAATAAGGAGAGAAGATCATGAGTATCGCAAAGAACATTCTTGAAAAGATCGGCGGCACCCCGCTGGTCAGGATCAACAAGCTCAATCAGGGCGGCGCGGAGGTCGTCGTCAAGGTGGAGTCCTTCAACCCGGGCGGCTCCGTCAAGGACCGGATCGCCTTCGCCATGATCGAGGCGGCGGAAAAGGCGGGCGTCCTGAAACCCGGCGCCCTCATCATCGAGCCCACCAGCGGCAACACCGGCGTGGGACTGGCTTTCGTCTCCGCCGTCAAGGGCTATCACCTGATTTTGACCATGCCCGAGACCATGAGCATCGAACGCCGCAAACTGGCCGCCGCCTACGGCGCCGAGATCGTCCTGACCGAGGGCGCCCAGGGCATGAAGGGCGCCATCGCCAAGGCGCTGGAACTCCAGCAGCAGAACCCCGGGTCGTTCATTCCGCAGCAGTTCGAAAACCCGGCCAATCCGAGCTACCACAAGACTCACACGGGGCCTGAGATCTGGGCCGATGCCGACGGCAAGGTCGACGCCTTCGTCGCGGGCGTCGGCACCGGCGGCACCCTCACCGGCGTGGCCGAATATCTGAAATCGAAGAATCCCGACGTGAAGATCTTCGCCGTCGAGCCCGACACCAGTCCGGTGCTCTCCGGCGGCAAACCCGGTCCCCACAAGATCCAGGGCATCGGCGCGGGATTCGTTCCCAAAGTGCTGAATACGAACATTATCACCCAGATCATCACGGTCTCCGCCGACAACGCGGGCAAAACTGCCCGCGCCGCCGCGGCTCAGGAGGGACTCCTGGTCGGCATCAGCTCCGGCGCCGCCCTCTACGCCGCCCTCGAGCTCTCGAAGAAACCCGAGTTCGCGGGCAAACGTATCGTCGTCCTCCTGCCCGACACCGGCGAACGCTACCTCTCCACCTGGCTCTTCTCCGAATAGCCCCCGTTTCCGAGAAGGGAGGTGGGTGTTCCGGGGGAGGGGAAAACCTCTTTTCCACGTGAAAAGAGGTTTTCCCCTTCCCCCGGGCCCCCTTCCTTTTCGAGAACAGCGGCGTATTTGGGGAAGTGCGCCGATCTGTGCGGGGGAACGGAGCCTTTCCTAGTGCGCTGTGCCGCCCAACTGTGCAAATTTCAAATTCGATTTGAGATTTGCACAACAAAAGATCGCGGATACCGCCCCTCCTGTCCGTCAGGCTTTGCCTTGACAAAGACGGGGGGGCGTTCTATATTAGGAACAGTCGCCTGCCCCGAAAGGAGTAAACGGGACGACGAACATTTGATTTGAAAACAGCATAAAAAGGTCTGTATCACAAACTGCCGCCTTGTATCGGCAGCCGTTGTTCGCGGTGAGTGTTTTTTTGTGCCGCGGGGCGCGATCTGCGGGGCGCGGTGCGTTTCCGCCTCCGCATTTACCTCGGTGCCGGGGCAGGCGTGTGGTACGATGCAAAACGGGGAGGCACCTCTTTTTGCGGTGTTTTCCTCAAAACACGGAGATGTCGCAGATGGTCGGGAATGTCGATTTGAACCACGCCCATATCGTTTCCGAAAACACCTCTCATGCGGGATCCGCCGATGGGACGCCCGGAATCACCATCGCCATATCGACCCGCAACCGGACGAAGTACCTCCGGCAGACGCTGGAAAGTCTCCGCCGCCAAAGCGTCCCGCCGTTCGAAATTCTGATCCAGAACGACGGCGGGAGCGACGAAACCTTCGAACTCGTCGAAAGTTCGGGGTTGAATATCCGTTATTTCTAGTGGGAGAACCGGGGCCTGGCGGCGTCGAGAAACCACCTGTTGTCGCTGGCTTCCGGCGATTGGATCCTGTTTCTGGATGACGACGATCTGCTGGTGCCGGATGCGCTGGAAGTTTTTGCACGGGCCCTTGCCGACCCCCGCCGCCGGATCCTCTACTGCCGCTATCAGCGGATCGATGCGGAGGGAAAGGCTTTGCCCACGCGGGATAAATTCCGGAAACTGCCGCAGGGGGATGCCGCCGTCGAACTCTTCGCCAAGAATTTTCTGCTGCCGTCGGGGACCCTGTTGCCGGTGGCGGCTTTGCGGGAACTGGAAACGGTTTTTCCCGTCGGGCAGTTCGCCGAGGACTATGACTGCTTTCTCCGGTTGTCGCTGAAAATCCCCGTGCAGGGGATCGACCGGCGGCTGGCGCTGCGGCGCCGCCACGGGGCCAATATGTCCTCCGGCATAGGGGCACGTGGCGTCGCGGATCAGATTCGCTCGCTGGAAAACTTTCTCGCCCTGGCCGGAGACCGGATCCCGGAACGGCTCCGTCGGTCCCGCATGGCCGAGATGTATGCCCGGTATGCGTTGGCGCTGAAACGCGAACGCGCCGGGAGGGATGTCATCCGGAGCGCATGGCGGGATTCGCTTATCCGCCGCTTCTCGCTCAAAAATTTCATCCGTATGCTGGGTGCCTGATTTCTCGAAAGGCGCCGTTCAGTCCCGCCGCTTCATCCCGTTCCCGGGGGATGGCGTTGCCCGAAGGGTGGCGTTTCCTGTCGCCCGCGGAATGCTGTGCCGCGACTGCAACCGCCGGAAATCCGACCGCTGACCGGCCGCTGCGATCAATCATAGCCCGTCACGGACGGCCCCTGCGATAAATAAAACCACGGCGGCGCCGCCGTCACGCAGCGGCTCCGCCCGTCTCCTCAAACCACCCCGCTTTTTTTGAAAAGAGGAGGGGGCCCGGGGGAGGGGAAAAACTTTTTTTCTTGGGAAAAAAAGTTTTTCCCCTCCCCCGGAACCATCTTCCCCCTTTTTCAGAGCAAGCGCAGGGCGTCGTCGAGGGCGGCGATGATGTCGGCTTTGTTTTCGAGGCCGATGGAGAGGCGGATGAGTTCGGGGGGCAGGCCGGCCTTGATCTGGTCCTCTTCGCTGAGCTGGGAGTGGGTGGTGCTGGCGGGGTGGATGATGAGGCTTTTTGCGTCGCCGACGTTGGCGATGATGGTGAAGAGCTCGACGCTGTCGACGAGTTTCTGAGCCTCTTTGGCGCCGCCCTTGACGCCGAAGACGACCATGCCGTTGGCGCCGTCGGGGAGATACTTCTTCGCCAGGGGGTTATCGCCGGGATATTTCACCCACGCGACTTTGGGATGGTTTTTCAGGAAATCCGCGACGGCGCGGCCGTTTTCGCTGTGTTTGGCGGTACGGAGTGCGAGGCTTTCGAGGCCCTGGAGGAAGATCCAGGCGGCGTCGGGGGCGAGGGTCGGGCCCTGGTTGCGCAGACCGACGGTGCGCAGGCGGAGGGCGAAGGCGATCTCGTTGCCGGGACCGAGGTCATGGGCGAAGCGCAGGCCGTGGTAGCCGCGGTCGGGTTCGTTGTAGAGGGCGAATTTGGGATCGGTCCAGTCGAAGTTGCCGGCGTCGATGACGGCGCCGCCGATGGCGGTGCCGTGGCCGCCGATCCATTTGGAGAGGGAGTGGACGACGATGTTGGCGCCGTGTTCGATGGGCCGGAGGAGGGAGGGGGGCGTGAAGGTGGAATCGACGATCAGCGGCAGATGGTGTTTCTTTGCGATCGCAGCGTAGCCTTCGATGTCGGCGATGTCCAGTGCAGGGTTGCCCACGGTCTCGATGTAGATCGCGCGGGTGCGCTCCGTTATCGCGGCCTCGACGGCCGGGAAGTCGTTGACGGGGGTGAAGTTGACCTTGATGCCCTGCTGGGGCAGGATGGCGTCGAACTGGGTGTAGGTGCCGCCGTAGAGGTTGCTGGCGGAAACGATCTCGTCGCCCTGCCGGGCGATGTTGGTGATGGTGAAATAGATCGCCGCGGTGCCGGAGGAAAGGGCCAGCGCGGCCTTGCCGCCCTCCAGGGCCGCGAGGCGTTTCTCGAGGACGTCTTCGGTGGGGTTCATCAGCCGGGCGTAGATGTTGCCGCTTTCGCGGAGGGCGAAAAGATCGGCGCCGTGCTGAGAGCTCTTGAACGCGTACGCGGTGGTGCGGTAGACGGGGACCGCCCGCGACAGCGTCGCCGGATCGGGGACCTGCCCCGCGTGGATGGCCAGCGTTTCCAGGTGATAATGTCTGTCGCTCATGGGGACACCTCCTTATATACTCTATTGTTTTTGTCGAGTTTTGTCCGAAAAAGAAGGGGGAGAGACGCTCCCCGATCTTGTCACGATCCTAATATACTGCCCCAAAAAACGGTTGTCAAGCCGAAAAGACAATTATTTTGGTAGTTTTTTGTTTTTGAGGGGGCGGGGCATCGGATTTCCCCCGGGGGAAAGGGAGGCTTTCAGTCGGCGCGGGGCAAGCGGCGGCGGAGCGTCAGCGCGGCGGCGGTCAGGACACCCAGACCGGCAGCGGTCCATGCCGCCTGTACCGCCTTGTCCCGTGGGCAGATCATAAGCCGTTCCTCTCCGGTTTTCCGGTAAAATTTGCATGGATTTTCCCTTTTGTCAAGGGGAGACGCGCGTTCCCGCCGGAAATCCGCCGCGCCGTCAGGAGCATCCCCGTATCCCGCCGCAAAAAGTGCCGCTTTTCCCGTTGCGGAGGGAAGGTTTTCAACGGCGGGTGCGTTTCGTGAAGTTGTCGGCGTTTTCCATATCCCGTGTGAAGAGTTTTTCCGGGATGGAAAAAATGACTTGCCGTTCCGGATGCCTGATTCGGAAGGAAAAGGTTCTTCTCCCGTTTTCCGAGCTGACGGAAGCATTCGGGTCGTTTTCCAGATCGTCCCAGTAGGGCATGCGGACCGAATCGCTGCCGCTGAGATCGTCCAGGACAAAGAGTAAAAAGAAAAAGCGCACCCAGCAGGAGCCCCCTTCGCTCGTGGCGGTTCGGATCACTTCGTTTCTGCCGACGAAGAAAAAATCGTAATGATTCCGGTTGAAAAGATAAGGCCCGACCAGCAGATAAGGTTTGCCGCGGGCCTTGTAGACGGCGATCTTTTCCGTTCGACCGTCGACGGACATCTCCGTTTCCATGTTCCGAAGATAGGCCCCGCTGCCGAAGGTCATGCAGCAAAAAACGATCGTTCCCAGCCAGAGACAATAGAGTGCCAGCGGAACGGAGAGGACCGCCGCCAGTACGATGCCGAAAACCTTGCAAAACTTTTTGACCCACGCCATCTTCTTTGTCCGGAAGAAGCGGACAGCCTCCGCTCGGTATAATATAGCAGGCCTTTTTCTTATTTCAATACGCAGGAAAAATCGCATCGATCGGAACAAGTTGTTGCTTTGTGAAAATCACTTTTTCCGAATAGTAGCGGACATAAACGCAAAGAGTCGCCTTGGTTATCGAGCAGAGATACTTTTTAAAGTCCATATCCTGACCGGTCAAGTCAATACATCCTCCTGACGCAGGCTCGGTTCCTCCGTGTACCGTAAACGAATCTTTTTTGCGTCCGCGCATATCGGTGGCGTCGTCCGGGTGCAATCGCCAATGAAAGTTTCCCCAGGACGGCATTCCCGTAATATGCTTTTTGATATTAAAATTCACAATGGAACCGCTTTCTTTTCGGTCCATCGTATACAAGCCCTGTGGAAGGCCTCCCACGTTTTCAATTCCTTGCCGTTTGTAAGAATAATCGAATGTTATCGTATCGACTTCACGTTGCAAATTTGAAGAGATTCTCTCTATGTTTATTTTCTTGTCTACAGGTTGTCCGGCCACGGCATCAAGTAAAAGTTCTCCGTCGCTGGACAGCAGATAGCGACCATTGAAGAGCAGAAAAAGATCTTCGGACTCCAGTTTTCTGTTTTCCATCCGGGCAATAATGATTTGTTCGGCAAGTTCTTCTGCCAGATTCTCGGAAAGACGATGCCTGCTGGTGAATACCGCCGCCGCATACTGTTTTTCTCTTTGGAGTTCCGCACTTCTTAAGGTTATTGGAATATCCTGATATTTACAGCGGCAATTCGGATGGATCGGCAGGGTTGGTCGTCGCGGATCATCTTTCCTGAAGACTTTTTCATGATAGCATCGGCAGGAGTCACATGTTTTACCGTTTCTTTCGGCAATAAATTTTGTGTAATGCGGCAGGGAGATGCGTTCAAGAATCTGTTTTATTCGTTCCAAATCCATTTTTTGTTTCTCCATTCGGCGGTGATTGTTTGAAACTGGTGTCTCCACGTACTGACGTCCTTCGTCACCCGGTAAAGTTGCAGCAATTTGTAGGTTATGAAGAAAGAAATGAGACAAAAATGTTTGGCAACGTTATTCGGCGCACTCACCCCCCGTCTCCTCAAAACACTGCGCTTTTTTTGAAAAAGGGAAGGGGGCCGGGGGAGGGGAAAAACTTTTTTTCTCGTGAAAAAAAGTTTTTCCCTTCCCACGGTTCCCTCACGCCTTGTCACAAGCCCCTGCAATGGGCGGCGCAGCGTTCGGCGTTTTCGCGGTCGCGGAGGAGTGTGCGGTACCAGTTGGCGAGGCATTGCCAGTCGTCGTTGGAGACGGCGCAGCGTTCGGCGTATTTCAGGATGGTCCTCAGGGTGGCGCGTTCGTCGGGCATGAGTCGGCGCCAGTCGGGCAGAAGCCGGGAGGCGAAGAGGGCGGTGCTCTGGATCTTTTGGGCGCGTTCCAGCAGATTTGCGCGCAGTTCCCGGCGGTGGAGCCGGATGGCGCGGCGGGCGGAGGCGGTCAATTTTTCGATGCACGGGACGCGGCGGCTGTAGACGCATGAGAGGACGCCCTCGTCGACGGAGATCTTCAGTGCGCGGACCCGGCGGCGGGCGTACCGCCGGTTGAACTTTTCGACGGATTCGGCCAGTTCGAGGATGAAGGGGTAGAGATCGTCCGGGGCGTCGATCTTCCAGTCGGAGGCGACGGACGCCTGAAGGAACAGATGGGGCGCGACGGTGAAGAGTTCTTTCTGCAGGAGGGTGCGCATGGTCAGTACCTGATTTTGATCCCGGCGGGCCGGGTGCGGAGGATGTTCCCTCCGGGTTTGGCGTAGCGGACCTCCAGTTCCAGACGGTTGACGAGCCGGCCGTTTTCCAGTTCCCAGTACGCCCACGTGGCGTATTCCCAGCCGCGGGGGCTCTCGACGAGGAGCCCGCGGTGGGGCGGCCGGTCGATGAAGTGCAGGATGCCGAAGACCTGACCCGCGCGGCGGAAGCAGCCGCCGCGCCGGGTCATCACGCTCCAGCTCTCGCCGCCGGAGCCGCCGTCGCCGGTCCAGACCAGCATCTCCGGTTCGCCGTCGCCGTCGAGGTCGCAGCGGCAGATCCGGGTATCGGAGGCGTTCCGTTCCTGCCGGAGGAAGGGGTCGTACTCGGCGGCGCACTCCGGCGGCAGGGCGTCGAAGGCGGCGTCGTGTTCGGGGAGCTTCGTCCAGAGGGGGCCGGTCAGCACGACGGAGAGGAGGAGCGTGAGGAGTTCGTTCATGGCTTAAAACCCCACTTTGTCCTTGTCGGCGAATCTGTTGGCGCTCTTGGCGGCGCTTTCGCGCTCCAGGGCCTCGATGCGTTCGGTGTTGGTGACGTCGTTCCCGAGGTAGAAGAAGCTCTGGCGCACGGTGCGGAAGTCGCCGGGGGCGAGGTTCCTGACGCGGGCCAGCAGCGCCGCTTCGGCCTCGGTGAGGCGCGTTTTGAACATGCGCTCGAAGAAGAGTTTCTTGCCCTCCTCGTCGAGGTAGTCGAACTCCAGCTTGAAGGTGAAGCGCCTCAGGATGGCTGCGTCGAGGTTGGCCGAGAAGTTGGTCGCGCCGACCATCACGCCTTTGAAGTTCTCCATCTGGTGGAGCAGTTCGTTGACCTGGGTGACCTCCCAGGTGTGCATGGAGCGTTCGCGGCTCTGCACCAGACCGTCGATCTCGTCGAGGAAGAGGATGGCCTTTTCGGCCTCGGCCTGTTCGAAGGCCCTGCGGATGTTCTTCTCGGTGCCGCCGACCCACATGGAGAGCAGATCGCTGCCCATTCTGACGACGACTTTGGTGTCGAGCTGGGAGCCGAGGTACTTGACGAACTCGGTCTTGCCGGTCCCGGGGGCGCCGGAGAGCAGGAGATTCATGCGGGGACGGTCCGCGCCTCTTTCGGGCTCCCCGCGGAAGCGGCGGACGGCTTCGACGATGCGGTCCAGGGGCAGGGGGCCCTTGATGCTGAGGCCTTCGAGGGAGTAGTCCTCGGCGGGGCGCATGGCGTCGTTGGTGTCGTCGCGGAGACCGAGGAGTTCGCAGTGGGGTTTCATCAGCGTCTCCACGAGGGTCTCGACCTCTGCGGGCGCGGGGGCGAGCTTGGCCAGGTTCTGGAGCGTCAGGGTGATGCCTCCGGCGCTGACGGGGTAGCGGTCGGAGAACTTTTGCATCATCCCGTCGCTCACCAGCTTCTCCAGCTTCATCTTGCGGACGTTGTTGCGCCAGATGGAGAGGCGCTGGGAGGCGTTGAGGGCCTCGAAGCGGATGGAGTAGTCGAAGCGGCGGCGGCTGGACTCGTCCAGTTCGTCCGCGCCCGTGTTGGTGATCCAGACGGTGGGCGTGGTGACGGTGTCGAGGACGCTGTTGAGCAGTCCCTTGTCCCCGGCGGGGACGCTTCCGCCGCCGAAGAAGGGGAAGAAGCCGCCCATGCTGCAGCCGCGGAGCATCTCGTCGGCCTCGTCGACGACGATGAGGCTGCGGGCGGGGTCCACCAGGCTGTTGCAGATCTG
>Ga0310696_10003362_pt1 | contig 20048 bp, 14 predicted proteins | sample AusTroGonzalo_MG_4_FD_203885 | JGI IMG/M metagenome (GOLD analysis project Ga0310696, IMG submission 203885) | Bovine rumen microbial communities from tropical cattle in Woodstock, Queensland, Australia - Gonzalo_02 (v2) (version 2) | ecosystem: Host-associated > Mammals > Digestive system >... | reverse complement strand
TATCTTAACGAGCCCCAAGCCTCGAGCCACGCCAAACCTACCGGAGTATATGTGATCTTATCTCCGTCAGATGTTCCGCATGTCCAGAAATCAAGGTGTTTCTGAACTTCGTCTTTATATTCGGAGTCGCCCGTTATTTTCGCGAGCATTACAGCTGCACCGATATGAACGTCATCCCAGCACAGTGACCAGTTGTAATCGTGTCCTGCCTGCGTGTAACAAGACTTTGCATTATCAAGATAACTGCTGTCATCTGTTGCGATATAGAGCCAGCATCCTGCCCATGAGAGTTCATCGTAGAATCCGCTCCACGAATCGTAGAAACCTGCAGCTGCCGTATAACCTGAATCGCTTCTGGTTGAATCTGCAAATGCATAGAGGCTCTTCGCATGCTCAAGGCATGTTGCAGCATAAGTAGGATCCGTATCTTCGAAAACGATCGCCGCAACAGCCATCGCAGCAGCAGCTTCGCCTACAACTGCAGAACCAGGATTATCCTTGGTAACACAGTAAGACGGTCTGTCCATGCTCATTACTTCACAAGGTCCCCACCATGAGTGATCCGTGCCGCCGTTGCCTACCTGATAGTAGAAGACTTCATCTTCAGGGTGACACTTGATGAGATAATCCGTTACCCACTTGATATCGCCCAAGATATACTCGAGCTGACCGCTCTCTTCATATGCAGCCCTGTCTTCGTAAAGTGACCATCCGAGCATCGTTGCCGTATAAGCCATGGGAAGATTGAACTTAACGTGATCTCCGGCATCGTAATATCCACCTGTCAGATCAATACCGTTATCGGCACCATCGGTAAGCCCTGAATCTCCGCGCCAGTTGCATCTGGTATTCTCAGGGAGCTCACCGCTTCTCTGAAGTTCATAGAATAAAAGCGATTTCTGAAGCGCTTCACCGTAATTGTAATTACCCGTGCCTTCGATACCCTCATAACCGTTACCGAACTCAGTTAAGCCCTCGGCTGAATGAGTTCCGCCCGTGGCACCGCTGAATGAACTTGTCTCAGAAGGAGTGGTCTCTACACTGCTCTCTCCCGTAAGACTTGTCTCTGAACTGTCGGTAATAGTCTCCTGTCCCTTATCGCAGGCAGTCAGCAGCAAAGCACCTGCCAAGATGCATGCTGTAACTCTTAAAGTCTTCTTCATAAGATCCTCCGAAAAATAGCTATGGCTATTATACGCTCATCACCCCGCTTGTTGAGCGAATATATAAGGACACGTTTTTACTCCAAAACGTGTCCTTTTTTGGCAATATTTTGAATTTTGCTGATTTTGGACACGATCTAACTATAAATTCGTGTCCTTTTCCAGCACCGGGAGAGCAGATTCATCAGTGAAGTATCTTCACCAGATTCTCATCGCTCTTAATGAGCGACTTTGCAAGCTCTCTATACTTTTCTTCGTGCAGATACGTGTGGCGGTGAGGCTTGATTGAAGGTGCCATGTCGATCGCCTTGCTGTAATCTTCAGCCTTCAGATCGAGCGTTGCACAGTAATCCCAGAAACCGGTCTTTGTGAAGATGGTATCTACTCTCTTCCATCTGTGATCGCAGATCTTGCACATGATGTAAGTTCCGATACCTACCTGCACGCCGTGAAGCTGAGGGCGCTCAAGTAGCTGGTCCAATGCATGGGATATGAGATGCTCAGATCCGCTCGTCGGAGCGCTCGAACCTGCGATCTCATTTGCGACACCGCTCATTGCGAGTGAATCAAGGAGTTCCTTGAGGAAGAGGTCATCGCTGATCGATTCAAAAGGTGTTCTGACAAATGAGTTAACTGCCTTCTTCGCAACCATAAATGCGAAGTCATTAACTTCGTCGTAGCCTAAATCTTCTTCGTGCTGCCAGTCGTATGTGGATGAGATTTTCGCAACCATGTCGCCTACGCCTGAATAAAGGAATCTGACGGGCGCACTCTTGATAACATCAGTATCAACCAGAATGCCTGATGCCATCTTCGCGGGCAGAGACTTGCGGTGACCGTCAACGATAAGAGAAGCAGATGAACTTGAGAAACCGTCAGACGAAGAGCTCGTAGGCACGCTGATAAAAGGAATTCTCAAGATGTATCCGATATACTTTGCTGCATCGATAACTTTACCGCCACCCATGCCGATGATGGCCTGGGTCTTGTTGGGGATCTCGAATGCAAGATTCGTTATGTCGTTGAAGTCAACTGTGTCCATCTCCTGATGGTGAAGGACCTTAACGCCTGCCTTATCGAAGGACTCGAAAACAGTATTTCCGAACATCTCTGTAAGTCCGTTGCCGAACAGGATCGTTACCTGCTCGATACCTGCATCTTTCAGGTATTCTCCGATGTTTGCGGTAACACCACGTTCAATCTTAAGGATTACGGGGATCGAGATCTCATCTTTTGGCATAGTATTTACCTCTCTTTTATCCGATTACTTCGGGAACGACCTTAATCAGTTCTTCAAAGCTGTTTATAACAGGCACTTCCACATTGATAGTGCCGAATCCGTACTTAGCGTGAATAAACGGGAATCCTGCCTTGGCAGTCGCATCGTAATCGCTCTGGATATCGCCTACATAGCAGGCAGCCGTAAGTCCGTTGCGCTCAGCAACGAGCTTGATGTTCTCATCTTTTTGCAGGAAGTTATTGCCGTAGCACTCGATATCTTCAACGAGATCTTCGGGAGTGCCGTAAGCGATGTCATAGTAGCTTAAGAAAGACTCAATATAACCTGCCTGGCAGTTGCTTACGATATAGATGTGATAACCCATCTCCTTGAGCTTTGCCCAGGTCTCGAGGATACCGTCGTAGAGGATTCCGCCGTGTGCTCTTAAGTACTCGTTCTCGTAGTTCTCACAAGAAGCTCTTAAGGCATCTCTCTCGGGACCCTTCTCGGTATATGTGAAGAGCGTATCTGCAATAACATCCATGGGCTTGCCCATGACGCTCTGGATATCTTCCCTGGTAACGGTCTTATCCGTGTATCCTGCTTCATGAACCTTAACGGTCCATGCCTTGGCAACATTCTCGGAAGAATCCCAGACTGTGCCGTCCATATCAAATATGATGCCTTTTTTATCCGTCATTAATCAGACTCCTGATTCTTCAGATTAATAGGCATATTATACTCTATTACTTGGTGACGGTTATCGTGAAATCTGCGGTAGAAGACTGTCCGTTATCAGGCAGCGTGATCGTAACGGATGCTTTTCCTTCTACGCCAAGCGTTCTTACGTAAACTCCTCCCATGCCGCCGTTGATGTCGACCATGGAAGGTCCCATGACTTCCAGACTTCCCTCAACTTCGACGTAAGCCTGCCTGTTATATAACGGCATGACGTTTCCGTATTCATCTGTGACCTTGATCCTTATCGCGGCTACATCGTATGTTGCATCTTCGACCAGCTTATCAGAAGAGACGTCAAGACTTAAGCAGAGCTCTGTCATGGCGCACTTTGTAACGTTCTTGACCACTTCTCCGTTCTTGATTCCTTCAAATCTGAACTTTGTTACTTCTCCGCCCCAGTTGCCGATGTATTTTCCGAAGAGCATATACGCATCGTCAAACTTCATCTTGAACTTAGCCATCGCCTCGACCATGGTAAGCTTCATCTTGAGAGGCATGTTCTCCATGCCGTAAACGGCGGAGAAATTCAATGCGTCTTTTACGATCTTGTTCTGTCGGTCCGAGAACCCTTCGCCATCTTTCATCTGGTCGCCGATGTAATCATTGATAAGAAGCGGCGGAGAGATCATGTTCTTGTAAGAAGAATCTTCTCTGGTGTATTCCTTGATGAATGTATCGTTCTTATACATCTTCACACTGTCGCAGTTCGTAAAGATAAATATCTCGCCTCTGTTGCCAGCAGGACGCTCTCCGATATCCATTGAAGAACTTATTTCCAACACGGGATCGATATCTTTGTTCTGGCTCGCGTATGCAGATGCGGCAAGCTTCGGATTCCTGAATATGTCAGTTACGCCGTGATAGCAGATCCTGTCACCGGAACCGAAGTCTTTATGCGTGTTGTAATCGAACATGCACCAGCCGAACGAGCCTGCGATGTCTTCATTCGCCATAACGCTGTCCAAGACATTGCAGTGCCTCAAGGCGTGTTCCTGTCTGTGCAGTTCATCGTCGAACGCCTTCGTAGGATACATGTGACCGTTATATTCGCTGATAAAATAGGGCTTGTTCATGTCAGACGTAACGTTCTTCTTCGGTTCGCAGCCGGCAGTCTTTCCGTTGTGGCTGAAATCATTAAATGCATAAACGTCTTCAAGCAGAGAACTCTTTTTGAGATATCTGACACCTGAAGTCTGACGCGTAGGATCTAAATCGTGAGCTTCTTTATTTGTTAAGGTATAAAGTTCATCGCAGTCAACGGATTCATTGATCCTGACACCCCATAATACTATCGACGGATGGTTGCGGTACTGGCTTACCATCTCCCTGGTGTTTACGACTGCCTGTTCTTTCCAGGCATCGTCACCTATGTGCTGCCATCCCGGGATCTCGGTAAACACAATAAGACCCGTCTCATCGCATCTGTCAATAAAATGATGCGACTGAGGGTAGTGCGACGTTCTTACGCAATTGACGCCAAGTTCATTCTTCAGGATATCCGCATCCATTCTCTGCATGGACTTCGGCATCGCATATCCGACATAAGGCCACGACTGATGGCGGTTTAATCCCCTGAGCTTTATCTTTTCGCCGTTCAGATAGAATCCGTCAGTCTTAAACACGGCGTCCCTGAATCCGAATCTTGTTGTAAACACATCTTCAGAATCAGCGTTTCTTAAAGTCATGGACAGTTCGTAAAGGCGGGGCTTATCAAGAGTCCAGAGCTCTGCTTCTTCCACTGTTATCTCAGCGTCCTTTTCGCAGGGCTCAGCAAAAAGAACTTTGCCGGAATCAACTTCAGTTATCATGGCTACTAGTTCGCCATTACCTTCGGTCTCGGTCTTTATCTTTACCTTTTTGTCTGATCCCGCGCTTACGAAAACATCCTTTATGTAGTCTTTGTCTTTTACATCAAGATGGACTTCTCTATATATGCCGCCGTAAGTCATGTAGTCAATGACAAAACCGAACGGCGGAACATTCAAAGATTCACGGCTGTCGCACTTAACAGCGATCACATTGTCTTCACCGAGTTTAATATGTTCTGTCAGTTCAAAAGTAAATGCCGTATAACCGCATGAGTGTCTGCCAATAAACGCTCCGTTTACATACACTTCAGCTTCATGTGCTACTGCATCAAAAGTAATGAATACCCTTTTCTCATTCCACTCGGAAGGAACATAGAAGTCCTTCCTGTAGCATGAGACCATCTGATATTCTTTGGCATCGAAATAATTCAGAGGTGTGACCTTAACGGTATGCGGAATGCGGACGCTCTCCATATCGGCTTCGCCTTCAAAAACGGGCTGCACCATCTCATCGTTAAATTCAGGCGACCACAGCCAGTCGTTGTTGATCTCAATCCTCATATCGTTATCCCCCGTAATCTCAGCTGGTTTTCTCTATCGTATAGATCCTCGATCCGTAATCAGGATAGTATCTCATATTCTCATTATATCCGCCTGAAGCAAAAGCGCTCCTTAAGTGGACTCCGGCATACATCATGGCATCTCCGTACATGTCATGTTGTTCTTTCTCAGAATGCATCTTATAGAACTTGGCAATGGTCCTGTGCTGGAGACTGTCCTGCTTAACATGGATAGGCGCAACATAGTTAATGAGACCTCCGAATTCGCGAAGATCAAACTTCAGATCTCTTCCTTCGATGTGATACTTGATATCGCCATCAAGTCCCTTAGGTTTAAGCACGCCCCACTGCGTATTCGGATGAGTAAACAGCTGCATGGTCATTGACACAGCCTTAGTCTTATCGGGAGATACAACAGTCCATGAGACATCATTACCGGGAAGAGAATCAAGAACGCTGTATCCCGGAGCTCCCAGCGCATCACCGTCACAGCTCCTTGAATCATTCATCGAACCTGAGCGGTAGAATCTTCCGAACTGCATTACTTCACGCCACTTCTTATACATGGCGATCTGTGCCTTAACAGCTTCGAAATCTTCTGAGCTCATATCGTTTAAATTGCACTCGTATCCGAGCACGCCGAAAGAAGCGACATTGAATCTCGTCTCTATCGGTGTTCTTCTCAACGTCTGGTGGTTCGGGCAGTCAGAGACATGCGCCGTTACTGCCGACATTGGATAACCGTAACTGTATCCGTTCTGGATCTCTGCCCTGCATACGGCATCCGTATCATCACTTGCCCAGATCTGAGGGAAGAAACTCAAAATGCCGAGATCGAATCTGTTGCCTCCTGAAGCGCATCCCTCAAAAAGGATATCAGGAAACTTCTTCGTAAGTTCACGCATTACGCGGTAAAGACCGAGGATATATCTGTGCGCGACTTCACCCTGTCTGTCGGCAGGAAGTGACTTCGAGAATATGTCGGAGAAGTTCCTGTTCATGTCCCACTTAACGTAAGAGATGTCGGCAGACTCAAACACATGGCTCATAACCTTAATCAGGTGATCCTGAACTTCCGTAGAAGCCAGGTCTAATACCATCTGGTTACGTCCTTCAGAATGGCTCTTACCGGGGATCTCCATCGCCCATTCAGGGTGCGCCAGATAAAGACCGCTCTCGCGGTTTACCATCTCAGGCTCTACCCAGATGCCAAAATCCAGACCTAACGCACGGACCTTATCGCAGATTCCTTTTACGCCTCTGGGAAGTTTCTTAGTATCCGGGAACCAGTCACCCAGAGATGAAGTATCGTCATTACGCTCGCCGAACCATCCGTCATCCATTACAAAGAGTTCGATGCCGGCCTCTTTTGCTTTCCGGGCAAGACGGAGAAGCTTACTCTCACTTATCTTGAAGTAAGATGCTTCCCAGGAATTCAGGAGAACTGGCCGAAGTCTGTCTTTCCACGGACCGCGCAGGATATGCTTTGACACGAAGTCGTGCATCTGCCCGCTCATTCCGTTATATCCCATTGAGGAATATGTCATGACCGCTTCCGGGGTCAGGAAAGACTCTCCTTTCGATAGTTTCCATTCAAAAGCCGTGGGATTGATTCCCGACAGAAATCTTACTTTGCCAAAAGGGCTCTTCTCAACAGACTCATAGTGATTGCCGCTGTATACGAGATTGAATCCGTAGACGTCGCCGTATTCTTCGTTTGCCCCTCTTTTCGAGAGCATGACGAAAGGATTGGAACGGTTGGAAGTATTGCCCGTAAAAGAAGAATTGACAAGGCGTGCTGATGAGACAGACATATCCGTCTTCTTCATCTCCCTGGCCCACGCACCTGTAAATGTAGTGAACACATAATTATCGGGATCGAAGTCGATCTGACAGCTCATGATCTTCTTGATCCTGATGTCAGCTTCGCCGTCGTTTGTCAGGCGAGTTGTTCTGGTAATGACATCAGTATCAGGATAGACGCAATAGATAAGTTCGAGCTTCAGACTGTTGTCCTTATCTCTCAACGTGACAGTCAGAACTTCCGCTTCTTCACCATAAGATGAGGGAAGACCTTCCGTCCCGCTGTCTCTTCCTTTGCTCTCTTCAAAGCTCTCGAAAAGGAAATCCGACGTCATGCTTCCGTCTGAATTAACAAGTTCGATAAATGCTTCTCTTACATCGCCCTTGCCGTATGAGCTCATCTCAAGACGCATATCTTCAAGTGAGAAATTTCCGGCTTCAGGTGAATAGACAACGGATGTTGCCGGAGCAAACTCATGCTGCTCGGTAATGCCGTCTTCATTATCCATATGGATCTTGCGGCCGTAGTATAAATGCTCAATATGACCCGTATCCAATACCTTCATGGCATACGTCGTATGACTGGTATCAAGGATAAACAGCGGGGTTTTGTCTCCTTTTACTGTGATCATAAGTATCAGCTCCTGGATTTAAGTTCTGAAGAAATCTCTTCAAGCTTCTTATCTGTCAGAATATACTTTGCCTTGAATATTAGCAATGCGATAACGAGAACAACTATGGGTGCAAGTGTCATGACAAGTCTCAGTCCGACTACTGCACTTGTGTCGATCGTCTCGATGACATTGTTCTTGAGATCTGCAACCTTCTCCATGAGGACTGCCAGATTCATGTCAACATCACTCTGTTCAGAGATATTGAATACCGTAAGAGTTACGGAAGCTACAAGTGCTGCGACGCCTGATGCGAGCTTGACTACAAATGTCTGCATCGAGAAGATTACTGACTCATCTCTTCTGCCGTTCTTAAGCTCGCCGTAATCACAAGTATTGGCAAGGAAGATTGTGCAGATGACGTTCAGGATTCCGACAGCACCCATGATGAAGAATCCGGGAACAAAGAACGGATATACACTGGTCTGTCCGAGAAGCGCCATAACGAGCAGTATCACGTATCCTACGATAGCGGAGATAACACTGATATAGAAGATCTTGAGCGTGCTGAATGCTTTTCTGAGGAGCGGGAAGAACAGCATCATCGCAAGGATCTGAATAGCGCCTGCAAACATGTTAAACAATGTGTAATTGCCCTGCCAGTTTGAACCTGCGAGATCGTACTTGAAGAAGTAGATCAAAAGATTCGAAGTAATATAGGTTGCCGTGTTAAAAAGAACGATGGTAATTACGACGGTCATTGCCTGGTCGTTGCCGAGCAGGGCCTTGAACATCTGCTTAACAGAAGGTGTCTTCATGTCTACGGAAGACTTCTCCTTGATGCAGAGGCATGTTATTGCGATAAAGACTATGAAAAGGATGCCGATGATGAGAGAGAAATACTTAAAACCGACTCTCTCGACTTCGAGAGTTGAATTCATATTGAGCGTTGCTTCGATCGAATCATTCGCGCTTATCTTCTCAAATGTCTCACCGTCAACATAAAATACCAGACCTGCTTCACCGGCATCTTCTGAATCTTTTACAAACTCAACCTTGGATGATTCAGCAGTAACACTATTTATGGTGAACTCATAATTTGTGTTATCGGTGTTGAATACGTATTTGTCTTCGAATGCTTTATCAGAACCTGTAACACTGACAGTTACATTTGTCTTATCCTCAGCGTACTCGATAACATTAGAAGTCGCATTGCCGTCTGAATCCATCTCGATTACATATGTGTGGATACTTGTATCTGCTGATGTAAATGTCTTCGTGATGTTATTTGTATCTTTTGCAGTAAGAGCTGTGCCAAGACCTGTAACAGCCATTACGGTGAAGATCGTAATAAGAGCAGAACCCACACCTGCGCAGGAACGTGCGAGAGCGGATAAACCTTCTCTCTCCTTACCGCCTTCGGTAAATGCGGGGATCATTGACCAGTAAGGGATATCCATCATGGTATATGTGACACCCCAGAGGATATAGAATACTGCCGCATATGCGATAAGACCCTTGCCGTCGAGTGACGGCGGTGCAGCAAACATAAGGAACAGAATTACGGCATTAGTGATCGTGCCGATCAAAAGCCAGGGGCGGAACTTACCCCATTTTGTTTTCGTCTTCGCAACGATAACACCCATGATCGGGTCATTAAAAGCATCGAAAACTCTCGCAATAAGGAGAATGATTCCCATGGCGATCGCACTGGTTTTCATAATGTCCTGGAAGTAATACAGAACATATGAAGCTGAGAGCATGTAAACCATATCCTTACCTACGGCACCGATACCGTAAGCAAATTTCTCTTTTCCGGTTAAACCTGTTTTAGTCTCCATCTCATATCCTCCTTATCTCTTCATTCCCATCGCGATCTTAACGACCTGATATGCTCCGTCGTAGATCCCGAGCGTCTTGTTTCTCATTATGTTTCCGCACATATCCGCAAGCATTGTCTCGTCATCTATAAAGAGCCTTAACATCTGCAGCGTGTGCGGTATATCTCTGCACTCCAACGTTCCGTCACCGATCTCTGCCGAATGGATCGCGCCCCACTGCTCGTGTCCGCCGATCCTTTTAATGAACAGCTTCGGCACGGGATAGAACGCCAATTCGGAAGGCTTAGTTACGAGCACATCACAAGACCTCATAAGAAGATTTGTCGCATAAACAGCTTCGAAGATGTTCTCGTGACAGAAAAGATGAATTCCTTCAACGTCGCCTTCCAGAGCGTCATCGCAGAACTTCCTTGTTTCCGCCCAGTCATTGAAGTGTGTCTTTGCAACATCGCCGATTCCGGGAACCATGTTCTTCAAGTCTTCCCAGACGTTCTGGTAGTCACCGATGTTGACATACAAAGCAGCTTTCCTGCTCTTTATATCTGGCATGAGCTCGTTGATTATCGCTGCAAAAATCTCTTTCTGCGCACCTGCGCCGCCTATGGTCAGAAGGAAACGCATGGGCTTACCGGACTGCTTGCGCGCCATACGTCTTGCGCAGTCGGTCTCGATGTTTGATACGAGTTCGTGATCGATATAATGACCGACATACTTAAGACTATTAGAAGGCATGGGATTCAATACTTTATCTCCGTCCATTCCGTTGCAGATCCTGTAACCCTGATAAGCATAGTGAGTCTGGACGGTGTGAATGCTGCCTTCCGCAAAATGAAGTGCCATCGGCCAGTTATCAGGGATAGCGTTAACGACGTTCTTCATTTCTGCATGAATCGCTGCCTGCGCGGGCCATACGTGTGTAGCAACAACAGGGATATCCTTGGGAACATTCTCATACACGGGAGCCATCAGCTCTGCGTTCTTCTGGTCTGAAGAATTGTAAGACAGCTTCCTGAATCCTTCGTAGTTAAGGGGTTCCCAGACGATCTTGTTAAACAGTTTGGATTTCTGGGATATTCTCGATCCCTTGGAATACAGATCGTTCTGTGCGGAGATGACCTTCGTGCATGTCGTCTGGCTATAGGAATTAAGGTCCATCCAATAAGGAACATATCCCATTGAATTAGCAGCAGAAGCGATAGCCATCGATATTCTGTAGTGGCCGAATCCCATTCTGATGTTGCCGACGATAATGCCCTTCTCGTGGTCAAAACCTTCAGATGTGCCGGGATCCTTATCGCCGACAGCGATGTTCCTGACGCCGAGAAGATCTCCGATATATTCGTTATCAACTACTCTCGCGGAATAGTTCATGCCCGAATCGTCACCGAACTTCTTCTGGTACTTAGCCTTAGACTTGCAGGCTTTGTTGTATACAGAAGACGGCTGCGTATTATTAAATATCACTTTAGACTTTTCCATAGCCTCTCCTTCTTAAGCTTTTGCTATTCCCGTAAGGAGTATGTCAACGACTTCATTGAGATAATCGTTATACTTTTTCTTGCTGCCCTTCATTACATCTTTTTCAAAGAATCTCTCGAGCGATGCTTCCATCATGATCTTGAATATCGCGAGGTCGGCATCCTGTCTGATAACGCCCTCCTGCTTGCCCTGCTCCAGGAGTTTGAACGCAGGAGCCCAGCCGGTCTCAAGACGCTTTTGAAGTTTCTTATATACCTTGGGATATTTGTCTTTCAGAGAATGCAGTTCCTGGAAGTTGATGTTCCTGTACCCTTCAGGCATTGCCGACAGGAACAGTCTGATCTTCTCCATTGTTGAATATTCTTTTGAATTAAGTATTTCTTTTTCTCTAACCTTTATGTTGTCGAAAACATAATCCACCATTGTCTCGAATATCTCATCCTTACTCGAGAACTCTTTATAAATCGTCTTTTTGGAGATCTTCAATTCATCTGCTACATCATCCATGGTAAGCTTCAGGCCTTTCTTATTGAAAACCTGAATGGTGCCCTTAAGGATCTTCTCTCTAATCTCTGTCATCATAACCGCAAGAAATCTCCTTCGGAAACTAATTATTGTTTTTGAGTTTCCACCATAATAATACCAAGACGCGAGGAAAATGGGATGCTTTGCGCGGAAACTGATTTTACAAATTTAGTTTCCGAGTATTGTGCAAAATACGCATGTGACTGTTTTGGGAAGTCAATCTATAATCAGGCTATAAAGATGTAATGGAGGCTTATATGCTCGACCTGTCTTCTATTAACTTCAAAGATATTTACGTTACTGACGAAGCAGCTGCACTTCAAAGCGGCAGATATACTGATGCAGTAAATGAGTTTATTAAGCTCTTCGGATCTGAAGAGCCTGGCGCAATATTCAGTGCCCCCGGCAGGACAGAGATCGGCGGCAACCACACGGACCACCAGCACGGAGAAGTCCTCGCAGCATCGATCAATAAAGATGCAATAGCAGTTGTATCTCCCCATGAAGATAACTTGATCAACATCTTTGCAGACGGGTTCGGCATGACAAACATCGATATCAATGACTTGGAACCGCGCGAAGAAGAAAAGGGTTCTACTGCAGCTCTTATCCGCGGCGTGCTCGCAGGTCTTAAAGCCGGAGGGTTTGCTTTAGGCGGTTTTGACGCTTACATAACAAGCGATGTTCTTATCGGTGCAGGACTCTCTTCTTCTGCTGCCTTCGAGACGCTGATCGGCACAATAGTTTCCGGTCTTTTTAACGGCATGAATATCGATCCCGTCACTATCGCCAAGATAGGACAGTATGCAGAGAACACTTACTTCGGCAAACCGTGCGGCCTTATGGATCAGATGGCATGTTCTGTCGGAAATCTCGTACACATCGATTTTGAAGATCCTGCTAATCCGTTTGTCGATAAAGTCGATTTCGATTTTTCGAAGACTGATTACGTTCTTGCTATTACCGACACCAAGGGTTCACACGCCGACTTAACTGATGAATACGCTGCCGTGCCTGCTGAGATGAAGAAGATCGCTTGCCTGCTGGGTTATGACGTTCTCCGCCCTGTCGATTTTGAAAAGATATTAGATAACATCGACATGCTCAGAAGCAAGACCGGCGACCGTGCAGTATTAAGAGCAATTCATTTTGTAAATGAGACAGCCCGCGCAGGAAAAGAAGCAGATGCGCTTAAATCAGGTGATATCGACAGTTTCATGGATCTGGTAAGACAATCCGGAAATTCTTCTTTTAAGTATCTTCAGAACGTTTACACCAACAAGGACGTAACCGTCCAGAATGTTTCTCTCGCGCTTTCAATAAGCGATACGATACTCGGCAGCAATGAAGCATCGAGAGTTCACGGAGGCGGCTTTGCAGGCACTATACAGGCATTCGTAAAGAAGCAGAATGCTGACAGATATCAGATGTATATGGATAAAGTTTTCGGTGATGGCGCATGCGAGATATTGGCCATCAGAAAATACGGCGGAATAAGAGTTATTTAAAAGGAGATATTATGATCAACACATATATCACTGAACTCATAAACTACGGAATCAGAACCGGTCTCATCGACGAGCTCGACAGAACTTATTCGGTCAACAGACTGCTCGAAGTAATGGAAGTTGAGGAATATAAGGTCCCTGAGACTATTCCTGAAGAAAGAGACCTGCATCTTATTCTGGAAGACATGATCGAATGGGCTTTGGCTAATGAGGTAATGTGGAGCGATACCGGCGCATGCAAGGATCGTTTCGACACGAAGATCATGAATGCTATTACTCCTCCTCCGTCAGTGGTGATCAACAAATTCAACGCGCTTTTCGCGAAGTCTTCAAAAGAAGCTACGGACTGGTATTACAGTTTCTCAAAATCTACAAATTACATCCGCACAGACCGCATTGCCAAAGATATGAAGTGGGTCTCTCCTACTGAGTTCGGCGACATCGATATAACGATCAATTTAAGCAAGCCGGAGAAAGATCCGAGGGACATTGCGGCAGCAGGAGAAGCAAAGAGCACATCATACCCCAAGTGTCTTCTCTGCCCCGAGAACGAAGGCTACGAAGGATCCGGCCTGCACCCGGCCAGACAGAACCACAGGATAATCCCCATCAAGCTCGATGGCGAAGACTATTTCCTCCAGTATTCACCTTACGTCTACTACAACGAGCACTGCATAATCCTCAACAAGGAACACATTCCGATGGTCATCAACCGCTCGACATTCAAAAAACTCTTAAGCTTTGTCGAGATGTTCCCTCACTACACAGCAGGCTCGAACGCTGACATTCCGATCGTCGGCGGTTCCATATTAAGCCACGATCATTTCCAGGGCGGCTGCTATACCTTCCCCATGGCACGCGCCGGATACAGAAAGACATTTTCAATCCCTGAATATGAAGATCTTACTGCCGGCATCGTCAATTGGCCGATGTCGGTAATAAGACTTCAGGGCGATGATATCGGCCGCATTGTCGACTGCGCCGACATGATCTTAACCAAGTGGAAATCCTACACTGACGAAGATGCATTTATCTTCGCTGAGACAGACAGCGTTCCTCATAATGCCATTACTCCCATCGCCCGCAAAAACAGCGAAGGAAGATTCGAATTAGACCTCGTACTGCGCAACAACATTACGACCGATGAGCACCCCATGGGCGTATATCATCCTCATGCCGAATACCACCACATCAAGAAGGAGAATATCGGCCTCATCGAAGTCATGGGCCTCGCAGTTCTTCCTGCCAGACTCAAAAAGGAAATGGAACAACTTGAAGACGTCATCTTAAAAGGTTTCCCCGTCAGTGCGTACGATGAGATTTCCAAGCACGCCGAATGGGTCGACGAATGGAAAGCAAACTACGATCTCTCCTCCAAAGATAAGATTCACGAAGCTCTACAGATCGAGATCGGCAAGGTTTTTGCAAAGATCCTGGGGTGTGCAGGCGTTTACAAGAACGATGATGACTTTATGAGATTTATCAACACACTATAAAAATGGCGGCTACATAGCCGCCATAACTTTTTGTACCGACAACATTTATTCGGACGGCACGCCCCCGTATAGCGGCGTCACGCCAAAATCTCTGGTAAGGAAAGACGACAGCATGACTGCTCCGAAGAAACCGAGAATACCCATGACGATGTTGATTACTATCGAGATTATCAGCACAAAGAAGGTCCAGTCTTCGATCTTCTTAACGCCGATAATGATGTATACGATTGTCAGCACCAGATAAAGGATCGGGCCTCCGAAAAGGAAGATATAAGCAAGCGTGTTGTTACCTTCTTCGACCGGATTTATCGTTGTGGTCATCATGAACGCAAACCAAAGTATTGACGAGTAAATGATCGACCACAGCGCCTGAATAATATAATAGGCACGTCTGCTCATAATTGCCCTCCTTATACATCCGAAAAGTGATAAAATAATTGTATCAAAAAAAACGGAGGTTTAACTTATGGATCTTGATGTTAACAAGGCTGTAGGCGCTGCACAGGACGCTTTAGGCGCAGTTGCAAAGGACGAGAATGCCAAGAAGGTAGCAAACGACGCTATCGATGCAGTTGAGAAAAAGGTCGGTGTTGATCTTCCCGATGTAGATGCTCTCAACAACCAGTTCGGCAAGAAGTAATCTCATTTACAACTAAAGCAAAAATGCTGTTCACATAATGTGGGCAGCATTTCTTTTGGGCAGAATTCCCTGCTAATGATAAAAAACAATTGACTTATTATAAAAGCTTAGGCAATAATGCAGACATAGGTGGAACAGGCAAATCTTAAGAAGCTGATATGAGGTGCTCTTTATGATTTATGCGTTTTTATTCATTGCTGCTTTTCTCTTTTTCATTGCTGACCGTAAGATCAGACTCGCGATCCTTCCCGGCATAATTGTTACGTTTATGACTTGTTTTGCGGTTATTTGGGGAAGCATAACGATGTACTGTGTAAGAAGAGGTGCAAATGCTTTTCCTCCGGACTTTTATAGGCTCATACGAGGAAACATGCAAATGGGAATAGCTATTATAGCTATTCCGATCATAATCATTATGGCAACGACATGTATCGTTGCATTCCTTTTCCTGGGCAAGGCGATTGGAAAAGCTTTGTTCAATCCAGCAAAAGACGGAAAAGGTTACAACACCATATCGAGGATAATATACATCGCAGCATCAGTTCTGACGGCGATTGCAGGTTTCTATTTTATACTCGTTACCTTCTTGGTAAGGATCCCCGATCCCAGAATGGTCAATGCAGTTAAATCAATATATAAAATTTTCGGTTCTATAGGATTCCGCATGGAAGTAGCAAACGCGTTTGGTATTATTGCAATGCTGATCGGCATTCTGTGCGCCATCCTGATCTGCACAAAGATCCCGTTCTTCAGAACGCTCAAACCTGAAGACCCCAAGAAGATCGAGAGGCTCAAGAAATCAGGCAAAAATCCGTTTGCGATAATCGGCTTCGCTCTCTCCGGCATAGGAATTCTCGGCACACTGATTACTGCACTTGACGGAATCATCTCTCACAATCTGTATTTTTACTATTACGGATATATGAGCACGCTGATACTCGGCATCGCAATACTGGTTTTCCTTGTCCTCGGCATGGCATTTCTCGGCATCGGAATGGACAGGATCAAGTATCAGAAAACGGCAGGTTCTCGCTTAGCGTTTCTAGTGTTGTCACTCATTCTGATCATCATGGCTCTTATTTGTTCATGCTGGATGGTAATCAGCGCCATCATGAACATGACCGGCAGGTAATACAAGTAACTTTTAATTCCAATTAGCGAGGTGTTCTTTATGATTTACGCTTTTTTATTCTTGGCCGCTTTTCTTTATTTTGTCGCTGACCGCAAGATAAAACTCTCGATCCTTCCGGGTATATTCGTTACTCTGTTGACGACTTTTGCAATGGTCTGGAGAAGTATAAGTCTTAGCTATGTCAGAAACGGAGCAGCCTCTGCACCCCAGGAATTACTGAGACTTGCGCAAGGCAATATTCATGTGGTGATAACAATTCTGTCATTACCAGTCGTTGCCGTTATAGCGCCGATTCTGATCGTAGCATTTCTTTTCATAGGCAAGGCAATTGGAAAGGGTCTTTTTAATCCCGCAAAAGATGGAAAAGGTTATAATACCTTCTCACGAATACTATACATTGCCGCTTCAGTTCTGACGGTTATTCCGGGTCTGTATTTCATTATCGTCCCCATCGCATTGAGCCGCCCGAATCCTGTTGTGTACCAATATTTCTCACAGATAAGCAAGACATTCGGTTCATTTGGATTTTCAGTCAGAAATGCAATCGGGTTCGGAGCTATCCTGGTGTTGATCGGCGTCCTCTGCACTGTCCTGATCTGCACAAAGATTCCGTTCTTCAGAACGCTTAAGGCAGAAGACCCCAAGAAGATCGAGAGACTCAAGAAATCAGGTAAGAATCCGTTTGCAGTTATCGGATTCATACTCTCCGGCCTAGGTAATCTCGGAGTATTGATTACCGCGCTTGTTGGATTGATCATCTGGCAAAGAGTATTCTTCTTCGACGGTTATGAATACACGCAGGTCTTGTGCGCAGTATTCCTTTTTCTTATGATCTTAGGCTTAATCTTCCTTGGTATAGGATTGGACAGGATCAAATATCAAAAGGCAGGAACACGCATGGTATTCCTGATCGTATCGCTCGTCCTGCTAGTCCTGTCTATTGCTGACATAGTCTGGCTGGTAGCAAATGCAATAAACACTTATTTGATGATAAGATAATGAATCACTCAACGAGGCACCGTTCACTTCTTGTGGACGGTGCTTTTTTTACGCTTGATGTGATTGCCGACGATCTCGGAAACATCTGATATGGTCATGAACGCAGACACGTCAGCATCGTTGATGATCTTCTTAATCGCAGGCACTTCGACTCTCGTGATAACGCAGTAAAGAACGGTCTTCTTGCCGTTGCTTACCATGCCCGTGCCTTCCATCTGTGTGCAAGTTCTTCCGAGCTGGCTGTAGATCGCATCGGCGATGTCCTTGCCGTGATCTGTGATGATCATTACAGACTTGCCCTGCTCCATGCCGTTTTCGACAAGGTCGATTATTTTCGAAGTGATGAAGTAAGTGAGCAGCGAGTAAAGCGCTCTGTCAGGTCCGAACAGAAATCCTGCGACGCTGTAGATAACGATGTTGAAGAACAGCACGATCTGGCCTACAGAGAACTCTGTTCTTTGCGATAAGAGCATCGCTACGATCTCCGTGCCGTCGAGGCAGCCGCCGTGTCTTAAGATGAGACCTACGCCTACACCCAGGAGCACGCCGCCGAATACGACTACAAGGATCTCCTGCTCAGTTACTGCCTTCATGTGCTCGAAAACACCAAGGAACACTGAGAATATGACCATCGCATAGATTGCCTTGATAAGGAATCTCTTGCCGAGCCTTTTGTAACCGAGGATCATGAAAGGGATATTAAGAACGATCGTGAGGATACCGAGCGGCAATCCTGACAGCTGGCTGATGATCATCGAGATACCGACAACACCGCCGTCTAAGATGGTAAAAGGCACGAGGAATTCCTCGAGCGCAAATGCCGCTATGACCGCGCCTACCGTAATGAAAAACAACGGTACTATCCACTGTTTGAAGATGTTCTTAAAAGTCATGATCTTTCTTCTCGCAAATATAAATAAGGGGCACTTAAGTTGTGCCCCTCATTAGTTCTTATTTCTGACGATTGAAATTGATGAGGCAGCCGTCGAGGATTATCTGACGCTCACGGTCTGTGAGGTCGCCAAGTGTCAGCGTGAACTCCTTGGTCTCAGTGCCCTTGATGGCAATAGCCTTGATCGTATCAGCCTTTGTCTCAACTGCTGTTCTGATTCCCGGGAAGAGAATGTAATCGAGGTTAGCAAAAGGCAGTTCGCCCTTCTCGATGATGAACGGCAGCATACCCCAGTTGATGAGGTTTGATCTGTATCTCTTTGTAGCATATTCGTTAGCGATGTTAGCCCATCCGCCAAGTACCTTCTGGCAGGAAGCTGCCTGCTCTCTTGCAGAACCGTCACCGGGCTTAACAGCGAAGATACATGAACCGAAGCCGATGATCTTTGTATCAGCGTGCTCGAAAGGTACGATGCTCTTTACAACCTGCATTACATCGTGGAGACCTTCAACAGCCTGGCAAGCGTGCTCGCCTGCTACAAGTGCTGTCTCAGCCTTCTGGATGTTCTTAGCGCGTCCTACGTACTCAGGGTCCTTACGTGAGAGTGTGAACTCAGCAAGGCCCAACGGGTTGGATCTGTAAGAAGATGTCTCACCAGAAGGAATGAGCTCGTCTGTTGTTGTAACGGGATCGTGGATCTCAGATACGACCTGAAGAACGAGGTTCTCCGGAAGTGCTTCCATCTTCGGCCAGTCCTTGATGTTAGGTCCGAACTGAATCTCTGTGTTAGGATCTGCAACGCCCTTAGAATCGAAGACTCTGTTAGCATAGATCTTATCGTCGAATGTGTAAGCGTAGTTATTAAGCTCACCTGTGAACTCTGTAGCAGGTGTAAGAACGCCCTTATTAGCAGCTGTTGCAGCGATGGATCTTGCGTCCATGAGTGCAACGGAGCTGATCTGACCGCTCTGAACCTTTGAACCTTCTCTGTTCGGGAAGTTTCTTGTGGAGTGACGGATAGAGAATGCATTGTTGGCAGGTGTATCGCCCGCACCGAAGCAAGGTCCGCAGAAAGCTGTCTTAAGGATAGCGCCTGTCTCAAGGAGTGTTGCAGCAACGCCGTTTCTGACGAGCTCCATGTAAACCGGTGTGGATGCGGGATAGATTGACATCGTGAACTTGTCCGAACCGATGTACTTGCCCTTCATGATATCAGCTGCAGCGCAGATGTTTTCGAATCCGCCGCCTGCGCATCCTGCAATGATTCCCTGGTCTACCATGAGCTTGCCGCCCTGGATCTTATCCTGGAGTGAATACTCGATCTTATCACCGAATGAAACTTTAGCTCTCTCCTCTGTCTCCTTGATCATCTGCTCGAGATTTGCATTAACATACTCGATCTCGTAAGCGATAGAAGGATGGAAAGGCATAGCGATCATAGGCTTAATTGTTGAGAGATCAACAATAACTGCGCCATCGTAATATGTAACGTCAGCAGGTGCGAGCTTCTTGTAGTCGCCCTTTCTGCCGTGGATCTCAAAGAACTGCTCTGTCTTCTCGTCTGTCTGCCAGATTGAAGAAAGACATGTTGTCTCTGTTGTCATAACGTCGATGCCGATTCTGAAATCAGC
>Ga0310696_10003359_pt1 | contig 20070 bp, 9 predicted proteins | sample AusTroGonzalo_MG_4_FD_203885 | JGI IMG/M metagenome (GOLD analysis project Ga0310696, IMG submission 203885) | Bovine rumen microbial communities from tropical cattle in Woodstock, Queensland, Australia - Gonzalo_02 (v2) (version 2) | ecosystem: Host-associated > Mammals > Digestive system >... | reverse complement strand
CGACCGGATCACCGGCGAGGCGAAGGTGGTCGTGCGGCTGGAGTGGGACGACTCCGCCAACGACAACCAGGGCGCCTGGAAAGTCACGAGGAAAGAATATGCGGAATAATCACTTTTTCAAAACCCAGCTCCTGCTGGCGGCCCTCGCGGCGACCCTCCTGGTCCCCGTGAGCGCGTTCGCCCAGCAGAGGACCGCCGCCAGGACCACCACCATCAAGGACAGCGACATCTATGTCCCGGACAAGGTCCTGGAACCCTCCATGACCAAAAAGGAAGCCGGCGAGCTCCTGAAGCACTACGTCGAAGCGTTCGGCGACTCCGACATGCCGCGCACCTACGAAGCGTTCGCGAAGGAGCCCGAGAAGTTCAAGCGCATCGGCACCCGCCAGCTTCAGGCCGCCATGGGCAACCTCTACAACTTCGTGAAGGACCCCGAACTCCAGGAGGTCACCGAGGTCAGCGACAAGTGGTATAAGGATTTGTACAACAAGGCGCTGGAACTGAAGGACCCCGCCGCTCTCATGGACAAGGCCATCCGCACGCAGAACGCCGCCATGTACGCCCAGGCCACCAAGGACTACGCCGCGAAGTACGACGAACTCAAGAAATACGCGGACAAGAAGGGCACGCGCATCGACTCCGCCACGCTCGCGAAGATCAAGGAGGCCAACAAGGAGAAACGCCGGCGCGAGTACATCGACCAGCGCAAGAAGCAGATGATCGAGGCCGAAGAGGCCGCCAAAAAGGAACTTGAGGAACTGCAGAAGAAGCAGTCCGCCTCGAAGAAGAAATAATCACCCGGGAGATTCCGACATGAGACGCCTCCACGTCAGACATTTCACCCTGCTCGAGCTCATCGTGGTCATGGGCATCCTCGTGCTGCTCTCGGCCGTGGCCATCCCCGCCTACAGTTCGCTTTTCTCCGGCAGGAAGACCACGCTCGCCGCGAACAAGCTCAACGGGGCCGTCATGGAGGCGCGCGCCTACGCCGCGTCGAACAAGGTCTACACCGCCCTCGTCTTCCTCCAGGAGAAGGTCAGCGCCAACTCCTCGACCAAGGGCTCTGTCCGGTTCCGCCTGGCCGAGCTCTACCACGATCCCGAGAGCACGGACAAAAAATACATCTGGAGCCGCTGGGCCAACGGGTCCGATTTCGTCCTCCTCCCCGAGAACACCATGATCCCTGACGGCGACCGGTATTTCGGCACCACTTCCAGCGATACGTCCGGCACGCCCTCCGGCCGCCTCACCAAGGTCGATTTCTCCCACATGACGAGCAAGAACCTCCCCACAGGCGTAACCTCCGCCGACGCCAGGTGCATCATCTTCCGACCCAACGGCCAGCTCGCATCCGGCGAGAGCGTGATCGTGCAGTTCGTGGAGACGAACAAGTTCGAGGGCAACGCGTCGGTCGCGGCGGCCCTCCCGCTCCGCATCAACTGGCTCACCTGCAAAACCAAGTTCATGGATCCCGTCAACTGACCGTTTTCCCCGGAGACTGAACCATTATGCGTTTTCAATGTTCATCCTGCGGCAGGATCGTGGCCGTCGACGACATCGACGCCGGGATCATGGTGCAATGCGGCCATTGCGGCAGCGTGGTCCAGGTGCCCCCGACCAAACTTTCGCGCGGGTCCGTCATCGCAGATTTCATCATCCAGCGCGCCATCGGGCAGGGCGGCATGGGCACCGTGTACCTGTCCCACCAGATCACGCTCGACCGTCCGGCGGCCCTGAAGATCCTCGCCGAATCCTACGCGAACAACGCCGAGTTCGTGGCGCTCTTCATCAAGGAGGCTCGCGCGGCCGCCAAGCTCAATCACCCGCACATCGTCCAGGCGTACGCCGTGGGCGAGGACGACGGGCTCCTCTATTTCGCCATGGAGAACATCGACGGCGAGACCATGAAGGACGTGCTGGACCGCGAGGGCGTGATCCCCGTGGACCAGGCGCTGAACGTGATCCAGCAGATCGCCGAGGCGTTGAACTACGCCTGGATCGAGCAGAAACTCATTCACTGCGACATCAAGCCGGACAACATCATGCTCACCTCCACCGGACGCGCCAAGCTGGCCGACCTCGGTCTGGCGCGCGTGACCGGCGACATGAGCGACGCGGACGACGACGAAGTCATGGGCACGCCGCAGTACATCAGCCCGGAGGCGCTCACCGGCGCCCCCATGGATACCCGCAGCGACATCTACAGCCTCGGCGCGACGTTCTACCAGTTCGTCACCGGACGCCTGGCGTTCGATGGCGTCACCGCGTCCGAGATCGCGAAGAAGCACCTCACCGAGCCCCTGATCCCGCCCCGGTCCGTGAACAAGGACGTCCCGGAGAGCGTCTCCCGCATCATCATCAAGATGATGGCGAAGAACCCCTCCATGCGCTATCAGGACGCCTCCGAACTCATCGACGACCTCCGCAACGCCCGCCGCGGCAAGATCGCCGGACCCGCCACGGAGTCCGAGATCCTGAGCTCGGGCGGTTCCGTTTCGAAGACCGCCGCCCACGTGGCGCGTCCCGTCGGCGCGGTCCCCGCCGGGGCCGATCCCCAGCGCGACCGTGCGCGCAATATTTACAATCTGAAGAAACGCCAGCAGGACGAAGCCCGCCGGACCCGCGTGATGATCGTCGTCGCGTGCGTGATCCTGGCCGTCTCGCTCCTCGCCGGAGCGTTCCTGCTGACGCGTTACGGGGCGAAGGCCCGGGCCGAACGCCAGCGCCGCGAGGCCGCCGAGGCCGCCGAACGCGAACTTCAGCGCGACACCCCGCTCACGCTCGCCGTCGACGAGATCGTCGAATTCTCGCAGGCGAATCCGTCCGATAAACGCGGTCTGCTCGCGAAATGCGAAGCTTTCCTCGCGAAGGATTTCCAGCCGGGCAAGCCCAAGGAAGAGCAGGCTCTCATGACATTCCGCGAGATCTACCAGGAGGCGGACGAGGCCGTGATGGCTTCCGGCCGCGACCTGGAGGCGCGCAAACTCCGCAAGCTCATCACGCAGCGGCAGGAGGCCGCCGAAGCCGCCGAGGAGGCGCGCCAGCGCGCCCTTCAGCAGGCCGAGGATAAACGCAAGGCCGACGAGTATGCGCGTCAGGCCGACCAGCTCCGCAAGGAGCAGAGCGCCCGCACCGCTCTCGAGCTCGCCGAACGCCTCGTCTCCGAGAAGGAGTATTTCGCCTGGCGCATGATCGACCAGACCCGCCACGACCACCTCGACCGCGCGGAAAAGGATTATGCGGACTGGTTCCAGAACGTCGACCGCCACGCGCAGAATTCCGACGAGGCCATCGCCGAGGTCGCGCGTCCCTACCGCGACTGGGCCAAATCCGTGCTCGACAACATCGCCGGGGCGAAGGCAATCCGCGAGAATACCTACAACGGCAACACCATCCTCGCCGACACCCAGATCGGCTACGGCCCCTCCGGCATCTGCACGATCAAATCCATCAACAACGGCGTCGTGAAGGCCACCACCATCGAGGGCAAGGCGTTCCAGTTCGAATTCGACGATCTTCCGCTCGCGCAGCGTCTGGTCCTGCTGAAGAAGGGGGCCGGCGAGGCCGGGCATTCCGACGCGCTGTATTTCTATCTGCTGCTCTATGGCGATTTCGCCGGCGCGAAGACGGTCGTTTCCGACGACAAGACCGCGCGCGACATCGCCGCCTACGTGATCGCCAGTTATTTCAAGCTCGCCATCGAAAACGCTTCCTCCGAGCAGGCGCTCGAGGAGCTTCGCCAGAAATACGGCTCTTTACGGGAATTCCGCGACGCCATGGCCGGCGCCCGGAATTCGACCAATCCCTGAACGAATGGGGTGACATCATGAAAATCACAGACGACATCGTCAAAGCGCTTCACGCATGTATCGCAGACGGTTACGACTCGGTGACCGATTTCGCCAACTGCGCCAACGTCAGCGCCAACACCATCTCCAAATACATGCGGCGCGAATCCGAGGTCATGCAGAAGGACACCTGGGAGAAACTCCAACCGCTCCTGACCGCGTACCTCCCGAAGGACGGCGACAAGGTCAAGTACGAGATCGAGATGACCGCCGACCAGAAGATCCTGCTCGACGCGTTCGACAGCCTCCCGCCGGACGTCCAGAGCCAGAAGCTCATGGAGATCATTCAGCTCGCCAAGAAACACCTGGCCGCCGTGGAAGCCGCCAGAAACGGCGAGAAGGACTGATGACGCAGTCCAGCCGGCCCCGGACCAACCGCGTCGCGCGGAAGGCCGTTTCCGGCGTTTCCAGGCCGTCTCCCGCTAAAGGCGCAATGCCCCGGACCGGCGATGACGTTCCTCACGCTCCCGCCGTGTCCCCGGACGCCCTCCCGAATCTCACGAAATACCTCTCCACCGCCGGAGCGGCTTCGCGCCGTCATGCCGCCGAACTCATCAAGGACGGGCACGTCTCCGTGAACGGCGAAGTCTGCGCCTATCCGTCCGTCAGGATCGCGCCCGGCGACCGCGTGACGCTCGACGGACGCTCCGTCCGCCCGGTGCGCGAATACGTCTACGTGATGCTTCACAAGCCGCGCGGGTACGTCTGCACGGCCGAGGACCCGCACGCCCCGAAGAAGGCCCTGGACCTGATCGACCTGCCCGGAGTGCGGCTCGTTTCCGCCGGGCGGCTCGACAAGAACAGCGAGGGCCTGATCCTCTTCTCCAACGACGGCGCATGGATCGAACAGCTCACGCATCCGCGCCACGGCACGCGAAAGACCTACCAGGTGACCACCGACCGGCCGCTTTCGCCCGCCGACATCCGGCTGCTCACGACGACCGGGGTTCAGAACGATGGCGAAACGCTCCGCGCGCTCTCCATCCGCGCCGAAGCTCCCGGGCGGTACATCTTCATCCTCGGCGAGGGGAAAAACCGCGAGATCCGCCGTATGATGGAGTCGCTGGACAATCGCACGCGCCGCCTCAAACGCATCGCCGTCGGTGGGCTCCGTCTCGGCGGCCTCCCGATGGGCCATTGGCGCAAACTCTCCCCCTCCGAAGCCAAACTCGCCCTCTCGGCACCGACTCGGTGATCCTCCCCAAAATAACGAAACCGACTCATAATCAGGGCAAAAAAAATGGAGCCAACGCTCGGAATCGAACCGAGGACCTGTTCATTACGAGGTATCATATTCAGACAAAATTGATAACAAATGAAGTATGTTGTTTTTATGGTGTTGACTTATGCTTCAATTTGACTTTCAAACAGGAAAGTGCTATATTATGGGCAGGTAAAGGAAACGTCGGAAAAAGACACAAAAAGGAGACCTTCCCATGGCAAATAAGAAACGCACGCAACGTCGTGCAAGGGGTACTGGACAGATCATTAAACCCGCCGGATGCAAGCGGTATTATCTTCGTCTTCAGAAGGACGGACAGCAGCGAAACTTCCCCCTGCTTAACCCGGACGGTTCGCCCTGCACGACCAGGGAAGACGCGGAGAAAGCATCCAAAAATCAGCAGAAACTCCTGCAGGCCGACACGCTGGAAGAAACCACGCGTTATTTGGAAGAAGCGAAGCGCCTCAAACGGCAATCAGGGTTGCTTCTGGCGCGGGCGTGGGAAGTCTACCTCAAACAGCCAAACCGCCCCGACAGCGGAGATTCGACCTTGGGAAAGTACGAAAGCACGTTCCGCGCCTTTCTTTTATGGCTGAGCAGAAATTACCCGAAAAAGCTTCTTGTCGCGGACGTTGACCATGATATTGCCATGGAGTTCATGCAGGCCATTACCCAATCAGGGGATTCCAATGCAACTTTCAACAAGTATCTCCAGACCATGAGGCTGATATTCAAGCATCTCATGGTCCCGGCAGTGCTTGATGCAAATCCGTTTGAGGGCATACCGAAGAAACCCATCGCAGCGGTTTCACGCAAGGAGTTCACCCCGGAACAGGTCAAGGCGATTTTCGACGGTTTCGACAACGGTTTCTTCTACGAGACGGAAACGGAAGCCTTGTCGGAGGGGCGCAAGCGGAGACGCGTCATAAAGCGGATTGAGTACAAGCCGATGTTCAAGGACGAAATGCGCGTCCTGCTGCTGCTCTGCTGCTGGACCGGATGCCGAGGACAGGATGGTTGTCTGATGGAATGGAGCAACATTGACCTGGAAAGACGGCTGATTACCTATGTTCCCCGGAAAACCGCGAAGAAGACCGGATTCAGGAAAGTTACTCTGCCGATGAAGGCGGAGCTCTACGAAGCTCTGTTGGATGCGGCCAAGTGGAGAACGGATAATAAGGCGCGGGAGGACTATATTCTGCCCAAAATCGCGGACAGATACTTGCGCAACCCGTCTGGAGTTCAGAAGGACGTAATGAAGATTATTCACTATGCGACCGGGGAAGCGACAACAGCAACCAAAGACCCCATGATGGGGCAGCGTAAGCTTGCCGCCAACGTCTACAGCCTCCATTCCTTCCGGCACACGTTCGTATCCTTCTGCGCGAATGCTGGCGTTCCTTTGGCGGTCGTTGCGGAAATCGTAGGACACGGTAATCCGGCTATGACGGAACACTACAGCCACATCAGCACGGCAGCGAAACAGGAAGCCATCAAAGCTCTGCCATCGTTGAACGCATTGGTCCCAGTGGATGACGTTGTCATTGATGAACCGTTGAGCATCCAGCGGAAGACGATAGCCGAGGCTCTGGAGAAAGCCGATTCCAAGGTCTTGGACGAGGTGGAACGACTTCTGAAGAAGCGAGAATTGATGAATTGAGGTTTGGACTAGACGGCTGGGGCAGCCCCCTCACGGGGGTTATACCTTTTCAATGCTGTAGTAGCCGCCTGTCTTGGGCGTTCCTCGGAATTCGATTTTCTGGATCTCTTTCAGTTTTGAAACTGCCCGTTTAAAAGTCGGGAGACTTTTCCCGATAAGAGCCGCCATGGACGGCGCATTGATCCCGGGGTTCTCGCTAATTGCCAAGAATACCGGTTTTACAGGATCATTTACAGGATCACTCCCAGTCTTTTTGAGGGTGTTTTTGATTTTTACAGGATCATTTACAGGATCACCATTCGCCCTGGCACCCGACCTGTAGACATTCGTTCTTACGGCAAAACCAGAATCTTCGAGTCCCAATGGCCTCAGGAGGATACGGATTAGCCTTGTTTCTTTTGACCCGCGCTTGTAGATAAGATCCTCTGCACACCGTCGAGCATCGGAATCAGCACGCGGTATGGCTCCGGTATTTCACCGCCTAGATGGTAGGTGGCTACCCCAATCGGCTTGTTGAAATCGCGGACGGCCAGTTCAACGATGGTTTTGTTCGCTTCCTGGCAAAGCAGCAGTCCAATGCTCTGGTTCTCGTCCGGGTGCTTGAGCTGTTCGTCTAGAGCGGAAAGATAGAAGTTCAGCTGTCCCAGGTAAGCGGGTTTGAACTTCCCCCGTTTCAACTCAATGGCGACCAGACAGCGAAGCCCGCGATGATAGAAAAGCAGATCGACAAAGAATTCCTCCTCCGCGACAAGGATGCGATGCTGATTCGAGACGAAACAGAAGTCCGGTCCCAGAGACTGCACAAACTGCTTGATTTCCCTTACCAGCGAATTTTCAAGGACACGCTCGTCCACGTCCCCCTCGTCTGCGACATCCTCAATGTTGATGAAGTCCAGCAGATACTCGTCCTTGAAGGATCGGACCGCCCGAGCGACCTGCGTCTTGTCCGGCATGGTCAGAGCGAAATTGTTGACGATCATTCCGGTGTGCTTATAGTCTGCTGCGGAGATATGCTTCCGCAAGGTCTCGACGCTCCAGAAACCGGAAGCACATTGCCGGATGTAGTACCAGCGTTCTTCGGGAGTTTCGGCCTTATAGATGATCTCCATGTGGTGTGTAAATCCAATCGACAGGAACGCCCTCAAATCCTCGTGGAACGGGGTTTTTGTTTCCATCGGGGACTCTTTCAGCAGGGGAGAAGGCTCTATGGCGTCAACATCTCCAGCTGACGGATTCGCCAGGACATCAAATTCGTCAGTTGGCAACTGACGATTTAAGACAGCCGCCCAGGATTCGTAGAAAATACGCATATTCTTGATGTTGGTCGGCGAAAAACCGCGAAGTCCGGGAAGCTCCGTTTGAAGCGCATTGGAGATAGTCTCAATCGCACCGTTTCCCCATTTCCCCTGTCTTGTATTCGCTGACACATAGCCGCCGATGCTGAAATACAGCTTCAGTATTTCGGCATTGGCAAGACGCGCCGCCACATAACGGCTTTTGAGGATGGCGGACTTGATTACCCTCACATCCTCGGCAAAATCGAGCATGGTTGTTTTATTCATCGTGAGCTGAAACAGGCGTGTCTGGAAGTCGTTATATGGTCGTTGACCGGTTGACTGATCTGTATAAACATACACCCCCACGACTGAATATGCAAGCCAGAATCGGAACAAATCGGCGAAATCCCGGATTCTTCAAAACTGCGTAAGGTAAACTCGCGAGTTGTCAGTCTCACGAGTTCACCAACTTGTTTTTTTATGCAATCACGGTCCATTCCATGCCGACGCCGCGGCCGAGGAGGTTCCAGTTGTCGTTGCTCTGGATGCCTCCGGTGTAGTAGCCGAGCCAACCGGTCGAATACTGACGAACCAGGAGGTCGTCCTTCTGGTCGTTGTCGTAGTCGCCGCAGCCGACGATGAACCAGTCAGAGGCGGAGAGCTGACCAATGTCGGTGTAGTTGCCCACATCGGTCTTGCCGTCTGCGATCATGACCATGGAGCCCGTTTCCTTGTGGAACAGGACCAGGTCATCCTTGCCGTCGCCCTTGAAGTCGCCGATCGCGCGGACTTCCCAGCCGGACCAGTTGGCATCGCCCATCTCTGCGGTCGTACCGTCGATGTCAGCGGTGTAGAAGAGCTGACCGCCGTTGTACGACATCATGATGGAGTCCTTGCCATCGCCGTCGAAGTCGCCGCAACCGACGAGCGTCCAGGCATCGCCGCCGAAGGTCTCGGCGATGGAAACCCAGTCTTCCTTTCCGTCTTTCCAGGCGCCCAGAGCGTGCATCTCGGCAGTGTACCAGACGATGGAGTTGGCGCCCTTCTCGTTTCCGGTCAGGTTGCCGACTTTGTTCTTCCAGTCGACTTCGATGCTGTCCAGATAGCCGATGGTGACCCAGTTATCGTCGAGGTCGTCGCCATCCGCGTAGTAGCCGATGTAGGCGCCCCTGATCCCGTCTTCGTTCACGTTGCCGAAGAGGACCGAGTCGGCCTTGCCGTCGCCGGTCATGTCGTAGCAGCCGAGGTTGTCCCAGTCGGACGGGTGACGGGCGTCGGCGGACTGCCAGAGGTCAGTACCGTTCATCCAGTACCCGTGCTGGTAATTGCCCTCGCCGTGCTCGCCAGTCCAGACGAACAACACGTCGGAGATGCCGTTGCCGTCGATATCGCTCTTCGCCACGAACTTCTTTTCCGGTTCTGGTTCGACCGATTCGACCACGGCGAACGCCTTGCCGACCGCAGCCTCAGAAACGTTTCCGACGGCATCGACCGCCTGCACGTTCCACTGCCACGTCGCGAAATCGGCGTTCTCGATCACGAAGCTCGTTGCGGTCGTATTGGCCGTGAATTCCTGTCCGTCGTGCGAATACGCGACGATGTACTCCTTCACACCGGCCAGGTCGTCCGTGCTGGCGGCCCAGCTGAGCGTGACGGTCTGATCCTCGACGATTGCCTCGAGCGAAGCCGGGGCTTCCGGCGCGACCTTGTCGATGTTCGAAACTTCGTAGGTCGTGACCTCGGAGATGTTTCCTGCGGCGTCCGTGCCGCGGAAGCCGACCGTGCCATTGATGATAATGATCACGCCGCCTTCGGGGTAGTCCTGCCAGGTTTCGCCGTCGAGCGAGTATTCCTGTTTCGCGGAATCGTCGCTGAACGTCGCCGTCACAGTCACATCCTTGTTCGTAAGTTCGGTCACATCGGTCGTCGCAACCGGTTTCACCGGTGCAGTCTTGTCAATGTTGTTGACCTCAAAGTTGACCAACCCGGAACTGTTGCCTGCCTCATCCTTGGCACGGAAGAGAAGCATTCCATTATCCGAGACCGTGATCGGTTCAATATAGGGAAGCCACGTCTGGCCATCCGTAGAGTATTCTTTGACCGTGGAATCCTCGCTAAATACTGCCGTAACGGTGATGTCCTGATTCGTGAGCGAAGTGGTACTGGCAAAAATGAACGGTTTTTCCGGAGCGACTTTGTCAATGTTGCTCACTGTGTAGGCGGCGATTTCGGATTCGCTGCCGGCTGCACTTGTGCCGCGGAAGTAAACAATGCCGTTTTCCAGCATGCTCACACCATCGATGTAGGTAAGCCAGACGAGGCCATTGATGGAGTATTCGTTTTTCACCGATTGGGGATCAAACACCGCGCTGACCGTGACGGTCTTGTTCGTGGGCGTAGTAATATCAGCCGAGGCCACTGGCTTTCCGATAGCCTGGATGATATTGTCAACCGTGAAGATCGTAACCTCGGAGAGGTTTCCTGCTGCATCAGTGCTTCGGAAATAAACGGTTCCGTTCTCTTTGAATACGATTGATTGCGTGTAAGCGGTCCACGTCACATCGTCGAGCGAGTATTCCTTGACCACAGAATCATTGCTGAACGTCGCCGAAACGAGAACGTTGCCTTGTGTGACGGTCGTGATGTTGGCGGAAGCAACAGGTGCATTTGGTGCGACCTTGTCGATGTTCATAACCTCGTAGTCGGTGACGTCGGAAATGTTACCCGCCGCGTCGATGCTGCGGAAACTCACGGTGCGGTTGTTGTTGATAATCACGCCACCCTCGGGGTAATCTTCCCACGTCTCGCCGCCGTCGAGCGAGTATTCCTTCTTCACGGAATCCTCGGTGAACTTGGCCGTCACGGTCACATCGCCATTTGTGGGGGCTGTGATGTCGGCAGAAGCGACCGGGGCCACCGGCGCTTCTTTGTCGATGTTGCTGACTTCATAGCTAGTCACTTCGGAGATATTACCTGCTGCATCTGTTCCGCGGAAGGAAACCGTGGCATTCGCTGTGAGTTTGACATCTTCGGTGTAAGCCAGCCAGTTCTGACCATTGAGGCTGTATTCCTTCACGACGCTGTCGTCGCTGAATGTGGCCGAGACGAACACATCGTCGTTCGTGATCGAGGTCACGTTGGCCGTTGCGGTTGGGGCATCTGGTTTGACTTTGTCGATGTTCGTGACTTCGTACGCCGTGACCTCGGAGATATTGCCCACGTCATCGGTGTTGCGGAAATAGACGATGCCGTTTTCAGTGAAGACGATGGCTTCGGTGTACGCCTGCCAAGTCTGGTTGTCGCGGCTGTATTCCCTCGAAGCCGCTTCCGCCGGGAAAATCGCGCTCACGAGGACGTCGGTATTGGTCGGGACCAGGATATTGGCTGTGGCGATCGGCTTCTCGAGCGCGACCTTGTCGATATTCGTGACATCGTAAGTTGTGAGTGCGGAGACATTTCCAGCGGCGTCTGCACCCCGGAACGACACCGAGCCGTTTTCCGCGAAGCGGATTGGGCCTGTGTAAGTCTTCCAGTTGGTTCCATCAAGGCAGAACTCCATCTTTACGGTATCGTCACTGAACGTGGCCGAGACCAGCACGTCGCCATTTGTGGGCGTGGTCACATCGGCGGATGCGACCGGGGCAACTGGCGCGACAGTATCGATATTGGCAAACACATACTTAGCCGTGCCTTCGTTTCCTGCTGCGTCGGTCGCACTGAAATAATACGTTGCATTCGCGGTGACCGTGATCGGAGCCGAGTATTCCGTCCAGTCTCCGGTACCACCAATGCGATAATAGATCGGGCTGCCATCATCCGTGCTCGCTGTGAGCGAGGACGATTGCAACGGCATCTGATTGTCGCCGGAGAGCGTGATGACCGGAGCAACGGAGTCGATGTTCGTGAACGTGTAAGAATTCGTACCAACATTGCCAGCCGCATCGGTCGCCGTGAAGTAATACGTCGCGTTCGCGGTGACCGTGAGTGCTCCTGTGTACTCTATCCAGTTCACATTATCCGTGGAGAAGGAGATGGGGCTTCCATCATCGACCGTGGCGGTCAGCGTGGACGCTTTCAACGGCGTCTGATTGTCACCGCTCAAGGTAATGACTGGCACGATCTTGTCGATGTTCCTGGCCTCGTAGCTTGAGACCTCGGACTGGTTGCCTGCCGCGTCCGTACTGCGGAAGTAGACCGTGCCGTTTTCGGAAAGCTTGACCGCTTCGGTGTACAAATCCCAACTCTGATTGTCGCGAGAGTATTCCTTGATTGCGGAATCGTCGCTGAACGTGGCCGAGACCAGCACATCGCCGTTCGTGGGCTCGGTCACATCGGCGGAAGCAACCGGAGCTTCCGGAGCGATCTTGTCGATGTTGTCGACCGTGAAGACTGTCACATCGGAGAAATTCCCAGCCAAGTCTAAAGCCCGGAAGCTCACGACCCCATTTTCCGTGAATTTGATCGCTTCCGTATAATCCTGCCAGGTTTGGCCATCAAGGCTGTATTCCTTCACGGAGCTGTCTTCGCTGAATGCGGCCGAAACGAACACATCTTTGTTCGTGATTGTCGTGATACTTGCGGAGGCAACCGGAGCCGCCGGAGGCTCCCTATCGATAATGATGACCGCATAATTGACAACCGAGGAGATGTTTCCAGCTTCGTCCGTGCCACGGAAATAACTCATCCCGTTTTCGTTGAATTCGAGGGAGACGGTATAATCAGACCAGTTTTCGCCATCGAGCGAGTATTCACGGAGAGCGGAATCCTCGCTGAATTGAGCAGAGACCATCACGGACCTGTTCGTGGGCGTGGTCACATCGGCGGAAGCGACCGGAGCATTGGGAGCGATTTTGTCAATATTCGTGACTTCGTAGGTGGTGACGGCGGAGACATTCCCTGCCGCGTCCGTACCGCGGAAGAATACGATCCCGTTTTCTTCGAATACGAGCCCGTCCGTGTAGGTCAGCCAGGTTTCGCCGTCCCAGGAATACTCTTTCTGCGACGTGTCGTTGCTGAACATAGCCTTGACCGTCACGTCCCGGTTCGTCGGTGCCGTGGCGGTTGCATATGCTCCGGGTTGCTCGGGAGCGATCGTATCGATGTTGGTTACGGCGTAGGCCGTATATGCGCACTCGCCGGACGCATCGACGCAGAGGAATACGGCGAATCCATTCTCCGTAAAGGTCAGCGGCTGGTTATAATCGAGCCAGGTCTGTCCGTCCACGCTGTATTGTTTCACGGCGGCGATTTCGCTGAAGGTCGCCGACACCGTCACTGTCCCGTGGGTCGGAACCGTCACATCGGCGGAAACGACCGGGGCGTCCAGCGGGACGCTGATGATGTTGTTGACCGTAAATACCGTGGTGTCCGACGGGTTTCCGGCCTCGTCGGTGCCACGGAAACTCACCGTCCCGTTTTCCGTAAACAAGACGGGCTGTGTATATGCCTGCCAGTTTTCGCCGTTCAGGGAGTATTCCTTCACATTCGAATCGTCGCTGAATACTGCGGACACCAGTACGTTTCCTCTGGTGGCGGAGGTCACATCCGCGGATGCGGCCGGTTTTTCCGGTGCGACCGTATCGATATTGTCGACTTGGAATTCGGTTACTTCGGAAATATTGCCCGCCTCGTCGATCCCGCGGAAATAGACCGTGCCGTTTTCCGTGACCGTCACGCCGGCGGAATAGGTTTCCCAGACTTCGCCGTCCAGCGAATACTCTTTCTTATACGAGTCTGCGCTGAACGTCGCCGTCACGATGACGGCCTGATTGGTCGGGGTGGTCACATCCGCGGATGCCGTCGGTTTTTCGGGCGGAAGCGTATCGAGATTGGAAACCGTATATGCGGTGATATCGGAAACGTTTCCGGCCTCGTCGATTCCGCGGAAATAAACCGTACCGATTTCATGGAAGACTACGGGGCCGATGTATGCCAGCCACGACAGTTGATCCATCGAATATTCTTTCACCACGGAGTCTTCGCTGAATGCCGCCACGACGGACACGCTGTCATTGGTCGGCGTGCTGACGTCCACGGAGGCGGTCGGCTTCGCGGGCTTGGTCTTATCGATGTTCCCGACTGCGAATGACGCTTCCGCGGATTCGTTCCCGTTCGTGTCCACTGCCTTGAAGTATACGGTCGTGTTGTCGGTCACGGTCACCCCGTCGATCGGATAATCGGTCCAAACCCCGTCCGCGCCGATCCGGTACAGAGAGGATGCCACGGCCACGTTGTCGGAGAATGTCGCCGTCACCGTGACGGTCTGATTGGTCGGCGTTGTGATATTCGCCTGAATGTTCGTCACCGTCGGCGGCGTGGTGTCCTTGTCGATCTCGAAGTTCTTCGTTTCCGTCCAGCCGGACTTGTTCCCCGCGTTATCCACGGCGCAGACCCGCATGTAGTAGGTCGCGTTCGCCAGGTTTTCGATCGTGGCTTCCGTTGCAGATACGGAGACTGTCTTCACGATATTGGCGAAAGCGGAATCCGAGGCGATCTGGATTTCATATCCTTTCAGACCGCTTCCCAGCAGATCGTCGTCGACCACGGCGTCCCAGATCACCGTGAGCGTCTCGCCGTTCTCGACGTCGAAGTCGAGGTTGGTCGGTGTTCCGGGAACCACCGTGTCGACCGTCGTGAAGCTCTTGCTCAGGCTCCATTCGCTGAGGTTTCCGACGCTGTCCTCCGCGCGCACCTGCCAGTAATACGTGCCGATCCTGTAATTTTCGACCGAGAAACTGCATGTTTCCGTCGTTCCTTCCGCCAGGATCTCCTCGTAGCCGCTGTCCGCCGCCACGCGATATTCGTACCGGACCACGCCCGTCCCGCTGTCCGACGCCGCGGACCAGGTCATCGTCGCGGAATATCCTTCGACCGCGGTCGCGCCGCCGCTCGGACGGCTCGGCGGGGTCAAGTCAAACTCTCCGGACGCCGTTTGGCTCCAGGCGCCGGTGTTGCCGGTATGGTCTTCCGCGCTCACGCGGAAATACAGCATCTTTTCCGGCTCGGATGCCAGCGCATACTGTGTTCCGGTCACGGTTGTGCTCGTCAGGACCGTCGCGAACGATGCGTCGTCCGAGATCTCCACATGATACTGCTTGACGCCGTTTCCGCTCAGGTCGTCATGCGTTTCGTCCCAGGTCAGCGCCTTGCCGTCGAACGCCACGCCCGTGACCTGATTCGGCGCGACCGTATCGTCCAGCAGACGCTGTTTCCAGCCGTCTTCGTCCTGCGCCTGGAACTGGATGAAATATCCATGCTGCAGGTCCAGCGTGAACGACTTGCTCTGGTTGTACAGCTCCACCGCGAATTCGAAGGTGTCGAACGAGGAATCGTCGGACACCAGGATGCGGACCTTGTCCAGGTCCGTCTGCGAGCTCCAGTTCAGCGTGATGGTGTCGCGCGCCGCTTCCGCATCGGAGTACACGCTCAGGGCGTTGCCGGTCAGAACGCTGTTGAGGTACACATAGACGGTCGTCTGGCCGCCTTCCGTGATCCGGACCTTGTCCGTGGTCAGGGACTGCCGGACATAGACGGAGTTGACGCCGCCGCCCAGGTCGATCTCGCCGGAAATGGCGCTGTCGCCTCTCAGCGTGATCGTATCGTTGCCGCTTCCGCCGGAGATGGTTTTCATGCTCAGCGGACCGGTCACGGTCAGCGAGTTGTTCCCGTCACCCAGGTCAAGCGTCTCTTCGAACGTCGCGGATGCGAACGCCAGGGTGTCGTTCCCGTCGCCCGTGGAAACCGCTTTCGCAAACGTCGCGTCCTGGAATGTCAGGGTGTCGTTTCCCGAGCCGGTGGTCAGCGTTCCGGCAAACCCCGCGCTGCCCGTCGCGGTCAGCGAATTGTCCCCGTCACCCAGGTCGACCGCTTCCTCGAACGTCACGGCGGCGAAGCTCAGGGTGTCGTTCCCGATCCCTGTGGTAATATCTTTCAGTTTTGCCGTCCCGGCTGCAGTGAGGGCATTATCCCCATCGCCCAGATTCACCGCATCTTCGAACGTTACGGCTGAGAGGTTCAGGACATCCGTTCCGGCCCCGGCATTCAGGCCTTTGGCGAAGCCGGCGCTTCCCGTTGCGGTAAGCGAGTTATCCCCGTCGCCCAGGTCCGCGGATTCCAGGAATGATACATCCGCGAAATTCAGCGTATCCGTTCCCGTGGTTGCATTCAGCGTCCCCGAGAATACTGCTGAACCGGTCGCCGTCAACATGTTGTCGCCGCCTCCCAACTCTACGGAATCTCGAAAGGTAACACCCGTGAATTTCAGATTATCATTCCCGCTTCCCATCTTCAGCGTGTTGTTGAAAGTCGTTTTTGCGGTCGCCGATACCACGTTCTCCCCGTTCTTCAGGTCGATCGCGCCGTTCAGAATGGACTCCTGCGTGATCAGGATCGTGTCCGTATAATCGTTGCCCGTGAATTCGCTGTCCATGAAGACGTTGTTCAGCCGCAGCGTGCTCCCATCCGTTGTGGAGCGGTTCCGCAGTTTCACGCTGATCCGGCCCCCGCCATTCAGCGTCAGGTCGCTCATCAGGATCGTCCCGTCCGTCAGGTCGAACCCGCCCGTATTGATCGTGTCCGCGCCGCCGCCCAGGTCGATGGTGCCGATCTTCTTGTTCATCGACATGTTGATCGTGTCGTTCTGCACGCTCAGGATCAGTGTCGCGTCCGTCCCGATCGTCCAGTTGTCCAGGTTCAGAGTACGCGCGACACGCGCCAGCTCCAGCGTGCCAGCGGTGACCGTCCACAATCCGGTTGTCCCGGTGATTGCACCGTTCACCAGCATGTATCCCGTGCCGTTCTTCGTGAACCGGCCTGTCGCATCCAGTTCTATGCTGTCGTTTCCGGTATCGTCGCCGATCGTCAGTTTGCCGCCGCCGTTCACCGTAATATTCACGGTCGATTGATCCGCCGCATACAGCCAGCCGCCATGTTGCGCGATGTTTCCAAAATTGGAAATCTTCGTCCCGGAAGTCACGACATAATTCAGGGTCGTATTGGTCAAAAAGATCGCGCCGCCATAGGCAGAGGCATAGAAAGAGTTAGAGGTAGAGGCAATATTCCCGGAGAAAACCGTATCCTCCATGTTGGCGATCGCGCTCTCCAAATAGATCGCGCCGCCATAGGCAGAGGCATAGGTAGCCGTACGGGCATAGGCAGAGGCAGAGGCATTATTCCCGGAGAACGACGCGCTGGTCAACGTCATAATCCCGCCGCTCTGATAGATCGCGCCGCCTTTGGCATAGGCATAGGCAGAGGCAGAGGGATAGGCAGAGGCATAGGCATAGGCATAGGCAATATTCCCGGAGAACGACGCGCTGGTCAGGATCATATCCCCACCGCCATGATGGATCGCACCGCCATAGGCATAGGCGGAGGCGGAGACATTATAGTTACTAGTGATATAGGAAGAGGCAATATTCCCGGAGAAAACGGCACCACTCAAAGTCATATTCCCGCCGGAATGACAGATCGCACCGCCATAGGCGTAGGTTTTTTGGTTACCAGAGACATAGGCAAAGGCAATATTCCCGGAGAACACCGCACTGGTCAGGGTCATATTCCCAATGTTATGATAGATCGCGCCGCCATAGGCATAGGCATAGCCGGTTTTGTAAGTAGAGGCCATATTTCCGATGAAAGTTGCGCCGGTCAAGGTCATGTCCCCGCTGGTATGACAGATTGCACCGCCATAAGCAGAATAGGCAGAGGCAATATTCCCGGAGAACACCGCACTGGTCAGGGTCATATTCCCAATGTTATGATAGATCGCGCCGCCATAGGCATAGGCATAGCCGGTTTTGTAAGTAGAGGCCATATTTCCGATGAAAGTTGCGCTGGTCAGAGTCATGTTCCCGCCGTTATGGTAAATTGCGCCGCCGAAGTAAGCACTGTTTCCGGAGAAAGTGGCACTGGTCAGAGTCATATCCCCGCCATTATGATAAATGGCACCACCGTCGGAATAATATGCGTAATTGCTGTTCGCCCGCAGGTCCGTGATCTCGACGGCGGCGGAAACGACACGCATTCCCCCGCTTCCGTAGTTGCTGATCAGCGACATCTTCGAGCCGGTAAGCGTGGTGCCGTTCAACTCAAGCGCGCCGGATCTGAAGTTCGTCATCCCGAGGTTCTGGAACTGCAGGGAGCCGCCCGTTAAAACGATGGCTTTCGTGGAATTGGAGAAGTCGCAGTCGATGACGGTCCAGACGGTACTGGAGCCGGTCAGCCCCAGACCGCCCTTCACCACGATGTTCGCGAGGTCGACGACCGATTCGTCGGCGGTGACGGCATAGCCGGAGTGGTCGGAGAACTCCAGGATGGCGGCGCCGGCACAGAGCAGGCGCACCTGGTTCAGTTTCAGCCGGACATTGGTGCGTGCGTTGCTGTCCGTCGTGAGCGTGGTGGTGCCGCCGGAGACGGAGATGTCCTTGTCGTTCGTCGTGCCGAAGAAGTTTCCGTTCAGGGTGATGGCGGTCTGCTCGCCGGAGAGGACTAATCCCGTGGCAGTGGTGCCGCCGGAAAGGGTAACGTCCAGGTTCGTAAGGCTGCTGATGGTTCCCTCGCCGAAGAGTGCGCCGCCGTTGAAGCGGAGTGTCTTGGTCCCGGAGGAACCGAAGTCGATGCCGCCGACGTTCTGCAGGACGGAGACCAGCTCCAGGAGATCGTTCCCGGTTCCGAAGGACAGTTTGCTGTTCAGAAGGACCTGTGTCTGCAGCGTTCCCTCGATGACGATAGTGTCGTTGCCGCTGCCGGCCATAACCGGGGCGGAGAACGTGGTGTTCTTCACCGTCATCGTGTCGTCGCCGCTTCCGAGCATAAACGCCAGATTCGGCTCTTCGGTGATGATCAGAGCGTCTTCGATCAGGACGGTGTCGTTCCCCGCGTCGGTGAAGATGTCGCCCTGAGGTTCCAGCATGGTCACAGTCGCACCCTGGATGATCAGGGTGTCGTCGTCCTTGGTCAGCTGGAAGTGGGAAGTGAATGAAACGTCGGAAGTGATGGAGCTGGTTACGCCTGTGGCCATGATGGTTTCTCCTGTTGCCGTCCGCCTTGACGTGCGGACGGTTTGTACGGGTTATGATGATTGGATGATATGGTTTCTCCGGGTATGAAAAAAGCGTCCCTTAGCCGTCGTGACGGCCGGAAGGGGAGGCAGGGCCTCCACAGCGGGCGTGCCGCGCTTCGCGTCGGCACGCGAGGAGCGACCGTGCTTCGGGCAAACCGTGAGGGAAGCTGTATGATCCGCTCTGCTCGCGCAGGGGAGCCATGGGACGGGAGCGGAATCAGGGTGCGCGGGATCCCCACCGCGGACACGCGGCGGCTCAAGGAAATCTGTCGCATACAAGATCATTTGAGCTCGATCACACGTTGTTCTTACATCTCTTTTGCAGAATATAACACGACACGACATGAATGTCAAGCCGAAAAACAAAGAATCTTTCTTTTTTTATGTTTGTGTACGGGGCGTGCGCGCAAGCGAAACAAGGAGGACACGATGTCGATGTGTTTCTCGTCAGATCACCCCACGGGCCATCATGTCATAGCCTCCGCTTGCCTCAGATACCTCGGTTTCCTGCCGGATGGATATGGAATATGCAAATCATATTTTTAATAACTATTGTTCTTAATGACTTTCTCTTTATCAAATCATAAAAGTTGTAAATATTCAACCCGGAGTGGAAAATTCAAGTTTTAATGACATTCGGAAAGAATCGGAAAGAATATCAGACTAAAGGAAACATTATATCCGGTAAAGCAGACAAAAGAAACGAGCCGCCGACCATCTTTTGAAACAGTCGGACAGCCCGGGAAATCGGAAGCTCGGATTATATTCCACGACTGTGTGGCGGCGCACCCCTGGACGGCAACTGGAATATGCCTGTCCTTATTAGGAACATTGCAAAGCGATTTATGGAGAAATGTGTTTTTCTGGAATGGCGTGTTTCCTTCTTCGCTCCATGACCGTGTGTTGAAGCCTGCACACTTGAATGACTATTCAACCCTGTGTCGGGTTTGTCGTCGAAGAGCCCGGTCCCGGCGAACAGAACCCGGTCAAACTCCGGGCAC
>Ga0310696_10003358_pt1 | contig 20080 bp, 12 predicted proteins | sample AusTroGonzalo_MG_4_FD_203885 | JGI IMG/M metagenome (GOLD analysis project Ga0310696, IMG submission 203885) | Bovine rumen microbial communities from tropical cattle in Woodstock, Queensland, Australia - Gonzalo_02 (v2) (version 2) | ecosystem: Host-associated > Mammals > Digestive system >... | reverse complement strand
GCGTTGCCGCAGCATCGGCACTGCCTCCGCCAAGACCGGCCCCAAGCGGCATGACCTTCGTCAAATGAATATCGGCTCCGAGATCGCATTTCGCAAATTCCTTGAGCGCCTTGGCCGCCTTGAACACGAGGTCCGATTCCAGCGGATAGTTCTGCGGTTCGTTATAGGTCAGGTGGATTTCGCCATCTTCGCGAAGCGTCGCTTCGACAGTATCACCCGCATCAACCGTCTGGAAAACAGTTCCCAAATCGTGGTAGCCGTCTTCGCGCTTGCGGATGACATCTAAAAACAAATTGATTTTTGCAGGAGCGTATTCTTTCATGACCACAAACCTAGCAAAAAAATTTTTAGTCCACCTTGAGGACCATCATTGTAAGGTCATCAAAGGGATCTGTTCCTTCAGAGAATACATTCACGTCATCCGAGATTTCCCTCAAGAATTTTTCACCGCCACGAATTTTGATGGAATTTAATTTTTTCAAAAGTCGTTCTTCACCATAAAGTTCTGCGGAAGCATTGTGAGCTTCAGTAAGTCCATCCGTATAGAGGAACAAGCAATCTCCGCTTTCAAACTGGATGTCAGTTTCTTTATATTGCGTAGTGTCAAAGCCGGCAAGGAACACGCCATGCCGTTGCCTTAAGAATTCGAACTTGCCATCTTTTTTGGCAAAGCACACGGCATTATGCCCTGCATTGGTGCATTTCATGATTTGGGTTTTAGTATCGAGAATGCCAATCCAGGCGGTCGCAAACATTTCTTCGGCATTGTTTTCGCACAAGAGGCGGTTCACATCATTGAAGATTTCCGCCGTAGAAAGTTTCATGGATGCATGGTCACGGATCATGGTCTTCACCACCATCATAAACAACGCCGCAGGAACGCCCTTACCCGAAACATCGGCAATGACAAAGCAAATGTGCGAATCATCAATTTCAAAGAAATCGTAAAAGTCGCCGCCCACTTCTTTTGCCGTGGTCATTGATGCAAAAACATTGAGTTCGGGATGCTTCGAGAACGCATGCACCACCGTAGGGAGCGCACCCGACTGGATATTTGCGGCCAACTGTAAATCGGACTCCACCGCAGCCATTTTTTCACGGCTTTTTACAAACCTATCCGTATTCACGTATGTCATAAAGAACACAAAACCAATAGCCCAGGAGAGACTCGGCACTACATAATTTTCATCAATTTCAAGGATATAATCCTGCAATAATTGTACCCCCACACCTATTACAGCAAATATCAGCAAATTCCTTGCATAAGCAACCTTTTCTTTTTTCTTTTCACGATGCATTATTACGTAATAGATTGCAAGAAAAATCGAAGAACCCATATAAAGAAAACATACAGGAGCAAGAAAATATTCAAACAAGTCCATGTACTGAATACTACAACTTTCATCAAGAGAATATATTAAAGCAGTCCATGGAGTCGAAAGACACAAAAACACGGTAAGAATAGTAGGGGCTACAAAAAATAGGGCATACATTTTTTTTGAACTTAAAGTCAATTCAAAACGTTCTAGGCTGAACCACGCAAACATCGATGTAGCAAAAACGAAACTGATCGCAAAAACATAGCCACAGGCATAATTCAACAGCCTAAGTTCAACATTCCCATCGACAAAATGCCAAATTCCATCAAAAACCGCAAGTACAATAGACGATATAAGGACAACAGATAGCTTATCCTTCAAGCTTATTTTATACAATACAATATTGTTATACAGCAAAAACACAAGCAACAGCGTTGAGAATAGAGAGACCTCTACGAACAATGTTTCTGCAATTTCATTATAAAGCATATTAAGCCTCGTATTTAATCCTGAATGTATTACGGTTATAGCTCATAGTCGTCAGGTATTTCTTGTTTTCCTTCAATTTCTCCATGTAGCCAGAAACCATAAATTCAATAATCGAACCCGCGATAACATCTTCATTGGACAAATCAAACAGAACACCATCATCCTTAGTAATAATCTGCACGTCCGTTTCTCGAATAATGACAGTACATTCCGCATAAACGGCTTTATCCACGCCATTTTTTTCATAAATGAGCATATAAAGGTCTTCTATAAGCAACTTCGCTTTCGAAATGGTTTTCTGTTCAATATTATTTTCTACAAGGAATTTTTCTACTTGATGCTGAGTCCCAACAATCGACTCCGGATTTAGTTTAAACTCATAAAATTTATGTTTAAAACCCTTTAACTTTTCCGAAAGCAATAAAGGGTAATTATCTTTTCCATACCGGAAGCGGATGTACAAGACCGTAATCACGTAGGTCAATGCAGGGCCAATAGCAACTCCGGCAAACATTCCATATATACCAAAGAAATACCCCAAAACTACACAGACAGGGGTCACCACAAGTACATCACGGAGAGCACTCATCACAAAACCAAGCTTAATCTTGTCAATGAGCAAATAGTAAGAACTCAACAGATACAGCAAACTCAAGAACACAAGTCCAAACACTTCGATTCGAACACCAAGAACCGCATAAGAATAAACCGCCGGATCAGAAATATCATAAAGTTCAACAATAAAAGGAGCAACAAGAATCATCAACAACGTCAAAGCCAGGCCTTCAACAACAGCGGTTTTCAAAGAAAGGTTATAACATTTTTTGACAGCATCATAAGATTCTTCGCCTAGATAGATATTCATTAACGGAGTAAACGCCTCCCCTACGCCATCAAACACAATTTGAATCTCTTTAACAAAAAGGATAACGGCTCCAAGTACAAGCATTTCGGGACCATAGGCGAAGGTGATAAAACGGTTCATTGCAGCGGTGAAACAAGCCAAAAAGAGATATGTACCCGCATCAATTGCACTATACTTCACGACATCGACAAGCCATTTGAACGAAAAGAAAAAGCCAAATTTCAAGGAATTGCCTTTACGGAGGAAATGGGCAAATGTAACGAGTACCGCAGCAGCAGTGCCAAAAAACGAGCCAAACCCAATCCCCTCAACACCTACAAATTTTGCAAGAACAATCGAGCAGACGATGTTTCCGACAATCTGAACAATCCCTGAAACCATCGACAAAGTTTCATCGCCGTCGGCAAGGACCATTTCGTCCATTAACGTCATAATAGGCAACAACAAGATTGTGTACTTATACCAAAAGAAATAATCCTTTGCCGCATTGAAAACGCTTGTAGAAGGCTCATAGAAACGAAGATAGGCATCCCCAAACAGCATAAAAACGGTATACAGGATTAATCCCATCACCACAGCCATAAAGAGTCCAAACGCAAAACAACGATCCGCCTTTTCCTTATTAAACTCCCCCATGGCCCGATTATAGAGGATTGGAATCCCCAAAGCAACCACACAAGCACCAAAGCCAGCCAAAGAATAGGCGGGGACAACAAGGCAAATGGCCATAACGGCATCTTCGCCAAGCATCACACCCGCAATCACCGAATCCGAAAGAGCAAGTACCGAAATAACGAGAATGCTAATCGAACTCGATAGTAAGAGGGAAAAGAATTTTCTTGAAAGGAATGTCTTGAACATAGAAGTCGCTACAAAATTCCGAACGCAACATCCAATCCGGTTGCTTCGAGAACTTCCTTAAAATTGGGGCCCACATTTTCAAGTCGCATATCGCCCTGGTTCTTTTTTAACGTCTTAAACGAAGAGAGCAGCACGCGGATCCCTGCCGACGAAACAAAATCACATTCCTTAAAGTCAAAAACAAGGGATTTTATCTTTTCAAGATGCGGAGCGAGGAATGTCGAAAGCTGTGGAGCCGTCATTGCATTCAGCTCCCCCGAAAGTTCCACCGTCAATTCTTCACCATTCAAATTAGACTTAATTTCCATATAGACTCCTTACTCTCTCAAAAGTTATATTTTTTGCCATTGCTTTTTCAGTTCCCCAATCGTAAGCCCGGCGTTTTCGTCTACTTTTAAAATCATCTGGCAACAAAAGACAAATACTTTCGAAAAAGTCGCGATACTTTCTCTCTTGTATTTTCCGCCGTCGTAGTCAAAAGAAACTTCGGTTTTTCCATCATCTACCTTAACCTCGATGTCCATGATGCTTTCTGCAGCCCTATCCGAATTTTCAATCCATTTGGCAGAAGTGACAAAGCCGTGGGTGTTCGGAACGTACATTTCACCCTGAAAAATAAAGCAGATTTTATTTTCATCTGGCAGAACCCTCTTTTGGGACATGTCATTTGCACTGGAAAGGGATTGTAAAATTTTATTTTTGCAAGTTATAAGAGCGTCAAGAACGGGGGTACTTTGAGGAAGTTCCAGCGCAATAAAACATTCCTTCAAGAAATAACCAATGGTATCTGCATATTTTGCAGAATCTCTACCATTCCAAATCCAGTCAAAAGCAACTTGTTCACAGTCATTGTAAAGAGCAAGGGAAAGAGCCGCGGCAAAGAGATAAAAATCGTTCTGGCTAACGGAATGCGAGAAACAAAAATCTCTTATTTTTTTTGTACAAGGGATTGCTATTTCTTGACAAGCGGCCTTATCTTCTTTTTCAAAATCATGCTTTGGCGCACAATAACAGATTTTGCCATTTGATAAAGTGAGTGTGGAATTTTGGTTTGCAGTCAATGAAAGCAGGGATGTATCTTTTTCGGCTGCGAAGATTTCTTTTATAAACTCATTGTAGCAGTCTTTTGTAAGAACTTCGCCTCGATAAGCCTTTTCTATATCGGAAGCGAAAATATGCAGGGAAAGTCCGTCTGCAATAGCGTGATGAACTTCTAAAAGAAGAACAAGCCGTTTTTCTGTTCTGATGATGCGGCATCTGAAAAGTGGGCTTCCATCAAGAGGGAAGATTTCTCCAAAGTTTTCGACGATAGCGTCAAGTTCTTTTTCTGACATAGCCTCTACGCTTATTGCATCGTCAATATTCTGTTTTTGATACTGCACATAGCCTTGTTCCCTGTCCTTTTCAATCACGGTGCGTAAGGCCGGGTGCGCCTCAATCACTTTTTTCAGAGCTTGATAGAGTTTTTTTTCGTCAAGATCCGAACGTAAAGTCAAATACAAGGGAACATTGTCTACGATGGTGTCTGGGAGACAAGCTTCATAATCAAGCACCTCCTTTTGAGAAAGGATAAGGGGGAGCTTTTCTTCTGGAGTCTCTTTTGCTGTGGCTGGGGAACTTAAAGATATCTTCTTATCTAGCACTTCGGCAAGAGCACGGACAGTACGTTTTTCATAAATAAGCGGCACGGTCAACTTTAACTCCTCACAAGCAAGCATAAGCTCCATGGCACTTACGCTGTCGCCTCCCATTAAAAAGAAGTCATCGTCAATGCCGATTTTTTCAATTTCCTCAAAGTCCTCAAGGGCTTCCTTGAATGCATCGCAGAGTATTTTTTCACATTCTGTCCGAGGTGCAACATATGTATTTTGAGAAACAAAATTCGGGATGAGTAGATTTTTCCTGTCGATTTTTCCGTTTGTATTCAGGGGAATCTTTTTCATCTGCACAAAAAATGAGGGGATCATATAGGCGGGGAGCAAGGGCTTTAGCGAGGCGCGGATGGTTTCCACAGGAATAGAGTATTCTTTCTGATAATAGGCGCAGAGATAATATTTTCCCTTTTTTTCAAAGGCTTTTACAGCAACCATTTTTGTTTCCAGAACTTTTTTCAGTACTGTCTCTACTTCGGCTGGTTCCACCCGGTTTCCGTTAATCTTTACCATATCGTCTGCCCGACCCAGCACATACAGAAGTCCGTCTTCTCCGCGGCGGGCAACGTCCCTCGTGCAGAAGAACTTTTTCCCGCCAATCGAGACAAAAGCCTTCTCTGTCTCTTCCTTTTGGTTCAGGTAGCCGCGGAAATAAGGCAGATACAGACAGATTTCCCCTTCTTTTTCCGAAACTTTACCGTCATCAAGCAAAAGCATATCCGTGTATGTACAGCCTTTCCCAATGGGTGTGTTGGGATAGGATTTGTCGAGTTTAAAAAGACAGGCCGTAGACATAAGTTCCGTATTGCAATAAAGATTCAATATGTCAAAGGACTTTGAGAAAACATTGCTTACCCGCTCGGAAGAAAGGGCAATTGCTTTAAGCGAGAGATTTGGTGCTTCTGAAAATGTATTTACGAGAGATGCTGTTAAAAACATGATTTCAATTCTGTTTTTGACCAGATACTGCATGTAAAGCGCAGGATTTTTCAGCAGGGGTTCTGAAACAAGGTAGACTGTTCCTTGAAAATACAGCACACTAAATGAGATAATATTGAAGGCGGAAAAAGTTACCGGTGCCACATTTGCAAATCGTAAATCATCATCTTCTTTATGGTACGGTGAGAGTGCAGGCAATGCAGTTCCTGTAGTGATAAATCTATACGCACCATATTCTTCTACAACTCCCTTCGGCGTTCCGGTGCTTCCGGATGTATAGATGACGAAGGCAAGATCGTGCTCGTCAGAATCCGCCCAAGCTTCAGTGCTGAGAGGCTCGGCTTCCATAGCTTTTTCCAATGTGTCCGCATCAAAAACAAGTTTTGCACCAGAATCTTTTAATACATGCTCAATTCTTTCCTGCCCCATGCTGTCAGAAAGCGGCACATAGGCAATTCCCGCTTTCATCACGCCTAATTCCACGGCAATATATTCCATGGATTTTTCAAGATGTATGGCAATCAAGTCTTCTTTTTGAAAACCTTTGCTTTTTAAGAAAGCTGCTACACGGCTTGAAAGTTCATCAAGTTTTTTGTATGTAGTGCTGCGATCACCGTCTTTATCTAAAACAGCTACACGTTCAGGGTAAGCAGCAACGGTTTCTTTAAATTTCTGCAAATAATCAATCATATTTATGCCCCCTGATTACTTCTCGGTATTTTTTATGTATTCAAGGACAGCCTTCAGCCCGTTTTCAATATCATTGCTATTTAAAAGCATATTTATTCGAAAACAAAAACACTTTTCTGGGTCAAAGCCCTGCAAAATGCCGGGATAGACAAAATAGCCTTTTTCCTTCATCAGGCGTTTCATCGCCTCTACAAAGGATGCATCGTCTACAGCGCAACGGATAAAAATCATGGCATAGTGGCCAAAGGTTTCCGGCGAGATTCGGGCAAAATCATAGTTTTTTACAATGTTTTTCACCTTCAGAAAGTTATCCTGCCAAAAGGCTGTGTAAACATCCCGGCAGTCGTCGAAATTCTTTGAAACAAAATGTCTTGCTCCTTCCTGGCAGGAATAGCACAAGGAGCCTCCGTAGATATCTTCAAGGTTGTTGATGTCATCATAGTATTTTGTATGACACACAACGTAAGAGAATTTTATTCCTTGGAGTCCCAAAGCCTTATGAGGGCTATAAATGTAGAGGAGATTTTCCTGAACTCCAAAAACTCTTGAAAGTTCATATCCGTTTACGCATAGGGATTCATCTAAGATGACTATTTTACCTGCATCCAGGAGTTTTTGAATTCCTTTTGTAACGCGCTCCTTAAAATAAATGCTGCAAGAGTTGACCGGAGACGTAAACCAAAATGCAGTACAGTCAGACTGTAGGAGTTCTTCTGCATCAAAAGTACTGTTTATGTTTTCCATGTAATCGCTAAAAAGGCGATAAGGTATGCCAATGTCATCAACGCAACTTTGTACAGAAAAATAAACCGGCTCTACAATCCCCACCTTTTGATTATGCTTTTTTAAGAATATAGCGAGCGTTACGATAGAAAGGGTGCTTTGAGATACAGGCGCAAAAAAAGAATTTTCGTAAGCTTCATCAGAAAATCCCAATTTATGGGCAAGGTCTTTTTTTATGCAGTCAGGAAAGAAATACTGATAATCAAACAAGTCAGACTTTTTACCGAGCTTTACAACTGATGCAAGCTTTTCCTTATAGTCAGAACCAGAATTCCAGTCGGAAAGATTTACCGGCGGATTTTCTTTTGGTAATGCTTCTAAAGCAGCTTCCAATTCCATTTCAATTTCATAATCAGTCATAGAGAGCCTCGTAGTTCATGTAATCGAAGGATTTTATCTGCTGGAATCCGTTTTTTTCGCTGTAAAAACAGATATCAGGATAATTGATGCCGTTGAAATAATTCATCTGTGCAAAGGAATAAGAACCCATGTCACCAAAGACGATTTTGTCACCCGGCTTTAAGGGGGCAGAAAAAGAGTACTCGCCAAATACATCGCCAGAAAGACAGCTGTTTCCTGCAAGCAGATAGGAATAGCCCTTTTCCCCGGCCTGTGGATAAATTACGGGCAGCTGATAGTAATTTTTAAGGACATCCAAGGCATGGCACGAAATAGAACTGTCCAAAATGGCGATGTCCTTTCCATTATGCACCACGTCCAAAACAGTGGTCAGAAGAAAGCCCGCATCCATCACCAAATACTCGCAGGGTTCAATGTAGGTTTTTAAGTGATACTTTGAATGCAGAATGTCCAGATTTTCGGCGAAGTCAGCAAAATCAAAATCGTCTTCGAGAAGAGCCTGTCCTCCTCCAAGATTTATCCAAGATACAGAAGGAAGGTTGTCAGAAAATTTATCCAGAACGGCAGAAATCAAATTGTTAAAATCTTTTGAGGAAGATCCGCACAAGGCGTGAATGTGAAAGCCAGAAATTTTGTCAAAAAAGCGACCATCTACAGCCGAAAGCATTTCTTTTGTAAGGCCAAAACGGGAATACGGGGCGCATGGATTGTAAACCGGTTCTTCTACGATAGAAACCTCGGGATTCAAGCGGAGGGCAAATTCGTTTTTAGCAGTAGCGACGTGACTAAAGACCTCTTGCTGATGAGGTGAGTTTAAGACAATGTGAGAGCAATGGGCTGCAATTTCTTCCGCATCTTCTTTTTTGTATGCCGGAGTATGGACGTGAACTTTTTTTCCGAGCTTTGACCCCAACTTTGCCTCAAAAAGCCCAGACGCGGAAACTCCGTCAACATAGGGTTTGATAAAGGGGAACGATTTTGCAAAGGGAAAACCTTTCATGGCTAGCAAAAGAGAAAGGCCTGTTTGGTCTGCTTTTGCCCGTATGTTCCGAAAATTTTCGGCAAGTACATCAGTGTTAACGATGTAGCAAGGGGTTGAAAGCTCCTCAATAAAACGGTTCTGATAAAAACACATACACTTCAGCACACACCTTTACAATATTACTACGAAAATATAAACAATATTATTACAAAGATGTGGCAAAAAGCTGCCGAAATAAAATAAAAACGAATAAACCCTATACCCACAGTTTTACTGATGGCATATTGAGGTCAAAAACCTTTTAGTATAGTATCAAATAAGCTTACCCGAATCGTCCGGAGCGTTCGAGCTGCATGAGTTCGTCCATTCCGATAAGCATGGCTCGCGGTTTCGAATTGCCCTTGCTCGGGCCGCACACACCAAGGCCATAAAGCTGGTCCACGATCTTACCGGCACGGCTGTAACCCACGCTAAAGTGACGTTGCACCGCCGAAGTCGAAAGGCCGTTCACACTAATTGCCCATTGCGCAACTTCAAAAAGCAACTTGTCGAGCTTTTCGTTCTTGAGAGAACCACCGCCCTCTTCATCGCCTTCTTCACCACCCGAAACATCGAACGATTCCACCTGCGGGTAGAATACATTCTGATCGGAGCAGGCATCGGCCAAGCGTTCGGCTTCCTCATCGCTCAAGAATGCTCCATGAACACGCACCGGATCAGGATCGTTCACAGCCTTGTAAAGCATGTCACCACGGCCAAGGAGCTTTTCGGCACCGGCATGGTCCATCACCGTGCGGGCGTCAATCTGAGATGCCACCTTGAAGCTAATACGAGTCGGCAAGTTCGCTTTGATGATACCCGTAATGACCTTCACAGACGGACGCTGCGTGGCAAGCACCAAGTGGATGCCCACGGCACGAGCCTTAGCCGCCAAACGCGCCACGGACTTTTCGATTTCCTTGCCCGCAACCATCATGAGGTCCGCCATTTCGTCGATAATCACGACGATAAACGCCATGCGGTGGCCACGATCTTCTTCCGGAACTTCATCCGGCAATTCACCCGCTTCGAACTTTGCGTTAAAGCCGCCGATGTTACGCACCTTGGCAGAAGCCAAAACTTCGGTACGGCGGTCCATCTCGTAGCAGAGCCACTGGAGCGCCTGGATAGCAATTTCGGGCTTCGTGATGACAGGCGCCAAGAGGTGCGGGATGTTTTCGTACATCTTGAGTTCCACCGCCTTCGGGTCCACAAGAATCATGCGGAGTTCGTCCGGAGTCTTGCTAAAGAGCATTGACGCCATGAGTGCGTTAATGCAAACAGACTTACCAGAACCAGTCTGACCAGCAATCAGCAAGTGCGGAGCCTTCGCCAAGTCCATCGTAAACGATTCACCGGTGATGTCCTTACCAAGCGCCACGAGAATCTTGTCGGGTGCGGGCTTAAACTTTTCGCTCATGAACACATCGCGGCAGAAAACCGTCTGGAACTTGCGATTCGGAATTTCCACACCGACCGCGGCCTTCCCCGGAATCGGCGCCAGAATGCGGATGGACGAGACCTTGAGCGGGAGCGCCAAGTCTTCTTGCAATGCCGAGAAGCGGCTCACCTTCACACCTGGGCCCGGTTCCACTTCAAAGCGAGTAATCATCGGGCCCGTTTCGCAACCAATCACACGGCCCTTCACCTTGAAGTTTTCAAGTTTTTCTTCGAGCATTTTGCCGATGGCATTCAACTCTTCTTCGGTATAATCCGCCGTCTGCACTTCGTGCGTGTCGAGAATCTTCGAAATTTCAGGAATCTTGTATTCGTCGTAAGAGGCTGTCGGAGCAGCGGGGATCGTAGCCGAATGGACTGCCGGTTTAGATGCCGGGCGCGCATTTCCATTAGCATTCCCTGCACCACCCATCGTCGCACCGAAATCGGCACCGAAAGTCGGATCCTCGCCCACTTCATCTGCTCCGACAACTACCGGAGCAAACGTTTCGTCATCATCAACCGCCGGGCTTCCTGGGAAATCTTCTACGTAGGCGCCATCGCCGCCCAAAAGCTCTTCGGCATGGATTGCCGCACGAGTTTCCACAGAATCCGAAAGCGTTGCATCACGGACAATCGTATTGGCACTTGTCGAAGATTTCGCAGATTTCGGGACTTCAACTTTTCCAACAACAGTTCTTTCAGCAGTCCGACGAGCAGCACCGCCGGCATTTGCAGCATTTCCACCCGCATTCACACCAGCATTCCCAGCAATCGCAGCATTCACTGTTTCAGAGCCCGCCGTGCGGCGCACATCGCCCTTCACCTGCATACGGCCCTTATGCCCCTTTTCCCAGTCAATCAGGTCGCGAGCACGACGGAGTGCGCCAATGCGTTCCTTGATTTCCAGAATCTGGAGCGCATTCATGTGGCGTTCATTCAAACGCAATTCTTCTTCCAAACGACGGATTTCCGGATCTTCATAGACTCCATCATCGTCCGCACCGCCAAGCGTTGCAACAGCAGGCGCAACACCAGCATTTCCAATCGGAGAGTCTTGCAAATCGCCCGGGCGCGCATTCCCAGCAACATTTTCCGGCTGAGCATTCCCAGCGTACTGCGGCAAACCAAATGATTCACCGACCTGAGTCTGCATCTCCGAGCGGTTCACGTCCAAATCGTCCGTGAGCCAGTTATGGCGACCGTTGAACGGTTCCACCTTTCCGCGCCTACGCATTTTTGCAGAATCCGGGACAAAAATCATCGTCTCGTCTTCCATCACCACTCCACGGCGGAGCGTCTTTTTCTCAGCAGCTTTTTTCTCGGGCTTGACATCAGGGAAATCAACCGTTTCAATTTCAACCGGCGCCATCGAACGCCGACGACCAAAGACAGCGCACACATAACGCATCGTCTGCGCGACAAACTTAAAATGTCTCGGCCGCACACCAAACGAAAGCACAAAAATCAAAGCCAAAACAATCAATAGAATAATCAGCGGAGCCACATACGATACTTTTCCAAACACAGGGATTGCCAAATTCTGCAAAAAGAACTCGCCTAGTACGCCACCGCTCATCGAAAGAGCATCATTCGAGACATGCTTATCGCCAAAATTTTTTAGAGACATGAGGAACGACACGTCCACCACAAGCAGGCTTGCCCCCACTGCAAAACGCAGCAACTTTCCACGAAGCGAAGCAATCGCAATAAAAAGTCCCCAAAGGATAAGCGCCGCCGTAAAGATAACGACAGCCACACGCCCAAACAGGAACGTCATAAAACTCGGGAACATGACGCCAAAATAATCCCCAAGCCAGTTTTCGTGCTCGCCCACAATCGAAATTGTGACACACCCAAGCAACAAAATAATCCCGGTAAGCAAAACCAGGTACCCCACCATCATCGTTATAAAATACGAATCCGGCTCTTGAATCTCTTTTTGGGGTTCGACTTTAGGTTTCTTTGTTTTTTTAACAGTTTTTTTCTTTTGTGCAGCCAAAAAATGCGCTCCTCTAATTACATCACAAATATAATCTATTATAGCCTTTATTTTTTGTACTAAAAATGACACTATTTGCTCAATTATTATTTTTTTCTTGTCATGGCTCAGAAAAATTCAAAAAATCAGAAAAAACTCTTTTTTGGGGTAGCCTTTTCGGCTATCGCCGTCTTGCTCATTCTCATCTTTGGAAACTCCAAGAAAAACTACATTGCAGATTCAGCAGAAAACATTTTTTATGACCAATTTTTCAAATGGAATACTGAAGTCCTAGATTCCACTGGTGTCAAGGATGGCATTGTCCTAGAGAACAGCTCCTACAATGACCCCAATATCATCATTGCAGATATCGATGAAAAATCGCTACTAAAACTGGGGCACTACTATAACTGGGACAGATCCATCCACGCCAAAGTCATCGAGAACCTGGGCAAAGGTGGCGCCGCAGCTGTTGCATTCGATATTCTTTTTAAAGACGCGGACTTCGGAAAAAGAAAGGGAGAGCAATGCCAGCAAATTCTCACCGAACTCGATCCCGACACAAGCCATGCCAAATTTTTCACTCAAATCAGTTCATTCTACAACTACGACTCCATGCTCGTCGAGGCGACGCGCAATTCCGGAATCTGTATCGTAAGCTTTTTGATCAACCACGCTTCGTATTACAAGAACAAAAGCGACTGGAAACCGCTCAGCACCTGGGAACGCGCTAAAGAAGTCGGCTTTTCGTCGACACTACAGTTAAGCCAAGTCGACAAGCCGCAAGACATTGAGGCCCGAAGAATCCTCGACAACGTGTTCCCAGAATTGGCACAAGCGGGCTCACGTCTAGGTGCAGTCAATGCCTACCCCGATAAAGACGGTACAATCCGCCGCATCAGAATGTTGTACAAATTCCCATTTGTCGAAGATGACAAGGTAGCCCCGCAGCGTATCTACTCCACAATCTCTTTAATGACCATCTTGCATCTGTTCCACAAGGATCCTAAAGATGTTACCATCAAGATGGGCAAATACATCGACATAGGTAAGCCATTTGGCATTTACCGAGATTCTTCCGGTGAATACCACACCACATTCCCGAACTTCACTTACCCCATGTTCACGGCACTCCGCGACAAGATGAAACAAATCAAAGAAAGTGGTGTAGCCAAAGCCAACCTCGTTGAAACGTCATCCAAAATCACCGCCATACGGAACAACGAAGGACAACTCGTCTTTTACATTTTCATCGATGACGACCAGATGATAGATGCGAAACTGTCCAGCATTTTGCGCAAGCTCCCCGAAAACATTTTTGATAAAATCGAAGATAGCGAATCGGTCAAGCTCGACAGCGGTTTTACGATGGCTAAAAGCGAAGACGACGAAGGAGTCTATGTCATTAAAAACGAAGATGACGAAGAAGTTTTCATCACGCCGAGCATCCTCAGGACCATCCACTTTTTCGAGCCAACGTATAGCGGAATTAAAAATGGTCAGCACAAGTATTTGTCTCGCCACATGGACATCAGCTATAACAAAGCTAAAAACGAATGGTCTGCATCCATAGCTTTCTTCACAAACAAAATCCTACAAGACATTTCTCAAGTCACCGATCAACAAATTAGCGCTCTTGCCCCAGGAGAAGAACTCCGATTTGGGCCTCACAAACAAATACCCATCGGCACTAACGGTGATTTTCTCATCAAATACAATGGCCGTTTCAATAGCACGACTCCAGAAACAATGGCTTTTAAGCATGTTTCTTATTATGACATTTTCAAGGACACGACAAATCTCGACCAGTACGCCGGAAAAACGATTATTCTCGGTTCTTCCGTTTCGGCACTTTTCGATATTGTAAACGGCCCGCACGAAGAAAACATCCCCGCCATTCTCGTTCACGCCAACATTATCAAGAACATTCTTGAAGACGACTACCTGAAAATTCTCGATGAAAAGTACCAGCGAATCACGGTCATCTTGCTCGCTTTAATTTGTACATTCATCGGTATTTACTTCAGGAGTTTCGTATCACTGCTTTTAATGATCGGCATAGCCGTCATCTACACATTCCTCGCCTACATCTGTTTCAAGCACAACATTTACATTGGCGTTTCAAAGCAATTGCTCGCCATCATCATCACGAACACCTTTGCAATGGTCGTTCAGGCCTACTTTGAAAACAAAGAAAAGAAATTCATCGAAAGTTCATTCAAGCAATACATCTCGCCAGAACTAATTGACGAAATGGTGGCCGAAGGCAACATGCCGGAGCTCGGTGGCGAAGAATCCAAGATTACCGCCTACTTTACCGACATTCAAGGATTCTCGACTTTCTCCGAAAAAATTGGAAGTGCAAGCAAGCTCGTCGAACTTTTGAACGAATATCTAACCGCCATGACCGACGTGCTGACCACAAAGAATAAAGGAACGCTCGATAAGTACGAAGGTGATGCCATCATCGCATTCTTTGGTGCCCCGATGAAATACGATGACCACGCTAGGCGAGCCTGCAATACGGCAATCGATATGCAAAGTGAACTTTTAAGGCTGCGAAAAAAATGGCTCAGCGAAGGCCAAAAATGGCCAGAAGTTGTTCACAACATGCACATGCGAATCGGCATCAACACAGGCCACATCGTAACTGGAAACATGGGTTCTACCATGCGCAAGAACTATACCATGATGGGAGACGAAGTGAACCTTGCCGCACGCCTCGAAAGCGCTGCCAAGCAGTACGGAGCCTACATACACGTCTGCAAGAACACAATCGACCAGCTTGTCGAACAAAAAATCGAAAGCCAGTACATCTACCGTTCGCTCGACATTATCCGCGTTGTCGGTAAAGATGAACCTGTCGAAACGTTTGAATTGCTCGCTTACGCAAGCGATGCAAATGCACTTGTTCTGAACAAGCTCTGTGAACTTTGGAAAGAAGCCCGAGCCGCTTACCTCGACATGCAATGGGATAAAGCGATCGAGCTATTCACCAAGTGCCTCGATTTCGAGCCGCATTTACCGGAACGCGATCCTGGCAGCAAGACTTGCCCAAGCCAGGTCTACATCAAGCGCTGCACAGCCTATAAACAAAATCCGCCTGCAAGCGCAGGCGAAAAATGGAACGGAATCTTTACCGCTACTGAGAAATAGCGGGGATTTCCTAGTTCAGCTCCATATTATCAATCAAGCGCGTCTTGCCGAAGAATGCGGCTGCAAGAATCACAACCTTTTCTTCACCCAAGGCACCATTACACTTCTGCAAGGTCTTCTGGCTTGCCACTTCCACATACTGCACAACGCCACGGGCAGCAACGATGGACTTCACGACGATATCGCGAATCTTCGAAACGCTGCGTTCGCCAGCTTCGTAAGCAGCCTTTGCAGCCTTCAGGCCACTGTAAATGCCAAGAGCCTGTTCGCGTTCTTCCTGAGTCAAGTATTCGTTACGGCTAGAACGGGCAAGGCCACTTTCTTCACGCACAATCTTCACGCGGTGAATCTTGATATTAAAGTTCAAGTCCTTCACCATTCTTTCAATCAGGAACACCTGCTGGTAATCCTTTTCGCCAAAGTAGGCGTCATTTGCGCCAGAAATAAGGAACAGTTTGGAAACGACCGTCAAAACGCCACGGAAATGTCCCGGACGGTAAGCTCCGCAGTACATGCCTTCGAGAGCTTCATCACGGACAAGTGTCATCGGATCGCCATCGGGGTACATTTCAGCAACAGACGGAGCAAAAACGTAATCAGCACCGATAGATTCAGCAAGCTTGGCATCGGCTTCCAAACGTTTCGGATACTTGTCCAAGTCTTCATTTTTGCCGAACTGGATGGGGTTCAAAAACACACTTACAACAGTCACATCGCACTCGCTCACGGAAGCCTTGATAAGAGCGCCATGACCTTCATGGAGAGCACCCATCGTTGGAACGAGACCGATTCTTTTCCCTTCCTTCGCAAGAGGAGCAAGCGTTTGACGTAGGGAATCGATAGACTTAATTATCTGCATGATTAGTTACCTTCTGGAACAAAATAAGTCGTTTGACTTGGGCAAGACGCAATCGCGTTCAATACCATCTGCAAATGGCTTTCGTTATGGACAAAATCGATATTATCCGTATTGATAATAAGCACAGGAGCATCCGTGTAATGCCAAAAATGATGGTCATAACGGTCCTGCAAATCGCTCAGGTAATTGCCGTCGATGGTCTTTTCCATCGCGCGACCACGGCCCCTGATGCGTTTTAAAAGCGTCGAAACACTCGCCTGCAAATAGACAACGTAATCCGGCTTGCGGATATCGTGGTTCAAGGCGTTCGACACCTGATCGTACATGTTAAGTTCATTTTCGGTGAGGTTCTGCGAAGCAAAGATGCGGTCTTTGTCAAACGTGTAATCACTCACCAGCAAATCGTGGAACAAGTCGCTCTGCAAGGCAGAATTCTGGAGTTGCTTAAAACGGTCTAGCAAAAAGAACAGCTGTGTCTGGAACGCGTACGCCGAACGGTTCTCGTAAAACTTCGGCAAGAACGGATTTTCAGCAAAATTCTCTTCAATGAACATTGCATTCCAGCGATCACAGATAGCACGGGCAAGCGATGTCTTTCCAACACCAATAACACCCTCAATAGCCATGAAATGAATGTTCTTATCAAGGAGCATTAGGGTTCCTCCCCATTTATAACACGGAACGGAATCTTTTCTTCTTTCGAAAGCAGTTCCGTAAGCAAGTCCTTCACGGTCTTGTTCGTCTTCGGATCCACCCAGTCCGGTGCAATATCGCTTAGCGGCACAAGCACAAACTGGCGGTTATAGATTTGCAAATGCGGAATCGTCGGGCGACCTTCACAAACTTCACGACCAAAGAACAGCAAATCCAGGTCCACTTCCCTAGAATTCCAATGTCCACGGTCCTTACGACCAAGAATAAGCTCAGATCCCTTTAAATAATAGAGCAACTTCACAGGATCGCCGTCATACCAAAAGCTCACGACCTGATTAAAATAAGGTCCCTGGCCCTCCGGTCCGACAGGAGGTGTCTCGTAAATCGGACTTTCAACCCAGCCCCCCGCGCTCACGCGACGAAGCATGTCCCTTCCATCTTTCAGGTGGGCGGAACGATTAGGAAGATTACTTCCGAGTGCTATATATACTCTATTTAAAGATTCCACGCCACAAATATAGTCAATTTCTAGTTATTAGTTATTGATTATAGGTCGTTAGTCATTGGTCATTAGTTACTAGTGATTAAAAAATTTTTCTAACAACTAATAACTAGTGACTAAGAACTCCCAATATTTTTCATAAAAAAAATTTTTTTTATGACATTTCACAAAATTTAATGTATCTTTTAATCCGTTCCGCTATTTCGGGACATAATATTAATCATCAATAAAATTTATGGGGCAAAAAGCCCTTATTATCGTTTCAATTATATAGTCTATTTCATTTTTTGAAATATGTAATTATAGGACGCTATCGTGCCCAGAACACCTAAGAATCAGAATTCAGAACAAAATACTCAAGCACCGTCTTTGACGGATCTCGTTTATCCCGAAAGCACAGGCATTCCCGTTCCTGAATATTTAGGAACCCCCGACAAGTTGCCGGACAATGCCGAGGACGCACCGCAGCCGAAACGTCGTGGCAGAAAGCCAAATCCAAAGACGAAGGCCCGCAAAGAACCCGAATTCGAACAGAACGTTCAAGCCGAAGCCGAACCTGAATTTCAAGAAAAGAGACAGCCGGTCGATGGCATTGCCGCCGCCGAGAAGCGTCTCGCCGAACAGTACGGTGTAGCAAACATTGATGCCATTGCAGAACCGATTTACACAGGCGAACAAAACTATAAGCCTGCCGAATCTACCGAAGAAAGCGCATTCGTAGGCGAAAGCAACGGCGAACCAGTCATCCCGCAATCAGCCGATGTCGCACAGGGTCAGGCCGAAAATCAAGGTGAAGTTGCCGCCGATTCGAATGCAGATCCAAACGCCCAACAGCAAGGTGATGTCCAAGCCCAGAACGGTGATGGTCAGGACGATCGTCGTTTCTACAACCAGAACGGCAAATTCAACAAGTTCAATAAGAACAACAAGTTCAACAAGAACAATCGCAACAACCGCAATTTCCAGCAAGAAGAATTTGTCGATGACTCTGCTACGCTCCCGGCACCGGGTTCCGAAGCCATTTTAAAGGCCAAGGAAAACTGGCTCAAGTTCCGCAAGCTTTCCATGAGCGAACTCCAGGAACTCGCCGTGCAAAAGGAAGTGGACTTCCGCAGAATGAGGAAGCAGTCCCTCAACTACATTTTGCAGAGCCTCGAAAACGAAGGCAATATCATTTATACGGAAGGCGTCCTCGAAGTCACACCGCAGGGTCACGGGTTCCTCCGCATGCCGGATCAGAACTACCAGACCAGCGCCGATGACGTTTACGTGAGCCAAAACCTTATCCGTAAATTCAACCTCAAAATTGGCGATACGATTGAAGGCCTTGTCCGCACGCCTCGCGATCAAGACAAGTACTTCTCCATGCGCCGCATCGACCGCGTGAACTTTGAAGAACCGGACAAGATGCGCCGCCGTGTGGCATTCGAATATTTAACGCCGATCCACCCGGAAGAAAAGATCCACCTCGAATGGAATGAAACGGAATACAGCACCCGTATCATGGACTTATTCTCCCCGATCGGTAAGGGGCAGCGCAGTATCATCCTCGCACCTCCGCGTACCGGTAAGACAGTTCTCTTGCAAAACGTGACCCGCGCTATTGCGAAGAACCATCCTGAAATTATCCTCATCACGCTCCTTATCGACGAACGTCCGGAAGAAGTCACGGAAATGCGCGACATCATCACGGAAATCAAGGAAAAGGCAGCTGAAAAGGGAATTGAAATCAAGGCTGAAGTTGTCGCATCTACTTTCGATGAACCGCCTGAACACCACACCCGCGTCGCGAACATGGTTTTGGAAAAGGCAAAGCGCCTCGTTGAAAGCCAGAAGGACGTCGTGATTTTGCTTGACTCCATCACGCGTTTCGCCCGTGCAAACAACGTTGTGATTCCGCACTCCGGCAAGATTTTGTCTGGTGGTGTGGACGCTAACGCCATGCAGTTCCCGAAGAAGTTCTTCGGTGCAGCCCGTAAGATTCAGGACAAGATTCGCACGGTCAAGAACGAAGACGGCACAATTAGCGAAGAAATCCAGAAGAACGGCTCCCTCACCATCATCGGTACCGCTCTTATCGAAACCGGCAGCCGCATGGACGAAGTGATTTTCGAAGAATTCAAGGGAACCGGTAACATGGAACTCGTGCTTGACCGCCGCATCGCTGAAAAGCGCATCTGGCCTGCCATTGACGTGTTCAAGTCCGGCACCCGCAAAGAAGAACGCTTGCTTACGCTCCTCGAACAGAATGCCGCCTGGAACTTTAGACGTGGTAGCCAGAACGAGACGGAAACAGGCATCATGGAGAACCTGCTCAAGCTCATGAGCAAGCTCAAGACAAACGCAGAACTCCTCGCCGTTCTCTCCAAACCAAAAGTCTAATACAATTTAGACGAAATCCCCGTCAAGTGCAATGTCACCCCGGCCACCGTGCCGGGGTCGTCTTTTTATAAAGAGTCCTTTTTATCCCCTGTCGTGCCGGACTTTGTTCCGGCATCTCCATTTGACGAAC
>Ga0310696_10003356_pt1 | contig 20081 bp, 29 predicted proteins | sample AusTroGonzalo_MG_4_FD_203885 | JGI IMG/M metagenome (GOLD analysis project Ga0310696, IMG submission 203885) | Bovine rumen microbial communities from tropical cattle in Woodstock, Queensland, Australia - Gonzalo_02 (v2) (version 2) | ecosystem: Host-associated > Mammals > Digestive system >... | reverse complement strand
GTGACGGCACTCCATCGTGTAGGACAGATGCCTTCGTATCATTGCGTCATCCTTGACCGTCCACTTGTCGTGTATGCGCACTGCGTGCGACTTGTCCGTCCACACCACGTTGCCACGACCGTCGTTCAGTAACTGACCGAGTTGGTCGTAGGTCATGTTGCGACCCGTCTCAACGTTCATATTCATATATCTGTTGTTTTGGTTTGTACTTCACTACTTGTATGCACCTCGTCCTCCTTGACGTACAGATGGCAACAGCACACACCCTTCTCCCGAAAGTCAGTGCAAGGGCAGTGCGTGTCCTCGCTCGTGTTCGACGTGCATGGACACTTTCCACCGTTGCGCTCTATGAGTGCCGTGATGGTGCTGACCGCCTTCTGATTTGGGTTGATTACGTAACCCCTCTTCTCTACTAAATGAAACATCCTTCCATACGTGTTTAGTTGTTCAATAACTTCGGTGACATGAGCACCGTGATACTTGCATCCCTTTCCCCTTGCGGTCTTATCAGCATAGGTAGTCGGTCACCGAATATGTGCACCGCCACCGTCTTGCAGTTCAGCACTGACAGTGCGTCGATTAAATGGTCGAGCGACATTCCGATTGCGCCCTCCCACGCTCCGCCACTGTAGTGAACCTCCTCCTCTGCGTTCTTGTTGAAGTTGTAGTCGTCAACCCTTACGGTCAGAACTCCGCCCTTGAAGGTCAGTGCCACCGTGTTGTATTCGTCCACGAACGGCTTCGTCCTTCTAAGCGCACCAAGCAACTGCACTCGGTCGAACACGCACGGTGTCGGACTGTCGCTCGGTATGACTGCGTTGTAGTTCGGATATTTGCCCTCGACAAGAAGTGCCACCAACTGATACTCGTCCGTCACGAAGTGAACCTTGCCACCGTCGAATGTGACCGTAACCTTGTCCGAACACTTTGCGAGTACGGTGGGTAAAAGTTGACCGACCTCGGCTCGTATGAGAATCTCGGCACTTCCAACCGTGTCCGAGTCGTACAGATACTTGCAGAGACGTGTTAGGTCAGTTCCCACGAAGGTGGTCTGCATAGGCTCTACCTTCATGAGTGCGCACGACAGTACGGGTCTCAACTCGTCCGTCGCCACGAACGGTGTCACATCCGTCAGTCCGTCTATCAGTCGGTGTGGATGAACCGTGAAGGTCTGAACGTCCTCGCCCCACACTCCGCATATGTTGGGGAACTCGTCCGCAGATGCGGTGCACACGAATCGGTACTCACCGTTCTTGGAAAGCACGATGCCGTTTTTGTCGTCGCCTACTTGGAATGTGACACGCTCGTCGCCAAGTCCCTTGAACATCTCCAACATAAGTTTGGATGGCACTACGCATGAACCGCCCTCGCAGTCACCCTCGATGGCGATGCGTGTGGTCAAGCGCACCTCGTTGTTGGATGCGGTCACCGACAACACGTTGTTGCTACACTCGAATAGAAAATCATTGAAGATGGGCACGGGCGACTTCTTAATCGCCTTCGACACCACCGTCAGCCGTGCGGACAATACGTCCGCATTAATGTCAAATCTCATAACTGTTGTTGTTATTCTTTAATGTTCTCAATCTTTTTCTCGTACACGACGTGCGGACAATCGTCCTTGACCTTCTCCTCGAACCGTTCGAGAGCGGACAACGCTTCCTCGTATGTCTTATAGAACAATAGCATTCCACCGTAGAACTTGCCTAAGTTCTCCCAAATTCCAAAGACATCATTCTTTTGGTACTGAACCTCGTACTCTCCGAGTACTTGTTTCTTGTTTCTTACGATTCTAACATTCATATCCTTACTCGCATAGTTTCGCCTTACCGCTCGTGGTTACACGCTCTCCGTCCTTGAAGTTGACCGCCACCACTATTCCGTTCCTTGTCACGAGTGCGTCCGTCTCCTCGTCGTCGCACAGTGTCAGTGTATAGTCGGCACAACCGAACCGCATGACGATGTAGTCCGCTATCGCCTCTATCTCTTCCTTCAACGCTTCGTATGTCTTGGTCTCCTTGCGCTTCTCCTTGGCGAACAGAAAGCGGTTCATGCGCTCCACGTCCATGACCTCGGTGTCGTTGCCGTACTTGTCCCAAAACTTGCGTGAGGTCATCTCCATGTCCTCGCCCGTCTCGTCATAAATCTCAAGGTACTCCTTGCGCCACCAGAAGTAGCACTTGTTCATCATGGCACGGTAGGCGAGCGTGCGCTCAACCATGTCCATGAATATGTCGGAAACGGGTATGTAGGTCAGATACTCGTGACCTCGGAACTTGTATTCCAATCTCGCTACATTCATTCCACCACGATGTTTATTGTCTGAAGTCCCTTCTTGTCCGCCAACTTGTATGCGATTTTCTTCTCGCTCGTCAGTATGCGGTAGAACTGACCATCCTCTTTGTCGAACTCCTTCAGCACGTCGCTGACGTGGAAGTTCCTAACTGGTATGCCACCCTTAGTGACGTACCGAAATAAAACCATGTCTCCGTACTTGGATAACAGTGACGTGATTAAACGTCTTACCTTCGTCTTTGTCATTGATATTTACAGTTACTTCTTGCATTGCTAGTGCAGATTCCGTTCTCAACGTCATAGAACGGACATCCCACGCACGCATTCTTCATCTCTTCCAAATCCAAGTTGTGTCTTAAGACCACATATTCGATGTCGGTCGGATTGCTTTTAAGCGACACGGTGTCGCCAACCTTGCGCAATACGTCCTCACTGACGTACTCCCCCGTGTATGCCACTCCGCTTCTGTGGTCGATGACCATGATAACGTCACCGACGTTCGGCTTGCGGATGGAATAATTCTCCACTCTACTTCCGCTTATCACCATACTCTATACAATGTTTTTCGGAACTCGCAATAGTTCCCAACCTTCAACTCTCCTCTTTCCAACTGTCCGCAAATAATAAATGCGTCACTAAGTTCATGCGCATACATCAGATAACCGCTGACGGACACGGTGGGACGAACATACCGTCTCCACTTGATGAACGGTAGGAATGTTATGGAACGCTCCACCCATTCCTCGATAATATGCACACCAATGTACTCAGACGGTTGCCAAAATCTTTTTTTCTTAACGAATTTCATAAGACACCTCCTTTTTTAATGTCTCTAATTCTAACTTTAATTCTGCAAGTCTCTTGTCGTCGTTCGTGTTGCGCATCTCGCTCATGACGCACTCGATACGAAACAACTTCTTATCTCTCTCATTTCGTGCCTTGCAGTCGTATGCCCACACAACTTGGTGGACTACAAGATAGGCGACAACTATAACCGCCACCCATCCAAAAATCTCTTTTAATATCTTCATATCTTCTTTCGTTTTAATGTTACAATGCAAAGATATGTAAAATATTTGAATCTACCAAATTTAATTGAAACTTTTTTCAACTTTTTTCACTGTCCGCCTTCTCGCTCTCAACCAACGCTCTGTGTTGCATGATGAAGTCGTTCATGACGCTTAACGTACTCTTGATTATTGTGTCCCTCATCTCGAACGGCATATCCGAGAAGGACTCTATCTCCACCACCTCGCTGTTTTCCGTCAGCGGTATGACACTCATGACCGAACCGTTGTCAGTGATGCGAATCTCAACCACCACTTCCTTGATTCCAACCTCGGTGTACTCGTTTACTTTTCCTCTTACTTTTGCCATAGTCTCACTTACTTTTAATGTTACTTGATTTTATTATATAACACAGTGTGCTGTTCGGAAAGTAAGGGTCGGCTACAATCGGTAATTTGTACCGTTGCAACCGACCCCAATCCAAGAGTCAAAACAGTTTGCTCGTTCAACGCAGTCGCCTCATACGTCGTATGTTGCGGTTCAGTCTGCGTCGTAATTCCTTGTAGGACTCTTCCGTCAGTGTTCCGTCCGCACGTCGGCACTCTATGTCATAGAGCGCACGTTGGTGCAGTAGCAGTCCCACGAAAGTATCGTCCTTGGTCACAATCGGATGCTTGTACGTCCAATCGAGACATTTGTGAACGTCTCCGTCACCGAAGGATGGTGCGGTGCTCAGTTCCATCTTCGTGCAAGTGCACGATGCGCATATCAGCAGTAGCGGTATTACTTGTTTAACCATTCCTCGTCGTACTTCTTGTTATGGTAGTGTCTCATCTCTGCCTCCGCTTGTCTCTCCTTTGAGAAGTTGGATATACGTCGTATATAACCTATGATTCGTGTCAGAAAGTCCACGTTCTCGCTACCGCAGTTCGGACACTTGTGAACGTAACGCTTATCTATGTGTCCGCACTCGTTGCACACAGTGTTCGGTATGTTGAACGTCAGATAGTTGCAACCGCACTTGCTTGCAGAGGCGAGTAGCGTCTTGTACTGCGCCTTCGACAAGTGCTCCTCCAAGTTGAGGTGAAGTGCCGAACCACCCGTCAAGTGCTCGATGAACCCCTTACCGTGAAGGTGTATCTTGTCAAGTATGTTGAGACTTCCGTCCTCGACTTTGTAGAAGTAACTGTTGTAGCAGATGCGCCTTCCGTCGAACCATCCGTCCTCCTTGTCCCACTTGGCGAACTTGACACCCACGTTCTCGGCAGGTATCATCTCGCAGTTGAACATACGTCCGTCCTTCGAGTACTGCTTGTTGTACTCTTGCACAATTCCGAGTATGCTCTCGACGTGCTCTTGATACCATCCGTTGTCCGAGATTGGCAACCCCTTCCACTCCGCACTCTCGACAAGACCGTTGATGCCTATCGTCAAGTACTGTCGGTCTATGTTGATGTAACCGCATGAGAAGAGTGGCAACAGACCGCCCTTCAATAACTCACGCAAGTTCTCGTCATAGGCGCACTGCACCTTGTGACACAAGTCAACAACGTGTCTCAGATACTTGTACCATCCGTCGAACGTCTCGGTGTCACCGTATCGGATGACACGGTTGACATTGATAGTCAAGACGGACTTTGAACCCGTAGACACACCGCCTGCACCAAGTGTGTAACTGAATGTATTGTCGGTTATCTCGTTGCGCAAACGACAGTTATGCGTAATCAGACCGCAAGGCAAGGTGAAATATGGCTCGTCTGCGTTCTTGGACTCAAAGCAATACACATAAGGCTCGTCATACTCAACTTCCTCTATGCTCATTATTTTGAAATAAACAGAGTTGTTCTTTCGCTTGAATACGTTCGGTATGGCACTTGTGTTTGATACGTCAATCGCAGAATAGCACCCTATAGAAGTGGCAAGCGCATCCATATCATCACGCAGTTCATCGAAAATTGTGCGACTGCTATTACCAACGTCTTTGCTATTCCAACCGTCAAGGATTCCTTGGCGGAACTCTACGGACTGCAACAGACAATCAAGATTCAATCTCTTTTTATCCTCTTCAACACCATCTTCAATATTAACCCATCGTCGAATGAACCGTGGTCGTTCACTGTTATAAAGTCCGAGATGAAGTCTTGAATCAACAGAACCATCATATAAGAAAGTGCCGATGACAAAACCTTGTGTGTAAGTCAAATACTCATCTTTCTCTGTGTCGGTGAACAACAGCGAAGTATTGAACATCAAATAGTCGTTGGTGGTCAAAGCGGATGTCGGCTTCTCCCCATCATAAGTGACGTTTATGTGATTGTCCGTCATTATGAACTCCTTCTTGTTTGATGTAGTCACCTTATACATCTTGCGTGAAGGAAGTTTAATCACTCGACCTTCAACCCACCTTCCGTTATGGAACATACGGAAATCATCACTATAAATGGTCTTCGTCTGATACAATTCCTTAAAGGTTGTAAGACGCACTCCCGTTGTCGAAGATTTCCAAAGAACTTTGGTGTCTGCAGAAAAACAACATGATGACAAACTGTCTGCACTGTCACTCAGATATGTGAAGAACGAATGTCCCTCGGCATACATCTCGGCAGTGAAGTCGAACCACTCCTCGTCCTTCGGTCTCTCACCGTCGGTAAGCATCGCCATCGTCTCAACTGGGAAGGTAAGAACCGCCTTCGTCCTCTCTTGGTTGAACCACTTCATGAACATCTTCTGAAGGGTTGACACGTTGTCCCATGTCGGCTTCTTGCCATCGGGGAAGATGAAGTTGCCGAAGATGGAGTCGAAGTAGTACTTGTCGTAATAGGATATGTTCCAAAAGACCGCTTGGAAGTTGCGTGCGCCAGTCGGTTGGTTCAGACTGTAAACTATCTGCTCGAAACTATCGGTTATGACCTTGCGCAACGTCCTACGCTTCTTACTTAGGTCTACCACGTCGTCCAAGTGCTCCGTCCAATCGTCACCGTACTCACCCTCGATGAAGTAGTTCATGTACATCAGAAACTCAGGTGTGGCGCACGCACCGCTCAGCATACTCGACACGATGAACACCATGTTGACGAACCCACCGCAGAAGGATTTGAGGTTCGTAGGTGCGGTCGCAATTCCACCAAGTCCCGTAGTGCCGTTCAAGAGCCACGGGTACATCGTGATGCTTGCGCAGTAGTTGGCGATTGATGTCTCGTCGTTCTTGTAGATGAAGTGACCGTTCAGCAGTCGCAGATACTCGTCTGCAGTCTCCTTGCCGTACATCTTCTCGATTCTGTCTGTGAGCATCTTGCGGTTGATGTTGATGAACTTGCGCTTGGGAAGTTCCCCCATGAGCGTCGATATGTTCTTGGATGTCACGTTACTGTTGGCATCGTACTTGCTACCACTGCTTGCGTTCTGCGCTGAGATGTAGTCTCGTAGGAATGCCAAGTCGTCGCCCGTCTCCTTGGCGACCCACTCTTCTCTCGTCATCGTCTCGTTCATTTGTCTGTTGTTTTGTTTGTTAATCATCGTTCATCCATATATCCTTCAGCAACTCGTATAGCACGAGTTCAGAACCGCTCAGCGTGCGACCCAACAGTTCCGAATGTGCGCTTCTGTCCTTTTGTTTAGGATTGGAGGTTGATAAGTATATCAGTAGTGCGAGTGCGTCGAGCCGTGGCAGTAGCACCATGCGCTTGCTCGTGTCTCCGCACAAGAAGTCGAAGTACTTCTGCGCCACGAGCGGTAACTCTCCTATGTGCGTCTGTGAGTAGTGATTCTTGTAGAACACGCAGTCCTCCATGTTGCCACCCTCTTCGTCTGCGTGTGGGTTCAAATCGTCGAACCCAACCTCACGGCACACCTTGACGAGTGTGTTGTGCACCTCGTTGCGAACCGTAGAGTAGGCGAAGTTCATGACGTTCTGTGAAGGGTCGTAGTGCTTACGGCACTCCTTCTCGTACTTGACGCTATCGGGGTACTTGACCCTCAGTTCTTCCTTCCATGCCTCTGTCAGAACCCTTGCGTTCGTAAGTGCGCACATGGCGGTCTGTCGAAGGTCTTCGTTGTTGTAGTAGGACGAAAAGTGCTTGAAGAAGATTAGGTTAATCAACTGATTGACGCTACGCATCATCGCTGAGTCAACATCCTTGCCGTTGTTCTCGTACTTGGTGCACAAGAATCGGTATAGGTTCTCCTCGTCTACGTGTTTCTTTTTCTCGTTTTTCTCGCTCATCGCTTCTTCATTTTGTTTGTCAAGTCCAACATGACCAACTCCATGCCACGCTCGCTCTTCATTGCGTTCTGTATCGGTGTGGAGTAGAAATAGTTGAACAACGTGGCTATGACCTTGCTCTCCGCCATCTTGTAAAGCACACCGTCGTCCTTCGTCGCCACCATGCCGTTGTGAAGGAACGTGGCGATTGCATCGAGGATGTCTCGGATGGGGTAGGTCAACAACTGTGTTCTCAGTGCCACTGTGTCGCCAACTCCCATGACAAGGCTCGCTATGAAGTTGCCGAAGGTTCGGTATGCAGTGCTCAGCGACTCAGCACCCACGAGCGAGTACTGCGTCAGCAGTGACATTGCGTCTCGGACGTGTCCCTTGCTCTTGACCGCTATCTGTTGTGCGTCCTGACTTCCTATCTCGATTCCGTTCTCGCTCGCAACCTTGACGATGTGTCTCGTCAGTAGGTCGAGCGGTATGGGTGTGATGTCGAGACAGATGGAGCGTGACTTCAGCGTGTCGAGTATGTCCTCTGTGGATGCGAACATGAAGATGGTGTTCGGCATTCCGTCCTCGACCATTTTCAGCAGTGCGTTCTGTGCCGACTTGCTTGCGTTGTGCGTCTCGTCGAACACGATAAGCCTTCGGTGCTCGGTTGGTCTCGACAACTCGTCCGCAAGGTTCTTGATACTCTCCACATTGCCGACCACCGACGAGTCGTACTCTCTGTACGTCATGGAGTACTTGGCACTGCTCTCTCGGCATCCCTCGCACTCGTTGCACACGTCGCCACGCTCCTTGAAGTGCTCGCAGTTGAGCGCACGGGCGAAGATACGTGCGAGCGTTGTCTTGCCACATCCCCAACCGCCTTTTAGGAAGATGGAGCGACACGGTATCTCGTCGCACAAGGCAAGTCGCTTGAGCACACGGATGGCGGTGTCTTGACCGACAACATCGGCAAACGTTGACGGTCGTGTTGTAATCGCTAAGTTATTCATATCATATTGTTTATTCTGCTTATAAGCAGACCGCTTAAATCCTTCGTTTCGGGTAGGTACACGTCCGCCTTCAATCCGTAGGAGCGCAACTCGCTCTGCAGATTACGGCTCGTTCGGTAACCTATGTTGCCACCCTCGTGCGCACTGTCGTTGTCACTCACTATGATAGCCTCCTTGAAGAGGGACACCACTATGGAGCGTGCAAGCGTGCTTCCACCAAGGTTGGTGAATCCGAGCACGTTGTCGCTTGGGAACATCAGTTTGGCGGTTAGATAGTCGGACACACCCTCCGTTATGATTACATCGTCCTTGTCCGTGTCTATCTGAGACACACCCAACGCACCGAAACAGTTGATGCGCTCCTTGCGAACACCGTCGAGACGACTTCTGTCCATGGAAAACACAACCTCTCCGTGGAACACCTCCTTCAGTGACCACCAAGTGTCCATCTGCGTCCGTGTCAGCGACACAACACCGTCGTTGGAGACGATGGGCGAGTGCAGATACTCGATGTATGTCCATGTGCACCGCTCGGGGTACAGTCCCCTCCACTCGTCGGCAACCACCTTCGGTGCGTAAGCGTAAACACGTTCCTCAAAATCGTCAATGCTCATATCCTTTTATCCTTTTCGGAAAATTAAGGGAGATGGACGTGACCACCTCCCAAACCTATTATTTCTTCATAACATACTCGTAATCCAATCCGAGTGCGCTGAATAGCGTGCTATAGCACTTCTTCTCCTTCTCTGTTTTGACCAATATTATTCGTTTCTTCATGTTCAAACATAAACTTGCGTTTCCACACCTTGCCGTTCACCCAACCGAGTGGTTTCAACGCTTCCTTGATGTCGTCGAACACGGCATCGTGTCTCTGTCTGTCTTCCACCGTGTCGAACTCAATCTTCAAGCACGTCTTTCTGTGCGAGCAGTATGAGTCGATGCTCGGTGTGCAGTCGAACAGTCTGCGCACGGCAAAGGTCGCCTTCGCCACGTTCTTGCTCGCCTTGATGGTCTCGGACGACTTGTTGTTATCACCGACCGCCTCCTTCAACTTGCGAACCAAGAGTGGCTCTGCCTTGGCATCCCCCTTGTGGTATGCGTTCAGCAACCCAAGAAAGTTAGCCTTACCCTCGTCATCTAACTTTTCGTATGCTTGTCTCCATTCGGCAAGCAGTTCTTCTGTATATGCGGATTCGTCACTTAGGTCAAGACCTTCGCTCTGCTTCTCTTCACATTCAAATCCCTCTTCGGTGACGACTGCTTCGTCATCGTCCGTCACGTCAAGCTCTGAGGAAGGTTCGTCCGTGTCTGTTGAAGTGTGTACAAAGGTCGATGCGTACTCTTGCTCCTTGCCTCGTATCTTCCGAAACTCTGAAAACACGAAATATTGAATAGCGGTCTCTGTGTCCTTCCCCCTTTTCTCGTATACTCCGTTGTTAAGTCGGTCAAGGAAAGAATCTATAACACTTCCATTCTTTAAGACTTTCTTGGTCTTTTCCACCGCCTTCAAGAATATCATATTTGCCAACTCCGTTGACTCAACGGTAGGGCAGTATCTGAATCCGCAATTCCTTGCGTACTCACTAATACGTGAGTACAACTCTTCCATTTTCATATCTTATATCTTTTATTGTTTTTAACTTGACAATGCAAAGATACGTAAAGTTTCCGAATCTACAAAATATTTTTCGATTATTTTACAATAAAGTTTTTAACTCGTTGGCACTGAACGTCTTATGTGTCTTTCTGTATTCCTCCTCGGTCATCTTGACACCGCCAACGATGTAATAGTTCAAGTCAACTCCGTTTGAACCGTCCGTCCACCAAGTGTCGAGCGGTTTGAATGAGGGAGGCGGTGTAGTCGCCACCCTCTTAATATCCGAAAGTAATAGTTCAATGTCCATAAGTAAACAACTTAGTAAATAACCCTTCTTAACAACGCTTTGAAGTCGTTACCGCATATTCCGACACCTTGCTCGGTCACGGACAGTTTGAACGGCACGTCTCCCTCGTTCATCCTCATGAGCGATAGCAACATGGATGACGGTATCTTGACCATGCACGGACTGTTAGCACCGCTCACGGGGAACGGATAGGTCTCGTGCGAGGTGTGTGACACGTTGTTGATGGACACCTTGAGCATTCCGCTCTCCGATGTTATCTCTATGATGTCGTCCATGTAACTGAGCGTTCCGATGGCGGACAGTAGGTTCGTCAGTCTGTCCTCGACCTCCAAGTTGGCATCGAATCCGACCAAGTAAGACACCGTGTCTGTCACGTACTCGTTAACCTTGTCCCCCACGCATATCTGACACACGATGGTCACGTTGTCGCACACGAGCGTAATGCAACGGTCGGACAGTGCGTAGCCTACCTCCTTCATTCCGCAGTCGCACATCGTGTTGAGCGTGGTTACGAGCGGTCTCGGTATGAGCATATTGTCACTACCGCTAAACGGTGACTTGCTCTTGTAGATGAAGAGCGACGTGTTGAAGTATGCGTCTCCGTCCTTGATGATTAGGTTCTGATACGAGGTCGGTGATTTGAGCGTCAGAGGGCTTGCCTTGCGAACGCTCGAATACATGGTCATGTCTAAGGTCTCCGTGCATTCTGGGAACACCGCCGTGTAACACTCCATACCCAAGTCTTCCGTCTCAATGTAAATCTCACGTCCGCTGAGAGAGATGTACGGCTTGCCGTTGTTGGAAACGAACGACATATAGGCGGAGTCGCACACACTGCTCAACTCTCTAAGAACGTTCAACTTGACGATGAACCCTTGAACCATGGTGGTCGTGTTGTTCTCACATACAACTCGCACCACGTTTGGGTTGTTGTAGTAGAACAGTTCCACCTCGCTCGGAGATATGGAACGGATGAGACAACAACGAGCGTGCTCACCGAACGTGGTCTTGGACAGTCCGTCGCACAACTTCAAGAATGTTGTGACATCGGACTTTTTAATCTCTATAACACTTTTAATATCCATAATATCTTTTGCTTTTTTGTTACTTAATCTTCGCTCCGTTCTCGTTGAGCGTCATCTCTATGTACCGTACCGTCTCGTCGTCCGCCACTTGTCTCAGAGCGTCCATGAGCGTGGATTCTTCCGTCACACCACCGTTCAGATGCTGAATCAGCGTTGCATACGACATTCCGAGTTCTCTCTTGTCCTCAACCGTGTCAAGTCGAACCTTGAACACGTCCTCGGCATTTCTTGATTCGATAGGCACGTATGTCACGTCCATGGTGTCGGAGTCGATGACCGCCATCTGTGGTGTGCGGTTGCTCTCTGCCGTTCTGTCCATGCGGAAGAACGAGCCTATGCGGTGAATCTCGAAGTTATACATCTTGACGACATCATGCACGGTGTGGTCGTGACCAAGGAAGATGCGTATGGGGTCTGACTTCGCTTGTATGTCCGATGTGTGGAAGGTGTTCCTTCCGTCCTCCTTGTTGAGGAATCCGTGAAACAGACATATCTGCTTGCACCCTCTGTCGACCAACGGCATCTTGTTCGTCACAAGTGTGTCGCCAATCATCACCTCAGTGTCCGTGATGTCCGAGATGACACCGTGCGACACGAACACGTTGTAGGATGTCTTGTATTGGAAGTCGTCGTTGTCATACATACGGTCGTGGTTGCCGTTGATTGACAATGCACGTCGCTTCAATCGTGTGAACTGAGGTGCTACGTGGCTCTTGACCGAATCGCTTACGATGCTCTTGTCGAAGAGGTCTCCGCCAATCAGCAGTTGACCGTCGATTGCGTTCGTATAGTCCACGACGTATTTTAATTTCTCCGTTATGTCCTCTATCGGGTCTCCGTGTCGGACGTTGCACACACCCGTTATGTGCAAGTCCGTTATAAATACGAATTTCATTTTTCTACTTTAGTTTTACGCAGTGTCCGTCCTCCATCTTATACAAATGGTCAACGTCGTCGCCCGTGATTCGTTGGTCGTGCGATATGAGCAGAAGGTCAACGTTCAGCGAGTGGCACATCTCACGTATGAACGTCACGAAGGACGGAAAGTAAGATGCGGACACTTGCGTGAATGCCTCGTCGAATGCCATGAAGCGACGACAACCAAGTTTGTTGATGAGGAAGATGTTGAACACGAAGGACACCAACGTCAGCATTCCTCCCCCTTCCGAATCCGCCAAGTCCGTGCAGTAGTCACCCTTGTTGAGTATGAACCTACCACCCTCCGAGTCCCACTCGACCGTGTAGTCGAGACCGAACACCGTCTGTATTGCGTTGTTGGCAAGTTCCTCGCACGCTCGTATGGACGTGGCACTCAGTATCGGCATTGCGTCCTTGAGTGCGGTCAGCGACTTGTCAATCAGTTCGTACTCGTTCTTGTAGGACTCCAACGTCTCGACGTGCTTGTCCAACTGTGCGGTGAGTGACGTGATGCCCATCCTCAGTCGCTCGTATCGTTGGAACTGCTCGTTGTACTTTTCGTCGTAGTTCATCATTGCGCAACCTCTAACTCTTTAATGAGACCGTCAAGTTCGGTCTGCGTGTTTGCTATGTGCTCGCCAACCTCTTTTATCTGCTTCTCCACCTCGGATGGTAGGTTGATGTCGAGCGGTATGTTCAACTCTTGCGACAACGCTTTGATTGCGTCGCTTACCACGTTCATTCGTGCCTTTGCGTTTGCGAGTTCTGTCTGATACTCGTCATAAATTTTCTTGTAGTCAATCATTTGTGTTCAGTAATTTTATTTCCACATATTGGGCATCGTCCTTCCGACACCACCACGTCCAAATCCTTAATCTTCTTTCTTAGTTCGTTGAGACTTGTCAAGTGCTCGCTCAGTCTCGTAAGGCTCTCTGACCTCTTTTTGAGCCATGACAACTTGTCGCACGTCTCCGCCACCTTGGTCAACTTGCCAATCTTGACGGTCAGCCTCTCTACTTCGACACCGAGGTTGCGGTGCTCCGTGACGGAATTTTGCAGTTTGTTCAGCGTTGTTAGCCGTGTGTTCGATTCGTAAATGTCTGCGTCCTTGCTCACGATTTCCTTCAGAATCGAAATACTGCGTTCTAAGCGATTAATGTCACTCTCGATATGTTTCTTATCGTCCGAGTGTCTTTGAAGCGATGTGAGCGAATCTATACGTGCTTTTTCAGCATCCAACGTGCTTGTCAGTTCCTTCGACTTCGACAGAAAGGTCTCAATCTTGTAGATGTGGACGTTCAAGTTCTTGCGTTGCGCAATCAACTCGCTCATGGTGTTCAGCCGTTCCAAGTGCGTGTTCATCTGCTTGTACTGCTCGTACTTGTGTTGGAACACCTTGAAGTGCGGTTCGATTTTCTCCATGAGGCTCTTGCTCTCGTCCAACGTCCTCGCCACGTCCGCCCTCAGTTGGTCGGTGGCGGTGATTGCTCCCTTGACCTCGCTACGTCTCGACGTGATGAGCGACTGTGCGTTCTTGAGGTCTGTGATGCCCTTCGACGTGGAAAGAATCTCCATGACCTTCTTCTGCGAGAACTCAAGCAACAACGGCTTTTGGAACTGTGGGTGGATGTTGAGGTTGAACTTCGTGTCGTTGACCTCCATGATGCCGAGGTTGAGAAACTCCTTGATGTCGTTCGGAACGTCCCTTCCCATCTTTGTGAAGGTCACGTCGTCCAACTCCATCGTAGTGCCACCGCCCTCGCTCTTGCGTGTCTTGAACACCCTACCGTCAGCACCGAACTCCGTCTCCAACTCCTTCTCACCGTAGCGGACGTAACCGCTTCTGTACTTGTTGCACGTAGAGGCGGTCAGCGACCGTAGCAGTGCGCTCTTGCCTGCCGAGGTCTCGCCCACAAGCAACGTGAATCCGTCAATCTGCAACTCTGCATCAATGATTGATTGAAAGTTCTTTGCTTTTATATCTACCATAACTTAAAAAAATTGGGTGCACGGTTTCACATCTCCGTACACCCAAAAAACACAGTACCAAATTCGGAAATTACAATTCCTCGTTCAGCCTCTCGATGACTTGCTCGTATAATGATTGGAACGTCTCCTTGCTGATGGACGTTTTAAGGTTGCTCTGACCACGCACGGTAGTACCATCGGGCAACTTGTAGTTTCCGCCACCGCTGACCTCGATGAATCCGTATTTGATGGACAACTCCAACACCTCATCCTTCATGGAGATACCCTTACCGAATATGAGTTTGACCTCCTTCGGATTGAAAGGAACGGCAAACTTATTCTTCTCTGCGGTGACACGCACAATCTGTCCGTACACCTCTCCGTTGTCACGCTTTAGTTTTGAACCCGACTTGACCTCCAACAACACGTCAGGGATGTGGCGCAAGGCGAATCCGCCTGCCATCTTCTTGTCGGGTGTGTACGGTGTCGCTTGCATGGTGATGTTCGCTCTTGCGTGCGCAATGATGATGGACGTGATGCCCTTCTTCGTGAACACTGTGCGCATTAGAGTTAGCACACCTTGGCTCTGCTTTGCGTGCTGAGCAGGTTGATTCGACAAGATGTCGAAGTCCTCAACGTCTTGGAATACGTGCACGGACGTGATGGAGTCGAGAACAACCAAGTCGAAGTCAAAGTCGTCGTTGTCGGACGCTTTGATGATTTCGGTCAGTTCGACGAAATTGTCCACGTTCAGAACCACGAGTTGTTTATTCTCCAAGAACGGTGTCAACTCGAAGGACTCAATCTGAATTGCGTTCAGTGCCTTCTCTGCGTCGATGTAAAGAACCTTCTTGCCTTCCTTGCAGTATGTACGGACTATCTGTGACGCACAAGTGGACTTGCCACTTCCTTGCTCTCCCCAAAAGACGTACATAGAACCCTTGTTTGTGCCACCGCCCAACACTTGGTCGAGCGTGAGCGAACCCGTGCTAATCATGTTGGTCTCGTTCGACGCACCGTACTTGCTTAAAATGTCTGTGATTGATACTTTCTCTTTCTTTGCCATAACCTTACTTCGATTTCTTTCCCTTTTTTACATCTTTCTCTTCTTTCTTCTTCTTTATCTTAGTTCTCTTCTTGCTCAGCGAGTCCTCCATGCCGTTGTACGGCTTCGTCCAACAGAACGTCTTCTTGTACCTTCCGTTGATGATGTCGGTGAATATGTGAGTGAAGATGAGTGCGGTCGCCTCGTCATGCGACATCTTTGGCACACCGTAGTTGTCCATGACGTACTCCACGAGCCTCTTCTTGTCCTCAGTCTTTTTACCGCTCGATTTCAACCCTATGTATGAGTTGCAAGCGATTGGCGGTAGCCAACACACTGAGTTGAAGTTAAAGTCGTCGTGCAGTAGTTTGCCAAGCCATCCGTTCAAGATGCCCAAGAAAGCACCGCTTGCGGTGGCGAAGGCTGGGTACTCGATGACCACGTTCACTTCCTCGTCCTTGTATTTCGACACGACATCCTTGATGACATCGCTGACCTTGTGCGCTCCTCGTTGTGCGCTCGCTATGGATTCATAGACGGACTCTTTTGACGAGAAACGAAGGCTCTCGATATAAGAGCCATCGTCTCCGCAGACACAAATGCCCGTTCCCTTGAATGAAGGGTCAATGCCTATTATCATTAGAATGGAAGTGGGTCGTTATTTGTTGTTGTTTCTCCCACCATACCACCGAAGAATGACTGTGGTGCAGTCGCTTGGAATGACTGTGGTGCGCTTACTTGCGGTTGTTGCGGTTGTTGCGGTTGGTACACCGTTCCTTGCGCTTGCGGTGCAGTCTCTCCTTGCACTCCTTGCGCTTGCGTTTGTAATTGCGGATTCGCTTGAATCTGTGCGGTGGATTGTGGAATAGATTGAGTTTGCGTGGGTGCACCAATAGCAATCTGTTCGTTAGCGTCCTTCAACAACTGAAGGTATGTCTCCTTCGGTGTCGATGTGGCAAGGTCAATCATGTTGAATAAACCGTCGATGACACCCTCTGCGTTCACAACCTCCGCCATACGGCTCGTCACTTGTTGTGGGAGCGGAGTAGGCGACAATGTGTACTTGAACTCGTTTATGGTCTTATTGTCGAACTTCTTCTCCTCCTTTGATACATAGATGGAAGTGAAGTTCGGAATTGCCAACTGTTGCTTGCAAATCTCGTTGTACTTCTTCACGGATAACTTCAGATACTCGATGTCAAAATTGTTTGACGGAACAATTTGACCTGATTGGTCTGTGTTGAGTTTCGCAACCAACATATAAATCTCCTTCTTTGCAACCAACGAAGGTTTGATGACACGAATCTCGTCATCCACCTCGATTCGTCTCTTGATTTGCTCGTCGAACGCAACATCTTTGGTAAGGATGTCTTTTGTGAACGGAACTACTACGGATATTCCGCCAACCGCCATGTCAAACTGTAAAATACCACTCTCTTGTACTTTTTGTCCAAATGTTCCTCTTTGCATAATTAAAAGAAATTTAACAAATAATAAAAAAAATGAAAACTATAAAAACTTAAATCCGAATAATTAATACTTTAATACGTTATATAACGTCCAAGATAAGTCACGCTCGCTATCAAGGATGGACTTGATTCTCTCCGTGTAGTCGGAGATGAGTGCCACTCTCTTGGTGTGCCACGTCTTGAGTGACGGATAGTCGTTCAGCATTCCCTTGATGGTCTGCAACTGACTTCCCTCTCGGTGCACGAGCGTGTTAAGTTTGTCTATGCAGAACTTCTTCTTTGCGAGAAGAACCTTCTTTTGGTCAAGCGTGACGTTATCGTCGGAAAAGTCCTTCGAGTACTCGACCGCTTTGTTGAATAGGTCAAAGTATTCCTCGTCTCGTTGACTGCTCTGCAGTTGTAATAACGTAATGTCTAATTTGTCTGCCATAATATCACTTTTTACATATATCCATAATCATCTTCGCTCTGCTCAATCCCCACATATCGTCATATCGTCCGTTGCACTCTGTCACCGCATTTGTCACGTTGCGACGCATATACTTACCGAGCAGTGATTTCAGTCGGTTGTAGAAAACCGTCCCCTTGCCCATTATGGACTTGACAGCATACTCGCAATAGGACGACAGTCGTTCCTTGCCGTAGGTGCTGACCAACTGCTGATGAGCGGTCAGAAACTTCTGCGGATTGTCGAGAACCGTGCTCAGATACGAGATGTTTGCCTCTTCCACGTTATCAGTGTCGTAACGGAATAGAAAGTCAACGCACTTGTCCACGATGTCGTCTCCTTCCTCGAACACCAACTTGGTGCGTCTGCTCTTCAACACTCGTTTTGCGAACAATACCGTCTCGTCCTTGATTCGCTCGTCGTCCCATAACTCGGCATACCAAGCCTTGCTTATGAATATGCAGTCGTCATATAGCAGTTCAAGGCTCTCTGCCTCGTTCTTGGTTCGTATGTTCTTGTGTATGATGCAGTGGCGAATACCGTCGCCAAGATGATATGAGGGGAACAGAAACCCCAATATCCTTTCCTTGCTCGCATCTATCGAAATCACTCTGACCATTCGATGTCCCTTAATAACCGTTTACCGATGACTGACGAGTGGTATGCCAACTGTATGTCTATCGGTTGCGTTACCACATCGTCGTTGACCGCCACCGAGTGCTCTCCCTTGACCACGGACTGAATGCGTGACAGTAAGATGTCGTCTTGTATGTCGCAACTGCTCCACAATGACAACATATCGTTCTCCTCGATTCCCTTCAACAACAAACCACGCATTGCGGTGGAGAAGGTGGACACGTCGCCTATGGTGCACTCTTGGTTGAAGTAGGAGTCGAACCAATCACGTAGCGACTTGACATCCTTGAAGAAGATGACACCCTTCGGACTGCCACCGATGCTCAGACTATTCATTGATGAAGTTGCTTATGTACGTCTCGAATTTCTCCAACGTCGTGGATGCGAATCTGTCCAATACGTTGCCCTCGTCATCCAAGATGAGGACTGTCGGAAGATTCTTAATGTTGTACTTGCTGATGTACTCATCACCTTTTGGGTCTTTCTCAATGTCAATTCTCTCAACGAGGTGATTGTACTTACTGTCCTTGATGATGGCATCGAATGCCTTGCAGATGTGACACCAATCCGCTTCAAATTTTAATACTCTCATACTTGTTTAATAATTGGATTCCAAATAATCAATAACAACCGACAATGACTTCGGTGACGTGTTCTTTGCGTTGAACTGCGGTAGTTCGTCAACCCTACCGACTACCAAGAGGTCGTACTCATAGTTACTGCACAGACGAGCCACCTCCTCGACGTTGCGCATGAGTAGCACGTTGCCGTTCTCGTCCTTCAAGTCGTTGATATTCGTTGTGACGGGGTAAACCGTCTGCGACATCTGCAATGTGTTAGGAACATCGTACACGATGGAGTGTGACACTATGCGCTTTGGCACTGCAAACTCACCGACCGTGCAAGCATAACCGCCTTGTGCGGTGTCAACGAGAACAACGAGGTCGTAGAAACTGCCACTGATTAGATTATCGTGCAACTCAATGGCGAGGAAGGCTGTGGCTAAGATTGGGTCGGACGGAAGTGCGAGCACAACGTAATCGTTCCTTCTGTCAGCAACCGACTCGATGAGTCCGTTAGCCTCCAAACTGTTTGTTAATAATAATATCTTCATACCTTTCCTTTTGTATTTACAAAACACAGTTACTAATTCGGAAATTCAAGGGCGGATTATCTAACTTTTTGATAATCCGCCCTCTACTATGTTGTTACTAAGTTATTACTCTGTTACTAACTCGCAACCTTCTGGTATGTGACGTGCAAGTAAGTCGATGGTCGCTTGATTACACCCGATAGCATACACCGTCTGCAATGAAGCATTGTTGGCTAAGAACGTTGTCTCATTCGTGACGTGCGACAAGTCTACACGAGACAGATTCAGCGTCGTCAGTTGCGGATTCCATATAAGCATACGATTTATGCTCGTCACATTATGTAAATCACAATCTGAAAGGTCTATGGTAACCACTGAGTCAAGATAAGAAAAACTGTCTGTGAATGTAGTCGCTGAACCGAAGTCATATCCGCTTAGATTAATCTCTGTCACCACTTTGTTCCCCGTCAAGAAGTAAATGAACTGTGTTCCAAGGCTGAACGTGCTCTTGTCTGAAGGGAATATCAATTCTGTGAAGTTAGCACCTCGTAAGAAATATCCGAAATTCTCTCCCTTCGTCATATTCCAATCGTGCATATCCAACGTACCCAACGATGTATTGTTACCGCAGTTGCTCAGAAAGGCAGAGAAATCCGTTGCATTGTCAAAGTTGCCGTGAAGATTGCGTAACTCAGTCAAATTGTAACATCCGTTCAAAACGTTGCTCATTGATGTTGTCTTTGAGAAGTCTACGTGGTCTAAGTCAATGACGGTTAATGAACTCAACCCATATAGGAATGTGCCCATGAAATCACCACCGAAAGTTTTAGTTGGCAGTGTTAGAGATTCAAGCCTATTGCAACTTCCTAAGAAGGTTGAAAAGTTTTCTCCCTTGGAGAAATCGCATCTTGACAAGTCGAGTGACTGTAGATAGTAGTTGTGGGACATGAAGTGTCCGAAATCCTCTCCGTTTGAGAAATCAAGATTAATAACGTCACACT
>Ga0310696_10003355_pt1 | contig 20087 bp, 17 predicted proteins | sample AusTroGonzalo_MG_4_FD_203885 | JGI IMG/M metagenome (GOLD analysis project Ga0310696, IMG submission 203885) | Bovine rumen microbial communities from tropical cattle in Woodstock, Queensland, Australia - Gonzalo_02 (v2) (version 2) | ecosystem: Host-associated > Mammals > Digestive system >... | reverse complement strand
TCCTCATACTCACCAGATCCAAAGATGTTGATGATCCAATCTGGATGCTTCTGATATACTATCTTCCATGCATCAATGAGATAATTGTAGCCCTTAGCACTATTATATCGACCAACAATAATGGCCTGCTTATTTTCACATAAACTCGGTTTATCAGGATAAAATGGGAAGGAATTGGGAATAACATATACAGGAATCTTATCTCCCCAATCGTGTTGGTCTTGAGTGGTAAGTACAACTAAAGCATCCAACCTGTTAACTTGCCGATCCATGTGCCACCTAAAAAACTTTGTCAGATACTTAAATACAACATTCCGCTGTTCCAACAGATGGAAATTACGGATAAAATGTTTGGTTGTATGAGCCTCACCTATCTTCTTACTACCATCTTTTATCTTGGTAATAAAACTGATATCGCGACCCAACGTTGAGATTACGATATCTGGGCAATCCTTCATTAATACGTCTGTCACCATTCTGCGATATTGACGCATCAATTTATAATACATCCATATACGAACCAAAAATCCATGACCATACTCTTGGGAAAAATCAACCGCCAAATCAATGAGCCTCACTTTGGGGGAAAGAGGAAAAACGGGTTCACGTCCCATCTGAGTGTCTGTGATGATGGCGATTTCATGACCATGTTCTGCCAGCCAATTGGCTTTCTCCGCAATCACCCTGTCGGCTCCTCCTTTTGTAACTAAGGCTGTATATATATAGTATATTTTCATCCAACTAGTATTTAAATGATTATAAATATCCCTTCAATTTCGCATAGCATCGGACTATAAGCAAACTAAAAGAGGAAGGAAGTTTTCCTATTGTATATAGCATCAGATTCTGAATTCGCATCTGTCTAAAAGACAATATTTCCTTCAACGCAGATGGATGAATTAAATTATCACAAAGTTCTTTCGGGGTGAAGGACGGACGTATATAATCCCATTTTTTTAACACATTACATATAATATACATATCTGAGACCAATGCGAAATAACATCTATTTGGATAATATGGTTTCATTTTCTGATACTCAGAACACCTTTTCAATATATTTACAGCATCGAAATACTGCATGATTTGTTTCTTCTCTATCACATTTTGCCATGAATTGGATAAGGAATTCTCGCGACACAGATAGGTATAGGTAATATCTGGCAATAATACCACTCGTTGGGCTACAGTTGCTAAATCCAACGTAAATACCATATCTTCCCAAAAATCAGATTTAAAGAATCTAAGATGGTTATTACGCAATAAAGATATGCTCATCAGATAGTTGCAAGCAGATGCCTGAAAACCAGCATATCTGCGATAAACATATTTTGCAAATGAATCAGGCTCTTCAAAAACAGACTGAGGATATTGAAACAGGGATTTTTTACCTGATATCTCGATTCTCTCATAAGATCCAAAAGCCAGTTCGGCCCCTTTTTCTTTTATCTGCTTCATTAAAAGCGTAATTGTATGAGGAGCTATCATATCATCAGAATCTACAAAGTACAAATAATCACCTTGAGCCTCGTCTATAATATGATTTCGGGTTTCTGATACGCCAAGATTAGAGTCATGAGATAGGATTCTCATATCACCTCCTCTTGGATGACTGTCCTTAATCGATTCGACAACCTCCAAAGTTTTGTCATCACTTCCATCATCAATAATGAGAAACTCTATGTTTGGATATGTCTGTGACAATACTGACTCCATCGTTCTTCTGATGTAGTTTTCTACCCTAAATGTGGGAATACCTATCGTCACATCATAATGCATATCATCATTATTTTTGTCGCAAACCTAACTTTGAAGCTATTGATACATATAACTGATACCACGTCCATTTGTTGACTTTATAATCCGTAGCATAAATATACTGCCCATGGAATTGGTCTATATTCAACTGGTGCCCCCCATCGATAAAGATGTTGTTCTTAGGGAACACATTATGCATATATAGTTTCTCATCATACTCATTCTCATCAAGCATAGTAATCTCCATCAAGGAAATATTATCACCATAATCATCATGACAATCTTGAGACACTCGAAGCAAACGGGAATCATAAGTTATCAGGGAACCTGCATTGCGTCCAAATTCATTGCTCACACAAATCGGAGACTTCGGATGTTTTGTAAACTCACTATGAAGCAAATCATCTGACACATATAATTCCTGATAATATATCCAGTCTTTCTGATATGAAGTGAACAAATAGTATTTGTCACCTTTTTTATAGATATGACTATCATCATAATTAAATAGAATTCCATCTTTTTTCTCTTGTTGCAATAAAACACGAACAAAGGAAAAAGAAATTAAATCATCATTAGCACGATAAAGGCGTATCGAGTCATCCTCTTGCGACTCTGGTATCATATAAATGACTCCTTGATCTTCAAAAACAAAGGGGAAAGACAGATGAAAAGGTTCTTGAAGCACAATCTTGGGCTCCGACCAAGTCCTTAGATCTTTGGTCTTTATCATCGCAATACAACCAGGATCATCCCAATGCTGGAGTTCATAAAAGAGATATAAATCGTCGTCTTTCACAAACAAAAACGGATCTGCCTGAAATCTGCGCGGCTTGGGTCTCCAAAGACCAGTCAAAGGAAACTTTAAAATAAGATATTGCTCGTCAAAAACATCCATCGCCAATCGATCACTCGCAAACAAGGCCGTCGTGAACGTCACATCCTTACGATATAAAAAACCGAATATCTTATCAATTAGCATAACCTACAGAATTAAATAAAGTCTTCCATCGCTGAGCAATTTCATTTAGCTGGAAACGACGGACATTTATGATAGCCTTTGATGCCATGTCTTTTCGAAGATCATCATCTGACATCAACTTATGCAGAGCACCGGCCAGAGAATCTATATCGCCTGAAGGAGCAAGCAATCCGTCCTCATCGTGACGTACGATATCTTTAGGGCCGCATGGACAATCGAAGGAGACAACTGGCAACCCACATGCCATCGCCTCAATCAATACCATGCCAAAACCCTCGAAACGGGAACTAAATACAAAAAGAGAACTATTCAAATATTCTTTCTTGATATCAGGCGTACTACCATATAAATGGCAGCGACTTCTATCAATACGCAAATCATCTATGATCTGCTCATAAGGATCTCTGTCGCCCATGCCATATACAACCAGTTCCCAATCAGAATGTTGGTTCTCCATCTTAGCCCATGCCTGCAACAACAAATCAAAACCTTTTTGATAGACATAACGTCCAACGGCTATGACACGCTTATTTGCCAATGGACTAACTTCGTCAATTGTAAAGGCCAATGGATCCGGTATAACAATGACATTATTCAATTCTATCCATGAAGCCTTGTCTTCTTCTGTCAAGACTACAAAACGGTCAAGTCTTTTCAAATGAGACACCAAGTTCCGCATCCACAACTTTGCGAACAGATTCTTAATGGCATTGGCTTCCCCTGCCTCAAAGTTGCGGTAATTGAACCGATTGACATGCAATTCCCCAATCTTTTTGCTCCCATCTTTAACAGATGTGAGAAAATTGATTTCACGACGTAACAGACTAATCGTAATATCTGGACGAAGTCGCATTAATTCTTCAGTTAACCTTTTCTTGTATATTCTCTGTTTCTTAAGATAAACAAGTATTTTCTTTAAAAAAGAACAAGTCCACAACTCTTCAAAGTCTATATCAAGATTAACTACCTTAATCTTATCAGAGAGTGGATAGAATAATGGTTTATTCTTCCCCTCTGTCAGAACTATGGTAATATCATATCCATAGTGATCTGCAAAGTAGTTAGCCTTCAGGGAGAGAACTCGCTCAACCCCACCAGCCATATACAAAGCCGGTGTGCAATAGACTATTTTGAGAGGTCGGTCTTGCATGAATCACTAATATTTTCTGCAAATTTACGGATAATATTTGATTATTCCAAATTAATTACGTATTTTTGCATCGATAAAAGAAGAAATGGTTAAAGTCAGCATCATATTACCGGTTTATAATGTCGGACAATATCTTGACGAGACATTCCAATCACTGTTGAATCAAACACTTAAAGAGATTGAGATTATCGCAGTGAATGATGGCTCGACGGATCATAGTGAAGAGATTATTAAGAAATATGTCATGCAAGATCCTCGCATTAGCTATTTTTATCAAGAGAATCAAGGACAGTCTGTGGCAAGGAACAATGCGCTCAAATATGCGACAGGAGAATATATCTACATGATGGATTCTGACGATGTGCTTGATGATCCTGACGCTTTAAATATATGCTATGATTATGCTGAAAAATGTAAAGCTGACTTTATCTTCTTTGACGGAGAAACCTTACAAGAAGAAGGGGCAACACCAATAACCTGGGACTACCATCGTACTCAGGATTTGGAAGAGATGAAACCATATAGCGGAGAGTTCCTGCTAAACAAGATGCTTGATAATAGCAAACACAACTGCGTGGTATGGCTATTACTAATTAACCGCCATTATCTCAAACATATTCATTTAAGTTTCTATCCGGGCATCATCCATGAAGACGAACTATATACTACAAAACTGACACTACAAAGCAATAATATATTTTGCTTGAAAAGAAGTTTCGTTAAACACCGTGTAAGATCTGCCTCTACTATGGGCAAACACTATTCGAAGCGAAATATCAATTGTTATTTGACTGTGATTGATGAGCTTCTTAAATGGCGAGATACACCTATTATTCATAAGTTTACCAAATACACACTAAGCAAAGTGTTTTATACAGGACACGCCATCCCATTCTGGGAAAAGTTTGGAGTGTATTGGAGAGCCACAAAATCAGGTTATCTCAAATATATCGGACTTAAGTCCTCTTCAGTTTTCTGGTTTAAAAGTTAAGATTCATCAATAACCCGTTTCATCTGAATCTTCCACGTCAGATTCTCTACTGTCTTACGTATTTCTATCGGATTAAAATCATGAGAATCTATGAAATCTACAATTTGTTGGACATCTATAGGTGACTCATCAGGTAATGCTTTTACAATATATGGCTTATCTTCAAAATCACTGTCTATTTCTGAATAAACAAAAGGAATGCCTCGCGTAGCGTACTCGCGATTCTTTAGCGTCTTGATATGGGTAATGCCACTGCGATGACGAGCCAAACTGCCAATAGCAAAACAACACATATTGAATATCTTATCAAGCTCTTCACCAAATAGTTGGCCATGAAAGACGACGTTTTCCTTTAATCGATATTCATCAATTCTAGTTTGAATTCCCTTATAATCTCCTTCACCATAAAGATCATACGGATCAATACCACCAACAATATGGAAAATGATCTTTCTCGGTGACGAAACCTTTTTATAATATTCACCTATACCAGCAATCAAACGATCATACCCATGCCACAAATGAACCTCCGCTACCCCAATAAGATGAATCGCATCATCAACAGGTTTAAACTGATGTAATGGAATGCTATCAAAATCAACACCATTACTGATTCTGATGGTTCGTTGACCAAAAATCTCCTCTGCATCAGAGAAGGTGACAACAGCTGACTGCTGACGGTATAGTTGATGGCGGAAAAGCTGATCTATTTTCAAACCTAATCGCTCCTGACGTGAGAATGTTTCAAATTCCTGATCATAAGGATATGTAGGGATCTCTGTCACCGACTTAATCCCTAACTTTCTAATTCTTTTGAAAAATCGGATCAAAAAAGGAGAAGCATTCTGAAAACAACGGGCATAGATAAACTGGATACCATTGGATTTACAATAATCGTATATACAGTCAAAGTCTATTCTCTGACGAAGACCAGCAATCATGCCTTTACCATAGTCTTTTATTACCTGATCGTCAACATATCTACAACGATGACCGTTTTCATCGAAGTCATAATAACAGAGGTGAACTTCATATCCATTTTCACGAAGCCCTTTCACTTGGTAATGAATCTTTTTGCTGATACCACTAACTTCTGAGAAGCCATGATAAACCAAAAAAAGTATCTTCATAACGCTTCTATTCATATTTTTTGCAAAAGTAAAGAAAAAAAAGGAATTGTGCAAGAAATGGATACTGAAATTTGGAGAATTCAGCAAATATATGTATCTTTGCAGAAATTTTATGATGTTTATAACAAATGGCAAAAACAGTATATTTAGGAATGATCGGTGATATCATTCACCCGGGCCTGATCAATATCATTAACGAAGGTGCCAAATACGGCAACGTGATGGTCGGTCTGTTTACCGACAAGGCTATTGCCTCACACAAGAGACTCCCTTATCTGACCTTCGAGCAAAGAAAAAACGTCGTTGAAAACATCAAAGGCGTCAGTCAGGTGGTTGCCCAAGAAGAATGGAGTTATATTCCAAACCTGAGAAAATACAAACCCGACTATATTATTCATGGGGATGACTGGAAAACAAATAGTGAACAGGAACTTAGAACGGAAGTGTTCAAGACCATGAAAGAATTAGGCGGAGAAGTCATAGAGATTCCCTATACGAAAGGTATCAACTCATCCTCTCTGGATAAAGAAATCAAAGCGATTGGCACTACACCTGATGTCAGACTGAAAACACTCAGAAGACTGATTGCCGCCAAACCGATTGTGCGCATCATGGAAGCACACGACGGATTAAGTGGCCTTATCATCGAGCACTGCGAGGTAAACAAAGGCACGAAGGTCAACTCCTTCGACGGTATGTGGTCCAGTTCTTTGACCGATTCCACCTCGAAAGGCAAACCGGATATTGAGGCAGTCGATCTGACTACGCGTATGCAGGATTTAACCAACATTCTGGAGTGTACGACCAAACCGATTATTTATGACGGAGACACAGGTGGGAAACCTGAACATTTCCAGTTTACTGTCCGTACGTTGGAAAGGAACGGCATCTCTGCCATCATCATCGAAGATAAGATCGGACTCAAGAAGAATTCGCTATTTGGGACTGATGCCATCCAAACACAGGACACGATTGAGGGGTTCTGTCATAAGATTAGGATGGGTAAGGAAGCTCAGATTACGAAAGACTTCATGATTATTGCCCGATGCGAGAGTCTTATTGCCGGCAAGTCTGTTGAAGATGCGTTGGAGAGAACCTTCGCCTATGTCGATGCAGGTGCCGACGGCATCATGATCCACAGCAAAGAAAAATCTGGTGAAGACATTAAGAAATTTTGCCAAAGGTTCAGGGAGAAGCACACTGCAGTACCCATCGTGGTGGTACCTACGACATACAACCAGATTACCGAAGAGGAACTGCACTCGTGGGGTGTCAACATCGTTATCTATGCCAACCACATGCTCAGAGCAGCCTACCCCGCCATGTATAAATGTGCAGAGACCATCCTTGAAAATGAACGATCATTAGAAGCCAATCCGCTCTGTATGCCAATTAAACAAATACTCGAACTCATCCCAGGAACTAAATGATACGCCCACAATTCTTTTACGATACTTTGGCCAGTTATGGCCTTGATTTCTACGCTGGTGTACCAGATTCCCTACTGAAGAATCTTTGTGCCTACATCACTGACCATGCTGATGCCAGTCACAATATCATTGCGGCCAATGAAGGTGGAGCCATGGGGCTGGCAGCTGGGCACTATCTGGCCACAAGTCAAATACCAGTCGTCTATATGCAGAACTCTGGTGAGGGGAATATCATTAATCCCCTGGCCTCACTGACAGATCCGGATGTATATAACATCCCCGTCCTGTTGGTAATCGGTTGGCGTGGGAAGCCGGGTGTACACGATGAGCCTCAGCACGTCAAACAAGGTAAGGTGACCACTGGCCTGTTGAATGTCATGGGTATCGACTATACCGTTCTCTCTAAAGATGAGGACAAGGCTGCAGCCCAGATTCAGAAGGCCATCAACTATATGCAGGCCACCAAACAGTGCTACGCATTGGTCATCGAAAAAGATACCTTCGATGCATATACTCTTCAAATGGTAGAAAAGAATGACTTGACGCTATCTCGAGAAGATGCCATTCAGATAGTAGCAAGTGCTCTTGGTAAAAAGGACGTCATAGTCTCTACCACAGGAATGATCTCCCGAGAACTCTTTGAGTATCGCACGGCGAAGAATGAAAGTCATGAACGTGACTTCCTGACAGTCGGTTCTATGGGCCATGCCTCGCAGATTGCTCTTGGCATTGCCTTGGAGAAACAAGACCGCCGAGTGTGGTGTTTCGATGGAGATGGTGCAACCATCATGCACATGGGTAGTATGGCCATCGTCGCCCAAAAGGCTCCGAGGAATTACATCCACGTCGTGTTCAACAATGGTGCCCACGATTCCGTAGGTGGCCAGCCCACCGTCGGCCTCAACATCGACCTCCCAGCCATTGCCAAGGCCGTTGGCTATAAGTCGGTATTCAGCGTATCGACCAAAGAAGAATTGGAAAAGAGCCTCTCTCATCTCGGTGAAGTTCCTGTTTTCTTGGAAATCAAGGTAAAAAAAGGGAACCGAAAAGACTTGGGGCGCCCTACAACGACTCCCATCCAAAACAAGGAAGCCCTTATGCATTTCCTCATAGAGGAATAATTAGTGAAATTTGAGTAATTCGTGGTAAAGAATAATGGTATGGAACCCATCAAAAGAAATATATTATTAAATCCTGGTCCTGCTACAACCACCGATACGGTCAAATATGCCCAGGTTGTTCCAGATATCTGTCCCCGCGAGAAAGAATTCGCCGGACTGATGAAAGGCCTTCGCTCAGACCTGTTAAAGGTTGTCCATGCTCCAGAGGATCAATACACCTCAGTCCTCTTCTGCGGCTCAGGTACTATCAATATCGACATCTGCATCAACTCTCTGGTGCCGGAGGGCAAGAAGATCCTTGTAGTCAATAACGGTGCCTACAACTCCCGGGCCGTGGAGGTGTGTGAGATGTACCATATCCCCCATATCAACCTCAAGTCGTCCGTCTATGAACAGCCAGACTTGAAACAGGTGGAACAGACCTTGAAGGAAAACCCGGATGTGGCGGTGGTCTACTGTTGTCATCATGAAACTGGTACAGGTGTACTGAACCCCATCCGTGAGATCGGAGCTCTGGCACACCAGTATGGTGCCATATTCATCAGTGACACCACATCGACACTGGGTATGATTCCCTTGGATGTGGTCAAGGACAACGTGGACTTCTGTATGGCCTCTGCACAAAAAGGACTGATGGCGATGTCGGGACTAAGTTTCATCATCGGCCGGACAGACATCATTAAGGCCAGCAAAAACTACCCCACCCGTTCCTACTATTGCAATCTCTATCTGCAATACGAGTATTTCGAGAAGACAGGCGAGATGCATTTTACTCCGCCTGTGCAGACCATCTATGCCACTATTCAGGCATTGAAGGAATATTTCGAGGTAGGGGAAGAGGCTAAGTTCGCCCGTCATCGAGCTGTTTACGAGGCCATTCACCAAGGTGTGGCAGAACTAGGGTTTAAAACCGTCATCGATCCGAAGATAGAATCAGGACTTGTCGTTTCTGTACTTTATCCCGATGATCCTAATTTCACTTTCGAAAAGATCCACGACTACTGTTATGAGCATGGATTCACCATCTATCCTGGCAAGATCAGTACAACAAACACCTTCCGTCTATGTGCCTTGGGCACCATTACACCGGAGGATATCAAACAGTTCTTCGTGGTTCTTAAAGAGGCAATGGAAATGCATCAGATACAAATACCCGCAAAATACAACTGATATGGTTACGACTGCAGTGATTATGGCTGCCGGCTTAGGCAGTCGTTTTGGTAAGATGACGGAAACAATGCCGAAGGGTTTCATCGAAGTTGGTGGTCAGTCCATGGTCATCCGTTCTATAGAGACCTTGATTGCCAGTGGTATCAAACGCATCATTATCGGTACAGGTTACAAAAAAGAGGCCTACGAAGCCATTCAAGCGCAATATCCTCAGATAGAATGCGTATTCAGTCCCCGTTATGCAGAAACCAATAGTATGTACACCCTTTGGAACTGTCGGGAAGTCATAGGCAATGACGACTTCATTCTATTGGAATCTGACATTATCTACAGCCAAAATGCCATTACAGAACTTCAGGAAAACAAACATCCTGACATCATGCTCATCACGCCTGTGACCAAGTTTCAGGATCAGTATTATGTGGAATATGATGTGAATGGCACACTGACTCGCTGCTCTACCAACAAGGAGGAGATCAATGTCAAAGGAGAACTAGTTGGCATCCACAAACTCTCATCAGACTTCTATCACCGTCTTTGCGAAGAATATGAGAAGATTGCTTCAGACAAGCCCAAACTCGGATACGAATACCAACTGCTCTGGATGTCCCAACACGTCAGCCCCGTCTATGTGCTCAATGCCTCTGATGTCAAATGGTATGAAATTGACGATGAGGATGATTTGAGATATGCAGAAAAAATGATTGCCATATATATTTAAATAATCATATGAATAACGAATCTGTCAGACAGCAGTTCAAGGGCAACCCAAGACTAAAGAGGTTTGTAGACTGGCTTATCATGAACCAGGTGCAGACACGACCAAGATGGTATGTCCGCATGCTGGCTCCCCTATACCAACACCGGGGCAGGCACTCGGTAATACACCGCTCTGTGAGGATGGACACGCCACCCTACCGCCAGTTCCGATTAGGCGACTACTCGGTCATCGAGTCTGGAGCCTGTATTAACAATGCTGTCGGAGACGTGATTATTGGTGACCACACCAGAGTTGGACTGCACAACACCGTTATCGGTCCAGTGACCATCGGGAACCATGTCAACTTAGCACAGGGTATCACCGTCACTGCTTTGAACCACAACTTTGCAGAAACCGACAAACGAATTGACGAACAGGGCGTTAGCACAACACCTGTTACCATCGAAGACGATGTTTGGATTGGTGCCAATGTGGTTGTATTGCCTGGTATAAGAATCGGTACACACTCTGTGGTTGCCGCAGGTGCCATCGTTACCAAGGACGTTCCGCCCTACTCTCTGGTGGCAGGTGTTCCCGCTAAAGTCATCAAGCAGATATGAGAATAGGTATTGAAGCACAGCGTATCTTCCGCAAGAACAAACACGGCATGGACTATGTCGTGTTGCAAGAGGTTCGAGAACTACAGAAGATTGACACAAAGAACGAGTATTTCGTGTTCGTCGCCCCAGGTGAAGATCCATGTCTCAAAGACTCTAAGAACTTCCACATTATTGAAATCGGAGGCAACTTCTACCCGATTTGGGAACAGATCACTCTGCCGAAGGCTGTCAAGGAGTTGAACTTGGACATGCTGCACTGCACCAGCAATACAGCTCCCATCCGATGCAAGATTCCTCTGATTCTGACACTACACGACATCATCTTCCTTGAGCCTAGGGACAAGAACAACAAATCGTTCTACCAGAACATGGGCTGGTTCTATCGGAGACTGGTCGTTCCAAAGATCCTTAAGAAATGTAAGCGCATCATCACCGTATCAAACTACGAGATGAACAACATCATGTCGAAGTTGAACATCCCCCAGGAGAAGATGGCAATGATTTACAATGGCTACAACGAATGGTTCAAGCCATTGACAGATACAGAACAGGTCTATAAGAAATACATCGACGAACCCGGTTATTTCTTTTTCTTGGGCAACACTGATCCGAAGAAGAATACGGAACGAACTTTGATTGCTTACGCCAAATATTTGGAGAAATCGAGTGTAAAACGTAAACTGTTGATGGCAGATCTTGACAAGCAATACCTGGACGACATCGTCGAACGCAATCATTTAGAAGAGATGATGAAATCGGTGGTCATGCCTGGTTATATCGTCAACAGCGACCTACCTTACATATACAATAATGCCTTTGCATTCCTCTACACTTCCCTTCGGGAGAGTTTTGGCATTCCTCTTTTAGAAGCGATGGCCTGCGGAACACCAGTCATCACATCGAATACATCGTCGATGCCAGAGATAGGAGGACCCGATGCTATCCTCGTCAACCCAGAGAATCCTGACGAGATTGTGGATAAGATGCTTCAATTGGAAGATGACTACGAATTTTACAGGAAGCAAGAAGATATAGGATTGGTAAGGGCAGAACAATTCTCCTGGCAACAGACAGCAGAACTTCTGCTCAACCTATACGAGAGAGTCTACAATCAGAGATAAACGACAGTTGATTCAGGCAAACAAATCAAGGGAGAGGTCTTGGACGGGCTTCTCTTCTTTTTCTTCCGTAGTAGATTCTTCACGGAATTCAATCATCAGTTGACGGGCATCAGAGTTATTCTGCGTATTCAACCGGTAATAACCCCGACGCTCCATACTCTCAACCAATGAAGAGGCAGACTTAGAATTCTTCAATAGGTATTGTTGGACATACGAACGGATCTCGTCCATGTCGGGCGTATAGAAAAGAGATACATTCTGATTGTAGACATGCTTAGCCAGTAGTTGCACACTAATGCCCTGTTCGCCTACATCAGAAAGGATTCTCAATATCTGCCTGTCGTATGTCATAAAGATTAAAAAAGGTCGGTAAAAAAGAATTACCGACCTTCTTCTATTGTTCGTTACTGATTAAGCCAATGTAACTTTCTCTCCTTCGTTAGCGAGCTTGCCCTCCTTGAAGAGCCAGCCGAGACCGAGAAGAGTCTCCTCCTCAGAAATCTTTGCAGCCTTAGCAATCTCCTTAACGGTGAGAGCCTTACCTGCTGCTGCCAGAGCCTGATAAACATCTCCTGCCTTGAAACCTGCATTCTCAGCGTTGATAGCGAGAACTGCCTTTGCAGCTGCCTTAGGAGCAGCGGCCTTCTTAACGGTTGTGGTCTTCTTAGCTGCGGCTGCCTTTGTCTCAGTAGCCTTCTTAGCTGTTGCTTTCTTTTCTGCCATAGTTCTATTATTATTAATACTTAATGAAGTAAATACTTCTTTTTGTCGAGTGCAAAGGTAAGACTATTTATTCAGACAACTTATTGATATTTAAGTATTTTTGACAGAAACAGACTTATTCTTGATGAATATCAAGCGACGAAGGAAGCTCTACGCGTAAGTTTAATTCATCCAATTGTTTCGGATCCAACTCACCTGGAGCATCCAACATCACATCGCGACCACTATTGTTTTTTGGGAAGGCGATGCAGTCGCGAATGCTGTCGAGACCAGCCATCAGCGACACGAAACGATCGAGTCCGAAAGCAAGACCAGCATGAGGAGGAGCACCATATTTGAAGGCGTTGATCAGAAAGCCGAACTGAGCCATAGCCCTTTCTGGGGTGAAGCCCAGAATCTGGAACATCTTCTCCTGAAGTTTACCATCGTGGATACGGAGAGAGCCACCACCGACCTCAACACCATTGCAGACAAAGTCGTAAGCCACGGCACGTACCTTCTCAGGAGCAGTGTCAAGCAGAGGTATATCATCAGGATTAGGCATCGTAAACGGATGGTGCGTAGCCATCAGGCGCTGCTCCTCATCGCTCCACTCAAAGAGCGGGAAGTCTACAATCCAAAGGCATACGAAATTATCCTTGTCGCGCAGTCCGAGACGGTCGCCCATCTCCAGACGAAGCGTACAGAGTTGGATGCGGGTCTTGTTGGCATTGTCGCCAGAGAGGATCAGCACGAGGTCACCATCCTTGGCACCCATAGCCTCCTTCACCTTAGCCCAAACCTCAGGCTCATAGAACTTGTCGATCGAAGACTTCACAGTGCCATCAGTATTGAACTTCACATAGACCAGTCCCTTGGCACCTACCTGAGGACGCTTCACGAAGTCAGTCAACTGATCCAGTTGCTTACGGGTATATTCAGCACAACCTGGTACACAGATACCGCCAATATAGTTGGCTTCATTGAACACAGGGAAGGTGCCAGTACCTTTCAGCACATCCATCAGTTCAACGAACTCCATGCCGAAACGGAGGTCGGGCTTATCACTACCGAAGCGACGCATAGCCTCATGCCAGGTCATCCGCTGCAACGGGGGCAGTTCCACACCACGTACCTCTTTAAATAAATGACGGGCCATATCCTCGAAGAGCTGCAGCACATCCTCCTGCTCCACAAACGACATCTCGCAGTCGATCTGTGTAAACTCAGGCTGACGATCAGCACGCAGATCCTCATCACGGAAGCATTTGGCTATTTGGAAGTAACGGTCGAAGCCCGAAACCATCAGCAACTGCTTCAGCGTCTGCGGAGACTGAGGCAGTGCATAGAATTGTCCAGGATTCATACGACTGGGTACCACAAAGTCACGTGCTCCCTCAGGAGTAGAACCAATAAGAATAGGTGTTTCCACTTCGATGAAGTCCTTGCCGTCGAGGAAGTTACGAATCAGGATAGTCATGCGATGGCGCAGTTCCAGATTCTTACGAACAGCAGCACGGCGCAGATCCAGATAACGGTATTTCATGCGGATATCATCACCGCCATCGGTATTATCCTCAATGGTAAAAGGAGGTGTCAGACTCTCGCTCAGGATGTTCAATTCCTTCACTAAGATCTCGATGTCGCCTGTCGGCATCTTGGGATTCTTGCTCTGGCGCTCACTAACCTCACCTTTCACTTGGATACAGAACTCACGGCCCAGTTTGTTGGCACGCTCACACAACTCTGCATCGTCAGCCTCATTGAACACCAACTGGGTCAGTCCATAGCGATCACGCAGGTCGACAAAGGTCATGCCACCCATCTTACGGCTTCGCTGTACCCATCCGGCCAGTGTGACAACGCTGCCGGCATCAGAGAGTCGTAACTCTCCACAAGTCTTACTTCTATACATATTTATGTCTGTTTTATTCTTTTGAGGTGCAAAATTACATAAAAAATATGAATTAATCATGATTAATTATGAATTATTTCGTATCTTTGCCCCGATTTTAAACAAAACAAACGGATTATGAAGAAGATTTTGGTATTAACCATGCTGTTATTCTGCGGAATGAGTGTCGCATTGGCCCAGAAACCCGCAGAGATTAAGTTTGATAAGTTGACGCACGATTTCGGAACATTCTCCGAGAAATCGCCCGTTGTCAGTTGCACCTTTACCTTCACCAATGTTGGTGAGTCGCCACTGATCATCAACCAGGCTGTAGCCTCTTGCGGATGTACTGTTCCCGAGTACACCAAGACCCCTATCCAGCCAGGCGAGAAGGGAGAGATTAAGGTAACCTATAACGGAACGGGTAAGTTCCCTGGTCATTTCAAGAAGTCCATCACGGTTAGAACGAATGGAGCCGTAGAGATGACCCGATTATATATAGAAGGAGAAATGACAGAAGCTAAATAAACAATCACCCGCCATGTGGCGGGTGATTTGTTTTTAGAACTTATAAGCGAAGCCGATGGAGCTGTACTCCTTGAATTGCCAGTATCCGTGATCGTCATCCCTTATACCAGAATCGTCAAAACGTGGGAAGAGGAACAGGTTGGCGGTGATATACTTCGAAACGCGAAGCTCAAACGTATTCTCCCATTCCAGTTCAAAACGCTTATATGACGTAAAGGCATAGAGACGGCTCTTCCAGGTGATGCTCTCATTCATCTTCCATTCCAGATCTGCCGTCAGTTGCGAACCAAAGTCGAACAACGAGTGTTTGCCTTCCTCCAAACCAAACAACGGACCTAGGTAAAGACGATCCACATAACGGTAGTTAATGGCAAACGGAGAGATGTTGATAGTACCCGTCAGACGTTCGTTCAGTTTGTTTACCTTATAATCCATACCAAGACCAAGGTTCACGTTTAACGGAGAAGCAAAGTCGGAATAGATAAAAGGATCGTTGGACTTCAGACCTTGGGTAAACTGTGTGTAAGCCAACAACTGTAAGGTATAATACCAGTTCTTGGCAGCCTCGAGTCCAAGTTTGGAGGTCAGACGGAGCAGATCTTCATTTGCCTTGAACTTATGGAGAGAGTCCGTGCGAGAACGGAGGAAGCCGAGTTTAGCCTCCAGTTTGTTGTCCCACTTCCACTTATTCTTATTGTCGTAGTTAGCCTCCAACACCAGCGAGCCTACCATCGAGTAGTTCGACTCACCGCCTTTGTACCAGTTGTTCGACACGTAGTTCTGCATGAACTGCAGGAAGCCATCGCCTTTGTAAGTCCAGAACTTAGGCTTCTGTACTACCACAGAGTCTGGTGCGTCCTCAGGCAGATCGATGACAGGAATCTCCACCTTATCAACGAGTGCCACAGTGTTTTCGATGGGCTGGTCAAAGTCTTCAGGGATTGTGCCAGTCTCACGGAGTTCCGTCTCTGTAGCGCTGACCAGATCAGGACGGTTCAGATACACATTTAGCAATGTGGCGTCAACCTCATCGGCCACCGCATCCTTCCCCGCAGTTTCTGAGTTAAGAGCCAAGGCCTTATCGGCCACATTGTGATAGAAAGTCACTGGCGCAAACAGGCGATAGTACCTTGCGTCGAGACTGTCATTGGGCTGTGCGGCGCTGGCGCTGAGCGTCATGACTACCGCTGATAATAATGCAATCTTTCTCATAACTGAGTGCAAAGATAATAAAAAACTAAAAAAGTAAAAAGGTATAAGGCATAAAATTGCTTATTTTCGTTTTTTTTCCTTACCTTTGCACCTTGATTTTACAGAAACAAACAGAATTATGGATAAGAATACTATTATCGGATTTGTATTGATTGCTGTGGTACTCATCGGTTTCAGCTGGTATAGCCAGCCTTCTGCCGAGCAATTAGAAGCCCAGCGCAAGGAGGACAGCATCGCCGCTGTCATCAAGGAAAACGCCGCCAAGAAGCAACAGGCTAAGGCGGAAGCCAAGAAACAACAGGCCGAGGCAGCCGCTAAGGGCGACAGCACGGCAACCTTCTTCTCTGCCCTCAACGGCGAGAATCAGCAGGTAGTGCTGAAGAATGGCAAGGTAGAACTGACCATCGACACCAAGGGCGGTACGATCTCGAAGGCCCTCATCAAGGGTTTCGAGGACAAGGACAACAAGATGGACGTCACGCTTTTCGACGCTGAAACGCAGAAGATGAACTTCATGCTGGCAGGAAAATCGGAGAACATCATCACCCAGGACCTTTACTTCACGCCTTCTGATCAGAGCGATTCTACCGTTACCATGACTGCCCAGGCAGGTAATGGTGGTAGTCTGGTGCTGGCCTACAGCCTCGGCAAGGACTATATGCTCCACTTCTCGCTCAGGGCCAATGGCCTGCAGGGCATCTTTGCCCCCAACTATCAGGAGATGGACATCGAGTGGACTGACCTGGCTCGCCAACAGGAGAAGGGCTTTACGTTTGAGAACCGTTATACCTCTGTTACTTATAAGGAGAAACTTGGTGGTACCGACTACCTGAGCGAGACGTCGGAGAAGGTCGATGAAAAGATCGACGAGACACTCGATTGGGTGGCTTTCAAGAACCAGTTTTTCTCTGCAGCCCTGATCTCGAAGGATGATTTCCGTGGTGGATCGCTGCTCACCAGCATTCCACAGCAGAAGGGATCTGGCTATCTGAAGCAGTTTAATGCCAAACTCAAGACCAAGTTCGACCCCACAGGCGCACAGCCCTCAGAGTTCGAGATGTATATCGGCCCCAACGACTTCCGTCTGATTAAGGACGTGGAGCAGCAGAGCACATTCGGCAAAGACCTCGATTTGGAGCAACTCGTCAACCTCGGCTGGTGGCTGGTGCGCTGGATCAACCGTTGGTTCACCATCTACGTGTTCGACTGGCTCACCTCGTGGGGATTCTCGATGGGTATTGTACTGATACTGATTACCCTGTTGCTGAAGGTGCTCACCTTCCCGATGGTGAAGAAGAGTTATATGTCATCAGCCAAGATGCGTGTGCTGAAACCCAAACTCGACGAGGCCACGAAGGAGTATGACAAGCCTGAGGATGCCATGAAGAAGCAGCAGGCCATGATGCAGATGTACTCTCAGTACGGAGTGTCGCCCCTTGGAGGCTGTCTGCCCATGCTGATTCAGTTCCCTATCTGGATGGCTATGTTCTTCTTCGTACCTAACGCTATCCAGTTGCGCAGAGAGTCGTTCCTCTGGATGGACGACCTCTCGACCTACGATCCTATCATCGAATGGGGCACGAACATCTGGGGTATTGGCGATCACCTGTCACTGACCTGTATCCTCTTCTGTGTCTCGAATGTGCTCTACAGCTATATGACCATGCGCCAGCAGCGTGACCAGATGGTAGGTCAGCAGGCTGAGCAGATGAAGATGATGCAGTGGATGATGTATCTCATGCCAGTGATGTTCTTCTTCATGTTCAACGACTACAGCAGTGGTCTGAACTTCTACTACTTTATCTCCCTGTTCTTCTCGGCAGCCATCATGTGGACGCTCCGCAAGACTACCAACGACGAGAAACTGCTCGCCATCCTTGAGGCCCGCTATAAGGAGAACAAGAACAATCCCACGAAGAAGACCTCTGGCCTCGCCTCGCGTCTTGCCGCCATGCAGAAGCAGGCTGAGGAACTGCAGAAACAGAGAATGAACCAAAAGAAATAACTGCTTAAAAGATGAATAAGAATATATTGACGACGCTTGCCCTCATCCTCTTTTTGGGAACAGGCAGCGCAAAAGCAGACAACGACGACGTGAAAATAGGTAAGCAGAACATTAAACTGACAAGCAACCTGATGACCCCTGAGGCCCTTTGGGCGATGGGACGTATTGGTGCTGCAGAGGCCAGTGCCGATGGAAAGCAGATTGTTTATCAGATTGGCTACTACAGTGTGAAGGCCAATAAGAGTCAGCAGAAGATTGCCATCATTAATGCCGATGGCACTGGCAACACCACGCTGACTACTGGTTCGAAGTCAGAGACCGACCCCACATGGTATCAGGGCAAGATCGCCTTCCTCTGTGGAGGTCAGCTTTGGACGATGAATGCCGATGGCTCAGACCGCAAGCAGATATCGAAGACCACCAAGGACATTGAGGGTTTCAAGTTCTCGCCTGATGGCAAGAAGGTGATTCTGCTGCACAGCATCCCCTTCAACGATATCATCCAGAAGAATCCTGACGACCTGCCTAAGGCTACAGGCCGCCTAGTGACAGACCTGATGTATCGTCACTGGGACCACTATGTGGAGAGCATCCAGCATCCCTTTGTGGCTGATGTCACTGAGGATGGTATCAAGGACGGCATCGACATCCTGGAGGGCGAGCCCTACGAGTGCCCCATGGAGCCCTTCGGAGGGATGGAACAGCTGGCCTGGAGCCCTGACTCGAAGACCATCGCCTATACCTGCCGCAAGAAGACTGGTCTGGCCTATTCGATCTCTACCGACTCTGATATCTATATATATAAAATAGGTACGCGCGAGACCAAGAACCTCTGCAAGCCTGAGGGATACGTAGAACCAGAGATCGATCCCACCACCACGATGAAGTATCAGAAGGTGAATGCCAAGGAGAACCTCGTCAATAATGTGGGCTATGATACCAATCCGCAGTTCTCGCCTGATGGTAAGTATGTGGCATGGTTATCGATGGAGCGCAACGGCTACGAGGCTGACCGTAACCGCCTGTGTTGCTACGACTTAGCCACTGGCGAGAAGCGCTATCTGACAGAGACCTTCGATTCGAATGTCGATGAGTTCGTTTGGAGCGACAGCAAGGATGCCTTGATCTATTTCATTGGTGTATGGCATGCAACAGAGAATCTCTATGCCGTTAACTGGAAGGGCGAACTGAAGCAGATCACTGAGGATTGGGCCGACTTCGGATCCATCCATCTGATGAACAACGGCAAGCAGTTGCTGATGGAGCGCCATTGTTTCACAGCCCCTGCCGATCTGTATATCGTCACCCCCAACTTCAAGAAGCCCGAGAAGACCACCATCGAGCAACTGACCTTCGAGAACAAGCACATTCTCGACCAGCTTGCCAAGCCCACCGTGCAGCAGCGCTGGGTGAAGACGAGCGATGGTAAGGAGATGCTCACCTGGATCATCCTGCCGCCAAACTTCGACGAAACAAAGAAATACCCCACCCTGCTCTTCTGTGAGGGAGGTCCTCAGAGTCCTGTATCACAGTTCTGGAGCTATCGCTGGAATTTCTTCATCATGGCTGCCCA
>Ga0310696_10003354_pt1 | contig 20089 bp, 9 predicted proteins | sample AusTroGonzalo_MG_4_FD_203885 | JGI IMG/M metagenome (GOLD analysis project Ga0310696, IMG submission 203885) | Bovine rumen microbial communities from tropical cattle in Woodstock, Queensland, Australia - Gonzalo_02 (v2) (version 2) | ecosystem: Host-associated > Mammals > Digestive system >... | reverse complement strand
TTCTTAGGTGTCTCAGGAAGTTAAATGTCAAAAGTGGGAAAGTGGGAAACTTCAGCGAAGACAATGTGTAGGGGAGCGGCTGCGTACAGATTTTTGGAGCCTGCGGAATCAGAAATGGAGCCTGCGGAAATGATTCTGCAGGCTCTATTTTTTCAGCGATGGGGAAATGAGGCTGTCGCGCTGCTCAGACGTAGGTTTCGAGCATCTTCAGCTGACCCTCGACCATGACGGACTGAGTGGTGGCAGGCAGTAGAAGGGTCTCGCCAGCACGGAGGATAGTCTCAGAGGAGGGGGAAGTGGCATCGGTGACGGTGAGCCGGGCCTCGCCACGCAGGCCGATGAGGATGACGAAGGAGTCGAGGTCGGCATAGTCGATGAGCATGGGCTCGGTGAGGTCGTAGACGGCGGTGCTGAAATAGGGACAGCTGATGAGGGGCTGCGGCGTGTTGGGCGCAGGCTGGTAGTGGATGCGGTAGTCGTCCTGCACGTTGTAGTCGATGGCCTCGGCGGCCTCGCGTGTATGCAGCTGGCGCAGGTTGCCGTTGGTATCGCGACGGTTGTAGTCGTAGATGCGATAGGTGACGTCGGAGGTCTGCTGGATCTCTGCCACGAAGCTGCCTGCTCCGATGGCGTGGATGCGTCCAGCAGGGATGAAGAATACGTCGCCCTCGCTGACATCGTAGCGAGCCAGCGCCTCTGTGATGGTGTTGTCGGCCACCATCTGGGCATACTGCTCAGGAGTGATCTGCTGTTTCAGTCCGCAGTAGAGGTGAGGGGAGGGGGGAGAGGTGTGAGGTGTGAGGTGAGAGGAGGGTGATTCCATCACGTACCACATCTCGGTCTTGCCACGAGGATGGCCATGACGATGTGCCACCTCGTCGTTGGGATGCACCTGTATGGACAGGTCGTTATGGGCGTCGATGAACTTGACGAGCAAGGGAAACTCATCGCCGAAACGGGCATAGTTGTCGCGGCCCATGAGGTGCTCGCGCTGACTGCGCACCAGTTCGTTGAGGGTCATGCCGGCACAGGGGCCTTCGCTGACCACGGTCTCGCTGCCTGCCACGCCTGACAGTTCCCAGCTCTCGCCCACGTGGTCGAGCTGCTGGGAAAGATGTTTGAAGGGGATGATGCTGTCACCTCCCCAGATAGTCTGTTTTAGTAATGGTTGGAACTTATACATTATTTATATATATAAAGGTGATTTGAAAAACGCTGCAAAAGTACGGAAAATAAGATTGCGGCGGGATATTTTTGACTTTTTTTTAAAAATGTTTGATTTCTTTTGGTCGTTCTCAATAAATATTGTACCTTTGCAACCACAAAAAATGTAAAAAACCTAAAAACAGAAGTATGATAAACCGCTTTTTGGAAAAGGCCGGCAGGGCAAGTATTGCCGTCTGCCTGTCTGTTGTGTGCGGTGTCTTCACGGCCTGTACTGATGACTATGACCTCGACGATCCGGGCAACTACCCGTCGTGGCTGGGCAACAGTATCTATGAGGCAATGAAGCACCCTGAGGCCCTGACGGCCGGCACAGGAAATGTGCTGCAAGGCACATTCAGCAACTACCTGCGACTCATCGACGACTTGGGCTATGCCGAGACATTGGCCAAGACTGGTTCGAAAACCGTCTTCCCCGCCAATGACGAGGCCTTCAGCCGCTTCTACCAGAGCAACACCTGGGGTGTGAGGCGCTATGAAGACCTCACCGATGCTATGAAGCGCCAGCTGCTCTACGGCTCGATGCTCGACAACGCCATGCTGGTAGAGATGCTCTCGAACATCAGCGACGGTAGCACGGCAGTGAGACAGGGACAGGCATTGAAGCACACCACGGGTGCCGACGTCATCGACACCATTACCTTCCTGCCCAACAAAGCTGCCATGCCTGCCAACAACAGCTACTGGGAGAAGTATTACGACACCGGCCTCTACATGGTGATGGACGCTACCAAGCCGATGATGGTGCATTTCACTGAGGAGGAGATGACCAACAACAACATCACCACGAAGGGCGAGAACAGCGACTTCGAGGTGATTACGGGTACGGCCTACGACGAGCAGGAGCACTCGGCCTACATCTTCCGCAACAAGATCATCATTCCCGACGTCACCTGTAAGAACGGATATATCCACCAGATGCAGGACGTGCTGGTGCCCCCAGGCAACATGGCCGAGGTGATTCGCACCAGCGGCGAGAGCAACCTCTTCAGCCGTATGCTCGACCGCTTCAGCGCTCCCTATGAGGATGCTTCCACCACCAAGCGCTACAACGACTGGTATGAGGAGCAGGAGAAAGCCGGCATCGACGTGTCGGGCATTCCCCATCCTGAGAAGATCTACCAGAAGCGCTATATGAGCCAGCGCTCGGAAGGCGTGAACTCCACGCAGAAGATGAGAGACCCCAACGGCAACGAGCTGAACCACATGCTCTCCTACGACCCAGGATGGAACAACTACAGCTCTGGCAACACCGGCGAAGACCCGCTGAAGGACATCGCCGCCATGTTCGTTCCTACCGACAAGGCCATGCAGGACTATTTCCTGCCTGGCGGCGAGGGAACGTTCCTCATCGACGCTTTCGGAAAGAAGCCCAACACGCTGGAGAACCTGCCTGAGAACATCGACTCCATCCCCTTGCAGAACGTGCTGCAAATCGTGGACAACCTGATGCAGGCTTCCTTCACCAGCACCGTGCCCTCGAAGTTCGGACGCGTGATGGACGAGGCCAACGACCCCATGGGCCTGTCGCTCGACGCACTGAACAAGAACGAGAACGGCATGTATGACGTGAGAATAGCCAACAACGGCGTTATCTACATGCTCAACAAGGTGTTTGCTCCGCCTTCGCTCATCGCCGTATCGGCTCCTGTCACCCTGAACAGCAACATGCGCATCATGAACGAGGCCGTGAACGACGGTAACTATAACCGTACGCCTCTGAACCTGGCGCAGAACTACTACGCCTACCTGCTGGCCATGAGCGCCAACTACGCATTCTTCATCCCCACCGACGATGCCTTCGCCAACTATTATGTGGATCCTGCCTACCTGAAGTCGGCACAGCCGCGTGCGCTGAAGTTCTACTATCAGAACAAGAGCCCCTACGTGTTCTGCTCCAGATGGAAGTACGACCCTGAGACTCGCACCGTGGGTACTGAGCCTGCCGACTCCCTCGGCATGGTGAGCACGGACGACTTCCGCCAGCTCTTCATCGACATCCTGAACTATCACACCGTCGTGCTGGGTGACGGCGAGACGCTGGGCACCAACAAATACTACAAGACGAAGCACGGCGGAGCTGTGATGTTCGACGGCAACCGTGTGCTCAGCGGCTCACAGATTGAAGGCGTCAGGCCCGTGTCGAACATCACGCAGACCTACAACCAGGCCAACGGTAAGGCCTACGCCATCGACCGCGTCATCGAGCCACCCCATCGCTCAGTGCTCAACGTGCTGCAGGACAGCACCCGCTTCAGGGAGTTCTACTCCTTGTGCAACGACGTGAACATGGACAGCCTCATGGAGTTTGCCAACGACAAGTTCATCCAGAAGATGGAAACGACAAACAAGGAGACGCGCCTGTCCTACCATCCGTTTGCAAGCAAAGGCGGTTTGACTGAAAATGTCAACTATTTCAACTCCTATAACTACACCGTCTATGCTCCTGACGATGCCGCTATGGCCATCGCCTACCAGCGCGGACTGCCTACATGGAACGACATCAAGGTGCTCTTCGACAAGTGGTATCCGAAGTACCTGGAGTTCCAGGAAGGCGTTGACAGGCAGCCTGCCTCCACAGGCACAGGCTCCAGCAAGGTGTTCCATTCCATCTGGGAAAGACTGATGAGCATCGGCGTGCTCTCAGATCGTGAAATCTACGAGCTGCAGCAAGACCGTGACAGAGCCCTGGCTATGGTGGAAGCCATCAACGCCTTCGTGCGCTACCACTTCCAGGACAACTCCATCTTTGCCGATGTTGTTGTGGAGGGAGGCGAGTTCCCCACGGCCTGCGCTGACACGCTGGGTATCCGACAGCGCGTGACTGTTGCAGGCGGCAACGGACGCATCAACGTGACTGATGCCAACGGACAGACCATCACCGTCGATGCCAACAACCCCTCGAACCTGACCAACCAGATGACTCGCGACTACGTGATCACCACCTCAGGCTCAGGACGTAACCAGAGATGCATCCTCTCAACGTCGTCATTTGCCGTAGTGCATCAGGTCTCCACCCCGCTGAGCCCCAACGAAGGCTCACGACGCTACGACGACTTGTGGACTGGCGAGAACGCTCCTGCAAGGCTAAAGGCCTATCGCAAGCTATTTGAAGAAAGACTGTATAAACGCTATACAAACTGAAAGCTATGAGAAACAAGATAAGCAAAAGACTGCTGCTTTGCCTGATGTTCACTATCGGGTATACAGCCTTTAGCACCGCCCAGGAGGCGCGTATATCAGGTACCATCTCCGACTCATCCGGTCCTGTGATGCTCTGTAACGTGGTCGAGGTGGATGCCAACAACCGTAACGTATCCTACACGCAGACCGATCTGAATGGTAACTTCTCCATGACGGTGAAGAACACGAAGAACAAGCTGAAGATTTCCTACGTGGGCTGCAAGACCCAGGTACTGGCCATCGGCACCAAGACGAAGTTCAACATCAGGCTGCAAGATGAAAACGTCATCCAGCCCGTCACCGTCACTGCCAAGCGCCGCTACAGTCAGGGTGGTCTGGCCATCCCTGAGCGTGAGGTGTCAGTAGCCACACAGACATTCAACATGAGTGAGGTGGAAGGCCTGGGCTTCACAACAGCCGACGAGGCCCTGCAGGGACAGATTGCAGGTCTTGACATCGTGGCGAACTCTGGTAACCTGGGTGCCGGCACTTCCATGCGTTTGCGTGGTGTCACCACCATCAACGGTAGCGCTGAGCCCCTCATCGTCGTCGACGGCAACATCTTCGAGAATCCTGATGCATCCTTCGACTTCACCAGTGCCAACGAAGAAACCTACGCAGCGCTGCTCTCGGTCAACCCTGCCGATATCGAGGAAATTCAGGTGCTCAAGGATGCTGCTGCTACAGCCATCTGGGGTAACCGCGGCTCCAACGGCGTCATTCAGATCAAGACCAAGCGTGGTGCACGAGGCGCAGCCAAGGTGGATTACTCGCTCCGTGTACAGGCCAGCTGGCAGCCCAAGGGCTACAACATGCTGAATGGTGACGACTACACCATGATGCTGAAGGAGATGTACTACAACCCTGCCCAGAGCGCCACAGCCACCACCAATATCAACGAGATCAACTACAACAAATCGTGGGCTGAATTTGAGAACTGGAACAACAATACTGAATGGCCGAAGGAAGTGCAGCAGACCAGCTGGACACAGTATCACACCCTCACCATCACAGGTGGTGGTGAGAAAGCCAACTTCCGCGTCTCTGCCGGCTATGACCATCAGAACGGTACGATCATCAAGCAGAAGCTCGACCGCTTCAGCACGCGTCTGGCACTCGACTATTTCGTCAGCGACCGCATCACCTTCCGCACCACCTTCCCGCTGACCTACACGGCCAACCACCGCAACTATACCGATATCCTGGGACGTGCACGTGTGCTGTCGCCTAATATGTCGGTCTACCGTCAGGATGCCCTTGGCAACAACACCGATGAGTTCTACATCATGTTGCCGTCAGGCGCCTCCGAGGCTGCAGGCTCGTCGGTGGCAGGCACCTCGTCGCCACAGCTCAGCTCCATGCGCGATCAGGGCAACCCCGTCGCCATTGCCAATCTGGCCTGGTCGGACGAGAGCACCTACCGTATCTCGCCTGAGTTCAAGATTGACTATTACCTGCTGGGCAAGGACGATCAAAAGACCATGCTGAACTACACGGGTATGGTCTATCTCGACATCTTCTCGCTGAGCGAGGCCAAATACTGGCCCGGCTCACTCATCACGCTCGCCAAGACTACCGATCAGGCATGGCAGGACACCAACTACAACAGCTCAGACAACTACGACTACAACTCGCTGGGCTTTACCACACGCCACACGCTTACCTTCACTCCGAAATTCCATAATAGGGACTGGTTCAGCACCATGCTGGTGCAGTGGGAGATGAACACGAACAGCAACAACCGTCAGAGTGTAGCCGACTATAACGCACCCAACGGAACAACATCGCCCACCGTGGATACCTCCATCGAAAGCATGAGCACCAGCAACGGCCAGGGACGCTCTATGGCTGCAGCCTATTCAGGACACATCTCCTATAAAGGTGGTCTCTACAGCTTTGCCGTTTCGCTGCGTGCCGACGGTACCACCCAGTTCGGTAAGAACAAGAAGTGGGGCTACTCGCCTGGCGTCTCTCTTCGTTGGAACACCATCGACGAGAAGTTCATGGATTGGTCGAAGAAATGGCTGTCGATGCTCTCCCTCCGTGCCTCATGGGGTATCGTGGGACGCACCCCAGGCCAGGAGTACCTGCAATACTCACGCTATAACCCTGAAGGTATTTATGGCAATGCCCTGAACAAGCACAGCATCACCTTCCTGGAAGGTCTCCGTCTCGACAACCTCAACAGGGAACGGACGACGCAATATAACCTTGGTGGAAACTTCGGATTCCTGAAGAGCACCATTACCGGCGACTTCAACTTCTACTTCAAGCGCACCAAAGACCTGCTCATGGGAGGTGTCCGCATCCCGTCCTACACAGGCTTCACCTCGCTGTCGTCGGCCAATGTGGGTGAGATGACCAACAAGGGTTGGGAGCTGAACATCCAGGCCAACCAGTTCCTGAAGATTGGAAAGTTCAAGCTCAGCGCCAACTTCAACATTTCGCAGAACTTCAACGAGATCGTCGACATGGACGAAAGCGTGCTGGAAAGCCTCAACCCGGACTGGGATAGCGAAAAACGCGGAGAATACCTCAAGCGCATACAGAAAGGCAACCCGCTAGGCTCCATCTACGGTTTCCGCTACAAAGGCGTCTACCAGTACACCTATGAGTACCTGACGAATCTGAAGCAGCGCAACGGCTGGGACGGCGAGCAGCTGCGCGACTACATCAACAACGAGTTCCTAGCTTCCGGCAAGACGGCGCCTATCGCCATCGACGACATGGGTAGGGTGATGATGAACGCACAGGGAATGCCTATCCGCCAGACATACAACTACAAGGACGGCGTACCGACCTACGAATTCCAGGGTGGTGATGCCATCTACGAAGACGTCAACCACGACGGACAGATCAACTCGCTCGACATCGTCTACCTTGGCAACTCCAACCCGCATCTGCAAGGCGGTTTCGGCTTCAACGTCCAATATGACGACTGGTGGCTGAGAACAAGCTTCAACTATCGTCAGGGCGTCAGCATCGTCAATGCCGCCAAGATGGAATTGGAGAAGATGTACAATGCGAACAACCAGAGCTCTGCCGTGAACTGGCGCTGGCGCAAGAACGGTGATGTCACCATCATGCCGCGTGCCATGTTCAACACGGGATACAATTGGCAGGGCAGCGACCGCTATGTGGAGGACGGTTCCTTTATACGTCTGAGCTACATTCAGCTGGGCTACAAGTTCAAGAGCAGCGTGCTGAAAAAACTGGGCCTGAGAAGACTGCAGATGAGTGTCTCAGGACAGCACCTCTTCCTGTGGAGCAAGTACAGTGGCATCGAGCCTGAGAAGGGCGCTGGAGCCTGGGGCATTGCCACAGACTATGACCAGACACCTCGTGCAAAGTCTGTTACTATGAACATCGAGGTTGGATTCTAATCTTAATTGATAATTGATAATTGAAAATTGAAAATTATGATTACCAAGATAAAGAAATACATCGTTAGTGGTTTGGTGGGATGTGGCGTTGTAGCCTTCCTCACTGGCTGTACCGATTTCCTGACCATCTACCCCAACGACCGCATCGTGGGTAACGAATTCTGGAAGAAGAAGAGCGACGTGGAACAGATGGTAGACGGATGCTACCGCTCCATGATTGAAAGCAGCATTCAGGAACGTGCCATCATTTGGGGAGCCTACCGTTCTGACGAACTGGTGCAGCACTCCAACAACCACGACAACACACTGGAAAACATCGCTGCCGTCAATCTGCTGCCCACCAATAAATACAACTCGTGGGGAGCCTTCTACAAGGTCATCAACAACTGCAACATCGTGCTCAACCATGCCGAAGAAGTGCTGGATGAAGACCCTGAGTTTACGAAAGGTGACTATGAGGTGATACGTGCCCAGATGCTGGCCCTGCGCTCGCTGTGCTATTTCTACCTGGTGCGTGCCTTCCGCGACGTACCCTATACCACGCACTCCTATGAGGTGGACTCAGATGTGGAACTCCTGCCACAGAGCACGCCGGCAGAGGTGCTGCAGTACTGTCTGAACGACTTGGAGGATGCACAACGCAACATCATGCGTAGCGGAGCCTACGGCAAGAACGACTGGCGCAACAAGGGCTATATGACTCGCGATGCCGTCTACTCCCTCATGGCCGATATCTACCTCTGGAGAGCAGCCATGACGCACAGCACTGCTGACTACCAGCAGGCCATCGCCTTCTGCGACACCGTCATCAACGCCAAGCACCGCTACTATGAGCAGAACAAGATTGCGACCACATTGAAGGACGATGAGGATGACATCTATCACCTTATCGACGGCGATGAGGCCATGTACGAGATCTTCGGCTCCAGTGGCAACTCGAGTGAAAGCATCCTGGAATGGCAGTATATCAATCAGGACAACATCAACTCAGCACTGGAGAGCTATTACTTCCAAAGCGGTAGCAACAGCATACTCATGGCTTCCGAACTCTTCAATACCGTTGAAAAGTCGGCAGACACCCAGCAGGGTAAGAAATTCTACCTGACGAAGAACGACTACCGCTTCTGGAATAATGTGTACGAAGCCAATAACGAGGAGATGCAACAAATGGGTATTAGAAAGATGTGCGACCTGACAAGGGTTTCATTCTCGTCTTCCACCACCAAAGGTGTTGAAAAGAAAAGCAGAGAGCACGATCAGTTCGGCCAGAACTGGATAGTCTACCGTCTGACCGATGTGATGCTGATGAAAGCTGAGGCCCTCGTCGAGACAGCTGCCAACGACAGCGACGCTGTGGTGCTGAAGCAGGCCTTCGACCTGGTGCAGGCCGTGAACAAGCGCTCGATGATGCGCAATTCCGCCGACACGCTGAAATTCGACACCTATAAGACAAAGGACAACATGGAGTTGCTCGTCATGAACGAGCGCGAGCGCGAGCTCTGCTTCGAAGGCAAACGCTGGTTCGACCTCCTGCGCTACACCTACCGCCACATGGAGGGTGTCGACGTCAACGTCCTGTTAGCCGACATGGTGGAAGGCCCGAAGCTCTACAAACCCATGTTGGACATGATTGTACGCAAGTATAATGGCGACGATGGCCCCAGCGGCGATGCCGTGTCCTACAAGATGAAGGGCGAACACTATCTCTACTGGCCTGTGGAAGAGAACGAACTCAAGGTGAACAAACTCCTCAGGCAGAATCCGGTCTACATTCAGGAGAAGACAACCTCTAAGAATTAAGCTACGGTTTTTACAAGGTTTTAATACGGAACATCAATCATGAATAGTATGAATACCATCAAGAAATACATCACAAAAGGTCTGGTGTGCTGCGGCATGGCTGCAGCCCTCGCACCGATGTTCACCTCCTGTAAGGAAGACATCGACGAGTCGAACCTTTACACCTTCACGGGTGAGACCATCGAGGACTACCTCCTGAACCGCAGCGAGAAGTTCAGCAGCTTCAACTACATCCTATCACGCATCGGCTACGACAAGATTCTTGCTGCATACGGCACATACACCTGTTTCGCACCCACCAATGAGGCTATCGACGTGTATCTTGACAGCCTCTACAACGACCCCATCAACGTGGAAATTCCCCACAACGGCATGACGCAGCCGGGCCTGGAGGGACTGACGGACTCGCTCTGCGAGGATATCGCCCTCTTCCACCTGCTCAACACCAAAGTGATGGGTGTGGACATGAGCTCGTCCAGAACGCTGAACACGCTACTGGGACGCGACATCAACACCAGCATCGACCCTGAGACGGGTGAGATGCTTGTCAGTCGCGCCTCCACCATCACCAGCATGGACAATGAGCTGGAGAACGGCGTCCTGCATGAGATCAACTGTGTCATCCGCCGCTCCAACATGCTGATATCCGGTGAGATGGAAAACCATCCTGACCAGTTCACCCTTTTCTCGCAGGCCCTGAAGCTCACAGGTCTGGCCGACTCGCTTACTGAGGTCAAGTCGACAGACTTTGTCAAGGTGGGCAACCCCGACTTCTGGACGCCGAAGGAGCGCATGATGGGATACACCATCTTTGCTGAGACCGATCAGGTATTGGCTGATCACGGCATCACCAGTATTGACGACCTGAAGGCTTACGCCGACAGCGTCTATGCCAATTGTGCCGACCAGGGAACGGGCTGGTATGACTATGCCCGCAATCACCGCATTCAGATCAGTACAGGCACGGACTACAAGAATCCGTGGAACACGCTGAGCATGTTTGTGCGCTACCATATCATCGAAGCTAAGATTGCCTATGACATGCTGGTTCGTTCAGGCATAGGAAACGAAACGAGCAAGATGCAGTACGTAGATTACTACGAGACGATGCTTCCTTACACCATGATGAAAATCAGTAAGATCCAAAGCAAATTGTTGCTCAACCGCTGGGTAGCCAACAACACCCTCACCGATCAGATAGCCGACGTAGGCACTGCTGCCATGCACACCGTACTCTTCAACGGCATCGAGCTGCAAGGCGTGAAGGCACAGGTATCGGCTCTCAACGGCTACATCCACCCCGTGAAGGAGATGGTGGCCTATGAGAAGCGTGTGCCGCAGGGCGCGCTCAACGAGCGTATCCGTATCGACGACACAGCTCTCTTTGGCGAGATGATGTCCACCAACCTCCGCGGCTGTACGGAAGACTGGGTGAAGGCACAGAACGGAGGAAAGGGCGGCAGCAGCTCAGACCGTCACAACGGTTGCGGCTATATCCGCATCCCGCCTGGCTTCTTCAAGGACTTGGCTATCTTTAATGGCGACGACACACGCTTCCTGTACTTCCCCCACTGGGGCGACGGTTGGAGCAACTATCAGGGCGACGAGTTCAACTGCATGGGCAACTACGACTTCGCATTCCGTCTGCCGCCCATGCCTGACGGCACCTACGAGCTGCGTATCGGCTACACTACTGAGAATGAGCGCGGAATGTTGCAGTTCTACCTTGGGACAAGTTCTGATCTGGCGTCCATGAAAGCCCTCGACATCCCTGTCGACATGCGTATTAAATTCTCTAATACAGGCGCCACACCTGAACCCCGTACTGGTTGGTGTGACTGGGAGCTGTTTGAGGACAAGGGCATCGAGAGCGACGGCAACATGCGCAACCTCGGCTACATGCGTGGTCCCCTCTCCTACAACTTCCAAGGCAAGGTGGCCCGTAGTCACCCCCAGGACCTGCGCCGCATCATTGCCAAGCAGGAGTTCAAGCAAGGTGAATACTGGCTGCGCTGTAAGAGTGTGATTGACATGAAGAACGCAGAGTTCCACCTCGACTATATCGAGTTCTGCCCTGAGAATGTCTACAACAACACCCGTTATCTGGAGGATATGTACTAATGACAATACACCTCAACGTTAACCATTAAACATTATTGAGAATGAAAAAGAAATCAATGATAAGGCTCCTGACCAACAAAATAACGGTTATTGGTTATTGGGTATTGGTTATTGGTGCAACGACTGCCTGCTCCGACTGGACAGACCACTACGAGGCCGACAGCGCACTTCTGGATACACAGCAGCAGACACTGTGGGAGAACATCGCCTCTACGGCGAACCTGACGCAGTTCAAGACCCTGCTGCAGAAGACGGGCTACGACGCTGTGCTCAATACTACGCAGACCTACACGGTGTGGGCTCCTGCTGACGGCACCTATGACTATGAGGCACTCTCTGCCATGAGCAACAACCGTCTGCAGCGCGAGTTCATAGAAAACCACGTGGCACGCAACAGCTATCCGGCATCGGGCCTGGTGGAGAAGAGCTTGTACACCATCAACGAGAAGCTCATGCACTTCAAGGGGAACCAGCAGTATGCCATACAGGGCATCGGCGTTTCCAAAGCCAACTTGAACACGCACAATGGCATTCTTCACGTGCTGAACGGCAAGATTCCGTTTATGGCAAACATCTACGAGTCGCTGAACAACAACGATTTCCCCATCGACTCCATTGCCAATTACTACCACAGCTTCGACGAGCGCAAGCTGGACGAGAGCAGGAGTATACAGGGCCCCATCGTAGACGGTAACATCACCTATCTCGACTCCGTCTTCATCGAGCGCAACGACCTTTACTCAAACTATTTCGCCTTCATCAACCGTGAGGATAGCAACTACACCATGCTGGTGCCCACCAACGAGGCATGGACAAAGGCCAAGGCAAAGATCAAGCAGTATTATAAGTACCTGCCCTCATTTGAGGCAGTTGAGACCATCGACGGCACTGAGATGACTAAGTCTACCGTTACTATCCGCGACGTAGACTCCCTCACAGAGGCAACGGTCAACAACATGCTCATGTATGATCTGTTCTACAACAACAACCTCTACGACAACAAGAAGCTCAATTCACTTCAGACAGGAGAGCAGCTGAGGGCCGACTCTCTCTATTCCACCAGCGGCACCAAGATCTACAGCGAGGACGCTGCCAATCTGTTTGAGGGAGCCGAGCGCCATGACAAGAGCAACGGTGCCATCTGGATTACCGACAGTCTGCGCATGCAGCCCTGGAACACATGGAACCCAGAGCTGATCATTCAGGCCGAGGGTCACGTTATGGATGCCGTGAATGTCAGCGAAGCCAAGCGCGTTTACATTTCCTCTGGCACACAGAATCCTGACGTCAGCGGCAAAGTGTCGAGAGATGCCTATCTCGACCTGCCGCCCATTGCCAAGGGTGCCAGCCCCAGCGTTGTCTTCAGCCTGTCTGGTGTGCGCAGCTCCACCTACAGCATCTACATCGTTACCGTTCCTGGCAACATACTCAGCAATTACTATGAGTCAAAGCCCTACTGCTTCCGTGTATCCTTGGGATATGTCGACGAAAACGGCAAGAACAAGGACAAGGACAGAAAGTGGTGCATAGAAAGCCAGTTCGTCAGCGATCCTACCCGCGTCGACACCATCTACCTGGGCGACTTCACATTCCCCATGTCCTACTATGGAACGGGCAACTATTTCCCCTACATGCGTGTCGAGTGCTATATCAGGTCTAACTTTGTGGATGTCTACGACCCCAACCTTCGCTTCGACTGCATCATCCTGCGTCCGAAGGAGCTTGACACCTATATGAAAGAGCATCCTGAGTACAAGTATGACCAGGGCATTTACTAACCTGAAGATGAAACTGAAAAAGAGTAAACAGCTATGAGACGATACAGCATCCTACTTTTTTCCTTACTGAATGTTTTCATGGTGACGTCAACGATGGCACAAGACGATGACGACATTGTGTACACCACCGAAGAAGAGCCCGTAGCCGTGGTCAAGAAACCCGTGGTGAAAATGCCGACCTACCCCACGATGGAGGTCAAGGGCATCTGCATCGACGCAGCAACGAAGCAGCCGCTTGTCGGCGTGCTCATCCAGGCCCTGGGCGATGCGAAGTACACCGCCATGACTGACGACGACGGCACCTTTACCATCAAAGTGCCTACCTTTGCCACGTCGCTCTATGTCCACTCGCCTGAGTTCCTCAGCCAGCAGGTAGGCATCGGCCGTGGCGACGCCCCCTTGCGCATTGAGATGCTCAGCGACAAGTTCCGTACCATGTATGACAAGACCACCCGTGTCGAGGCTTCCTCAACGGCGAAGATGACGAACACCACGTCGCAAACCATCGAGACCGACATTGAGAACGAGCTGGGTGCCAGTGTGCATTCCCTGACACGCTCAGGCGGACCGGGCTATGGTGCAGCCATGTTCATACGCGGCCTGAATTCACTCAATGCCAACGCACAGCCCCTCTTCGTCGTCGACGGCATCGTTCAGGACATGCAGCAGACACGTTCCACGCTGCACTATGGCGACTACACCAACCTCCTGCTGAACATCAATCCTGAGGACATCGAGCAGGTGACGGTGCTGAAGAACGCCACTGCCCTCTACGGCGCCAAGGGTGCCAACGGCGTAGTGCTCATCGAGACGAAGCGTGGCCACTCCATGGCTACCCGCATCGATGCCAATATCGGCGTGGGCGTCACGCTGGTGCCACAGACACCTGACATGATGAATGCCGGCCAATACCGCCTCTATGCCACTGAGATGCTGGGCACCTATCCTGACATCAACGACTACACCGACCCGCTGATATTCAAGTTCCTCATCGACGACAAGTCGAAGTATTACTACACCAAGTATCACAACGACACCGACTGGAAGAAGGAGGTCTACCGCACGGCGCTGAACCAGAACTACAACATCAACGTGCAGGGTGGTGACGACATCGGTATGTACAATCTCTCGCTGGGCTATACCGATGGACAGAGCACGGCTAAGAAAAACAGCTTCAACCGTCTGAACGTGCGTTTCAACACCGACATCTATATCATCAACAAGCTCACCACACGCTTCGATATGTCGTTTGCCAAGATCAACCGCGACGTCTTCGACAATGGTGCTCCGCAGGACCTCACCACAGGCACCATCTCGTCGCCCACCTTCCTGGCACTCATCAAGTCGCCTTTCCTCAATCCCTACACATATAATAATATGACGGGTAAGCTGTCGGCTACGATGAGCGACGCCGATGACTTCGTCGACGTGCTCGACGGCGACCTCACACTCGGCAACCCCACTGCCCTGCTGGCCAACGGCGACGACATCAACAAAAACCGTGTGGAGACGACGCATTTCAATGCCGTCATCGCACCACGATATGAGTTCAATCCCAACCTCTCGCTGACTGAGACCTTCAGCTACAGCCTCGACCGCGTGTCGCAGCGCTACTATCGTCCGAAGGGCGGCATGCCCACCTTCCTCATCGAAGGCATCGGCCGCGTGCAGAATATGGCCATGTCCATGTTCTCCAAGGAGACCTCCGTTGTCAGCGACACCCGTCTGGAGTGGAAGAAGCAGTTCCGCGAGCACACCCTCGACGTCTTTGGTGGCCTGCGCTTCACGTCCTTCGGCTTCGACAACAACTCGCCTAAGGGCCAGTATTCCTCTGCCGGCAACGACAAGATGCCCAACATCACCACGAACATGGACTTCATTGAGGCCACAGGTACTGATGATGAGTGGCGCGGCCTCACCTGGTATGCTAATGCCGACTACAACTACCGCAACCGCTACTACGCACAGCTGTCGATGGCAATGGAGAGCTGCAGCCGCTTCGGAAGCGAGGCCGACGGTCTGAAGCTGGCCGGCGTGCGCTGGGGCCTCTTCCCCAGCCTGCAGCTGGGATGGGCCGTCAGCAACGAGGCATGGTTCCCTCAGACCAAGGGCATCAACTACCTGCTGCTGCGTGCTGGCTACGACATCAGCGGCAATGACGACATCAACAACTACGCTGCACGCACCTCCTTCGGAGTCAGCAAGTACCTCTGGCGCTCCACCGCTGCCGTCCTCGACAACATCGGCAACGAGAGCATCAGCTGGGAGCAGACCAGCAAGTTCAACATCGGCCTGAAGACTGCCCTGCTGAACAATCGCGTGGCCGTGGATTTCGACTACTTCTACCACCACACCACCAACCTGCTCACACTGAAGAGCTTCAACAACCCCATCGCTGGTATCAACAACTACTGGAGCAATGGCGGCTCGCTCGACAATCAGGGCTTCGAGGTCTCTGTCAGTGCCAAGCCCATCGTGGCTCGCAACATCAGCCTGGAGATGGGTGCCAGCCTTGGCCACTATGTCAATAAGGTGAAGACGCTGCCCAATGACAGCCGCATCTACGTAGGAGGCAAGCAGGACGCACAGGGCTACACCAGTAGCATCTATGGTCAGGACAATATCGCCACCATCGTAGGCCTGCCCGTCGGCATGTTCTACGGCTATAAGACCGACGGCGTCTTTGCCACTGACCAGGAGGCCGCCAGCGCCGGAAAGAACGGCTATCTCTACCTCACCGATGCTACTGGCGCACAGCAGCAGTTCCGTGCAGGCGACATGCACTTTGTCGACATCAACGGCGACGGCGAGATCAGTATTGCCGACAAGACCATCATCGGCAATCCCAACCCCGACATCTACGGCAACATCTTCGCTACCCTCAACTGGAAGAACCTCACCCTGCACGTAGGCCTGAACTACTCCCTGGGCAACGACATCTTCAACTACCAGCGCTCGCTGCTCGAGGGTGGTTTCAACTTCTACAATCAGACCACTGCCATGACCAACCGCTGGCGTGCCGAGGGACAGCAGACCGATATCCCACGGATCAGCTTTGAAGACCCGATGGGCAACTCACGTTTCAGCGACCGCTGGATCGAGGACGGCTCCTACCTGCGTCTGAAGACCGTGCGCCTCAACTATCAGGTGCCCGTCAACCTCAGCTGGCTGCAGGGCCTGGCTATCTGGGGCGAGGCCAACAACCTTCTCACCATCACCCGCTACTTAGGCAACGATCCGGAGATGTCCGTCTCCAACTCCGTCCTCTATCAGGGCATCGATGCCGGCAATGTGGCGCTGGGACGCACCTTCACGCTCGGCATGAGAATCAACCTGTAAGCGGCCTACGGCCTAAATGATGAATGAAAAATGATAAATGAAATTGTCGTTTAGGTCTTAACAAATAAATAATAAACAGAAAAATATTATTATGAACTGCAAAATACGTAAAAGACAGCTGATAGGTTTATCATTTATCATTTGTCATTTATCATTTAGCGTAGCGCTCTCCTCCTGTTCTGATTTCTTCGAGACTGACTCCGACCGTCAGATCTTCGACCCGGCACTCGACCAGAAGACCGACTCCATGTTCTACACACTCGGCATCCTGAAGAGCGTGCAGATGGTGGCCGACCAGTATGTGATGACAGGCGAGATGCGTGGCGACCTGGTGCAGACCAACCAGTACACTGAGACCGACCTGCGCCGTCTGGCCGACTTCTCTGCCGACGTCACCAACAAGTACGACTCGGCCTACGCCTACTATCGCATCATCAACAACTGCAACTACTACATCGCACATCGCGATACCACGCTGCGCACCGGCAGCCGTCGCGTTGCCATCCCTGAGTATGCCGAGGCCCTGGCCGTGCGTGCCTGGACCTACATGCAGCTGTGCAAGACCTATGGTGAGGTGCCCTTCTACACCGACCCGCTGACCAGCATCGGCGATGCCAACAAGCACTTCGATAAGAAGGACCTGCAGGGCATCAGCGACGCCCTCATCCCTGAGCTGTTGCAGTTCAGCGGCATCACCATCGACGGCGGTACTCCTGTGCCCGACTATGGAAACATCTCTGCCGGCGTGCTCAACAGCAGCGACACGGGCAGCCCCACTGAGAAGACCGTCAGCTCGAAGAACATCATGATTCCCGTCGACGTCATCCTCGGCGATCTCTACCTCGAGACACACCAGTACGAGAAGGCCGCCAAGCACTACTTCCAGTACATCGTCGACAACGAGCTGAGCACCACCTCTATCGTGGCCAGCCCCAGCAGCGAGCAGCTCGAGCGCTTCGACGACATCCTGCCCGAGGACTTCGTCAGCGTCAGGACATCACCCAGCTGGAGCTCCATCTTCAGCGGCGAGTCCACCACCGACATCATCACCTACATCCCCCTGGCCACCAACCGCCTGCGTGGTACCGTCACAGAGCTGCCCCGCTATTTCGGCTACGACTTCTACAGCACCACCGGCGGCGATGCCAACAGCTCCACACGTTTCCTCAAGGAGCGCCAGATAGACGCCTCACAGGCCTATCTCACACTCGCCAACAGTCAGGACTACTACTACATTCCTGACGGCACCGATGAAGGCTCTGTCAACGTCAGCGCCACCAGCATAGGCGACTGCCGCCGCTATTCCACCATGAGGCAGGTAGTGCCCTACTCACGCGCCGACTCCGTCTACTATGTCATGATCAAGTTCAACAGCGCCAACGTGCCCCTCTATCGCACCGCCACCGTCTATCTGCGACTGGCAGAGGCCATCAACCGCATGGGCTATCCCGACGCTGCCTTCGCCATCCTCAAGGAAGGCATCAACTACGACGGTGATGAGGAGCATCCCAACAGGTACATCGAGCTGGGCGACAGCACCGACCTCGAGATGGGACGCTACATCCATCAGGAAACGGCAGTAATGCTCTCCACCACCCTGCCCTTCTTCACGGCTGAGAATCGCAACCTCTTCCAGCGCGGCAACGGCATCCACTCACGCGGCAGCAACAACACCAAGGGCATGTCGCCCTATCAGTACAAAGCCATCGTGGGACAGAAGCTCGCCGAGCTGACGGCTGTCTACGGTCTCAATCCTGACAACTTCACCCTGCAGGACACCATCAACGCTATGGAAGACCTCATCTGCGACGAGATGGCACTTGAGCTGGCCTTCGAGGGCAACCGCTTCGGCGACCTCACCCGCTTCGCCCGCCACAAGAACAACGCAGGCCTCTACAGCTCCACCTTCGGTAGCGAGTGGCTGGCACGCAAGCTCGAGTTCAAGCATCCCGTCAAGTCACTACGCGACGAGAAGAACTGGTACCTGCCCTTCCGCGAAGAAGAGTAGACGCTGCAAAACAACAGAAAAACAAAAGAAAACCACGATTTTGATGGTTTTCTTTTGTTTTTTTTTGTCTGAAACAAAAAATTGTGTACCTTTGCAACCGATTGAAACAAACAAACAAAAAGAAAAAACAACATGGACGACTACCCGGCGGACAATTTTAAACGCTAAGGGGGATAGCGAGCAAGGCTGCTAATCCCCTTGCCGCATTATTATTATCGTAAAGGATTGGCAAAATGAAGACATTCTGGAACTTCCAAGGAGGACTGACGCAGCTCTCCGAGTGGCAGCCCAACAGCTGGATCCAGGTGACCTGTCCCACAGAAGAGGACCAGCATCACCTCGAGCAGCAGTTCGGCATACCCGACTATTTCATCACCGACATCAGCGATACCGACGAGCGAGCTCGCTACGAGTACGACGACGGCTGGATGCTTATCATCCTCCGCATCCCCTACGTCCGCGAGGTACGCTCACGCACGCCTTACACCACCGTGCCCCTTGGCATCATTCACAAGCGCGACGTCACCATCACCGTCTGCTACTACGAGACCAACATGATGATCGACTTCGTCAGCTACCAGCAGAAACGCGGCGTAGGCTTCACCGACTATGTCGACATGATCTTCCGCCTCTTCTACTCCTCAGCCGTGTGGTACCTGAAGCGGCTGAAGCAAATCAACTCGCTCATCGACAAGGCCAAGCGCAACCTCGACCGCGACGTGAACAACGAGAGCCTCATCGGCCTCTCACGCCTGCAAGACTCGCTCACCTATTTCCAGACCTCCATCCGAGGCAACGAGACCCTGCTCTCCAAGCTGAAGTTCAAGCTGCAGATCGACGAGCTCGACGCCGACCTCATCGAAGACGTCAACATCGAGATGACGCAGGCCCGCGAGACCACCGCCATCTACAGCGACATCCTTGAGTCGACGATGGACACCTACTCCTCCATCATCAACAACAACATGAACACCGTGATGCGTACCCTCACCTCCGTCACCATCATCATGATGTTCCCCACCCTCATCGCCTCGCTCTTCGGCATGAACCTCATCAACGGCATGGAGGACAAGCCCTTCGGCTTCATCCTTGCCCTCGTCATCAGCGTGGGCACCGCTGCCGCCGCTTGGTGGTTCTTCCGCCACAAGCGCCTCGTGTGATTAAAAAAGCCCCCAAATCGGGGGCTTCATGTTTCCTCATAGCTATTCTACCTCATCAAGGTCTTCCTCTTCATCCCAGTCGTCGTGGTAGTT
>Ga0310696_10003353_pt1 | contig 20094 bp, 12 predicted proteins | sample AusTroGonzalo_MG_4_FD_203885 | JGI IMG/M metagenome (GOLD analysis project Ga0310696, IMG submission 203885) | Bovine rumen microbial communities from tropical cattle in Woodstock, Queensland, Australia - Gonzalo_02 (v2) (version 2) | ecosystem: Host-associated > Mammals > Digestive system >... | reverse complement strand
CAGAGCACGACGGCCTCGTAGTCCAGTTCCAGCGCGGAGAGGACGATGGCCTTGTTGTAGAGAAGGCGGTAGTCGTCGGCCTGGGTCAGGGCCCGGTCATAGACGGAGAGTGCGCTCTGGTAGTCTCCTGCTGCCATGTAGGCGTCTGCAAGGTCGATGGCCGCCTTTACGATCTGGTCGTGGTCCGAGCCCTGTGAGGTGCGGCAGGCGCAGAGGAGGGGGATGAGCAATACTGCAAGCAGTATCAGTGTCTTACTTGCCCAGGACGGTCTCTTCAATTCGCTTCACCTGTGCCCTGTAGAGGTTCGTGATGGTTGCGCCGTAGTCTGCTATCAGCTGGATCATGTTCCTGGGGTTGCCGGGAAGATCCACGCCGTTGAGCCTGTCGCCTGCATCGCCCAGTCCGGGAAGGATGTAGGCCTGGTCGTTGAGGATCGGGTCCATCCAGAGGGTGTAGACCTCGCACTCGGGGATTGCGCGCACGATGCGGAGCGAACCCTTGAGGGCGGAGATGACGTTGATGAACTTTATGCTGCGCGGGCGCACGCCGTTGTTCTTAAGGTAGTTGATGATTGTGATCAGCGATCCGCCTGTGGCGTTCATGGGGTCTGCGAAGATCAGGTCCTTGCCGTCCAGCTCCTTGAAGTCGAAGAAGGACTTGTCCAGATCCAGAACGTAGGCCATGTTGTCTTCCTTCTTGGTCTCGTCCCTCTTGATCTTGAACAGGGCGAAAGGAGTGATGAGGGAATCGGAGCTGTAGTCCTGGATTTCCTTGCTGATGATCATGCTGGGCAGCAGGGCTCCTCTGAGCATGACGCACATGACGGTGTCCCTGGTAAGCTCGTCGACATCCGGAATCCTGTGCACGGCGTAGTTCCTGCAGGGATTGGTGACGGGTGTCTTTGTTATGATCGACCTCTTGGTCTGGATGGCATTGTCTGTGTAGACGTGGGTGAAAAGCAGCTCGTAGGCCCTCTGGATGTAATAGAGGAACTCCTCGTGGCCGGTCTCGGGGTCACGCAGCTTGGCAACAAGACGGCTGGCTGCGGCATGCTGCTCCTTGGGGCTCTCGAAACAGTAGACGTGGATCCTGGGCTCCTCGTTCACGACACTTTCCAGATACTTTCCGATGGCCGCCTGGGCTGCCACGAGCTTGTCCTTGGCATCCTTTCCTGCCTCTATCTCAGTACAGGCTTCGATGCTCTTCTCGTAGAGCTTGTTGACCTGTGCAATCCTCTCTTTGTCGGTGTCCTTGAGAAATCCGTCGAGATCCTCGGCGTGGATTGTGACTTTCCTTCCTGTGAGTTCCATTTACGCCTCCTAGCGGGCTTCTGCCATGCGGTTTCGCCTGTTGGAAATTTTAATCCACGCAGGATTTTTGCACAATACGTAATTTGTGTGTTAGTATAAATAGTCAAGACGACGACACCACATGTAGCGTCTTTTGTGCAGTGGTCTCGTTCATGGAGGAAGAGTTATGAAGATGGTATTTTTAGGCCCTCCGGGGGCAGGTAAGGGGACAATGGCCGTCCGCGCCAAGGATTACTACGGAATTCCGCACATCTCTACCGGCGATCTCTTCCGCTACCACATCAAGAACGGCACTCCGCTGGGCAAAAAGGTCAAGGAGATCCTCGCCTCAGGCGGCCTTGTTCCCGATGAGGTGACCATCGAAATGGTCCGACACCGCCTCGCCGAGCCCGACTGCGCCAAAGGCTTCATCCTTGACGGCTTCCCGCGCACAATCCCGCAGGCCGACGCCCTTGCCGAAATGACCGACCTTGATGCCGTCATCGACTTCCGCATCCCGACCGAAGAAGTCGTCAAACGCCTCTCTGGCCGCCGCGTCTGCCCCTCGACCGGCCGCATCTACCACATCGTCTTCGACCCGCCCAAAGTGGAAGGCAAGGACGATGAAACCGGCGAAGACCTCATCCAGCGCCCCGACGACACCGAAGAGGCCATAGTCCACCGCCTGGAGGTCTACGCCGAACAGACCGAGCCCCTCGTCAACTACTACACCAAGAAGGGCCTCATCAAAGAGATCGATGCCTCAGTCAAGCCGACGGATGTCTTCGATTATCTCAAGAGCGCCATCGATAACCTGTAAGATTACCTGAAGTCTCGCTCAGACCAGAAAGTTCTCTATCATCGAATCCACATACTCAGTGCTGAGCTGCTGTTCCGTGCACTCGAACGACAGAATCAGATTCTTTCCCGGGATATAGCCGTACTGGGCGTAATCCGATAGTTTCTTCAGATTGTCACGCCAATAATCGTTCTTATCCACCATTCCCAGATGTTCCCAGTATATTTCCTTTCTGGTCCGAACATTAAGAATTGTAAAATCTGGGAAATAATACAGATTCGAGTGCGGATTCAGTATCAGAATCTGCTCATAGCGGTAGGGAATACCCCGAGAGTTGAGTCTGTCGGCGATTATCTCCTCGCTCTTTGAGACCACCCGGTCACCGCGGATTGTGGTGAACTTGTGGCTTTCGGTAGTCTTTCTTCTCTGGTACCTCTGCCTGAGCCATTTGTCCGCATAGCCCTTATCCGTTATGGGATCCCGGGTTATCAGGTGCCTGACCGGTTCCTCCATGGTATCGTAAACTGAATCAATATCATGCTTTTGTAATAGCTTGGCAAGCCGTTTAAGGCAGGCTTGTAGCTGAAGGATTTCAGTAGAAGCTGCCTGTTGTAGCATGGTTTCATATTTCTTTTGGGCAAGTGGGGCCAGACGTTCCTGTTTGTCCTTTCCAAGGTACAGTCTGCTTCCATCCTCAGTCATTTCATAGCATCTCTGTTTCCCATGGGATTTCGCGATGAACAGTTCACCTTTTGTTTTTGAGGCCGGAGTCTTCTTGAGAGCTGACATGAGCTCCGAAAGACTTCTGATTCTGTCTTCTATCTCCTTTGCAATCTGAGATGCCTTCATATTCCAAGTCTATAGGAAGAGCTGGCTGTGGTGTTGATGTTTATTCTGTTGAATCCGGACGGATTTCCGCTTTTTTGAGTGTTTTTTTGGATTTTAGCGGAAGACTTCCGTTTTTCAGTTTTTTTTCTCTGTTTTGGCGGAAAACCGGAGTGGAACTGGCGGAAAAGCCAGAACAACCGGCAGCAGGGCATAAAAAAGGCTCCCTCGAAAGGGAGCCTGATTGCCGTAGCAGGGGAAATCAGTAGGCTGCGTTGAGCCAGGTGATTCCGTCGATGTTTCCGACGAAGTACGGAGCACTCTGTGTCTCTGACTCGTGGAAGTATCCACCGTAGGTTGCATTGCCCTGAACTGCTGCGAAGCTGTCGTACATGTTCTCGTTTGTTCCCTGAGCACCGCCGATTGTGAAGGTGGAGAGATCGAAGACATGCAGTGTGCCGGCCTTGAATGCGGCGATAGCCTTATTCATGGCTTCCTGGGTTCCGGGTGCTGCGATAGCTGTGTTGAGCTCTGTGACCTTGACATCGCCTTCAGCATAGGTTCCTGTCCAGTCGGAGGGGTTCTCCTTGCCGTCGATGTAGTTCTTGATGAAGGTGTAGAAGTACCTTGTCCAGTCGATTCTGGAGGAGAGCAGGGAAGCGTTGGGAGCGACCTTGGTCATGTCCGTGTTGTAACCGACGTGGTAGATGCCTGCCTTCTGAGCTGCGAGAGCCGGCGATGTTGTATCAGAGTGCTGTGAGATGAGCTTGCAGCCTTCGTCGATGAGAGCGTTGGCAGCAGCTTCCTCGAGAGTTGCATCACCCCATGTTCCGACGAAGTAGACCTTCATCGTGACGCTGGGACAGACGCTCTTGGCACCGAGATAGAAGCCTGACATACCGGAGATAACCTCTGCGAAGGAGAATGCTCCGACATAACCCATGACTGCCTCGGAGGCTTTGATCTTGCCTTCGTTGATCTCCTGCTGGAGCTTCATACCTGCTGCAATACCTGCGACATAGCGGGCCTCGTAGATGGCTGCGAAAGCGTTGTAGGTGTTGGCGTTGCCGTCGACCTGGGATCCGCAGTTTGTCATTCCGACGAACTTGGTGTTCGGATACTCCTTGGCGGCCTCAAGCATGTAGGGCTCGAATCCGTAGCTGTTGTTGAAGATGATTGCACAGCCTTCCTCTGCAAGCTCGATGTTGTTGTCCTTGCAGATTGCGGACTCTGTGGTGTTCTTCTTTGTCATGAGCTCGACATTGTAGCCTTCAGCCTTGAGCTTCTCAATGGCTGCGTTCATGCCGTTCGTGAAGTTCCAGGTGTAGCCCTGGTCCGACTCGTCGTTGATGACGACGAAACCGATCTTTGTTGCGGGTTTCTTCTCTTCTGTCTTTGTCTCTTTCTTACAGCCGACGAGTACTGATGCAAGTGCGAGACAAACAATAAGCAGAACGATCAAAGATTTTTTCATACCTTTCTCCTTTTGTTTTATCGGTTTTGGTTAGACCAAATATTACCTTTAGAAATAATACCATACATACAAGCAGAGCGGAATAAGTAATTTTGTGGTCATATAAAGAAATCGGCCCGCTGTGTGGCGGGCCTTTGTATTGGTTTATCTGTCTTCTCTGAAGTAGTTCAATCCCAGAGATGCGGGCGGCTGCTTGTCGCGGATGTTCTTCATGCTGGTTATGATGAGAACGACGATTGTGACGACGTAGGGGAGGATCTTGTACAGCTCGATGGGGAAGCCCTTGATGATGATTCTCAGGTACATGATCATCAGAGCGCCGAAGAGCACCGAGCTCCATGTGCCGTTCAGAGGTCTCCATGTGCAGAAGATTACCAGCGCGACTGCAAGCCAACCGGTTCCGGCAAGGGATGCCTCAATCCAGACACACCCGGCGGTGGTCATCGTGTAGACCATTCCTCCGATGGCTGAGATTCCGCCTCCGATCATCGTTGCCAGGTACTTGTACTTGGTGATGTTGATACCGGCGGCATCGGCCGTGACGGGTGACTCGCCGACAGAGCGCAGATACAGACCTGTCTTTGTCTTGGTGAGGAACAGGTGCATCAGAACCGCCACGATGATGGCCAGGTAGAAGAACTCGCTCTGGTCGAAGAAGATCTTTCCGATGACGGGGATGTCCTTCAGGAACTTAGGCATGATGTGGTTGTCAAAGGAGAACTTCAACCTGTTGGACAGTGTGACGTAGCCGCCGACCTGCAGGCGTCTGAGCTCTCCGGCGAACTTGGCGACTCCGGTTCCGAATGTCGTCATTGCAAGACCTGTGACGTTCTGGTTGGCACGCAGTGTGACCGTGATGAAGGAGAAAAGGGCCCCGGCAATTGCACCGACTGCAAAGGATGCAAGAATGGCTAAAGCTATTGCAATTAAAGGACTTGCATTGGCTTCGCCCACTGCCGCCTCATAGACGTTCGGAGCAATCAGACCGAAGATTCCGCCCATGTACATGATACCTTCGACACCGAGGTTGAGGTTACCGGACTTCTCGGTGAGGATCTCTCCGAGGGTTCCGAACATCAGAGCGGTTCCGTAAGCGCCGGCTGCGGCGAAAAGCAGTACTACAGAATTCAGGAAGTTCATCACTTGACCTCCTTCTCATGTTTTGAGCGGAACACCATCTTGTAGTTGATGAAGAACTCACAGCCCAGCATACAGAAGAGCAGTATTCCGGAGACGATGTCGGCTACCGAGGCCGGGACGTTCAGCTTTGTCTGGAGCGTTGCCGAGCCCTTGCCGATGATTGCCAGAATGGCAGCGATTATGATCATGGCGAAGCTGTTCAGCTGGCTGAGCCATGCGACGGTGATTGCGGTGAATCCCACACCTCCGGCGACATCGGCGTTCAGCGTGCCGTTTGCACCGGAAACGAGCATCCAGCCCACGACTCCGCAGATGGCACCGGAAAGGAGCATGGTTCTCATCATGACCCAGCCGACGTTCATTCCGGCGTAGCGTGCCGTGTTGATCGAGTCTCCGATGACGGCGACCTCGAAACCGTGCTTGGTATAGTTCATATAGATGTGGACGATGACGACCATGATCAGGACGATGATCCATCCGCAGTAGATTCCGAAGACGTTCGGAAGTCTTGCGTTGTCATTGAACATCGGGATGATCTGGGTTCCGGGTCTTCCTTCCCAAGGACCGCCCTGGAGCCATCGGACTATACCTATGGCTATGTAGTTCATCATCAGAGTGAACAGAGTCTCGTTGGTGTTGTACTTGGCCTTGAAGAAGCCGGGTATGAAGGCCCAGATTGCACCTCCGACAAGGCCTGCCAGCATCATCAGTGTAATGAGAGGGAAGGCGGGAAGCGAATTCTGGAACCAGATTGCGATTGCCGAAGCGAAGATGGCGCCCATGGTGATCTGGCCTTCGGCTCCGATGTTCCAGAACTTCATCTTGAAACACGGGGCTATTGCCAGGGCGGCGCCGAGCAGGGGAATGGCCCTCTTGACCGTCTGCCTGATGTAGCCGGGCTTGGAAAGGGCTCCGCTTATGATAATACCGTAGCTTTCAAAGGGGTTCGATCCGGCCATGATGATGGGGATCATTCCGAGGATGAATGCGAACACTATAGATCCGATTCTTATGGCCATGGCCTTTCTTGGATTCATCAGAGGCCGTTTGATGAGCCTGATGAAGGGAGTCTTTGCTTCACTCATTCTCTGCCTCCTCCTCGTCTTCCTTCACTTCCTTCTCCTTGTGGCCGCCAACGGTGGTCATGAGAAGTCCGATCTTCTCCTTTGTCGTCTTTCTTGCATCTACGATGCCGCTGACCTTTCCTGCACAGAGGACCATGATCCTGTCGCAGAGCTCGAGCAGAACGTCAAGCTCCTCTCCGATGTACATGACCGCCGCTCCGCCCATCTTCTGCTCGGTGAGAAGGTTGTAGATGGTGTAAGACGTGTTGATGTCCAGTCCGCGCACGGCATAGGCCGTGAGCATTACAGGCGGGCTTGATGCGATTTCCCTTCCTACAAGGACCTTCTGGATGTTTCCTCCGCTCATTCTTCTTACGGGGAAGGCGGTGGAGGGGGTTACGACCTCAAGGTCCTTCCAAACCTTGTCGGCCAGAGCCTGCGGGTTCTTCTTGTCGAAGAAGACGCCCTTGCCGTTTCTCCAGGAGCGGAGCATCATGTTTCCCGTCATTCCCATGGAACCGACAAGGCCCATGCCAAGTCTGTCCTCGGGGACGAAGCCCATGCCGACTCCGGCCTGACGGATCTGCATCGGGGTCTTTCCGACCAGTTCCTTGCGCTGTCCGTTCTCTTCAATAAAGGTTATGGAGCCGCTCTGGATGGGGTAGAGGCCTGTAAGAGCCTCCAGAAGCTCCTTCTGACCGGAGCCTGCGATACCGGCGACACCGAGGATTTCTCCCGCTTTGGCGGTGAATGTGACATCGTCCAGCTTCTTGATGCCCTCGTGGTCCACGACGGTTAGGCCCTTGACCTCGAGCTTGTCGTGGATGCTGGAGTAGACGGGTCTGTCGATGTTGAGTGTGACGGCGCGGCCGACCATCATGTCGGTCAGGCTCTGTGCCGTGGCCTCCTTGGTGTTGACCGTTCCGATGTATTTGCCTTTTCTGAGGATGGCCACCTTGTCCGATACGTCAAGAACCTCGGCCAGCTTGTGTGTGATGAGGATGATGGCCTTGTTGTCCTTCTTCATGTTCCTCAGGACGGCGAAGAGCTTTTCGGTCTCCTGAGGTGTAAGAACGGCTGTGGGCTCGTCCAGAATCAGGATCTCGGCGCCGCGGTACAGGACCTTGACGATCTCGACCGTCTGCTTCTGTGAGACGGACATGTCGTAGATCTTCTTCCTGGGGTTGATGTTGAAGCCGTAGCGGTCGCAGATCTCCTTGACCTTGTCGTTGACGGCCGCGAGGTCCATCTTCTGATCCTCCATACCCAGGATGATGTTCTGGGCGGCGGTGAAGACGTTTACCAGGTGGTAGTGCTGGTGGATCATTCCGATTCCCAGGGTGTATGCATCCCTGGGGGACCTGATCGCAACCTGCTCGCCGTTTTTGAAGATTTCGCCGCTGTCGGGCTGGTAGATACCCGAGAGCATGTTCATCAGGGTGGTTTTTCCGCTTCCGTTCTCACCCAGCAGACAGAGGATCTCGCCCCTGTTGATCTGCAGGTCCACGCCGTCGTTGGCGACGATTTTACCGAACGTTTTTGTGATTCCCTTCAGTTCGATTGCGCAATTGTTCTGCACAGTTTCCACTTTATCCTCCAAGTGTCCGGCAGTGGAACCGAAGCAGGATCTGCCGGAAGGACAGTATGTCACCGATTATGATAACACGCGTGTAAAACCGCCCGCAAGGAAAAGTTGGGCCTTTTGCAACAAATCACAACAATTAAAAGAGGTCGGATAAAGGGTAAGACTCAAATTCCCAGCTCTCTGACGATGATGGAGAAGATCTCCTCTCTGGAGAGCCTTCCGTCGACTCTGATCAGGCGGCAGCCCTCGGGGAGGGCGGAGAAGATGCGCTCGTAGTTCTCGTGCACCTTGGTCTGGTAGTCGAGCTTCTCGTAGATCTCCTTGTCCGTGCCGCGGGAATCGATGCGGCTTATGCAGTCCTCGACGGGGGTATCGACATAGATGACGGCCTGGGGATAGGGGAAGGCGCTGTTGAGCGTCCGGACGGTCTCGAAGGAGAAACCTATGCTCTGGTATGCAAGGGACGAGAAGAAGTAGCGGTCGCACACGACAATCTCGCCCTTGGAAAGGTGGGCCCGGATGCCGTATTCGGGGTTGTTGACGTGGTTGTCACGGTCTGCGGCGAAGAGGTAGGCGGTGGTGGACTGGGGGACGGGGAAGGCGCCGCTTAGGACGCGACGGATCAGCTGGCCCGATTCGTATATGGTGGGCTCTGCGGTTCTGAAGACGGGTATTTTCTTATCCGTCAGGTATTTCTCAAGGTTTTTGAGCTGTGTCGTGGTGCCGGCGCCGTCAAGCCCCTCGAGCACCCAGAATCCTTTCAGAACCTCTTTCATGTCCAAAGCCGCCTTTTTGTGGGTTTATAAGGGCAATATACACGTAAAACAGTGTTACGAAAAGGCCCTCTTACTGTTATACTTGCTGTAATGAAATTCCGACGTACGGCGGCATCAGCGGTTGTCTCTATAGTGCTGGTTCTTGCAGTGCTCTGCGCTGTGCTGTTCTTCCATGCGTCCACGAAGGGTATTTCCGAGGTCCGCAACCTGATCAACGCGCTGCTTGAAATCGGGGACTCCGGATCTCAGATCACCATGGACGGAATGGACGGAACACTGATGAAGGGCCTGGCCCTGAACCGCGTCGTCCTGTCAGGCTCCGAAGGCAACCGCATCGCATCGATCGAGAGGGTCGATGTCTCCGTGAACATCTGGCGCCTGATGTGCATGGCACTCGGAATCGGAAACCGCACCATCGATGTCACTCTATCCAACGTCGACATCCTTGCAGACGAAACCAACCTCGACAGCCTCTCACTCATCATAGATTCCTTCTCATCCCAGGCCGATGCCCCCGAGACTCCCGAAACGGAGGGCTCAAAGCGCGGCTTCGCCAAAGCTCTGGACAGCTCTGGAATCAACATCAGCATCATAAACATGAGCCTGAATGCCGATTTAGGGGGTATTGAGGCCCATACGGCGGGCATAAACGCAACCGCGGTCATAGACAAAGGATTCTCGTTCAAGGAGGCAAACCTGAACGTCCCCAAGGTCGGCGTGTCCATGGAAGGCCTTGACCGCAACGTCACCGTGAACGACATAAGAGTCTCGGTCGATTCCTCCATGACCGCATACATGTCCATAGCCGACGCATCCTTCGGAGACGACATCTCGTTCTCCGCCATGTCGGCAATCGCAACCATCAAGGAGAGCGTCATCTCCGCGGCACTGTTCGTTGACGGAGCAGAGGCCTCCCTTATGTTGGATGAAACCGATCTGGATGCATCCGTGGCAGAGCTTACGGTCAATGCCGACTACAACACCGAATCAGGTTCGATTTCATTCAGCCTCAGAGCCGGTAGTGTGAGCGCATCCTCCAAGGCCCTTGATGCCAGGTTCTCGGTAAAGGACACAGGATTCTCAGGAGCCCTGGGTCAGGACAACGAGCTTTCACTTCAGCTCTCATCCGGAACTGTGGCCGCTTCTCTTCAGTCATATTCGCTTTCGGGCCAGAGCATAGGCGGAGACCTGGGTCTGAACATCTCAAGGCTCAGCAGCATAGGTCAGATCACAGTCAGGGGGCTTTCTCTGAACGGAGTTCCGTACATGGAAAGGCTCGGAGCCTCGTCTCTGGAACTGGATTACTCGTACTCGGATACGGGAGCCGGAATCCGTATCAGAAGCGCCGTCTCCGGAAAGGCCCAGAGCCCCTATGTGGATGAGTTCCGCTTTGACCTGGATGCCTCGGCACAGATGAAGGGAACGGCCGTTGATTTTGCGGAGTTCTCGCTTCAGAACATCAGCCTTGCCGCGTTGAAGAACAGCGCATCACTGAGCCTGTATCTCAACAGCAGCGGAATAGGGGGAGGTTTCGAAGCCGGAGAGGACCTGAGCGCCTCGTTCAACTACTCCTACGGAAAGCTGGGCCTGAACCTTTATCTGGATGAGTTCGTGCCATACGAGTACAAGACGCTGTACAAGAACCTGCTTGAACCTGCCGGAGTGGTTGCAGCCTCTACGGTGGTCGGAGGAAACATAGTGGCCTCCGTGGATACGGACAAGGCGTTCTCCGATTACCTTGCAGCTCTCTATGGCGGTGATTATTCGGCATCCTATTCCGCTTCGGACCTCTTCGACATCCTGGACGACGGAAGGTTCTCGCTGAACCTGGCCGTGCGTGACCTGATGGTCGGCGACGAACCCTACAGCGGTGCCGTGACGCTTGAATCCACCATCGATGAAAACATAGCCACAATCAGCACACTGGCAGTCACTGCCTTGGGTATGAGGCTTTCCTACCAGGGTACGATCGATTTCCTGGACCTGATTCCCGAAGGAACGCTGCTTCTGCAGTCGGCATCCGACGGAAGCGAGATGGCCCAGGTTCTTTTCACCCATCCCAGGGGATCGAAGAGATACGAGTTCTCACTCACATCGCCTTATGCATCGGATGCAGTCGTCGACGGTCTTGTCGACTGGCAGGACCTTGGCAGGGTCGTTGCATCGGTCGCCGTAAAGACGCCGCTGTTCGGAGAGGAGGGTCTTTCCCTTGATGCGGTCGTGACGCTGGAACCTTTGAAGGTGCTTGTCACTGGCGACAGGCTGGATCTTGATCTGGGCCTCGACGATGAAGGCATCCTGAATCTTACAGGAAAGATCAAGGAGTTTCCGCTGATCTTCTCAGAGGACCTCTCCATGACGATGAACTCGGCTCTGGGAGGCAGATACAATGCCGAGACATCGGAATTCGCAGTCTCCCTCGGAGACTTCTCGGTTCTGCTTTCCAACGGCCTTGGAGTTGGCTTTGACCTTGATTTCTCAAGTCATGCGCTTCATGTGGGCAATCTTTTCCTGAAGACAGCCTCAGGAAGCGACATCTTCTCAGGCTCGGCCGACTTTGCATTCGGAGAGATAGCGGACCTGATCCGGGGAATCACGGGGTCGTTGGACGGAACCGTGGACTTCACCTCATCCGACAACATCTCCTATTTCAGGGTCTCGGCCACGGACGACCAGTACTATCTGGATTTCAACTACGACGGCAAGATCCTTGGGGACTTCTCCGCTGGTCTCACAATCGTTGGACAAAGGAACCATCCGTTCTACGCCGATGCATCCGTCGTCTGGGGAGAGAAGGAGACCAACAGGTTCAACATCTCCATGATGTACGACGACAAGGTCTTCACCGTCTACGATTCGATGGGCCGCATGGGCAGCCTTCAGTTCAATGACATGAACCTCAGGGCCGATTTTTCCGACATGGTGCTTGAGGGCTCCATGAAGGTCCTGAACGAGAACACATTCACCACGGGCGATGTGGTCTCACAGGGGGCCACGATAAGCCTTTCGGCCAAGGTCGAGTCCCTTGCCACGGGAATCATGCAGCTGATCTCCGGAGAGGAATACAGCATGGACTTCGAGCTGGGAATCTCCGATGTGAGGCTCGCAGACGGCTTTACAGTGGACGACTCCACAGTCGACCTTAACTTCAGCAACGGCATCGTGAAACTCAGCGGAAACCTCGTCAGCGGACAGTTGGATCTGCAGAGCGGCCGCGTGGACGTGGACATAGACAGGTCGTTCATCTTCGGCCTGAACGCCCACGGTTACCTCTGGCCGGAGCTGGATCTTGTCGTCACCGACATCAAGTTCCCGCTGACGCTTCTGAACCAGATCATGGACAGCCCGATGATGGCCTTCACCGACGGTCTGATCGAGGGTGAGGTTCTGATAAAGGGCAAGGCCTCCAACCCCAGCCTGTACGGCATGGCGTACTGCCAGTCCTACGGAATGAGCCTGTTCTATCTGCCGGACCAGGTCATTACGGCCAAGAACGTTGCCGTTTCCATGCAGGACCACACCATCTCCATCTCTAGGACGGCCATGTCCGGCTACAGCGAGGCCGACGGACGTTACTTCAAGGGTGACGTTGCCCTTGAACTTGTCATGATGGGCCTGAAGCTGGATTCGTTCGAGGTGAGCCTGAACATCGACAAGGAAACACCAATCGATTTCCGATACACGCAGGTATCGGGCTTTGAAATGGAGATCCGCGGCGATGTGACGGGGTATGTTCTGTACGGAACGTCCGGTGACAGTGCCAGGCTGGAAACGGACATAGTGATTTCAAACATGCTGGTCGATTTCGTGATCGACGATGAGCTTCCGTCGTGGTACTACAAGTACATGACGGAGGGCGAGAGTTCCAGCACTGACATCACGCTCCGCATGACCACGGGCCAGAACGTCGAGTTCTACTATCCGGAGAAGGACAACAGCTTCATCAACTTCACCCTGAGCGAGGACAAGACCGTCACGCTGTTCATCGACGCCGACGGAACGATCAGGGCGGACGGCGGTTTTGCCCTGAAGACCGGCCAGGTCTACTACTTCCACAACGACTTCATAATCCGCGAGGGTAGTGTGGACCTGACTGCGAGGAACCTGGCGGTCACATCATCGACAATGCCGCTTGTGCTGAACCTCACCGCAGACATCACCGACTACGACTCCAGCGGAAACAAGGTCGTCATAAGCCTGATCCTGCAGAACGCCACGCTGGACAACATCTCGCCGCGTTTCACTTCGGCACCGCTGAAGGACGAGAACGAGATCCTGGCCATGCTGGGCCAGAGCGTCGTCTCATCGACGGGACTTGACCAGTCGCTGTCGCTGACGACCCTTGCCTCGCTCGCAGCCACGGCAACCGACGCCCTCACAAGGGTCGGAATCCTGGAGTCGAACAAGAGCTACTCCATTGCCGGAACGGTCAGAAGCGCCCTTGGCCTGGACATCTTCTCGGCAAGGTCGAACATCATCTCGAACGTCATCATCGATGCCCTGCCCGGCACTCTTGCCAGCCAGGGTGAGATAAGCATGCTGGCCCGCTACCTGGACGGAACCTCGATCTTCGCAGGCAAGTACGTCGGTTCGGACTGGTTCGTCAAGCTGCGCCTGATGCTCAAGGCGGAGAACAACGTGAAGAACAGCTCGGAGCGCGGTCACTTCCTTGCAAAGGACCTGATTCTGGACATCGAGCTGAGCCTTGACTGGGATACTCCCATGGGCACCGTGAGCATCTTCACGAACCCCCATGAGTTGTCTGTTTTCGATATTTTGGATACTATTGGATTCAGTGTAACCAAACAGATTCAGTTTTGATTGAGTCTTTAGGAGACTTACGTAATGAAGAAGAAATTGATTTTGACTTTCATCCTCATCGTCGCACTGTGCTTCAGCGCTTTTGCCGCCGATGAATGGTACTACGATATGGAGATTGCAGAGTTCTCGTTCACCGGACTGAAGAACGTTTCTGAGTCCGACGTGCAGAACGCGCTGTATTCATACAGGTACAAACCGTTCACCGACGAGCTCTTTGCAGAGATGCAGGAGAAACTCTACGAGATCAAGGGAATCGATTTCTTCACGGCCGATGCAGAGAAAAACGACAAGGGCGAGCTGAGAATAGCCTTCGAGTTCTACGAGATTCCCAGAATCAGCCGCATCACATACGACGGAAACTCCACCATCAAGGCCCGCGACCTGCGTGAGGCCGTCACGGAGATCAAGGTCGGCGACTTCGTCGATCCCAACCGCAAGATCGTCTTCGAATCCGCCATGCTTCAGATCGCAGCTCTTTACGACACAAAGGGATTCAAGGACACTCCGGTCTCATACGAAATCATCGAGAACCAGGAAGCCAGCACCTTCGAGGTCATCTTCCACATCGCAGAAGGCGACCAGATCCGTGTCACCAAGATCCAGTTCTCCGGAAACGAGCACTTCGACGACTCCACGCTGAGAAAGCAGCTGACCACCAAGGTCAAATCGCTCTTCAACGCCGGATACCTGGATGAGGCCAAGCTGCGCGCCGACGTCAGCAACATCGCAGCCTACTACCAGACCAACGGTTACATCGATGTCATCGTCGCCGATCCCGTAATCGAGTATCCCGAGTCCACAACCACCAAATACCGCGAGGCCACCGTCACATTCACCATCGTCGAGGGCAGCCAGTGGTTCTACGGCGGCATGGAAGTCTCAGGAAACACAATCTTCTCGGACGAGCAGGTCAGGAAGGCCCAGTCGATGAAGGTCGGCTCTGTCCTGAACATGGAGGCAGTACAGAACGAGTACAGCGCCATCGCCGACCTGTATTACAACGACGGCTACATCTCAAACGGAATGAACGTCAGCTCCGAGCGTGACGACACCACCATGACGGTCAAGTTCTACCTGGACATCGTCGAAGGCCCGCAGGCCCGCGTCCAGGAGATCATGATCACAGGTCTGGACAAGACCAAGGACTACGTCATGAGAAGGGAGCTTGAGATCCAGCCCGGAGACATCTTCTCCAAGGCAAAGCTCATCACAAGCGCCCAGAACCTCTACAACACAGGACTTCTCTCGAACCTCGACTACGAGCTCATGTACGGTCAGGACGAGAACTCCGTCATCCTCAACTTCAAGCTGGAGGAGGGAAGCACCAAAGACATCCAGTTCGGCGCAACCTTCGGCGGAACGCTCAACTCCTTCCCGATCTCCGCATTCGTGCAGTGGACCGACCACAACCTGGGCGGAAGGGGACAGGAGCTCGGTCTGAGCCTCACGCTTTCACCTGACACACAGTCCGTCAGCGCCAGCTTCGGCGACAAGTGGTTCAACAACCTCAGATGGGGCAACACCTTCTCGTTCAGCTTCTCGCACTCGGCTTATTCCAACGAGCTTCAGAGAGGTATCGGAACACCTTCGTTCTACAACGGAAGAAACGGTGCCGAGACATGGCCTCTTGGATACTCCAGCGCACAGCAGTGGCTGAGCTCCAACAACGAGTACCCCTCGTCAAGGTACCTGATGAAGTACGACCTGTTCACCTTCTCGCTGGGATACAACACAAGCTACACGTTCATCTACGACGTGGGAAGACTCTCGCTGTACGGCGGTCTTAACATCAGCCTGAACCATGCAACTTACGATGAGAAGTACGTTCCCTTCGAGAAGCTTATCTACCAGTACCACCAGGGCTGGAGGTTCTCCAACAAGCTTAACTTCGGTGTCCAGTGGGACGGAAGGGACTACATCACCAACACAACCAAGGGTTATGTCCTCAGCGCCTCTGCAACGTATGCCGGAGGTCTGCTGCAGGGTCTTTCCAACTACATCAAGACAAGTTTCAACGCTGCAGGCTATCTGAAGCTGTTCTCCTTCCAGACCAAGGAAGAGAAGACGAAGAACATCATGCTCTGCGCCTCTACTTCACTTAACCTGATGCTGCCGCAGTTCTACAACTACAACGCAGTGTACGGAGACAACCCCGACTGGCTGCTGGGATTCTACGATCCCAAGCTCGGAGCCACCAGATACGAGATGCTGTACATCGACGGTATGACGATCGCCCGCGGATTCGGCTCTGTCGTTGACCAGGCCTTCCTGTGGGACAACATGCTGGAGATCAGCTACCAGCTGATCGACAACGTCATCCAGGCAGAGCTCTTCGTCAGCGCCACCGGAGTCAACAGCGAGCTTACCGACGTCGGAGCCGGAATCAACTGGTACTTCGCCGCAGGCGGCGGTATCAAGCTGAAGATTCAGGGCTTCCCGCTCGGAATGTATCTGGTCAAGAACGCAACCTACAAGTTTCCGTACGTCAACAGCACCGAGGGTGAGAGGACGTTCAGCTGGGTCGGCGGAAACTACTTCCACGGCGACAGCCCGACAAGCGGTCTCAGCCTTGTCCTTGCCATTTCGACAAGTCTCATCTGATATATAGAATAGGTCTGTTATGGCAGAAACCCCGCTGATGCGCCAGTACAGGCAGATGAAGAAAGAGCACTCAGACATGGTGCTCTTCTTCCGTGTGGGGGACTTCTATGAGATGTTCGACGACGATGCCCGCGAGGTGTCGGCGCTGTTGAACCTAACTCTGACGCACAAGGGGGACGACCCCATGTGCGGCATTCCCTTCCATGCAGCCAAGAACTACATCAAGAGGCTTCTGGACTGCGGAAAGAAGATCGCCATCTGCGAGCAGATGGAGCTATCTGACAACGCAAAGAACCTTGCAAAGAGGGAAGTGGTCCGCATAGTCACGCCCGCCACCGTTGTGGACGAGGACTATCTGGACGACCGCTCCTTCAACTACATAATCTGCTTCTTCCAGAGCGCCGCGGCCTTCTGCGACGTCTCAACCGGTGATTTCCACATCAGGCCCCTGGATTCAAAGAGCAGGATCCAGTCGGTCCGAACCGCACTTGAGCAGATCTCCCCGCGTGAGGTTCTTGTCTGCGAGGACGAGTACTTCCTGGATCCCGATTTCAAGGATGTCATTGACAGATATCCTGCAATGGTGACCAAGCTTGCCCCGTGGTACTTCTCCCAGAAGAACTGCTACAAGCTTCTGTGCCAGCAGGCAGGGGTCGAGTCCCTTGCCGCATACGGGCTCAAGGACAACGACAAGCTCGTCTGTCCGGCAGGAGCTCTTATCCGCTACATAACCGAGACCTCGAAGAGCAGCGTGGGGCACCTTACCGACTACAAGGTGGACACCCAGGATTCGTTCGTCGAGATGGACGAGAGTTCCAGAAAGAACCTGGAGCTGTTCAAATCGCTTTTCGACGGAAGCTCCAGATACTCGCTCTACGAGACCATCAACCGCACAAGGACATCCGGCGGAAGCCGTCTTCTGAAGAACTGGATGGCTTTCCCGCTCAGGTCACTGGACGACATCCGCTTCAGACAGGACTGGGTCTCGTTCTTCGTAAACGACCCTGCTGAGCTCTCACGTGTCCGGGAGGCCCTTTCGGGTGCCATGGACATGAACCGCCTTGTCACAAGGGTCCTTCTCAAGCGTGCGGTTCCCCATGACCTTGTGGGCATCAAACAGACCATCGGAAGCTTCTTCAGCCTGATTTCAGCCAATCCCGAGAGGTATTTCTCCCTTCTGGAGACATCCATGGGAAACGAGGCTCTCTCCTCATGCGCAGAACTGATGACCAGCATAGACAATGCCGTCAACGAAGCCTGCCTGGGCCAGTTCCAGGAAGGTCAGGTCATCCGTGACGGCTTTGACGCGCTTCTGGATGAAAAGAGGAACCTCAAGGACCACAGCGACACCGTTCTTCGCGAATACCTGGACAAGGTCAAGCAGCAGAGCGGCATGACGATCATAAAGCTGGGCTACAACAAGGTCTTCGGCTACTACCTGGAGGTTCCCAAGGGCCAGGTCTCCAAAGTCCCCGACTTCTTCTACCGCAAGCAGACTCTGGTGAACGGCGAAAGGTTCACCACCGACGAGCTGATGCAGTACGAGAAGGACATCATGCGAGCAAGCGCCGAGGCTGAGGAGCGGGAAAGGGCGCTTTACGAGGGCCTTCTGTCCGATGTTCTTTCCCTTGAGTCCTATCTCAACTCAATAGGCCACTTCCTCAACACCCTTGATGTGTTCCAGAGCCTTGCCACACTGGCCGTTGATTCGTCCTACTGCAGGCCCCAGCTTACGGAAGAGGACATATTGGAAATCACAGGCGGCCGTCATCCGGTGGTCGAGCGCCAGCTGGGCCCGGGCAAGTTCGTGGCCAACGATCTGGACATGAGCACCAGGTTCTGCCTGATCACAGGCCCCAACATGGCCGGAAAATCGACATATCTCAGGCAGAACGCCCTGATAATCCTTCTCGCCCACATGGGAAGCTACGTTCCCGCAGCATCGGCCAGAATAGGTCTTGTGGACAAGATCTTCTGCCGCGTGGGAGCCTCGGACAATCTTGCCAGAGGAGAGTCAACCTTCCTTGTCGAGATGCAGGAGGCGGCCTTCATCCTGAGAAACTGCACCTCGCGCTCCTTTGTCATAGTCGACGAGATAGGGCGCGGAACAAGCACCCAGGACGGCATGTCCATTGCCTACGCCGTGATGAGAGAACTGATCTCAAAGGGCGCAAAGACCCTCTTTGCCACGCACTATCACGAGCTTACCATGCTGGATACATCCGGAATCAGGCTCCTTACCCTGGATGTGGCCGAGGACAAGGGCAGCGTCACCTTCCTGAGAAAGGTCAAGGACGGCGTGGCCAACTCAAGCTACGGCATCCATGTGGCCAAGATGGCCGGCGTCCCCGCACAGGTCGTGCGCGATGCAAAGTCCTTCCAGAGCCGCCATTTTGCAGACTACACCATGCAGCAGGGGAGCCTGTTCACTTCCGATGCGGAAGTTTCGGACTATCAGGATCCCGCCTCGTCCAAGGTCCTGGAGTACCTCAGGTCAATAAACACCGATGAGTGCACACCGATGCAGGCTCTGATCCACCTTTCAAAGCTCAGGGAGCTTGCGGGAGAGAACTGATGCTTTCCTTCTGCCCCGTCTGCAAAGCTCCGGCCGACTCGCACAACGTGATCTGCGACGACTGCAGGGCAGAACTTGACTCCGAGTGTTTCGACACCTTCATGGACCGCTGTCCTGTCTGCTTCTACCCCAGAGTCGCCTCACTCTACAGCTGCAGAAGATGCGCCCAGGGTCCTGCAAAAAGGATTTATCCCGTTGCCCGTTACGACGGAAAGCTTTCCTACAGCATCCTGGACAGCTTCAAGTTCCACGGTCACAAGGAGATGGCCAAGGTCATAGCCCTGTACCTCTCCAGAGCCCTGAGCGTCCTCGACCCGGAGAACAAGGCCCTGATCGTCCCCATCCCTTGCAGCTCAAAGCGCCTTTCCCTTCTTGGCTGGGACCCTATGGTGGAGGTCTGCAAGGCCCTCAGGCGACCCTACGAATGCCTTCTTATCAACTCCACAACCAGAGACATCCAGCAGAAGAAGCTCAACCGCGAGCAGAGGATCCAGGCCTCGCAGGGACGATATGAGCTGAATCCGAAATGCACAAAGACACTTGAAAAGCTAAAAGACAAGCCCATCATCGTCATAGACGACGTAGTCACCACCATGAGTACCATGAACAGTGCAATGGACTTCCTTCAGATGCAGGGCTTTTCAGATGTCAGCGGTGCTTCATGGCTCTGCGAGCTTTAAATAACATTATCTGTAATAATAATTTACTAAACGCCCAAACTCTCTTTTTCCGTTGCGTTCGAACCATACGTATATTACTCTTTGAATCAGAAAACGATAAAAGGAGTGGTGGGCATGAGAAAAACCCTTGTTCTTTTGTGTGCAATCCTTGCACTCATCGCAGTTGTCTCCTGCAAACAGGATGTTGTTGATCCCTACATATACGAATATGATCCGACTTCGCTTCTCGGAGCCTGGGAGATGGATTTCGCCAAGGCTGATGGAGATGAGGACGGCTGTATCCATCTTCTTCAGATAAACTTCGAGAAAGATCTCACTTACAGCTGTGTGGAATACTTTTTTGATGCGGTGAGAAACAATGTCAAGGTCCAAGACGCAGATACCGGCGTCTATGCATATGACCCGGATTCCGGAGAGATTTCACTGGACGGCAATCCTGCAGACCTCATCTGGACAGAGGAGGA